>Ga0081538_10003551_pt1 | contig 14666 bp, 16 predicted proteins | sample TabmetS5T2R1_FD_71022 | JGI IMG/M metagenome (GOLD analysis project Ga0081538, IMG submission 71022) | Tabebuia heterophylla rhizosphere microbial communities from the University of Puerto Rico - S5T2R1 | ecosystem: Host-associated > Plants > Roots > Rhizosphere ... | reverse complement strand
CCTAAGCGTACTAAATTGGTTGTGAATTTCATTCGATGTTGCGAACTCTTCGATGCGAACGCCTCAGCTCAGGGCATCTCCTTGGTTGCGTCGAGGTACAACGGCCACGATGCGTAGGTACTTCGCTCACAGTTGAAGTCTCAGCGTGTAGGTAATTATGGAACAACTCGGGCTAACTGTCGGGATAAGTTGATCTTGGTCCGATGGTATATAGTTTGCGAAGCTGGCAACTATCGGAGGTGTAACGATGAGGCACCAACGAAAAACAATTTTACAAGTAAAGCACGGACGCTTGGAGCGTCTGGACATCTCTGACCCGCTACCTCATATTGACTCAGATTTGTGTTGGTGTGATCCGATCGTTGAATTCAACGAAGATGGAGATCCGCGGGTGATCCATAACGAAGTCACGTGGAACTGAGCTTTTGGATTGAAAGTGCTCGTTCTTGATGGCGACTCGTATTAGCACGGATAGCAAAAAGGGAGAATGAACAAAGTTTGCTGATTAATCGCGATCTCTCATGGCTTGAATTCAACCGACGTGTTTTAGAGGAAGCCAAAGACCCGACCGTCCCGCTTCTTGAGCGCGTAAAATTTCTCGCTATCTTCAGTTCCAATCTTGACGAATTCTTTATGGTTCGCGTGGCCTATTTGAAACACCGCGCCAATAACGGCGGCACAACCACGGACGGCACCGGCGGGGCATCGGCGCTGACAGCTATCTCCCAAAAGGCCCATGAGCTTGTCGAAGAACAGCATCTGTGTTTCCTCGATACTATATTGCCGCAGCTCACAGCGGAAGGCATTCATTTGCTTCGGCCGGAGGAAATAAGCCGCGAGCAACAACAATTCCTCGAAGACTACTTTCGGAAGACGCTTTATCCGATCGTGACCCCGTTAGCCATCGATCCGGGCCATCCTTTCCCCTATCTTGCCAATCGCTCACTTTGTTTGGTGGTCTCTCTGCAGGCAAAAGACGGCTCACTTTTGCCGCACACGGAGCTTTCTATCGTTCATATTCCCGCTCAGGTTGTCCCGAGATTTATTCAGCTTCCGAGCAACGAAGGGCAATACGCTTTCGTGTTGCTAGAAGATGTCCTGCGGCAGTATGTGCCGCGCCTCTATCATGGCTTTGACCTTCTCTCCACGCATGCCGTGCGGGTCACACGAGACGCGGAATTCGCTCTTGTACGGCGGCGGAATGAGGATCTGCTGATGACCATTGAGCAGGGAATCCGAGAGCGCCGTATGGGCGATGCCGTCCGTTTGCAATACGATCCGGATCTTCCCAAGGAACTATTAACCCAGCTCATGGAGGAACTCGAATTGAGCGGAGAGGATCTCTACCCAGCCAGGGGTTTCACCGCGTTTACTGACTTGTTTCAACTCTATACGGCGGTGAACGTTCCCCGACTGAGAGATCGGCCGCAGCCGCCTTTATCCCTTCCTTCATTCGAGCGCGGTCCCGATATTTGGAACGCCATCAGAAACGGAGATGTCCTGCTCGTTCATCCCTACCAGTCATTTGATCCGGTCACTCGCTTTGTCGAAGAGGCGGCTAAAGATCCCAAGGTCTTGGCAATAAAAATGACGCTCTACCGCGTAAGTCCGAATTCACCGATCGTGCAGTCGCTGCTACGCGCGGCCGAAGCCGGCAAAGAGGTATCGGTCTTGGTTGAGCTGCGGGCCCGCTTCGATGAGGAGGCAAATATCAGCTGGGCCAGAGCGCTGGAAGAAGTGGGGGCTCACGTCGTGTATGGATTGGTTGGCTATAAGACCCATTGCAAGGCATGCCTCATTGTCCGTCAGGAAGCCGACGGTATTCGCCGGTATTGTCACCTCTCCACCGGCAACTATAACGTCCGGACGACGGGTGTTTACAGCGACATCGGGCTTTTTACTTGTCGAGAAAGCTTCGGCGAGGATCTCACCGAACTCTTTAATCTCCTGACAGGTTATGCGCGGCCACAAAAATTTCATCACCTGATGTTGGCCCCGAGCGGTATGAGGGAGCACTTTATCACTCTCATTCGGCGCGAAGCCGAACAGGCGCATGCCGGCCAACCGGCCCGCATTATTGCCAAAGTCAACAGCCTCATCGATGCCGCCGTTATCGAAGAACTCCATGCCGCCCACCGGGCCGGCGTGCAGATTGATCTAATCGTGCGCGGCATGTGCAGCCTGCGGCCCGATCTTGATGGCGGCTCCGACGGCATTCGAGTGGTTTCCATTGTCGACCGATATCTTGAACACGCGCGGGTCTTCTATTTTCAAAACGGTGGGAACGACACCTTTCTGCTCGCATCGGCGGATTGGATGCCACGAAATTTCGATCGTCGCATTGAAATTGCTTTCCCTGTCATTGACCAGCGCTTACAGGCAAGGTTGAAAGACTTTCTGGAACTCCAGCTAGGCGACACGGTAAAGGGTTGGTGGATGCAGCCGGACGGCAACTATGTTAGACGTTCGAATAAAGACTTGCCCCGTCTTCGTTTTCAGGAGCATTTTTATGAAATCTTGCAAGCTGAGCAGAGGACCTCAGCCGTCAAAAGCGTGGCCACCGATGATCGACTCTAGGCATGGGTAAGAACAGCCATGAAGGTAACCGTAATCCATAATCCCGCTGCCGGCGATGACGACACGCAGCCTTCCGGCGATAAAATCATTCGGCTCATTAGCAAGGCGGGACACAAGCCAAAGTATTTTTCATCGAAAGATAAAAAATGGGAAAAAGCGCTAAAGAAACCTTGCGATATCATTGCGGTCGCAGGAGGCGATGGTACCGTCGGTAAGGTCGCAAGGCGGCTAATCGATAGCCGCATTCCGATCGCTGTGCTGCCAATGGGAACCGCTAATAACATCGCCAATACGATCGGCGTAACGGGCAGGACGTTTGAGGATCTTATAGCAGGATGGAATGCCGCAAGTTGTGTAAACTTTGACGCCGCCGTAGCCAAAGGTCCGTGGGGCACAAGGAACTTCATTGAAGGTTTCGGAGTGGGATTATTTGCCGAGACGATGTTTCGGATCGATAACGGCGAACACCCCCATGTGTTACGTGCAGAGGATCCTGAAGCAGAGATTAGCGCAGCTCTGAATGTGCTAAAGAAAGAACTATCAAGCTATTCACCCAAGGAGTTGACGGTTCGGCTCGACGGACAGGAGGTCTCCGGTGATTATTACATGCTGGAAGCATTGAATGTTCGCTACATCGGACCCAACCTCGATCTGGTCCCAAGCGCAAAAACTAACGACGGGCTTCTTGACGTCGTTTTGGTCGCGAAGGGTGAACAGGCCAAGTTGCGCCGGTATATTTCTGACCATTTGGGGAACAAACGTACGCGCGTGAACCTAACCGTGCGCCAAGGACGACATTTACAGGTTGAGTGGAAAAGCTCCCAGGTTCATATTGACGACATGACATGGCCCGAAGATAAGGACGCCAAAAAGGTCCTGTCGATGGCTATTGATATTAAGATCGACCCCGGCGCCCTAGTGTTTCTCAAACCTGGGGCCTAGGACGTACAGCGCTTAGACACAGGCGTCGAAGCTAGTCGTCTTTCAGGAAGAACTAATGAAACTTCGAGACCATCCGCTGATGAGCTATAAAGGTATTCGTAATTGGCCGCCAGCCTGGCTGTGGAGAGCTGGCCATGAAAGTACCTTCCCGGAGGGCGAAGTCGGTATTCTAAAAGAAGTCCTGCCCTCGACTGCACCCCCCAATAATTCGTGTTTCTTAATCATGGAGCACTGCGGCGCGCAGTATACAGGCGCACTTTTGCTGAGTGATCATGCCTTTTATCTGCAGATTTACTCATTGCTCGTTCAGAACTGCGGTAAGACGATCCAGGACATCGGGGAGATTGACATTAGCCATATGCTTTAAGTGGCGGTGAGCATTTGGTTTAACTTCACGTCAGGCGAGGAATGCTCGATTCCGTCCGGTCAACCCCCCTGACAAGATTTATCCTGCTTTATGCCGCTATGTATGCGGCATTCGGAGTCGCTTCTCCATTTCTACCTGCCTTTGTCAGCGCGCGGGGCTTGGCACCCGAGCAGCTTGGCGTTGTGCTCGGCGCCGGCACGGCCGTGCGATTGCTCACGGCGCCGCTTGCAGGCCGCATCGGCGACTTGATCCAGGGACTTCGCGTCGTGCTCGTCGTCTGCCTGGCGTTTGCCGCCTCGGTGACGATGGGCTATCTCGCGGCGCATGGATTTTGGATTTTGCTTGGAATCAACCTCCTGCATGCCGCCGCTCTGGCGCCGATCACCATACTGGCGGACGCACTGGCGCTAGGATCAGCTTCTGGGGCGAGCAGCAACCGCCGGGGCTTTGAGTATGGATGGGTGCGCGGCACCGGCTCGGCTGCCTTCATTGTTGGCGCCTTGCTATCCGGGCAAGTGGTCGGCGCATTTGGCCTTGACGTGATCGTCTACCTGCAGGCCCTGCTGCTCGGCGCGGCGGCTTTTGCCGCGATTCTGGTCCCGGAACTGATTCACGGTCGCACAGCCGATGCCGTGCGAGAGCCGGCGGGCGGTGTTCTCATTCTGTTTCGCCTTCCGCTGTTCCGAAATCTTGTTCTTGTGGCAGCGCTCATCCTCGGCAGCCATGCTATGCACGACGCATTTGCGGTCATCCGCTGGAGTAAAGCGGGCATCAGTCCGAGTATCGCGAGCTTGCTTTGGTCAGAGTCGGTCGCCGCAGAGGTGCTGGTGTTTTTTGTCATTGGGCCAGCGCTCGTGAGGCGGCTGACACCGGCCGGCGCGGCCGCCATCGCGGCACTGGCTGGCATGCTGCGTTGGGCGGTGATGGCACAGACAACCGACGTTATAGCGCTTGCGCTGGCGCAACCGCTGCACGGCATCACTTTCGCCCTGCTTCATCTCGCCTGCATGCGTCTGATCGCACAGACAGTACCGCAAGGCCTCGAGGGAACAGCCCAGGCGATCTACGGCACCGTCGGCATTGGAATGGCAACCGCACTGCTCATTCTTGTCTCTGGGGTTCTTTACGCGCGCTTCGACGCCCAGGGGTTTTGGGTCATGGCCGCGTTGTGCGCACTTGCCTTCCCGCTGAGCTGGAAGCTGAGGCAACCCTTGTTCGGCGGAGAAGCCGAACAAGGGCGAGGCCCGGGATGAGAAAAATTATATTTGAACTCTTAAGGAGTTCATCAGTATCTAGACAATTCCCGTTCTTCAAAACCTAAGGACGAGCCGTTCCAAGCGCGGGCAATAGGTCTGTGCCTTCTCGGCCAGCACCCGATCCACTCCAGGAGCGGTTAAGCCAACGGTCCGGGCCTGAACGCTACTATAGGATCGGATGCCCGCGCTCTCCACGACTCCTCCCTAGTTCTCGTGTGTTTACTAACCAATGAACTCCTTAATAACTGATAAACCCGTGGCCCCGTCGCGATCCGAAATATTTCGTGCTTGTAAGCTAAAAAAGTATTGCTGATATTCGAGGAATCATTAAAATGGTCAGAAACTTTAATTCGCAAATCCTATTTCTTGATCCCGAGGATTTTGATGGAAGCTACGACGACTCGGCCAATAGAAGATACGTTTTATATCCTGGCAACCGATGCCTCTGCGGATTACGTCAGTAGGGTCTTAAAAGACGGCGAAACGTTTGCCGTCTTCGACCGCCACGGCGACATCCAGGCAGCCGCTCTCGGCCAAGAGGGGCTGTATCATGAGGGCACGAGGTTTCTTTCGCGACTCCTCTTTAAGCTGGGCAACGCCCGTCCTTTTCTGCTCAATTCGGTGGTCCAAGAAAACAACTTGCTCTTGGTCGTGAACCTGACCAATCCCGATGTCTATCAAAGCGGAACTCTCTTGCTGCCGCGGGGAACCCTGCATATCACGCGAACGAAACTGCTGCGGCAATCGACGTGTTACGAGACGCTGCGATTCATCAACTACGGCCTCACATCCGTCGATGTCTATTTTTCCATCGAGTTCAGCGCCGACTTTGCCGATCTTTTCGAAGTGCGGGGCATGACAAGGGAACGCAGAGGAATTCGAAACGAAGGACAAATTAAAGCCGATCAAGTCTGGCTCACCTATGACGGACTGGATGGCGTAACGCGCCAGACGCGAATCCAGTGTGATCCGGCACCCGAGAGCCTGACCCCGTCGGGAGCAAGTTTCATTCAACGTCTCGAACCGAAAGAGGAGAAAGAGTTTTTTCTGACTTACGGCTGCGCGGTCAACGGCTCGGCTTGCGCCGCCTTGAACTACAGCACGGCTCACACGGAAGCTGAGGTCGCGCTCGATACGCTTCAGGCGCAGGGCTGCCAGATCCACACTTCCAACGAAAAATTTAACGAGTGGTTGATGCGCTCCTCGTCGGATCTTCATATGATGTTTACGACGACGCCTTTTGGGTTCTACCCGTACGCGGGCGTGCCGTGGTTCAGCACGCCATTTGGCCGGGACGGAATCATTACGGCTTTGGAATACCTGTGGGTCAATCCGGAAATCGCCCGAGGAGTTCTAGGCTACTTGGCGGCTCTTCAGTCCAAGCAAATAGATCCCACCAGGGACGCCGAGCCGGGCAAAATTCTTCACGAAACGCGCAAGGGTGAAATGGCAGCGTTACGGGAGGTCCCCTTCGATCTTTACTACGGCAGCATTGATGCGACTCCGTTATTCGTGATGCTCGCCGGCGCGTATTTTGACTGTACTCATGACTTGAGTTTTATCAAATCGATTTGGCCGCATATCGACTCTGCGCTGCGCTGGATTGATAACCACGGCGACCGCGACGGGGACGGATTTCTCGAATACGAGCGCCAGTCACCGATGGGCTTGAATCATCAGGGATGGAAAGATTCATGGGACTCCGTTTTTCATAGAGATGGAGCGCTGGCGGACGGGCCGATTGCGCTATGCGAAGTCCAAGGCTATGCCTACGCCGCCAGGCTCGCGGGCGCGGCCATCGCTTCCGCGTTGGGCCAGACCAAAAAAGCGCGGATGCTTCTGACCCGTGCGGAAGTGTTGAAAGAAAACTTTCAAAAATCTTTCTGGTGCGAGGAGCTCTCGACTTATGCGTTGGCTTTGGACGGCGACAAGCAGCAATGCCAGGTGAACACCTCCAACGCCGGCCATTGTTTATACGCGGGTATTGCCGAAGTGGAAGAGGCTTCCCGCATCGCTGCTGCGCTGATGGAGGGACAATTCTTTTCTGGGTGGGGAGTGCGCACCCTCGCAGTGTCCGAAGCGCGCTTCAATCCGATGGCTTACCACAATGGCTCCATTTGGCCCCACGACAATGCTCTCATAGCCGCCGGCCTCACGCGCTACGGTTTCAAGGACCATGCGAACCGGATTCTGAGCGGTTTGTTTGAGGCGAGCCTATTTGTCGAATATCGACTGCCCGAGCTGTTTTGCGGCTTCTATCGTCGCGATGGGGAAGGTCCGGTGCCTTACCCGGTCGCTTGCTCGCCGCAATCGTGGGCAGCCGCCTCAGTGTTTTTATTGCTGCAGTCGATCCTCGGAATGAAGATCGAAGCCGCCACCTCACGACTTTCCTTCGTGCGTCCCGTACTGCCGGAATTTCTTGACGGAATTCAAATCAAGAATTTAAAAGTGGGCAGCGGCTCAGTCGATCTGCTTATCCAGCGCCGCGCGCGATTCGCTACCGTGGAAGTCCAGAACCGGGAAGGACCAGTGGAGGTTCTGACTGAAACCTAAACAACCCAGCTCGCTTTGTCACGTTCCCGTCTGACCGGCTTCGCCGTTGGCCGAGGGACTGAAGCCCGGACGCCAGATTTTGGCCGCTTCGGCCACGCGCTTCGGACGAGCTCTAACTTGGGTTTTCATGAGTCCTTCGTAGATTTTTACGTAATCGGCCGCCATCCGCGCCGCGGAGAAGCGCTTTTCAAACACGCTTCGGCAACGGCTTCGGTCAAAGTGCTGGATCTTTTCTACCGCCCGCAATGAATCGTCGATGCTTTCGACGATGAAACCGGTAACGTTATCATCGACGACCTCAGGCACGGAGCCCCGCCGGAAAGCGACCACGGGTGTACCGCAAGCCATCGCCTCGATCATGACGAGTCCGAATGGCTCCACCCATTCGATGGGGAAAAGCAAGGCATATGCGTTGCCCAGCAGCTCGGCTTTTTCCGTATCGCCAATTTCGCCGATAAATTCGATCAGCGGGTGATCCAAGAGGGGACGAATCTCCGTATCCATATAGCATCGGTCCACGGCGTCCACTTTGGCGGCGATCTTGAGTTTCATCTTTGCTCGCTTGGCGATCTCAATAGCTCGGTCCACTCTTTTCTCGGGAGATATTCTGCCCAAGAAAACGAGATAGTCTCGCGGGCTTTGCTTGTATTGATAAAAGTCCAGGGGAATACCGTGATAAACGGTTCCTTGCCAGTTAATCCATGGCAAAGGAGCTCTTTGCGAATTGGAAATGGAAACCACCGGTACGTCAGCGAACTCATGATATAGCGGAACCAAGTCCGGCAGATCGAGCCGGCCATGAAGAGTCGTGAGATGGGGTGTCCCGAGCTTTCTGGATAGAGGATAGTGTAAATTATCGGTATGAAAATGAATGATGTCGAAGGCCGCCGCATTTCGGGAAACTTGCTCCAGTTGCAACAAGTGATACACGAGTCGATCCTTACACGCAGAATTCAGGCGGAGCGGCTGCGCACAGGGTGACACGAGATCGGCCTGCGTGACGGAGTCGGCGCTCGCAAAGAGAGTTAACTGATGGCCTTGATTAACCAGTTCTTCAGTCAGGTAAGATACAATGCGCTCGGTTCCGCCGTAATATAAAGGCGGAACCCGTTCGTAAAGAGGTGCGACCTGTGCGATCCTCATGGTTCGTGTTGCTCTCCACTTTCATCGTTCTCCGGTTCGATCGTTGTGGTAGATATACTTTTGCAAAGCATATACCAGTTTTAGTGTAGCGCCGGTTTGAACAAAGCGGCGGCTAAGAACCATTTTGAGCTCTCCGATGAGTCGCTTGTACCCTGTTGCAAATGTTCTACAGGGGCGCGCGCTTATCTCTGCTCGCTTGCTCAGCTTGCTATCGCGATTGCCATGGAGCTTTAGGACGGCCGAGCAAACATATTCCCCAACTCGAAATCATTTTTTCGAAAAAGGCGTACAACCGAAATCAAATTTTCGCACAAGCGTCCGAAAATTACTTACGGTGGAGTCCCACCAGTTGGTCGTGAATGCGACAATTCGCGTCGCATTTTTTCTTTACGCCTACAATTCAGAGAGCGATCCTGATGTGAAGGCGTATATGAAAATTGTGAATTCCCAATCCGCCGATGGGGACCTCCAAGATTGTTCCGTCGCGAACCATCGTGGGGATCCTAACGCTGACCGTCTGCTCCTCTTCGATCATGGCCTGTCCCCGGCAATAGCTGCACACAAAGAGCCAGTCTCTTCCCGAACCACCGCACAAAGGACACGGATGAAAAGTGGGTACACCGATCGGTGCCAGTCCGCCTTGAGCCGCTTCATCTGGCGAGAGGATGACCTCCAGATTCAAGTCTTCGATGCGCTCCGCTTTGGGAATTCCTATACCGGTAAAATTACGCAAGAACCGTTCAATCATTTCATCAAACGACGGACGGGCTGTTTCAAAGCTTCTTAAAATCGACAGCGGTTCGGGCACTAAAGGTTCAGGACTCTTGGCTTGAACAATCGGTTCTGCCTTTGCCGATTCCTTTGCTTCCATCTCCTGGAGGCTGTGATTGTAGCGTGCTCTCAACTGCGAATCGGAAAGATGCTTGTAAGCCTCCAGGAGGTTACGAAAATGCTCTGCGCTATCAGGTCCTGCGACGTCCGGGTGATGTCTTTTCGCCAGTTCTCGAAAGGCCTCTTGAACACCGGCAGCACTTTCGTTTCGCGATACCCCTAAAGTCAGGTAATAGTTTTTTAACGCCATGACACTCACTCTCTGGTTCCGCTAAAACTCGAGGAGATGAGGCCAAAGCTCCGGGCCTCTACTTACCCGCTCTTCACCGTGATCCGGCGAGGCTGTGCCGCGGCAACCTTGGGCAGTTTTAACCGCAAAACCCCATCGGTCAGGTTGGCCTCAACCTTTTCTTGGTCAATCGCCTCGGACAGAGAAAACTGCCGGAAATATCGTCCGGTCTGATACTGCCTCAGCACGACCCTTTCGTTCGGTCCTTCGGGAGGCTCCACATCACCCGTCAAAGTCAGGACGTTATCACGTAGATCAACGGTTAGATGCTCCGCGTTCACACCAGGCATGTCCGCCAACACAGTTATTTCACTCGGCGTCTCGAAGATATCCACCGGCGGGGTGAAAACCACTCCCGCTTTGGTTTGCTCGGCAGGGTTGGTTACCTCTCTTTTCTCTCTTGCTTGAAGTTCCTGAGTTTCCATTGCATGTCCCTCCTTTGCATTTTTTCTTGACCTTATGCAGCTTTCACGGTGATCTGTTTCGGCTTGGCAAGCTCTGCTTTGGGCAATGTAACCGTCAAGATTCCATTATTGTAATGAGCTTCCACTCTGTTGAAGTCGATGTCGGTGGGTAAGGTAATCGTGCGCCGAAATGCGCCGGCTTCCCGCTCACGTCGATGATAGCTGGCTGCCTCGCTCTCTGGAGCCACCTTTCGTTCGCCCCCGATCGAGAGGCTGTTACCGGTTGCGGAGATCTCTAGCTCGTTCGCTTTTACTCCGGGAAGCTCCGCTCGGACGTAGAGGCGATCGTCATCCTCAGTTACGTTTATCAACGGAAATACGCCGGGGCCAAAACCCGTAGGTAGGGATTCCGCTAGTCGGCCGAACAGGCTTTCCATTTCCGACCTCATCCTGTTCAGTTCCGAGAAGGCGGTCGATTCGCTTGGCCATTCATAGAATCTTCTTATGATCATCGTCATATACCTCCTTAATTTTGTGGTTTTCGGCGAAAATGTAAGTTCGCATGGCAAACTGTCAAGGGGGTCCAGACTCGGATAGAAAATTTCTAGTCTAGACAATAAAATGCTCGACCTAAGACGCGGTCCCGTCGTTAAGACTGCGTTTGGACCTTCTCTTTTTTATAACCGTACCAGAAATTCACGTTCTCACGGCTCCGGAACCCTCCGCTGGAGCAGAGCTGGAGCCTTTTTAAGAAGAGCGCCGGATGACGCTGGGATGCGGTTTCTAGAATGTTTCTTTGGCTATTACCCGGCTCCATTTAGCGGATAGTTTAAGTCTACATTGCCAATTTCATCGATTGGATTACCGCGGTGGTCGCCTAGAACCTTATAAATCTCACGACAGAACGCCGAGTTTTCAAATGAAAGACAACCGATGTATTCAGCCCCCATATGCTGCATGACTAAAAAACACCTGGTGGGAGGGGCGATATCGGACAGTATGACGTCCTTTAACAATCCGACTTCCCCAGTGGGGCTGGTATTCTCCCTACCACCTCTCCAAAGCCAGGCCGGAGGCCAATTGCGCATACCCACATAGGACATGAAAGGATGCTCCCGCAGTTTCATACTTTGAACTCCCACTAGTCAGGCTTTGGTGAAAAATAATCATCAGATGGATACTGTCAAGATGACGCGCTGACCTAGGCGATCAAACCCACTGTCTCGGATCATTGCCTGTGTTCTGATGTCGTGGATACGACAATTCCATTCGCTTTTGTCTCCGATGTGAAGGGCCCGACTAAAAAATTGCTCGGCGTGCTGTAGGCAAGCACGCCAAAAGGTAAGAAATCTTCCCTCCCTCCGGCGGAAGCGTTCAGAAACACTGCAGGCCTACGCGATTGACAGTTGCCCTTAGCAAGTGTGAGCACGAGAAGATTTGAGTTATTGCAGATGACTGCCGGAGTTAGTGGCACAAATTGAGTTTGTTGAATTGACTTGCTGGCCACTAACCCCGTGCTAGAACTTCAGCTCGCTTTGCGGAGCCGTTTGTGTTTGGCTGCTTCGAGTTCCTGACCAAGCTGCTCCAGTTCAGCCCGGTCGATCAGCTCGCGTATCTTCGGAAACATTTTTCCTTCCTCTTCTTCCACAGCATGATGCTCAACGTTGTCTTTTAGCACCTTGAACTTTGGCTTGAATCTTTCACTGTTCGCCGAGAGCCGACTCAGTTCTCGAAGGACTGTCTTCATTTGCTTGTGCTCCTCCAGTGATTCAAGCACCATGTCTTTCAGTTCTTCGTGCTCTTCCATAGCTGGATAGAAAATTGTCTCCTCGATCCGAGCATGGGTTTCTAATTCAGATTTGATCTCTTTAAAGATTTGCTTCTGCTGCTTCCTATTTTCCGTTTGTTGTCCCTCCTTGAAAAGCTCCTTAACTTTCTGGTGATCTTGTTTCAAAAGCTCTAATGCATCCATTGCGCCCTCCACGAACACAAAATAAGTATGTAGCTTCTAAGGGCAAACTTGATGCCAAGCCGCTCTGTTGAGCTCGCTCGTGTCTAAGCGTTCACTCGCTACGCAGCTACAACCGCATTTACAACCGCGTTCTTCAAGCGGAATTTTGTAATGGATGCAGTGAATGGGAATCGTTGCAAGGCGAGCATTACACTCCTCGGACTGTGAGTTCACTCGTAGGTAAAGGAACCGGCGAAAAGCCAAAGCCCTACAAGTCGATGCGAGCGCAAGCTTTCTACGTACAAACGGTTTGGAGGATCGTCTCGCCGATTGCATTAAAGGCATGCTCCGTGCCATCACACTTCAAAGCATCGAGAGGGCCGTTGATCCAATGGATATTTGTACTGAGCCATCGGCCGTAACTAGTGTTTCGGCTAGTCGGGCCAGCGGGGACTTAGCGTCTCGATCCGCCAGACCGGCCCCATCGCGGCAAGCTGCCCTTCAAATCTCACGAATGCCGGAATCTCATCCTTGATGATCCAGGCATGGGAATCTGGTGGCGCGCGTCCGAGCAGTGTGGCGAAGAGCTTGAGCCAGATCCCGAGCCGGGGCTTCAACACGTAGTGGATTGCAGTTTTCCCGAGCTCGCCAACCATCACCTTCTGCTCACCCTCCGGTGCAAACTCTAGTTGGACGAGCCGGGGTGTGGGAGTGAAGGCTACGATGTGGACGGTTTCGGTCGCACCCTTGGGGAGGTTCTTTGCGACCGTAATGACCATTCCATTATAGACGTCTGGTGGCAGATCGAGTGTGCCGTTGAGCACCTCCTCCCGTCCGTCTTTGCGAGCTTTAGTGCGCACGCGATACTTCCCGGACGCTCGCTCGAGTGAGATCTCGGTGTCATCGGTAAATGCCGGGCCGCGCTGTACCAAGTTGTAGCTCTGCATGGTAAAGACTCGCTCCTGAGTGAACACCACCGTCTCGTCGTATAACGAGCCGTCTTTGAAACGGAATACCATACGACTCTCGACCTGTCCGCTCCGCTGGACTTGGAGGAGATCGCCCGACGCAAGGAGTCCGCCGTTAACATCGCGAAGCACGAGGAAACCGTGGGTGACGCCCTCGACAAAGCGTACTGCAACCGGGGCCGCCGCTGCTTGGCGTAGCCACAGCAGAACCGTCACCAGAATCAGCGCACCCAACGGAGCCATCCTGCAGCCTGTCTTCCAACCAATTAAACATCTCAAAGCGTATGCCTCCGGCCCGGTCGAAGAATGCGAGGATTCTTTCCGGGTGCCTTCCGAAGTAGTTGTAGCCGCCCTTGAAACGTCTCGTGGTGTTCTCGATCCAGAACAGCTCCTTGTCCTTGCTTCCCAGCAGGTCGAAGGTCTTTTGAGCGTCTTCAGGATTCCTGGTCCAAGCGTCCCTGAGCACCTGGATCATGAGCACTGGCATCTTCACGCCGGGGGCAGAGAAGTGGGGGGTTATTTCGGCCGCCAACCAGCCACCCATCTTCAGCAATTCGAGATCAATGAGCTCTTGATACTGGCTGATGCCTTGTAGCTCCGACATCGCTGAGTAGATCGCCGCCATGGACACAACCATCGGACTGCACATGCACAAAACATTCTCAAACAGATCCGGCCGCCTGTAGATGGCTTCGTATTGCGAGTTGCCTCCCATGCACTGGCTGTATAGCCCGACTTTCATTTTGCTGAGCGCTGGCTGGCGGTCCACATAGTGTTTAACGCCCACGCAGTCCCGCCATTCCCACCGGCCGATACCAGAGAGGCCGCCATTCGCGGCGCTGCTATTGCCGTGGTTTCTTATATCGTAGGCGAGCACGTTGTATCCCGCGTCGGTCAAATGCTTCATCTGGATCACGAAGTCGATCTCAACGGCATCAAAGTTACTCCAGGGCTCACCGAGGTGTCCCGGGAAACCTGCGCGACACATCGGCAAAGCGTGATTGAAGATAACCAGCTTGTCACTTTCTCCTCTCTTGGCGGGGATGTACCAGCCTTCCAGGGGAGTGCCGTCATCCGAAGGGAAATAAATGTCTCGTCATCCAGTCATCCCATAGTCATCGGGCGTCTTATGAAGTATGCTTCGGAGCGGTTTGACGATGGCGAAGGGCTTTGACCTTCGCGTAATCTTCTTCTGAAATGGTTTTGAGTTGTTCCAAGGCCTTTTCCATTCTTTCTTTGGGTATTCTAGTCATGAGCTTTCTCCCTTGTGGTTAGAAATTTGCAATCATGTTTGTGTTGATGTGCGCCTAACGCGCAAAGCTCACCGGCGGCTATGGAGTGCAGCGGAATAGCCGTCCGGTGCAGCGGCTGGTTCGGCCTGGAGT
>Ga0081538_10003550_pt1 | contig 14667 bp, 14 predicted proteins | sample TabmetS5T2R1_FD_71022 | JGI IMG/M metagenome (GOLD analysis project Ga0081538, IMG submission 71022) | Tabebuia heterophylla rhizosphere microbial communities from the University of Puerto Rico - S5T2R1 | ecosystem: Host-associated > Plants > Roots > Rhizosphere ... | reverse complement strand
GGTCTGGTTGGTGGGGGGGGAGGGTGGGGGGGAGGTGCCTCCCCCCGCCCCCGGGGAGCCATGCCTCGTGTTCGGCGCGGGCGCGGCGGGCCAGCAGGTCGTCCTCGATCTCGTCGAGCCGGGGAAGCCTTTATTGGGTTTATGGCGAGCATGGGGCATCGCAAACACGAGTGCTCATGCTGGCAAGAGGTTCCATATGGCCGCATGCAGCCACCCAGCTCAACCTTTCTCCGATCGAAGTGTTCCTCGAATTCCCTCCATTCTTGCTCGGTGACGTTCCGGTATTCGTCGTCAGGGCGGGCGCCGCGGCGCCGTTCCAGGTATTCTTGGTAGTGGTGGACGACGTCCTCGTTGAACACGGCGACGTAGCCGCACGTGGTTTGTAGATTCAAATGCCCGAGCAGGCCTGCTCCGATGTGCATCGGGAGTCCGTTGTTGACGAGATCAGTCGCGAACAATCTCCGAAAATCGTGCGGGGTGAAACGGGCAGTGCGGAAGCCGGGATGGCGTTCGGCGAGTTCCTCGCAGCGTCGCCGCAGCATGTTCACCACGGTGGCCGGGGAGATGACCTCTTGGTTCGTCCCAATCTTGCGTTGGAACAGGAACGGCATCGCCGAGCTGGCTTGGCGCTCGTGGGGGTCGTAGCGCGACAGCAGCGGAATGGCCTGGCCGTCTTGCGTGTGGCGGCGGATGATCGCGGCGATGACGCTGAACAGCTCGGCGGACATAGGGATGACGCGCTCCCGGTCGCTCTTCGAGGGGGCGATCACGAGCAGAGCGATGATCTCACCGGTGGGCCGCTGGGATTGCCGGATACTCAAATGGGTGAGCTCCAGCGCCTCCTCGATCCGAATCCCGGTGTGGCGGAGAACTTCCACGATCGCCCACTCGAAGAACGCGGCGTCCTCGGCGGCCGTGGCATTGATGTGCTTTCCGGTGGTCTGATCGAGGACACGTACGTTCGCCTTGCCGCCAAGCCTGATCCGCCGTTCGTCGACCCGGCTCCACAAACGCTGATAGCTACGGCCATCGAGGATGACCGTTTCCCCGTCGCCCTCGGCGGCGGCGTGCTCAAGCAGGGCGCGATCGCGATCGCAGCTCATCTCCGCGAACAGTTCATCCCACCGGTGGTCTGGTATCGCGCGTGGCGCCTGCATCGGCACCTTCTGCCGCAACCTGGCCCTGCGGAACACCGGCACCGCTCCAGGGGGGCGGTGCGCCAGCGCCCGCCTGCGCTCCGCCGACACGGGAACTGGGTTGACCACTGGGCCGGCACCGAAGCGGGAGTGGAACGAGTAGTAGCCCGCGATCACGGTGAGCGCGTGGTTGATCGTCCTGGGCGCGTAGCCCGCTCGCAGTGACGGCTTGCCGGTCTTGAGGTTCACCGCCCCTGGTGGGGACGAGTCTGGGGACCGACGATGGCGCTGCGGATTGCGAGCCTGCCGCAGCCAACCCACCAGAACCGCCACCTCGGCCTCCGTCACCTTCCCCCACGGTGTCTCCAACATCCACAACAGACGGTGCCATCGCAACAGGTCGAACGCATAGCTTCGGCACATCAGCGGGCTGACGTCACCCAACACGAGATCCCGCAAGTACTCGCTGACAGATTCCACCTCCTGCCCGCCGGCGTCCGTCACCACGAACGGGAGGTCCATCCCCCGCCCACCGCCCACCGACCCCACAGCCGGAATCGAGCAACGCCCCTCCACCAGGGCACGACGCACATCCTCGACCACACCAACTCCTTGATCGCGATCAGCATCATCTGATCACCAGTAGGACTTGGTACAGTCAACAGGTCCCGGCGGCTGCTGGCCGTCGTGGGATCAGCGCGGTGATCCTGACCAAGTCGGATCAGCGCCGCCAGGCCTGCTTCGACCGGGCCGCCTACCGAGGCCGCAACCAGGTCGAGCGCAGCGTCGGTCGGCTCAAGCCGTTCCGCCGGGTCGTCACCCGATACGACAAACGCGCCGTCAGCTACCTGGCCTGGGTCACTCTGGCCGCCGCCGTCATCTGGCTATGACCCTTTGCAAACACGCCATAGTCGCGTTGGGAGCTTTGCTCACCTTGACTAGACCCGTCCAGGACCCTGAGGCCCGACGTGGCTACCGAAGGCCACCACCACGGCGCCATCTGGACCAGGCCTCACTTGAGTTGCTGTCTCGAAGCCGACTCAGCTCGCCTGAGCGGATGCGCTTCCCCGGGGTTCCGTGTGAGCGCTCGCGCCAGCCTTCTATCCGGTCAAGAACTTGAAGGTGGCGGCGGTAACAACCGGGATATCACCGGGAGGACCGCGCCCGCGACCACTGGCCGAAGTCGTCGGGTCCGAAGGGGCCAGCGAGGCAGGCTTCGTCGAGCAGTTTGTGTTGTCGGGTGAGTTCCTCGAGATAGTCGGCCTTGTCCTTCTCGATCGCCGCCGTGGTCGCGGTCACCATCAGCGGTGCGGTGGCGGCGCGGTCGCATGGGTCGCCGAGCAAGGAGGGCAGCGAGCACGGCGGAGCGGTCGCCGGAGAGCGGTCGGCATGACGGCCGGGCGGGCACAGGTCAATTCCGTTCAAGACGGGGGCACCGCCGCCTCCTACCCTGACCGAAGAAGACGAGCTCCCGAGGGGCAGCTCCCGGGAGGCAAGGAGGCCCGGGAGGCAAAGAGGGAGGACGGTGGCATGACACAGCTACTGGTCCAAACCACGAACCTGACCAAGCGGTACGGGCCTCGGGCCGTGGTGGACCACGTCGGGTTGCAGGTGCGCAGGGGCGAGGTCTACGGCTTCCTCGGCCCCAACGGCGCGGGCAAGACGACCACGCTGCGCATGCTGCTCGGCCTGGTCCGTGCGAGCTCGGGCACCGCCCGCGTGCTCGGGGCCGCGCCGGGTGCTCCCGCGGCGCTGGCGCGGATCGGCATGCTGGTTGAGTCACCGGCCTTCTACCCGTACCTGTCTGGGCGGGACAATCTGCGCGTGTTCGCGCGCTACGCAAGCGTGCCGGTCGCCACGGTCGACGAGGTCCTGGAGACCGTCGGTCTGGCTGACCGCGCCAAGGACCGTGCGTCGAGCTACTCGCTGGGCATGAAGCAGCGCCTGGGTGTCGCTGCCGCGTTGCTGAAGGATCCCGAGTTGCTGATCCTGGATGAGCCGACCAACGGCCTTGATCCTGCCGGCATGGCGGATATGCGTACGCTGATCCGCAGGCTCGGCACCGGCGGGCGCACCGTGCTGTTGTCCAGCCACTTGCTTGGCGAGGTGCAGCAGGTCTGTGACCGTGTCGGGGTGATCGCCGAGGGAAGGCTGCTGCGCCAAGCAACCGTGGGCGAGCTGCGCGGCCACGGGAGCCTGCGCGTCGCCGCGGAGCCGCTGCACCAGGCGCGGGCGGTAGCCGAGCGACTATTGGGCGTGGAGCGGGTGGCGGTGCACGACGGGGCGTTGCTGCTGGACGTCGACGATGCCCAGGCGCCACGGGTGAACCGGGAGCTGGTGCTTGCGGGCGTCGCGGTGCGTTCCCTCGGCCGGGCCGAGCGATCGCTGGAGGAGATCTTCTTTGAGATGACCGCGAGCGCGCAGGGGGCAGCCTGATGATCGCGAGCTTCCTTGCCGAGCTGACGAAGCTGGCCAGGCGGCCGGCGACGTGGCTCGTCGTGGGCGTGTGGCTGACTCTGAGCCTGCTGTTCGGCTACGTCTTTCCATACTTCAGCTATCGCGGTACGCCCTCCGGTCCCAATGCGGGCGCCAACCTCGGTGAGCGGGTGCTGTCGGAGGCGTTGCCGGCGGCGCTGGTACCCGCCGCAATCCAGGGGCTCCCGCTGTTCGCCGGCGCGCTCGCCCTGCTGCTGGGCGTGCTGGCCACCGGTGGGGAGTACGGGTGGGACACCGTGAAGATCCTGCTCACCATGGGGCCAGGACGGCTGTCGGTGCTGGCCGGGAAGCTGCTCGCGCTCAGCCTGGTGATGTTGCTGGTCGTGTGCGCCACCTTCATCGTCGACGGTGCAGCCAGCCTGCTCGTCGCGTCCATCACCGACAAGCCGGTGCACTGGCCGCCGATCGGTGCGCTGGTCACCGGCCTGGGTGCGGGCTGGCTGGTGGTCGGCATGTGGTGCCTGGCGGGGGCGTTCCTCGGGATCCTGGTGCGCGGCACCGCGCTGGGCGTCGGCATCGGCCTGGTGTGGGCGCTGGCGGTGGAGAACCTGCTGCGCATCTTCGGCTCGATCGTGGAGGTGGTGGACGTCGTGCAGCGCTTCATGCCCGGCACCAACGCCGGCGCGCTGGCCGCCGCCCTCGGCGTCCCGGTGCAAGGCCAGCCCGGTGGCACCCCGGGCGTCACCGATGTCGTCGGCGGAACGTCCGCGGCATTGGTCCTGGCCGCCTACCTGGCGGTGTTCGTGGCGGCCTCGGCGGTGCTGATACGCCGCCGGGACATCGCCTGACCCTCAAGACGAGAAGGAGAAGCGAATGAATGCGCAGAGTACGTTGTCGGGGCCACGGGCGGCGACGGTCGCCGGCCTCATGGTCGGTGCCCTGGGGATCGCGATCCTGTGGGCGTCGGGGGTCGAGTTCCCGATCTATCCGCCGCCGGGAATCGTCATCCTGCTCGCCGGCGCGATCTTCGTGAGCCTGGCCTCGTGGCCCTGGGCGCCGGCCGTGGGGGCCTTCCTGGGGTTGTTCGTCACCGTGGGGTTCGTGGTCAGCGGCGGGCCGCCTAACCTGGTTGGCCGGGACGGAACCAGTGTGGCCATCGGCACCTGGATCCAGATGACCGGTGTGCTTACCGCCCTGATCGCGGGGGTGATCGCCACGCGGGCCAACTACCGCGAGCAGGCTCAGGCTCGGAAATGAGACCGCGCTGCGGTCCGCGCTGCCACGCACCGGCGAGCTGAGCGCCCCGCGGTAGCAGTTGGCGCCAGCAGGGCCTGGTCCGGGCCCCGGCGCACATCTCCCCATGCCAGCTGGCCTGGGAGCTGCTGGCCCCCGGTGGCCTACATCCGCCTGCTGCACCTGCACGGCTCGGCGTCACCGGCCCTGCGGCGCGCCGGCCGGCGGCTGGTCCAGCAGCACCTCGACTTCTTCCTCGCCACGGTCTTCGGGACCACCCCCGACGACCAGGCCACCACCAGCAAGCCCGAAAGGAGCAACTGACATGGAGTTCATGGAGCGACCCCCGCGCTACCGGGGCCCCAACCTCGACCCCAGCGGTGCCCGCCTGCGGCCCAAGCGGCTGGCCGAGGGCATCTACGCGCTGATGGCCTTCCCGCCCCCACGGGACAACAGCGGCGTGGTCATCGGCGAGCACGGCGCGCTGGTGGTCGACGCCGGCATCAACCCCGCCATGGCCCACCAGATCCAGCAGGCCGTGCGGCGGCTCACCGACCGGCCGATCCTGTGGCTGGCCAACACTGTCTACCACGGCGACCACACCTTCGGGAACGCCGCCTTCCCGGCCACCACCAAGGTCATCGCCAGCCGCCAGACCGCCGAGAGCATGACCGACCTGGACGCTGAGAAGCGGGCCCGCGCGCAGAACCTGTTCGGCAACCTGGACGCCATCGCCGAGGTGACCAGCTGGCGCCGGCCCGATGTCGTCTTCGACGATCACACCGAGGTGGACCTGGGCGGCCGGACCGTCCAGCTGTGGCACTTCGGTCCCGGCAACAGCCCTGGGGACACGGTGGTGTGGGTGCCGGAGGCACGGGCGGCCTGGACCGGCAACCTGCTGGGCCACCGTCGGGTCGCCCCCATGCTGCTGGAAGGCGGGCCCGCGCCCTATATCGACACCCTGGCCCGCTTCAAGAGCACCCTGGCGGTCCAGACGATCGTGCCCGGGCACGGCCCCCTGGCGGATGGGCGCGCCCTTGACGCCTGGATGGCCTACCTGCGCGAGCTGCTCGAGGGGGTGACCGGTGCCCGCCGGCTTGGGCTGAGCGCCCTGGCCACGGTCGAGACCGTGCCGCTGCCCCGCGGGCACGGGTTCCCGCGCTGGCACCCGGCCGCCCGCCTGAACTGGCTGGTCCAGGATCTGCACCGGCTCAACGTCCTGGCCACCTACCGGGACCTGGAGCGCCAGCCCACCGCGGCTTGAGCCGCAGCGCCAAGGCGCCGCCACTCGGCCGGCGCGCCAGCAGCTGACGGCCTTGCCGGTGCCGGCTCATCCTGCGGCGGGCGCTGGTGCACCAGGCCGACGCACCGGCTGAGGTCGTCTGCGGCAAGACCACGAGGCAGGGGGCCGAGGTGCGCACGACGAGCTGCTGCACGCGGGCCCCACAAGCTGGCTGGTGCGGCCGACACGCCACTAGGCTCCGCGGCCCTGAGGCGCGAACGCCTGTCCGGTCCCTTCTGCCCGCGCTGCCGACCGCAACCACCCGGACCAGCCAAAGCTAGGAAACACGCTCTAACTGCATCACCATTCCCAACGAGTGGGCGGTGGACGTCGGCCTGGCAGCCCGGCTCGACATCGGCCAGGAAGGGTATCTCGGGGTACGCGGAATGGAGGCCCCGGCGCCGTACCTGGCGAGTAGACACTTTCTATGACGACCTGCTCGTCACGCTTGGGACATGACCACCAAAACCGGTCTCTGAACGGAAGGACATGGCAGACAACGAACCCAAGGTGCTGCTCCGAAGCGACGAGAATGACGGCCACCTCGCCGTCGTGGAGCTCAGCGGAGGAGGACGGCCACCACTTCACCGACACGACTTCGACGAGACCTTCTACATCCTGGAAGGCGAGCTCACCTTCCAGCTCGGCGAGGAGCTCATCACTCGCCGCGCCGGCGAGCTCGCAATCGCCCGACACGGCATCCCCACTCCTACGCCAATCGGAGCAAAGCTGGCCCATCTGCTGCGCCGCCGCCACGGCGGCGACGAGCGCGCGTGCGGAGCCGGCTGCGGGTGGCGCAGGACTGGCGGCTGCTGGCCGCCGCGGTCAACCTGGCTCGCTGCCCTCGGCATCGGCTGTGGATCGGGCGGCTGGACCGTGGCTGCCGCCTGAACCACAAGGGCGGGGCGGACGTCACTGATCAGCCCTCCACCCTCGACTCCGCACCTGACACCGACCCGCACCAGGGTCGCCATCACCTGCCTTCAGGGACCCCATTGGCCACCACGTTCCTAGCACCGCCAAAGGCAGACGGAACCGCCCCCGCCTGTGACAGCGGGTCCGGCAGAGGCAATTCGGTCACCACCCCTGTGTAAGGCGATGCGGCCGAGCGGTTGTCGCCGGCTTGGTCAGCCACGGGAGCGCCGGGATCGTCGACGAGCGATATGCAGCCAACCTACCGTGCGGGTGTGAAGCGGGTGCGCCACAGGTCGCGGAGCAGGGCGATCTCGGCCATGTGGTGGATGAACTCGAGGTTGGTCCACCAGATGACGATGCTGAATGGCACCTCGGGGTCCCAGCCGTTGGGATACTGCCCAAAGCCGGGGGTGTCGAGCTGCTCGGGGGTCATGGCCGTCATGCTGTCGCGCCAGCGGTCCATCAGCGCCCAGAACCGCTCCTGCGCCAGCCCGGCGGAGGGGCTGAAGTCGACCAGGAGCGCGGGCGACTGCTGCCGCTCGCCGAAGGTCCACTCCCAGCGCCCGGCGAAGCTGGAGTGCAGGTGCCCGAGCCGCCAGGCGATTGTGGTGATCGGCGTCGGGTTGGGATCGTCCGGGGCGCCGTCGAGCAACCACTCGCCCGGGCCGAACGGTCTGGGCGAGGACGCCTGACCCCAGCGGCGGATCAACCAGGCGCCGGGTACCGGCTTCCGCAGGTACTCCTCGTCGCTGAGCGGCCCGCTTCCCCGCCGGGGCTCAGCGGTGTGCCCTCCGGGAGACTCGCCGGCGAGGCCAGACCTTCCAGCGCGCGTGGGCGAGCTGGCGGGCGCGGTCGAGTTGGTCCAGGAGCAGGCTTAGGCGGTCGGTTCGCAGGTCTTTCATGTCGGTTTCCCTTCACGGTCGCGGACGCCTGCGCATGCCGCGTTCGCCGAGCAAGGAGGTCAGCGATAACGGCGGAGCGGTCATCGGGAAGCGGTCGGCATGACGGCCGGGCGGGCACAGGTCAATTCCGTTCAAGACGGGGGCACCGCCGCCTCCTACCCTGGCCGAAGACAAGGACTCGGTATGTGAGGAGGAGCGATGCAGGGCCGGTCAGAGCCGTTCTGGGACGGGGTCCAGGGAGGTGAGCACGGAGCAACCGATGAGCGAAGGGCAGGGGCCAGCGTCCACGACTGGAGGTTCTCGGGCAAGAGCGATGCGGAGGCCGAGCGGTTCGAGCGCGACCACTCCGTATCCGGGAGCCGTCTCACTCTTCAAAACCGATGCGATGAGGAGGGCTTGATGGGCAAGGTCACATCCGAGATCTCGATGTCGCTGGACGGGTTCGTCACCGGACCCAACGTGGGCGTCGGTAATGGGATGGGGGACGACGGGGATCGGCTGCACGACTGGAAGTTCGACGCCAAGACGGACACCGACGTCGCGATCGTGGACGAGCTCTACGCCTCGACCGGGGCGGTCCTGATCGGGAAGCGGATGTTCGACGTCGGGTTCGAGCCGTGGGGCGATCCTCCCCCGTTCGGGATGCCGGTATTTGTCGTGACACACGAAGACCGAGCGCCTCTGCCCATGCAGGGCGGTACGACCTACACCTTCGTGACCGATGGGATCGAGGCCGCCCTCGAGCTGGCCCGTGCCGCCGCCGGCGACAAGAACGTCGGCATCTGGGGCGGAGCGAACATCATCAGGGAGTACCTGCGGGCGGGATTACTGGACGAGCTGCAGATCCACCTCATCCCCGTCCTGCTCGGCGACGGCATCCGGCTCTTCGAGGATCTCGGCCCCAAGCGGATCGAGCTACGGAGGACAAGCTCGATCGAGACACCGGGCGCCACCCACCTCCGATTCGAACCGGTGAAGTGACGCACGTAATCCCCTACTTCTCGCCTTCTTATATAGGCCCCCGGAGTGGCCGGTGTCGGCGCCGGCCGAGAGGTTCGTCGCGATGCTTGGCGAAGGTCACCAGCTCGGTGCCGTAGCCGACGGTGTGCCCTTCGGCGGCGAGCCGGTCGTGCAGGATCTCCTCGACCTGGTCTTGGGGCAGCATCAGCAGGTATGGGTAGCGGCTGGGGGATGCCGCCCAGGTCGAAGCGGGCGATCTGGCGCAGCTCGCTGACGATGTTGAAGCCGGTGACCTCCTGGCCGCGGCCGACCATCTCGCCGGCGACCCCTAGGCGCTCCATCAGCTCGAGCGTTCGGGTCTGGACGCCGAGCGCCTTGGTGTGCTGGGAGACGTAGGGACCTTGTCGACTATACGGAAGGCGACGCCGTAGCGGGCCAGCTCGTTGGCCAGTGTGAGCCCGGTGAGTCCGGCGCCCACGATCAGTACCTCGGGTTGTGCTGCACCATGAAGCGTCGAGGGTCATGGCTTGCTCGTTTCATTCATGCTTGGCTCCGTGGTGGGTTTGCGGGTCGTGGGTGCGCACTGGCGCGGAGGGCGAGCGTGACCAGCAGCGTCGCCATGATCCCGCCCGCGATGGTGAACACCGCCGCCCTGATGCCGCCGGCGGTGGCCATGCGCAGCTCCTCGCCGACCACGCCGCGGGCGTTGGCGTTGGCGACCAGGACCAGCACGGCAAGCCCGACCGCGGCGCCGACCCCCGCGCCGGTGCTGACGATCCCTGCGGCGACACCCTGCTCGCGGTCGGTCACCCCGGTGGAGGCGGCGATGAACATGGTCGTGAACACCATCCCGTCGCCGAGGCTGACGGCGACCAGGCCGGGCACCAGCCAGGCGTAGGCGCCGTCGGTCGTCAGGGTCCACCCGAGCAGGGTTGCGCCGGCCGCGCCGACGGCCAGCGCGCCAAGCAGGGCCTGGCGGAGCCCGACCCGACCCACCACCGGTCCCGCCAGCAGCGAGCCGGTGACGACCACGGCGGTGGGCAGCAGGAACCCCACACCGGTGGCCAGGGCGCCATAGCCCCAGACGATCTGGAGGTGGATGGACAGGAAGTACAGCAGCGACCCGAAGGTGGCCATGAACAGGAACGCGACCACGACGGCCAGGGTAACGGTGGGGTTGGCCAGCAGCCGGGGCGGCACCAGCGGGTCGGGGCTGCGCCGCTCGATGACGGTGAACACCCCCAGCAGCCCCAGCCCCGCCGTCGCGGCGGCGAGGATCCCCGGCGAGCCCCACCCGGCATCCGGCCCCCGGACCAGCGCGAACACCAGCACGGTGACGGCGGCGGTGGCGGTCAGCGCACCGGGCAGGTCGAACCGGCGGCCGGCGTCGCCTGCCCGGTCCGCGCCGATGAGCGCAAACGCCAGGACGATCGCGGCGCCCGCCAGCGGGAGGTTGACGAAGAACACCGCCGGCCACCCGAAGGCCTGGGTGAGCACCCCGCCGAGCAGGACCCCGATGACCAGGCCGGCGGCGCCGGCGCCGCCCCACACGCTCAGGGCCCGGTTGCGGTCGCGGCCCTCGGCGAAGGTGGTGTTGATGATCGCCAGGGTGCTGGGGAAGACCAGCGCAGCGCCCAGCCCCTGCAGCGCGCGGGCGGCGAGCTGGAGGGTCGGCCCGCCCGCCAGCCCCCCGGCGGCCGAGGCCACGCCATACAGCGCCAGCCCCATCACCAGCATCCGGCGCCCGCCCAGCAGGTCGGCGGCGCGCCCGCCAACCAGCAGGAACCCGCTGGAGGCGATCGCGTAGGCGCTGATGACCGCCTGCAGGGTCTGGGCCGAGTAGCCCAGGTCGCGGCCGATCTCGGGCAGCGCGACCACGACGATGTACTGGTCCAGGGAGACAATCATCATGGCAAACGACAACAGCGCCAGCCTTGCCGCGCCGCGGCCCCGGCGCGGCGCGCCGGCTGGCGGAGCGGCGCGGTCGGCGGCTGACGGGGCGCAGCTTGCACGCATAGCATCACTCCGAGATGAAGGGACGGGACGGTGGATCAGGCATGGGCCGGGCCAGGGCTCGGTGGTTCACCCGCTGACAGCGGGTGGCGGGTGGCGCCGCCCGATCCGGGGGCGCCGGACGGTCGTCGACGAGATGCAGCAGAGGAACGCCGTGGAACACGCTTGGCACACCGGACCGAACGGGCCAGCAGTGGGCTTGACCTGCACCTCGACGTGGCCCCAGGGGCCCTGGGGGTGGGGCGGTCCCTGGAGGCGGCGCTGCGTGAGACGGTGTGATCGGGTCGGCTCGCCGCCGGGGACCCTGCTGCCCGGAAGCCGCAGCCTGGCCGCCGACCTCGGGCTGTCGCGCGGCACGGTGGTGCAGGTGTGCAACCAGCTCATCGCCGAGGGGTGGCTGGTCGGGACGCCTGGCTCGGGCACCCGCATGGCCGACGTGCCAGGCGGGCCGTTCGTGGCTGGCGCCGTGCCGGGGCAAGAGCCGGCGGACAGGGCGAAGCTGACGCTTCAGGCGATCGATCTGCGGCCTGGCCGGCCGGACCTCAGCTCGTTCCCGCGTCCGCTGTGGGCTACCAGCGTCCGCCGGGCGGTGACCGCCATGCGCCCGGAGATACTCGACTACGACCAGTTCGAGCCGGCAGGGCTGCCGGTGCTGCGGGCGGCCATCGCGGACTACGTCGCCCGCACGTGCGGCGTCCGGGCGACCGCGGAGTCGGTGGTGGTGGTCGCCGAGTTCACGCAGGGGCGGCTGGCGCTGGTGGCCCGCGCCCCGCGCCGCTTGGGCGCCCGATGCGCGGCGACCGAGGACCCGGGGTTCGGGCTGTACCACAACCTGCTGGGCGCTGCGGGGCTGCGGACGGTCAGGCTGCGGGTCGGGGACGGCGGTGCCGCCCCAGGCGACCTGACCGGTGAGGTCGCCCTGGTCATGCCCACAGTTGCTGCTACGGCGAGGTGTTGCCGACCTGCTGTCCGACGACCTCGAAGCCGAACTTCTTTGCGAGCGCGACTGCGGCCTCCTGGTCGTACTCCTGCTGCCGGGGCGGTTCGGCGGACCCTCCGGCGGGCACGCCGCCCTCCTCGAACATTCGCTCGATGCCTCCGGGCGTGAAGATGACGAGCGCACGCGCGTTCTCGGACTCGACTTTGAAGGAGTGCGGTACGCCCCGCGGCTGCCAGACCCAGGCGCCGGGACCGGCGACGAACTCGTCTTCTCCCACGCCGAAGCGGATCTGCCCCTCGAGCACATACATGACTTCGTCTTCGCGGGTATGGACGTGGAGCGGCGGCCCGTACCCCTCGTAGTAGAAGGTTCCCTCGAGAACACCGAGGGCACCGCCGGTGTCGTCGGCGCGGGCCTTGATCTCCATCAGGCTCCCCTGCCACAAAAAGCTGTCCTGCCGAGCGCTAACGCTCGACTTTTTGCTGCTCATGAACTTCTCCTTCCCCGCCGCCGCGCCAGGCCGCTTCGACGGCCACATGGACTTCATGCCTATGGGAATTCATGCGTATGACTCGCGTCGTAGACTTTTCGCAAGCTCGCACTGCCGTAGCTACCCGTTCGTCATTGCGGAAGACTTCCTCGATCGACGCTCCACGACCGGACGGACTTCAATCGCGCCTCCATCCGGGCGGCCGGGATCCTGACGGCCCAGCCCGATCGCGGGGTCAAGGTCGTCCGCCTCGTAGAGGAACACTCCGCCCACAGCCTCCTTCGCTTCGATGAACCGGCGTCCGTCGTCAGCGTCCGGCCGTCCTGTATCCGGACAGTCGGCGCAATGTCGGCGGATGCAGCTGGTGGCCCGCCCAACACCCCCGGCTCTTCGGAGAGGTCCAGATACTCGCGCACGGTCCGCGCCTACTCCTCCTTGCTGAGCCGGTTGAGGCGCTCCGAGGCCTCGCCGCCGGAGTGGATCAACAACATGTACTTCATCTCCTCCTCTTCGTACGAAGTTGCCACCTCCGACGACCGGCCGAGACGGCATGGACTGGCCGCTGCCAGGCACGGAAGCGCTTAGCATTGAGCGTCGAGCCATTCCTCGAACGTGGGGCCGGCGAGCGTGGCGTCCGGGCCGGGAAGCAGGCCGCCGTTCTCGTAGAGCTCGTGGTGTGGGTCGTCCGGGTTGCTTACTCCCTCGATTCGTGACGTGTCGCCGCGCCGGGAGAGGAGCAGTCTCGCCACCTCGACGAGCCTCTCCTCCCGCGGGCCGCCGACCTCGGCGATCGGCGCGCCGTCGGCTCCCGGGACGGCCCCCGAGCCGTCGACCATGCCGGCGAGCGCTTCGGCGACGCTCCTGGCGGCCACGAGCTGCGTGCGCATCTTCGGCACGTAGATCACGTCGTCCTGCCTGCCCCACTCCACCATCTCCGGGACGTACTCGTGAAACTGCGTCGCGCGCAGGATTCGGACCGAAATCGGCCCCGCCAGCATCGCCTGCTCCTGTGCGACCTTCGCTGCGTAGAAGCCACCGGTGGACTGGTCGACTCCGACGATCGAGACCAGCAGGATTCGCTGCACGCCGGCCTGCTTGCCCAGCTTCTGCAGGTTGCGTGCCGAGGTGGTGAAGAACGCCGTCGCCGCGTCCTCCTCGGGCGAGGGCTGAGTGGCCGCGTCGATGACGCACTCCACCCCAGTCAGGGCCTCCGCGAGGCCCTCTCCTGTGATCACGTCCACCCCGAGCGAACGTGAGATGGGAACGACATCGTCACCCTGGGCCCGCAGGACATCGACGAGATGACGGCCGAGCCTCCCGGTTGCCCCTGCTACTGCGACCCTCCTCGCCGGCTGCATGCGTGCTACCTCCCGAATCGTCGCTGTCCTACTAGCCCGCTCGTCGCATCCACTTGTCACATCGCTGCCTTCTGGCGGGGCTACGGCCCCGACCGTTCCTGCATCGCTGCTCCTTCGCCTGCCATCGACATCGGGACGTGCTTTGGGAAGGCTAGGCGGTGGCGGCGGGTGTGTCTTGAACGGAATTGACCTCTTGCGAGCCGTCTCGATGGGCTGGGCGTGCCCGGGCCGCGAAGGCGGTCGGGGTGGTGCCGGTGAACTGGTGGAACTCGCGGATCAGATGCGCCTGGTCGGCATAGCCGACATCCGCCGCCAGCTGGCCCCAGTCCAGCGGCCGCCTGGCGTCCAGGCGCCCCAGGACACGATCGAAGCGGACCAGCCGGGCCGCCGTCTTGGGCCGCAGCCCGACCTGACGGCGGAACCGGGCGATCAGGTGCTTGTGGCTCCAGCTCACCTCCTCGGCGAGCTGGCCGATCGGCACCGCCCCACCGGTCGCCACCAGCCGCCGCCAGGCCCGGCCGACCTCGGGCGAGGGCCGCGGCCCCCCAGCCAGGCGCTGCAGCAGGAACCGGTCCAGCAGGGCGAAGCGTTGCCGCCAGGTCGGGGCCTGGCGGAGCTGCTCGCCCAGGCGCCGGCCCTCGGGGCCGAGGACCTGGACCAGGTCGACGAGCTGGCCGCTGAGCTCGGCCAGGGGCAGGCCCAGCAGGCGGTAGGCCCCCAGCGGGTCCAGCCACACCTCCAGGTAGGAGCGGGCACACGCTCCCTCCAGGACCGTGAAGGAGTCGTGGGCGCCCATGACGAAGGCCGGTGGACGATGCGGCGAGTCCACCAGCTTCACGACCAAGGGGACCCAGGCGGTCGCCGGCAGGACCAGGTGCCGCGGGGTGGTCGCCTCGGTGAAGCCCACATACCCGCGCGGGAGCAGGCCCCGCAGCCGCGCCTGCGGGGCGGCGACCAGCCGTGGCCACCGGGCCCGCTCCGGCGCCGCCGCCGTCGATCCCC
>Ga0081538_10003549_pt1 | contig 14669 bp, 18 predicted proteins | sample TabmetS5T2R1_FD_71022 | JGI IMG/M metagenome (GOLD analysis project Ga0081538, IMG submission 71022) | Tabebuia heterophylla rhizosphere microbial communities from the University of Puerto Rico - S5T2R1 | ecosystem: Host-associated > Plants > Roots > Rhizosphere ... | reverse complement strand
CCCTGGCCCTGCGTGACCATGCAGAAGCGGTGTGCGCCCGCCGCCTCGGCCGCGCGCGCGTGCTCGAGGATCTGCTCGGGCGTCATCATCGCGTGCATCGGCGTGTCCGCCTCGGCGAAGCGCGACTGCGAGCAGAAGCCGCAGTCCTCGGCGCAGCCGCCCGACTTGGCGTTGACGAGCGAGCACATGTCGGTGGAGTCGCCGAAGCGCTCGAGCCGCACGCGCCAGGCTCGTTCGACGAGCGCCTCGATCTCGGCGTGATCCTCGATCTGGCCGAGCCGGAGCGCCTCTTCCTGGGAGATGAGGGGCGGCACCTGTGAGCGCCACCGTATGGGTCCGTCCGGACGGACCTGGGTGGCTCTAGCGTCCCTTCCAGACCGGCGCGCGCTTCTCGGCGAACGCGCGCACGCCCTCGCGGAAGTCCTCAGAGCGGAAGCAGGACTCGCGCAGCTCGACCAGCTCCCGCTCGACCTGCTCCGGCAAGGGCCGGTCGCGCAGCGCCCGGATGATGCGCTTGTTGCCGGCGAGCGACAACGGCGCGTTGCCGGCGATCTCGGCCGCCAGCTCGAGCGCGCGCGTGTCGAGCTCGGCGGGGTCGACCAGTTCATTCACCAGCCCCATCGCGCGGGCGCGCTCGGCATCCACGGTGTCCCCGACGTAGAAGAGCTGCGCGGTGTTCGCCACGCCGCAGACGTCGATGAAGCGCGCGAGCCCGGTGTGGGAGTAGATCAGCCCGAGCTTGGCGGGCGGCATGCCGACCCGGATCCCGTGCGCCGCGATGCGCATGTCACAGGTGATCGCAAGCTCGAGCCCACCGCCGATCGCGTGGCCGTTGAGCGCGGCGAGCACTGGGTACGGATACGCGTCGAGCGCCTCGATCGCGTCTTGGAAGGGGTGCGCGACGAGCCGCTCGGCACTCTCCTCGAAGCCCTGCTCCTCGAGGTTGCCGATGTCGTAGCCGGCTGAGAAGACCTCGCCCGAGCCGCGGATGACGAGGCAGCGCGCATCGAGTGTGCGCGCGTGTCCGGCCAGTGCGTCGAGGATCTCGTGGTCGAGGGCACCTCGGCGCTCGGGGTTCGAGATGGTTAGCCGGGCGACCCCGTCGACGGGTTGGTCGAGAGCAAGCTTTTCAGTCACTCCAGCACGACGAGCGTGTCACCCTCGGACACGGACTGGCCCTCCTTGCAGGCGATCTCCCTGACCGTGCCTGGGTCTTCGGCCTCCACGGGCATCTCCATCTTCATCGACTCGAGGATCACGAGCGTGTCGCCCTCGTCGACCTCCTGTCCGATCTGGCACTCGATCTTCCAGACCGTGCCCGTGATGTGCGCCTCGACGTCCGACAACTCGGCTTCTCCCTCGTCGGCTTTGCGATGGCGGCAAGATAGCGGTATGCGGAGTCGGCAGAGGTAACGATCGGGGGCTCCGCGGGTAGACCCGCACGGGATGAAGGAGCAGGTCTACAAGGACCCGAGGCCGGCCGAGCACTTCGAGCGGTTCCACCGGCGCACCCGTGTGAAGTCGCCGAACTGGATGTACGAGGCCGTCCGGCTCGTGCTGACTCCGTACATCGTCTTCTTCTACCGCGCGCGCTGCATCGACTCGCAGCACATCCCGGCGGACGGGCCCGCGATCGTCGCCCCCAACCACTTCTCCTTCCTCGACCACTTCTTCGTCGCCGTCTATCTGCGCCGCAAGGTCAACTTCATGGCCAAGTCGCAGCTCTTCAAGATGCCGCTCGAGATCGTGTTCAACAACGGCGGCGTGTTCCCGGTCCGGCGCGGCCACCACGACGAGGAGGCGTTCAAGACGGCGCACGCGATCCTCGCGCGCGGCGGCATCGTCGTGATGTACGCGGAGGCAGGGCGCTCGCGCAGCGGGGAGCTAGGCAACCCGCGCCACGGCCTCGGCCGCCTCGCGCTCGAGGCCGGTGTGCCCGTGATCCCGACCGCCATCGCCGGCACCGACCGCGTTCGCAACTGGAAGCGGCTGCAGTTCCCGAAGGTGACGGTCCAGTTCGGTGAGCCGCTGCGCTTCGAGCGGGTCGAGGCTCCCTCGCGCGAGCAGGCGCAGGCGGCCTCCGTGATCGTGTTCGATCGCGTGAAGGAGCTGTACTCGCGGCTGCGCACCGAGGGACGCGGCAGCGCGGTTCGGGCCGCCCGCCAGGCGCGCCGGGCCGTCAGCTCCTAGCGAGCGGTCGGTGCCGATCGATGTACCGCGTTCCTTTCCTGATCGGGTTTGTCGTGTTGGTCGCCGGGCTGTCGGCGCTCGCGCTGCTGAGCGGCGGCGACGACGCTCCCGAGGTAGAGCCGCTGCAGCTCGCGGACGACCCGTTCGCGTACGAGCCCGACCGCGAGGCCGAGTTCACGAAGCGCGCGGCGGCGGGCCACAGCCACGTGATCTACGAGAAGAGCCCGGACGGTGTGGTCGCGACGGCCCGCCGAGTCGAGCCGTTCCGGCCGCAGGTCGAGGCGGCTGCGGCCGAGGCGGGCGTCGACCCCGATCTCGTCGAGGGGATGGTCTTTCTCGAGAGCGCCGGCCGGCCCGAGGTGATGGCGAGCAGCGACGTCGAGGGCGCCGTCGGGCTCACCCAGATCCTCGCCGAGACCGCCGTGAACCTGCTCGGGATGCGAGTCGACGTCGAGCAGAGCCAGCGGCTCACGCGCAAGATCATGCGCGCCGACCGCGAGGGCGCCTCGGCCCGCTCGGAGAAGCTGCGCGCACGGCGCCGGCGCGTCGACGAGCGCTTTGATCCCGACAAGGCGCTCGCCGGCACGGGCCGCTACCTGCGTACGGCGATGGACGAGTTCGGACGCGAGGACCTCGCCGTGACGTCGTACCACATGGGCATCGGCAACCTGCAGAACGCGCTGGCCGCATACGGCGAGGACGACGTGAGCTACACGCAGCTCTATTTCGACGCGACGCCGGACCGGCACCCGGAGACCCATCGCCTCCTGACCGACCTCGGCGATGACTCGAAGACCTACCTCTGGCGCGTCCTCGCGTCGGTCGAGGTGATGCGCCTCTACCGCGAGGATCGCGCCGAGCTGGCCCGGCTCGACGAGCTCCAATCGGCCAAGGCGAGCGCGGAGGAGGTGCTGCACCCGCCGGGTTCGACCGAGATCTTCGAGTCGGCCGAGGATCTTGAAACGGCCTATACAGCGGCGCGGCTCCGGCTGTTTCCGAACCAGCCTGCGCGCTACGGCCTGCGGCGCGACCCGCGCATGGGCGAGCTCGGCGGGCGGGTCGACACCGACCGCCAGCTGCTCCGTGGCCTTCGACCCGAGGCGCTCGCGGTGGCGCTCTACGTGGCCGACGCCGTGCGCGAGATCGCCGGCACCGGTGCGGCGCTCACGGTCACCAGCACGGTGCGCACGACCCCGTACCAGGAGCTGCTCGCACGCCGTAACCCGGAGGCGACGAGCGCCTACTCGCTGCACACGACGGGCTATGCCTTCGACGTGCGCCGCAACTACCGCTCACGCGCCCAGGCGGCCGCCTTCCAGTACATGCTCGATCGCCTGCAGTCGCTCAACCTGATCGCCTGGGTGCGCGAGCCGGGCGCCATTCACATCACGGTGTCGACTGATGCGCGCCGGCTGATCGAGCGCTAGATGATTGATTCCGAATCCGCACGGGGATTCGGAATCAATCATCTAGTACTCCGCCTCGAGCGCCTGCCAGGCCTCCCAATCGTGGCCCGGGATGATGAGAGCGTCCGGCGTCTCCTTGCGGTACTGGGCGATCTCGCGCAGCGAGCGCCGGAAGAGGTGCTCGTCCTCGACGCGGTAGGGGAGGTGCGAGGTCTCGAGCGTCTCGCGCAGATAGATCGCGTCGCCCGCGACGAGCACCTCGGGACCCTTCGTGCGCAGTACGACGGACATGTGCCCGAGCGTGTGTCCGGGCGTGAACACCGTCCGCACACTGCCGTCGCCGAACAGATCGAACGAGCGGCCGAACCCCGAGAACGACGAGGCGTCCGGCCCGTCGAAGTCGAGCAGCCGGTAGTCGAAGCCGTGGTCGAACTGGCGCCTGACGTAGCCGTGCCTGCGACCGGCGTCGGTGGCCGCCTCCCACTCGCGCTTCGAGACGATGAAGGTCGCGTCGGGGAACTCCGCGATCGCGCTCGCGTGGTCGGCGTGCAGGTGGGTCATCACCACCACGCGTATGTCTCCCGTCGACAGGTCGCGCTCACGCAGCTGCGCCGAGACCGCCTGGCCGGGCTCCATCTGCGTGTCCTTGAAGGCCGACAGCGCGACGCGGCCGATGTTCTGGCGCGGGTTCACGGCGACCGACGGGTGAAAGCCGGTGTCGATCAGGATCAGCCCGGCACCCGGGTGCTCGACGAGGAAGGCCGGCACGGGCACCTCGACGAGGTCCTGCTTGGCCACTCCGATCCCGAACGGGCGCCGCCCCGCACGCCTGCCCTCGGAGCGCAGCAACCAGCTGCGCGGAGCGCTCATGCGGCCCGTGAGTAGCGGGTGGAGGGAGACGTGCGCGCCGTCGCGGCCGCCGGGCAGGGGCAGCTCGGCGGGCCGGGGCTCGGCGGCGGTCTCCATCGGCCAGACGCTAGCCGGGCGCGCGGTCGGCGAGCTCCTCCCAGAAGTCGATCCAGGTGCGGGCCTGGCGGATGCCGAGCTCGAGCGCGAGCCGGGGGCCGTCAGGCACGTCGTCGGGCAGACCGTCGCGGATCCGCTCGTACTCGGCCAGCTCGGCGCGGTGGGCGGCGAGCTGCACCTCGGCGAGCTCGGACGGGTCGGCACCGAAGAACAGCTTCAGCAGACCGAGGTCACGCACCTCGGAGAGGTGGGCGGTCGGCTCGGCGCGCCACTCCGCCAGGGCCTTGCGGCCCTTGTCGGTGAGCTTGTAGAGCTTGCGCCGGCGGCCGCCCTCCTCGCGCCGCTCGCTCACGTAGCCGCCGCGTGTGAGCCGCTCGGGCTCGGTGTAGAGCTGGGCGTGCTGAAGCGACCAGAAGAAGCCGACCGAGCCGGCCACGAGCTGTTTCAGCCGGTACGGCGTCGCCTCGCCGGTCCAGTTGAGCAGCCCCAGCACGATGTACGACGGCGGTGTCAGCCGTACCTCTTGCATTAGTCCAAAATAGACGGTACAGTCCGGATCATGGCAACAGCACTCTCGCAGACCCAGGCGACGGACCACCGACTCGGCTTCCAGAGTCTCGACGAGGAGGTCGCTGTCGACCGTCTGCCAGTCAGCGGCGAGCTACCGCCCTGGCTAACCGGCGCGCTCGTGCGCGTCACGCCGGCCCTCTTCGAGATCGGCGACCGCCGGGTCTCGCACTGGTTCGACGGGCTCGCGATGCTGAACCGCTTCGGCTTCTCCGACGGCACCGTCTCCTACAAGAGCCGCTTCCTCGACAGCCGCTCGTACCGCGACGCCAGGGAGGGCCAGATCCGCCACGGCGGCTTCGCGACCGATCCCTGTCGCTCGCTCTTCAAGCGGGTACAAGCCATCTTCTCCCCGGGCTTCACGGACAACCCGAACGTCAACCTGGCGCGGGTCGGCGAGCGCTACATCGCGATGACGGAGACGCCGCTACCGGTCGAGTTCGATCCGGAGACGCTCGACACGGTCGGTCACTTCGAATTCGCGGATTCGGTTAGGAGCCACGTCACGACCGCGCACCCTCACCACGATCGCGAGCGCGACGAGCTCGTCAACTACGTCGCACACTTCTCGAGGACGAGCGAGTACGTGCTCTACGGCCTGCCGGCCGGCTCATCGACGCGCCGCGTGATCGCGCGCATGCCGGTGCGAGAGCCCGCCTACATGCACGCCTTCGGGATGAGCGGGCGTCACCTGATCCTGGCTGAGTACCCGCTGCGCGTGAACCCCCTGAAGCTCGCCTTCTCAGGCAAGGCCTTCATCGAGAACTACGTGTGGCGGCCGGAGCTGGGGACGAAGCTGCAGGTCTTCGACCGCGAGACCGGCGCCCACCGCGGGACCTACGAGACGGATGCCTTCTTCTGCTTCCATCACGTGAACGCCTTCGAGCGCGAGAGCGGCGAGCTCGTCATCGACCTCGTCGCCTACGACGACCCGTCGGTGATCGACGCGCTCTACCTCGACGAGCACGGCCCGCGTGGTCCGCTCGGCCGCACCGAGCTGCGCCGCTACTCGATCGACCTCGACGCCGGCTCGGTCAGCTGGGAGGCGCTGACCGGCGGACACGACGTGGAGCTGCCCCGGATCGACTACGGGCGCCGCAACACGTGCGACTACGAGTTCGCGTACTTCGCGGGCTGGGGCGGCGGCAGGTGGATCGACCGGCTCGTCAAGCTGAACGTGCGCGACGGCGCGCGCAGCGAGTGGAGCGCGCCCGACTGTTACCCGGGTGAGCCGATCTTCGTGCGCGAGCCAGGCAAGGACTCCGAGGACGGCGGCGTGATCCTGTCGGTCGTGCTCGACGCAGCGGCGCGGCGCTCGTTCCTGCTCGTGCTCGACGCCGGCTCCTTCGAGGAGCTCGCGCGCGCCGAGGCGCCCCACCACATCCCGTTCGGCTTCCACGGCGACTACATGAGGTCGTGATGCGCGCCGCCGATGCCGACAGAGAGCGGACCGCCGAGCGCCTGCGCGACGCGGCTGCCGAGGGGCGCCTGCGTCCGGACGAGCTCGAGGCCCGGCTCGAGACGGCCCTCAGCGCGGCGACGCTGGGCGAGCTCGAGCGGGTCGTCGTGGACCTGCCGGCGCCGCCGCCCGCCCCGCCGCGGCAGCAGCTGCCGGTGACCTACCTCGCCGTGTCGGCGCTGCTGATCGTGATCTGGGCGCTGACGGGGGCCGGTTACTTCTGGCCGATCTGGCCGATTCTCGGCTGGGGTGTCTGGGAGGGGCCGCGGCTCGCCCGGGTAGGCTTACGCGCATGCCATCCGAGCGCTTCGTCGACGAGCTGAACGCCCAGATCGGCCGCGAGCTCCAGGCGGCTCACCAGTACACCGCCGTGGCGGCGTACTACGACCGCGAGACCTTCCCGCGCCTGGCCAAGTTCTTCTACGACCAGGCCGATGAGGAGCGCGGGCACGCCATGAAGATGGTCAATTACCTGCGCGACACCAACTCGACGATGAAGCTCGGCGAGATCAAGGCCCCTCGCACCGACTTCGTCGACCACGTCGAGCCGATCGCGCTCGCGCTCGAGCACGAGAAGAAGGTCACCGTCTCGATCGGCAAGCTGTTCGAGATCGCGCGCGAAACCGACGACTTCGCGAGCGAGAGCTTCATGCAGTGGTTCGTCGACGAGCAGGTCGAGGAGGAGGCCACGATGGACTCTCTCCTCCAGGTTGCCGAGCGCGTGCGCGAGTACCCGATGATGCTCGAGGAGTTCCTCGCCCGCGACGGCGACGACCTGGGCGGCGACTGACGGCCGAGCTCGACGGTGCCCGTCTGCGGGTGTCGAACCCGGAGGCGCTAGACGGGACGCCGGTGGTCGACCTGAAGCCCGTCCTCAGTCAGGACGTCAGCGAGCGCTGACGAGCTCGAGCTCGAGCCGCTCGACGCGGTCGCTCTCGGTGCGCTCGATCCATGACTTCCTGATGAGCGGCTCGTACTTGTGCAGACTGGTCGGCAGACCGTTCAGATGGGCGGGCAGCGGCGGCCCGGGGTCGATACCGAGCGCGCGCAGCAGGCGGTCGTCGTCGACCCTCCGCGCAGGACAGTTGCGGCAGCGCGGGTTCGATCGGCAGCATTTCACCGGCACGCGCGCCGCAGGGTAGCACGCGCTTAGGGTTCCCTAACAGAAGCGCGAGGTTACGCTGGCGCGTCCATGCCCTCGAAGCTCTTCAAGGCCGGCCTGCTCGACGGGCAGGTGGCGCTCGTGAGCGGCGGAGGGTCGGGCCTCGGCCGCGCCGCGGCGCTCGAGCTGGCGGCGCTGGGCGCGGAGGTCGTTGTTTGGGGGCGGCGCAGCGAGCCGCTCGAGGAGACCGCCGCGCGCGCCGACGGCGGCCGCTGCTCGGCGATCGCCTGCGACATCCGCGAGGAGGATCAGGTGTCGACACTCGTCGACAAGGTGCTCGGGCGCCACGGGCACATCGACCTGCTGCTGAACAACGCCGGCGGCCAGTACCTCACGCCCGCTGAGGAAATCACCCCGAAGGGGTTTCGCACGGTGATGCGGCTGAACGTCGAGGGCACCTGGCTGATGACGCACGCGGTCGCCGCGCGGGCGATGATTCCGGAGAGCCGGGGCGGCAAGATCCTCAACGTCACGCTCTCGCCGCATCACGGCCTGCCCGGGATGGCGCACTCCTCGGCGGCGCGGGCCGCGGTCGAGAACCTCACGCGTGTCCTTTCGATCGAGTGGGCGCGCTTCGGCATCAGGCTGACGGCGCTCGCCGCCGGCCACTTCGCAACGGAGACGCTGATGACGAAGTACCCGCAGGCGGTCGTCGAGGGCGTGGCCGGCACTGTTCCGCTGCAGCGGCTCGGGACTGAGGAGGAGTTCGCCTGGCTCGTCGCCTACCTCGCCTCGCCGGCGGGCGACTACTTCTCGGGCGCGGTGCTGACGCTCGACGGCGCGCGCGACAACTGGTTCGGCGCCTGGCCGCCCGGCGGGATGGCCGACGAGGGCGGCCGGCCGCTGCGGGAGGAGCGCAGAGAGTAAGGATGGTTCCGGTGCTCGAGACCGAGCGGCTCGTCATGCGCGGCTTTCGCGACGACGATCAGGAGCAGTGGGCCGCCATCCGCGCCGACGACGAGGTGATGCGCTCGCTCGGCCGCGACGGCGGAATCGCGCCGGACGAGGCCTGGCGCGAGATGGCGATGCTCGCCGGCCACTGGGCGCTCAAGGGCTTCGGCCACTGGGCGCTCGAGGAGCGCGCGACCGGAGCCCTGATCGGCAATGCGGGCCTGTTCTTCCCGCCCGATTGGCCGGCGCTCGAGGTCGGCTGGACGGTCGCCCGCCCACGCTGGGGCGAGGGCTTCGCCGGCGAGGCCGCCCGCGCCGCCGCGCGCTGGGCCCAGGCGGAGATCGGTGCCGACCACCTGATCAGCCTGATCGCGCCGACGAACTCGCGCTCTCAGCGTGTCGCGGAGAAGCTCGGCATGAGCCACGAGGGCGAGGCGCACGTGCGAGGCTTCAGCCTGCTGAAATACGGACGCGACCTGCCGCTCGCGGACGCCGATTCGGGCGCACGCGGCGCGGGTACCGGAGGCCAATGACCGTGAACGAGAGCAACGAGCCGCGCGACGAGAAGTTCGTCGAGCACGAGGAAGAGCTCGCCGCCGAGGAGGCCGCCGCGATTGGTGGCGGGCGACCCGACTACGACACCGACGAGGCGCACCGGGCGCTCGAGGAGGCCGGCGAGGGTGAGGCGGAGGGCTTCGAGGACGCCGAGGCCGAGCTGATCGACGCCGCCTCGCATGGCGAGAACCGCCACAGCCCCGCGGACGACGCGTTCACGCCAGAGGTCGAGTCGGACGAGTCCGGCGCCGCATACGGCGAGCCGGACGAGCTCGATCCCACCGAGGTCGTGGAGGACCCGGACGCGGAGTTCGACGAGGACGACCCTGGGGAGGGTCCGGGGATCGCGGCCGACCGCTGAGCCGGGTCCGGACCAGAGCGAGCGGGCCAGTTGGGCCGGTTTCGGTGCGGACAGGTCCCACCACCTTCCCCAGCCCTGGCCCGCTCGGCGGAGAACGGGCTCGGCCCTAGACCGTGTGCCCCTAGCTCAGCGCTCGAACAACGTCGACAGCACGACCTCGGTCACGGTCCGGGTGATGCCGTCGGTCGCCCGGATCCGCTCCAGGCAGAGCTCCAGGTCCTGCGTGTCGCGTGCCTGCACGTGCAGCAGCGCACTCGCCTCGCCGGCGACGGTGTGCGCGGACACCACGCCCGGCTCGTCCTCCACGGCCCGCTTGATCGCATCGGCCGGCATGCGCCCCTCGCAGTAGAGGTCGACGAATGCCTCCGCGTGCCAGCCGAACGCGCGCGGGTCGATCGTTGCCGTGTAGCCCTGGATGACGCCGTCTCCCTCGAGCCGGTCGATGCGCCGCTTGACCGCCGGGGCCGACAGATGGACGTGCTCGCCGATGTCCTGAAAGGAGCGACGGGCGTTCACGCGCAGCAGCGCAACGATTCTGTGGTCGGTTTCGTCCATTTAGGGGCCAATCGTCGCACGTATGCAACAGATCCGCATTGTCTGCTATCGAATCCATGGGAATCATTAGACGACCCCGCTGAAATCGAGAGGAGAGCCCGATGGCGACCGAGGAGCTTGCCCCCCGCACCGTCACCCCGCCGGTGCACGAGAACGACCGCATGCCGATCAATGGGATCGATCACGTGGAGTTCTATGTGGGCAACGCGGCGCAGGCCGCGTACTACTTCGTCCACGCGTTCGGGTTCACCGAGACCGCGTACAAGGGCCTCGAGACAGGCCACCGCGGGCACAAGTCGCATGTGGTCGAGCAGGGCCGCATCAGGCTCGTGCTGACCGGGACGCTCAGCGGCGGCGACGAGATCGCCAACCATCACGCGCGCCACGGTGACGGCGTCCACAAGATCGCGCTGAGCGTGCCGGACGCCGCTGCCGCCTACGAACACGCGGTGTCACAGGGCGCCCGCGGCGTGATGACGCCGCGCTGGGAGGAGGACGAGCACGGCCGCGTGCAGTTCTCGGCGATCGAGACCTACGGCGACACGCTCCACCTATTCGTGCAGCGCGACGACTACAAGGGACCGTTCCTACCGGGCTACGAGGCGCGCGCCGAGGCCCCGAGCAACCCCGACGACATGCAGCTGATGGCGATCGACCACATCGTCGGCAACGTCGAGCTCGGTCACATGGAGGAGTGGGTCCACTACTACGAGCGCGTCTTCGGGATGACCGAGATGATCCACTTCTCAGACGAAGCGATCTCGACCGAGTACTCGGCGCTGATGTCGAAGGTGGTCACCGACGGCAGCGGCCGGATCAAGTTCCCGATCAACGAGCCCGCCGAGGGCAAGCGCAAGTCGCAGATCGACGAGTACATCGAGTTCTACAACGGCGCGGGCGCGCAGCACATCGCGCTCGCCACCCGGGACATCGTGGGATGCGTAGCCGCCCTGAGGGAGAGCGGTGTCGAGTTCCTCACGATCCCCGGGGAGTACTACGACGAGGTGCCGACCCGCGTCGGGGAGATCGACGAGGACGTCCAGGACCTGAAGCGGCTCGGCATCCTGGTGGACCGCGACGACGAGGGCTACCTGCTGCAGATCTTCACGAAGCCGATCGGAGACCGTCCGACCGTATTCTTCGAGATCATCGAGCGGCACGGCGCTCGCGGCTTCGGCGAGGGCAACTTCAAGGCCCTCTTCCAGGCGATCGAGCGCGAGCAGGAGCGGAGAGGAAACCTCTAGAGCCATGCGCTACGCAAGCCTCGGAAAGATCCCGCCCAAGCGGCACGTCCAGGTACGCCAGAACGGCGACTCCTCGCCGCTTCTGGTCGAGGAGGTGATGGGCTACGAGGGCTTCTCGGGCAACGAGTCGATCCTGCTCCATCTCCAGTCGCCCTGCCGGCTCGAGGAGGTCGGCGAGTTCCGCCCGATCAAGCGTGACGAGTGGGTGCCGGACGCCCACGTGCACCGACTCGCCGACGCCAACCCGATCGAGCCCGGCGGCGACCCGCTGTCGAGCCGCCGCCTCCTGATGTGGAACGGCGACATCGAGGTGTCGGTGGCGAAGCCGACGGAGCCGCTCGACGGCTACTACCGCAACGGCGAGGGCGACGAGGTGCTCTACGTGCACCGCGGCTCGGGCGTCCTGCGGACCGTGTTCGGGCGCGTCCCGTTCCGCGAGCGCGACTACATCGTGATCCCGCGCGGCACCACGCACAGCTTCGAGCTGGCGGACGGCGAGGAGCAGTTCTGGATCTGCTTCCACACGCCGGGCGAGATCGAGACGCCGAACCGCTACCGCAACCGCTACGGCCAGCTGCTCGAGCACTCGCCGTACTCGCAGCGCGACTTCCACCCGCCCGAGGAGCTCGAGACCTTCGACGAGCAGGGCGAGTACCCGGTGACCGTGCGAGTGCGCGACGGCTTCCAGAGCTACATGCTCGACCGGCACCCGTTCGACGTCGTCGGTTGGGACGGCTACGTCTGGCCGTACACGTTCAACGCGGACGACTTCGAGCCCCGCGCCGGTCGCTTCCATCTGCCGCCGCCGGCCCACCAGACCTTCCAGGGGCCGAACTTCGTGATCTGCACGTTCGCGCCGCGGATGCTCGACTGGGACCCGCAGGCGGTGGTCCTGCCGTACCACCACTCGAACATCCAGTCCGAGGAGGTCATGTTCTACGCGGCGGGCGACTACGCGGCGCGCAAGGGCGTTGACATAGGCTCGATCACCCTGCACCCGTCCGGGCTGCCACATGGGCCGCAGCCGGGCGCCGTCGAGAAGTCGCTCGGCAAGAAGTCGACCGACGAGCTGGCCGTGATGTGGGACACGTTCCGCCCGCTCAGGCTGTCGACGCTCTGGAGCGAGGTCGACAAGCCCGAGTACGCGTACTCGTGGAATCCAGATCGGACCGGCGAAGTGCCGAGCCAGGACGGAAAGCCCGAGTCGAGCACGGTCGTAACGGGCCCGTCGGCCTGAGGCCTAACGTCGCGCTGCCCAGGCGCGGCGACGCAATCCTGTTTTACCTACCAAATGGGTATGTAAAGCAGGACGGAGGCAGAAAACCGGCCACGTTCACGCCTCCGCGCGGCGGGCTTTGCGCTTCGCGAGCGCTGAGCGGAGCAGGTACAGCGGTGTCGGCGGCACCCAGCCGAGCTCCACCGCCATTCCCAGGTCGTCGCGGTTAGCCCAGTGCTCGATGACCTGGTCGTCCTTGATGCGGAGCCAGTGAGTCTGGGTGCTTGCGAAGGTCTTGCCGGTTGGCGGAAAGGCCTCGTTCACGCTCGCCTCCGCGTCGTAGGAGACGAACGGGCGCACGTGGCGGCCGTGCATCGTGCAGTGGACGACGACCAGGTCGTCCTCGGCGACCACCTCGTGGATCTCCCAGCGCAGGTCGGCGAAGGCGTCGCGCAGCCAGAGCGCGGTTGCGTAGGCGGTCGCGGGCCCTATGCCGCGGGCGGCGGGTGGCTCGTCCTTCTGCTCGTGGTTGAGGAACTCCGGATGGAGAACCTCCTCGAATTCCTCGAGGTTTCCGTCGGCCATCACGCTGATCGAGCGCAGGGCCAGTTCGCGGCGGGTGTCTGTGTCGGAAGGCATCCCTAGAAGGACGCCCTTCGCGCGCTTCTATTCCATGGCGGTTTCGCGCCCGACCTGCTCCCACTCGCGCAGCTCGCTCCCGACGGCGTCGAGGTGGCGGCTGATGTTGCCGATGGCGTCGGCGCCGAGCACGAGCCGCAGTGGCGGTTTCTCGGCGTCCAGGGCGGTGATGATCGCCGCGGCCGCCTTCGCCGGGTCGCCGGCCTGCTGGCCGTGGCCCGAGCGCACGTACTCGCGCGTCGGGCCGACCGTCTCCGCGTACTCGGGCAGCTCGTCCGACATGTACGCCGCGTCCGCGCGGAACAGGCCCGTGCGGAACGCCCCGGGCTCGACGATCAGCGTGTGGATGCCGAAGGGCTGAACCTCGTCACGGAGCGTCTCGGTGAGTCCCTCGAGCGCGAACTTGGTCGCGCAGTAGGCGCCGAACCCCGGCGCCGTCACCTGGCCGCCGACGCTCGACATCTGCACGATCGCTCCGCCGCCCTGCTCGCGCATGGCGGGCAGGACCAGTCGCGTGAGCGCCGCGGGGCCGAAGAAGTGGAGGTCGAAGAGCGCGCGCAGCTCCTCGTCGGTCGTCTCCTCGACGGCGCCTACCTGGGTGCGCCCAGCGTTGTTGACGAGCACGTCGATGCGGCCGAAACGGTCGAGCGCCTCCGCCACGGCGGCCTCGCGGTCGCTCGCGACGGTCACGTCGAGCCGGACCGCGTGGACGCGCTCGGGATCGCCGAGATCGGCCAGCCCTTCGGTCCGTCGGGCCGTCGCAACGACCGCGTCGCCCCGCTCCAGCGCGGCCTCGGCGATGGCCCGGCCGAAGCCGCTCGTCGCTCCCGTGATGAACCAGACCCGTGCGTCGCTCATGCGAGCAACGTAGCGGTCTCAGAAGTACATCCCTCCGAACTGCCCGCCGGTCACGTTCAGCACCTGGCCGTGCACGAAGTCGGCCCAGGGCGAGCACAGAAAGAAGATCGGGCCGGCGGCCTCCTCTGGTGAGGCTGGCCGGCCCAGCGGGATCAGCATTGCCGCCATCTGGCGCATCTGCTCGGGGATGCCGAGCTGGATCTCTTCGCCGTCCTTCACCATCGTGTTGCCCGACTCCTTGGCGGCGGTCAGGCGCGTCTCGACGAAGCCGAAGGCAACGGCGTTCACGTTGATCTTGAACTGACCCCACTCCTTGGCGAGCGTCTTCGTGAGGCCGACCACGCCCAGCTTGCCGGCCGAGTAGTTGACCTGGCCCGCGTTGCCGTGCATCCCCGAGATCGAGGACACGTTGACGATCTTCCGGAAGACCTCGCGGCCCTCCTCGCGCTCCTGCTTGGCCGGCTCGCGCATGTAGGGCGCAGCGGCGCGGCAGATCCGGAAGGGCACGACCGTGTGGATGTCGAGCATCGCCTGGAACTGCTCGTCGGTCATCTTGTGCGCAACGCCGTCCCTCGTGTAGCCGGCGTTGTTGACGACGAT
>Ga0081538_10003548_pt1 | contig 14671 bp, 13 predicted proteins | sample TabmetS5T2R1_FD_71022 | JGI IMG/M metagenome (GOLD analysis project Ga0081538, IMG submission 71022) | Tabebuia heterophylla rhizosphere microbial communities from the University of Puerto Rico - S5T2R1 | ecosystem: Host-associated > Plants > Roots > Rhizosphere ... | reverse complement strand
TCCACTCGGCGTCGAGCCCCCTCAGCCGCTCGACCGTCTCGCGCGGCCACGCGCCGAACCCCGCGAAGTCTCCCCCGAGCACAAATCGCTCCGCCGGACAGTCCTCGAGCACGGCTTCGAGCGCGGGCAGGTTGCCGTGAACGTCGTACAGCAGTCCCAGCACCGCCGAGACGCTAGCGCAGCCCGCGCGCGAGGCTATACTCGGCCGCCCCAGCCGCCGCCGCGCGCGCGTGGCCCGCGTGGCGGCATCAGAGGGCCGTTAGCTCAGCTGGGAGAGCGCCGGCTCGACAAGCCGGAGGTCGCTGGTTCGAGCCCAGCACGGCCCATCGAATCCCCCCTGCGTAGCTCTGCAAGGCCCGGTATTTGGCTAGCCAGAGCCTGCTACGCCCACGCCAAGCCTCCCGTTGCCGCCCCGTTACCGGCCTGTGGCCGCGGCGCAACCACCTGGCCGCATGCTCGCCACCGATGCCGTTCCCCGTAAACACCACCGGGCAAGCCGCCGAGGCGGACGCCCCCAGATAGGAGGCAGTCATGGGCCAGGCAATCCCCAGACAGCAACCCGCTGTCGTTCTCCGCTCCCAGTTCAACCAGCTGCGCGCGCTGCTCGCGATCGCGCTGGTGGCCGTCGCCGGTCTCACCGTCGCCGTCGTGATCCTCTCGAACGACGCCGACGAGGTCAGCAGCACCAGCTCGGCCCAGCCGATCGAGTCGATCAACTACGGCTCGGGGTCGGTCAACCCATCCACCGGCTATCCGACCGTCCCGGCCCCGCACCGGGAGCACGCGCTGCAGAACAGGATCGACGGCACCCGCTTCGACGGCGGCCCCGACGAGGGAACTGCCGATGTGACCCCGGCGCAGCCGCGAACCGCCGATGTGCCCCCGGGGCAGCCGAGCGTCATTCAGCGTCAGGGGTCCCCTGCTCTCGTTCACGAGTCCAGCGAGGCCGCCGGCGACTACGCCCACGGGCCCCTCCCGCCTGCCGCGCCAACCAAGGACTACAGCAAGAACGGGGCCACCGGCGACTACTCGACCGAGCCGCAGGCCCGGTCGGGCAGCCGCGCGGACGGCGCTCCCGACGAAGGCTCGCACCTTCGCTGACCGGGGCGTCGTACCACTGACGCTCTCGCGTCACCCGAGGCAAGTCGGGAACAAACTGAGAGCATCGATCCGAGAGGGGGGCAGGCCGCCCCCCTCTCCGCTATGCAGCAGCTACGCCGCCACCCCTGACGACACCGAGGACGCCTACCAGCGCGCCTTCGAGAGTAGTCGCTTTTGCCTCATAGATAGCGTATATGTATTCTCGCTATGTATGCGTGACCACTTCCTTGCTCTGCTGGCAGGTGAGGGGGGTTACGGGTACGAGCTCAAGCAGGCGCTGGAGCAGACGTTCGGGGAGCTGTTGCCGGCGTTGAACGCGGGCCAGATCTACTCGACGCTGGCGCGGCTGGAACGTGACGGTCTGGTGGTCGGCGAGAGCGTCGAGGGCGACAGTCGACGCAAGCGCGTGTACGAGCTCACGGACGCCGGCCGGTCGGCGCTTGCGCGCTGGATCGAAGCGCCCGTGCCGGGGACGCGGCTCAAGGACGAGTTCTTCATGAAGCTTGTCGTCGTCACCTCGGCGGGGCTGGCCGAGCCGCGGGCGTTGATCGAGGCGCAAAGGCGGGAGTACCTGCAGTCGCTGCGAGATCTCGACGCGCTGCTGGCGGCCAACGGCAAGGGTGTAGCCGCCGAGTTGCTGGTGGAGGGCGCGGTGCTGCACGCGAAGGCGGACCTGGAATGGCTCGATTTGATCGAGCAACGGCTGACACTTGCGGAGGAGGACACGTGACATACGTGCTCGAGGCGCGAGGCCTTGCGAAGACCTACGACACCGGTGGCGCGGAGGTGCTCGCGCTGCGCGGCGTCGACCTCGCGGTCGAACGGGGCGAGTTTCTCGCGATCATGGGGCCGAGCGGGAGCGGGAAGTCGACGCTCTTGAACCTGCTCGCCGGGCTCGATCGTCCGACCGCCGGGGAGGTGCGGCTCGACGGCGACCGGATCGACCGCCTGAGCGAGACCGAGCTCGCTCGCCTGCGTCGCCGCAAGATCGGGTTCGTGTTCCAGTTCTTCAACCTCGTACCGAACCTGTCGGTGCTCGAGAACGTGGAGCTGCCACTGCTGCTGAGCGGCCGGGGCCGAAAGCAGGCGCGCGCGTCCGCGGTGGAGCTGTTGAGCGAGCTCGGCGTCGGCGACAAGCGCGCTGTCGCTCCGGCGCTGCTCTCCGGCGGACAGCAGCAGCGGGTCGCGCTGGCGCGAGCGCTCGCGAACACGCCGGGCATCGTGCTCGGCGACGAGCCGACCGGGAACCTCGACTCGGCGGCGGCACGCGAGGTGCTCGCGCTGCTGCGCGCCGCACGCGAGCGTGGCAGGACGCTGCTGGTCGTGACGCATGACGCGCGCGTCGCGGCGGCGGCCGATCGAGTCGTCACGCTGCGAGACGGGCTCGTTTCCGACGAGACCGAGCTCGAGCCGGCACGCCCGGTCGCGCTTCCCTTCGAGAGCGCCGAGCGGCCATGACGACGACCTTGCTCAAGCTGGCGTTTGCGGGGATCCGCTCGCGGCGGCTCGCGAGCGGGCTCACGGTGCTGATCGCGAGCGCAGCGGCGGCGGCGATCGTGCTGGCCCTGGAAGTCGGCGCGACCGGGCGCGACCCCTGGCAGCGAACCTTCGACGCCGCCCACGGCGCCCACGTCCTGGCGCTGGTCGATTCGCAGGCCGAGGCGCGCAGGATCGCGACGCTCCCCGGCGTCGCCGAGCGCGATGAGCCGCTCCCGAGTGCGCTCGCGACCGTCGCGTCCGGCGGCGACGATCTGCTTCGGCTCACGGGCTTGCGTGCTCGCACGCGCGTCAACGCGCCCGTGCGCACCGAGGGTGCCGCGCCGCCCGCCGATGGCGTCGTGATCGAACGCAGCTTCGGCGAGGCGCTCGGCCTGCGCGTCGGCGACACGCTCCGACTCGCCGGCCGGCCGATCGCGCTGCCCGTCGTCGGCACCGCGATCTCACCCAGCCAACCGCGCTACCCGCGCAGCAAGCCCGGCCTCGCCTGGGTCACCCGCGCCATGCTCGAGCGGATCGAGCCCGACCGCCGCCGCTGGTCCTGGACTGCGGCGATCCGCCTCACCGACCCCGCCGCCGCGTCCGCGTTTGCGGCGTCGCTGCCACCCGGTGCCGGCGACGTCCAGACCTGGCAAGACCAGCGCGCGGCGGCGCTGCTCGACGCGCAACCGGCCCAGCTCATCCTCACGACTTACACGATCGTGCTCCTGATCGTCGTCTTCGCGGTCGTCGCGATCCTCGTCGGTGCCCGCGCCGCCGCACAGCACCGCGAGATCGGGCTGCTGAAGGCCGTTGGCCTGACCCCGCGCCAGATCACCGCCATGTTCGCGATCGAATCCGCCGCGCTCGGCCTGATCGCGACCGTCATCGGCTTCACCGTCGGGGCGCTGCTCGCGCCGACGCTCGCCGCGCCGAGCGCCGAGACGCTGCTCGGGTCGCCGGCGCCTGCGCCAAGCGCGTGGCATCTGCTCGCCGCGGGCGGCCCGATTCTGCTCGTCCTCCTCGCCGGCGTGCGCTCCTCCACCCGGCGCAGCACTCGCTTCAGCGCCCTGCACGCGATCCAATCCGGCGCCCGACCGCCGACGCCGCGATCGCGCCTCGCGCGCGCGGTCGCGCGCGTCCCGCTGCCCCTCGCGCTCTCGCTCGGCGTCAAGGACCTCCTCGCCGAACGGCGGCGCGCGCTGCGGCTGGGCGGCGCGATCGCGCTCACCGGCGCGGCGATCGTGTTCGCGCTTTCGATGCAAGCCTCGCTCGACGCCCGGCCCGCGGGCGAGCCCAGCGACGTCACCGACGAGCTGCCGGTCCTCGTCTACACGCTCGACGTCGTGCTCCTGGCGATCACCGCGACGACACTCGTTGCGGTCGCGCTGCTCTCCGTGCGCGAGCGCATCCGCGACTACGGCGTGCTCAAGACGATCGGCCTCACGCCCCGGCAGATCGCCTCGAGCCTCGTCGGCGCGCACGCCGCCGTAGCGCTGCTCGCCGCGCTCGTCGCGATCCCCGCCGGCCTCGGCCTCTACCGCATCGTGTACGCAATCGCCGGGGGAGACAACGCCGACCTCGTGCTCGCGCCCTGGTGGTCGCTGGCGCTCGTCCCGATCGGCGCTCCGCTCTTCGTCGCCGCCGTCACCGGGCTGCCGGCCCGCCTCGCGAGCCGGATCCCCGCCGCCGACGCTGTGCGCTACGAGTAGCCGCGCGGACATTCGTTCCGTTTTCGCCCTCGGCGGCGTCTCAATGAGCAAACACCCGGAAGGAGAAGGAGACATGGGAAGAATCGTGGTGAGCGAACTGGTCTCAATAGACGGGGTCAGCGACGACCCCGCTGGATTCGAGGGGTTCGAGCGCGGAGGTTGGACGTCTGCGCTCGACTCCCATGGCGAGCGGGTGATGCTCCGGGGGGAGGACGGCGAAGAGCTGGTCGTCGCCCAGGCCCGCGACTCCGCGGCCCTGCTCCTGGGCAGGAACACCTACGAGGGCTTTGCGGTCATCTGGCCCCAGCAGGAGGGGCGACCGCTCGCGGACGTCATCAACAAGATGCCCAAGTACGTCGTCTCCTCGACCCTCGAAGCCGCCGACTGGGAGAACTCAACGGTGCTGAGGGGCGAGCTGACGGCGGAGGTCGCGAGGCTGAAGCGCGAGGTCGACGGCGAAATCCTGGTTTACGGCAGCACCCAACTCGTGCAAGCCCTGATCGAGCACGGGCTCGTCGACCGGCTGCAGCTGCTGGTCCACCCGGTCGTGGTCGGGGCCGGGAGGCGCCTGTTCGGCGAGACGAGCGACAAGCAGCCGCTCCGGCTCGTCGACACGAGGACGGTCGGAAACGGGGTCGTCCTCCACACCTATGAGCCCGTCCGAGACCCCAGTCGGGGCGAGCGGCACGTCCCGGAAACGATCGGCGCGGAGGCCGAGTAGGCGCGATGTCTCGATACATGCTGCTGGTGTACCAACAGGAGGTCGACCCGGCCGAACAGGCCGAGCGCGAGGCGGAGCTGCCGATGTTGCTGGAGTTTCACCGCAGCCTGCGTGAGGCGGGGCTGTTGGTGGGCGTCGGGCGCCTGCGTTCCACGGAGAGCGCGACGTCGGTCCGCGTGCGCGACCGGGAGACGGAGATCACCGACGGCCCGTTCGCGGTGACCAAGGAGGTGCTGGTCGGCTACTACATCCTGGAGTGCGCCGACCTCGACGAGGCGCTCAAGCAGGCCGCGCGGTTTCCAGACGCGCGCCACGGGACGGTCGAGGTGCGCCCAGTGATGCCCCCCGACGAGTGGGTGAACCGGGCGCGCGACGCCGGCGCCGACCTGCCCGATGAGGCGGTGAAAGACTTGGCGTGAGCGGCGCCGTTAATCCGGCCGACCCGGTCTCGACCGCCGTCGCGCGGGCGTTTCGCGACGAGCGCGCAATCGTGCTGGCCACCCTGATCCGGCAAGCCGGCGACTTCCAGCTCGCCGAGGACGCAGTCCAGGACGCGTTCGAGGCGGCGGTCACGGCCTGGCGGCGCGACGGTGTCCCGGCCAATCCCGGGGCCTGGATCACAACCGCGGCGCGGCGGCGGGCGATCGACCGCCTGCGCCGGGACCGGTCGGTACGAGATCGCGCCGAGCGGCTGGCCGAGCTCACCCGCCTGGACACCCAGCACGAGGAGGAGCCATCCATGGGCGACGAGAGCGCGATCGTCGACGACCGGCTGCGGTTGATCTTCACCTGCTGCCATCCGGCGCTCTCACAGCCTGCGCGCGTTGCACTCACTCTGCGGACCCTGGGGGGACTGAGCACGGGCGAGATCGCCCGCGCCTTCCTGGTCGCCGAGCCGACGATGGGCAAGCGGATCGTGCGCGCCAAGCGCAAGATCGCCGACGCGAACATCCCTTATCGGGTGCCGGCCGACGAGGAGCTGCCCGACCGCCTGCGCGGCGTGCTGCGGGTCGTGTACCTGATCTTCAACGAGGGCTACGCGGCCACCGAGGGCGATCGCCTCGTCCGCGGGGAGCTCTGCGACGAGGCCATTCGGCTGGGCGAGCTGCTGTGCCGGCTGATGCCGGACGACGCCGAGGTCTGGGGGCTGGCCGCGCTGATGTTGCTGCACGACGCGCGCCGCGCCGCCCGCGTCGATCCGAGCGGCCGGTGGGTCGCGCTCGACGCCCAGGACCGCTCGCTCTGGGACCAGGACCGGATCGCGGACGGGCTCGCGCGGCTGGAGCGCGCCATGCGGCTGCGGCGGCCGGGCGAGTACCAGCTGCAGGCCGCGATCACGGCGCTGCAGATCCAGGCCCCCGACCCGGACGCCACCGACTGGGCCCAGATCGCCGAGCTGTACGGCGCCCTGGCCAGGCTCAACCCGTCGCCGGTGGTCGAGCTAAACCGCGCGGTCGCCGTCGGCCTGGCCGACGGGCCGGCCGCCGGCCTGGCGCTGCTCGAGCCGCTGCTCGGCGACCCGGCGCTCGCGAGCTACCAGCCGCTGCACGCGGCCCACGCCGAGCTGCTCAGCCGCGCCGGCGACGCCACCGCGGCTGCCGGCGCCTACGAGCGCGCGATCGCACTCAGCGCCAACGACGTCGAGCGCGCCGAGCTCGAGCGGCGCCTCGGCGCGCTGCGCTGACGATTCCGTAAGGGCATGTCCAAATCGCCTGCCCCGCTGCGACGTCTTGTCGAGGCCGCCGATTCGGGCGGCGACATCGACCAGGAGGACATCAATGACGGACCCGCCCCACACGCACCCGCCGGCAGAGCGCGACCCGCGCCGCTGGTTCGCGCTCGCGCTTCTCTGTGGAGCGTTCTTCATGGTCATCCTCGACGCCAACATCGTGATCGTGGCGCTGCCCTCGATCGGAGGCGACCTCGGCTTCTCGGAGCAGGGCCTGCAGTGGGTGATCAGCGCCTACGCGCTCACCTTCGCCGGCCTGCTCTTGCTGGGTGGCCGGGCGGCCGACCTGCTCGGCAGACGCCGCGTGTTCATCGTCGGGCTGCTGTTCTTTACCGCCGCGTCGCTCGTGTGCGGGCTCGCCTGGTCGCCCGGCGCGCTGATCGGGGCGCGTGCCTTCCAGGGCATCGGCGCGGCGATCATGACCCCCACCGCCCTCTCGATCGTCTCGACCACCTTCGAGGGGACCGAGCGCAACAAGGCGCTCGCGATCTGGGGCATGATGGGCGCCTTCGGCGCCACCGCCGGCTACCTGATCGCGGGCCCACTCGTCGACGGCCCCGGCTGGGAGTGGATCTTCTTCATCAACCTCCCCGTCGGTCTGATCGCGCTCGCGCTCAGCCCCGTGCTACTGCGCGAAAGCCGGGCGGCGACCACTAGCCGAAGCTACGACCCCGCCGGCGCGCTCACCATCACGGGGGCACTCGTGCTGCTCGTCTACGCGCTCGTCGAGGCCCCCGACGCCGGCTGGGGCAGCCCGCAGACGATCCTGCTGTTCGCCGGCGCGGCCGCGCTGCTCGCGATCTTCGCGGTGGTCGAGTCGCGTCACCGCGCGCCGCTCGTGCCGCTGCGCCTGCTTCGCTCGCGCACGCTCGTCGGCGCCAACGCCGTGATGCTCCTCTTCGGCACCATCGGCTTCGGCATGCCGTTCATCCTCACCCAATACGCCCAGCAGGTGCTGGGCTACTCGGCGCTCGAGTTCGGCGTCAGCTTCGTCGTGGTCCCGGTTGCGGCCGCGGTCGGCATGATCGTCGCCCAGGCCGCGATCGGCAAGGTCGGCTTCCGAACGCTCGCCGCGACCGGCATGGTGCTCCTCGGCGCGGGGTCGCTCCTGCTCACGCAGGTGTCGGTCGGCGGGAGCTACCTGGGGGACATCTTCCTCGGCATCCTCGTCTACGGCCCGGGCATTGGTCCGGTCTTCGCCACCGCCACGATCGCCGCCCTGGCTGGCGTGGCCGAGCGCGAGTCCGGGGTCGCGTCGGGCATCAGCAACACCGCCTTCCAGCTCGGCGGCGCGCTCGGCGTCGCCATCGTCTCGACGGTCGCCGTCTCTAGCTCCGAGAACTACCTGTCGGCGAACGAGGGCGCGAACCCGCTCGCCGCACTGACCGAGGGCTTCCAGTCCGCCTTCCTGGCCTGCGGCGTCCTGGCCGGGATCGGCCTGGCGCTGGCGCTGCTGCTGCTCGGCCGGCCGCGGCAGGCACCGCAGGAGCGGCTGGAGCCGGTCCCGGCGACCGGCGCCGCAGAATGACAACCGACAAGGAGGAAGAAGTAATGACTGGTCACAAGACCGGAACACGTGAACAGTGGCTGGCGGCGCGCCGCGAGCTGCTCGAGGCCGAGAAGCGGCACATGCGGCAGGGCGACGAACTCGCCGGCCGGCGACAAGAGTTGCCCTGGGTCCCGATCGAGAAGGAGTACGTCTTCGAGACGGACGACGGGAAGAAGACTCTCGTCCAGCTCTTCGATGGCCGCTCGCAGCTGCTCGTCTACCACTTCATGTTCGGCTACGGCTACCGGGTCGACGAGCAGAACCCGGGCTGCACCGGCTGCTCCCTCGTCGCCGATCACTTCGACGCCGCCGTCCCCCACCTCAATGCTCGCGACGTGACCCTGGTGGCCGAGTCGATCGCCCCGCTCGAGCGCCTCCACGCCTACGCGGAGCGAATGGATTGGAAGTTCCCCTGGGTATCGTCCCTCGGCAGTGATTTCAAGTACGACTTCGGCGCCGCCTTCACGGAGGAGCAGCAGCGAAACGGTGCCGAATACAACTTCCGACACTGGGACCACCCCGTGCCGCAGAAGGAGGGGATGAGCGCCTTCGTGATCAAGGACGCTGTCGTGCACCACACGTACTCGACGTATGAACGCGGGGTCGAGCAGCTGATGGGGACCTACGCGTACCTGGACGTGGCGCCGCTCGGTCGCAACGAGGAAGGCCTGGAGTACGGTGCGGCCTGGTGGCAGCGACATGACGAGTACGAGACCGCGGAGGCCTGACATGGCCACGATCGAGTCGGCTTGGCGGGACCTGACGGCGGCTCTCGAGGGCGAGGTCGTCCTTCCCGGCTCCCCGCGATACGACGAGGTTCGCAGGCCGCAGATCCAGCGCTTCCACGACGTCCGCCCTCGGGCCGTAGTGCTGTGCCGCACGGCGGCGGACGTGGCCGAGGCGATCGCGTTCGCGCGTCGCTCGGGTATCGAGGTCGCGGTACGGAGCGGTGGGCACGACTTCGCGGGGCGCTCGTCCGGCCCCGGGATGGTGCTGGACCTCACGCCGATGCATTCCCTGGAGGTCTCGGAGGGCGTGGCCACCATGGGGCCCGGCTGCCGGCTCGGCGACCTCTACGCCGCCCTGGCGGGACACGAAGTCACGATCCCGGCGGGTTGCGGCGCCACGGTCGGGATCGGCGGCCAGGCGCTCGGCGGGGGGCTTGGCCTGCTGGGCCGCAGCCTGGGGCTCATGTCGGACCAGATGGTGGCGGCCGAGGTGGTACTGGCCGACGGGCGGGTGGTGGAGTGCGACGAGCAGCGCCACGAGGACCTGTTCTGGGCTCTCCGCGGCGCCGGCGCCCAGGGCCTCGGCGTGGTCACGCGCCTCACGCTCCGCACGGTGCCCGAGCCGGCGGCCACTTCGTTCCACCTCGAGTGGCCCTACGAGCGCGCATCGGCGCTGATCGCGGCCTGGCAGGAGTGGTCGCCGCCGGGCCCCGACGAACTCGCGGCGAGCCTGCTCGTCACCGTCGGCGGGGAGGCCGGCGCCGACCCGGTGGTCCACCTGTTCGGCTCGATGATCGCCAGCGAGACCGAGACTGGGGAGCTGCTCGACGAGTTCGTCTCGGTCGCCGGCGCGGACCCCGCCGCCTCGGAGCGCGCGCACATGCGCTACGGCTCGCTGAAGAGCTACCTCGCGGAGCGCGGCCCGGGCGACCAGGAGGACGAGGATGGCCGCCCCTACATGAAGTCGGAGTTCTTCCGCGCACCGCTGTCGGGCGGCGCGGTCGAGGCGCTGGTTGAGCGCTTCGTCCGGGGCCGCCGGCCCGGCGAGGCCCGCAAGCTCGACTTCATGCCCTGGGGCGGCGCCTACAACCGCGTGCCGGCGGACGCCACCGCGTTCCCACACCGCGACGAGCTCTTCCTGCTCGAGCACTCCGTCGTCGTCCCAGCCGGCTTCGACGCCGCCGCGACCGAGGCCGCCCACGCCTGGCTGTCGGAATCGTGGGAGCTCGTGCACCCCTCGGGCTCGGGCGGCGTGTACGGGAACTTCCCCGACACGGACCTACCCGACGAGCAGCGCGCCTACTGGGGCGACAACCTCGAGCGCGTGCGGCGCGTGAAGGAGACGTACGACCCGCAGGGCGTGCTCGGCTGAGCAGGAGAACGGCGGGCGGCCAGCGAAGTTGGCTGACGTGCTCGCCGTCCCCTCCGATCAAGATGCGTAGGCGGCTGCGCGCGCGTGAGCAGTTGATCGCGGGCTGGCTCGACCTCGGCTCGGCCGCGACCGCCGAGCTGACCGCCGCCGCCGGCTTCGATGCCGTGATCATCGACCTCGAGCACGGTGCCGGAGACGAGTCAGCGGCACGCGGGCAGATCGCAGCCGCGGAGGGGCCGGTGCTCGTTCGAACCCCCGATGGCGGCACTCAGGCAGGGCGAATGCTCGATTCCGGCGCCGCGGGCGTGATCTTTCCGCGCGCCACGTCGGTCGACGAGGCGCGCGACCTGGCGCAGGCGGTCCGCTACGCGGGCTCGCGCGGCGTCTCCCCGTTCGCGAGGAGCAACCGCTGGGGCGCCGGCGGCGGCGCCTGGCGCGAGACCGCCGACGCCGGCGTCGCCTGCCTAATCCAGATCGAGCGTGCGACCGCGCTTGACCAGGTTGACGCGATCGCCGCGCTCGACGACGTGGACGCGCTCTACATGGGCCCCGCCGATCTCTCCAACGATCTAGGGCTGCCGCCCGACTTGGGGCATCCCGAGCTGTTCGCGGCCGCCGAGCGCATCGGCCGGGCCGCAGCCGATCACGGCAAGACGGCGGCGATCCACCTACCGACCCCCGACCGAGCGCGCGACGTTCGCTCGATCGGCTTCTCCTTCCTCTCTTGCAGCTTCGAGAGCCAGCTGCTCCGCGTTGCATCCGAGCGGACCGTCGGCGCGCTGCGTCCGTCGTAGATCGACCTCCGCGGCCGCGCACGGCGGTGCCGCTGGCGCCCGGAGGTTGACTCTTGCGCTCGAAAGACGGCTTCCGCGGAGACGCTCGCTTTGATGGATAGCTGGAGCCGCGCCCGCTGTTTGTCTGTGAAGGAAGCCGTGCGCCCTTCATCGACCCAGACGCCGGCCGACGCGTTCGAGCTTTCAGGGCACAAGCCGCAAAACGACGAACGCATGAAGACTCCACTCGGCCTGGCCGCCAAGCTCAGGCGGCGAGCAGGATGCCAACGGCTCCCAACGGGCATACACCCCGCCGGCGCCTCCGCGGCTGGCGCGGCACCGCCATCATGCCGCGATCTGATGTCGCGCGCGTAATTCCGCGTCGTCTCCCTGGTTGGACGGTCGTCAATCCCCGCACCACGACCAGGAGGTCGACTGTGGTCCGCAGGTCCAACATCCGCATCAGCCCCGCCTCGCTGCTGGCGCTGGTGGCCCTCTTCGTCGCGCTCGGTGGCGTCTCTTATGCCGCCGCGACGATCGATGGCAAGAGCATCCAGAACAACTCCATTCCCGGCAAGAAGCTCAAGAACAAGGCGATCACGAACAAGAAGGTCAAGCCGGGCACTCTCGCCGCTAACCGGCTGACGCCCGCCGCCCGCGCAAGCCTGAAGGGCGCTCAGGGCCAGCAGGGCCCGGCCGGCCAGCAGGGCCCGGCCGGTCTGCAGGGCGCGCAGGGTCCGCAGGGTCCCGCCGGCACGGCGCTCGCCTACGCGCAGGTGAACGACAGCGGCGGATCGTCCCTCGTCTCGGCCCGCACGACCGGGTTCAGCGGCGTCACGCGCGTGGCGGCCGGCGCCTATTGCCTGACGCTCGACGACGGGCTGGTCGGCCAGGCCTTCACCGCCGGAAGCCCCACGCGGCCAACCGTGGCAAGCGTCGAGTACGGCAACACGGGCACCCAGACCGATCAGCTGATCGTGGAGCCGCGCGGTGCCAACGCCGACTGTTCCGACAACACGTTCGAGGTTCACACCTACCGCAACGGAGTCGCCGCGAACGACGTCTCGTTCACCCTGATCGTGCCGTAGACGACAGTCCAGCGACCGCTTACTGGCCGGGGCACCTGCCCCGGCCAGCCTGTCTCGGGGCTTGCGGGCACACGCCGATGCGCGCGAAGATTGACCTCGGGTGGAATCCGCTCCACTGCTGATAATCGGGGCCGGCCCGTATGGCCTCTCAACCGCTGCCTGCGCGAAGCGGATCGGGATCGAGCCGATCGTGCTCGGCGAGCCGATGGGCTTCTGGAAGCACAACATGCCGGAGGGCATGCTGCTTCGATCGGGGCTCGACTGGCAGCTCGACCCCTTCGAGGTTCACACCTTCCGGGCCTATCTCCAGGAACGCGGTCTGTCCGAGCGCGACGTGGACCCCATCCCGGTGAAGCTGTTCATCGACTACGGCGAGTGGTTCCTGAACGCGTCTGCGCTGAACGTCCGGCCGACCCTTGTCGACGAGCTCGACGCGCGCGGGGACCGCCTCGAGGCGAGGCTGACGGATGGCGAAGTCATCGTGGCCGACAACGTGGTCGCCGCCCCGGGCGTGGCGCAGTTCGCGAACGTTCCGGAGGAGGTGGCGCGCTCGCTCGACCCGGCACGGTACACGCACACCTGCGCGCTAACCAGCTTCGAAGCGCTCAGCGGACGCCGGGTGCTGATCATCGGCGGTCGCCAGAGCGCATACGAGTGGGCAGCGCTGATCAGCGAGCGCGTCCCCGTGGAGATTCACATCGTCCACGACCACGAGACGCCGACGTTCGTGCAATCCGACTGGTCGTTCGTGGACGAGCTGATAGAGGACACGCTCAACACCCGCGGGTGGTTCCGTCACCTGCCAGCCGAGGAGCGTGAGGCGATCTCCAAGCGCTTTTGGTCCGAGGGTCGGCTCAAGCTCGAGCCGTGGCTGGCGGGGCGCATCGACCGCAGCAACATCACGGACTGGCCCCTGACGCACGTCGACGAATACCGTCAGGAACCAACGGGAGACATCGTCGCCGCACTATCGAGCGACCAGCAACTAAGCGTGGATCACGTGGTCCTGGCCACTGGGTATCGAGCGCGAGTCGCCGCGGTGCCCTACCTCGCTCGCACCCATCTGGCCGACGACCTCCATACGGTCGACGGCTCTCCCGTCCTGGACGGGAGCTTCCAATCGAGCATCCCGGGCCTGTTCTTCACCGGGTTCATCGCCGCGCGTGACTTCGGGCCGTTCTTCGGATTCGTGCGGGGCTGCCCAGCCGCCGCCAAGATCATCGTCTCGGAGGTCAGGGGCCGACTGGCGGCCCGCGCCCACGCCGAGGAGGCGAACGCCCACGCGCGCGGCATCGCCGAGACGCGTCGCAGCCGCCCCAGCCCACACCACGATCGACCCGGACCCGGCGCCGCGCGCGCGGCATGACATGGGCCAGAACGGGCCCGTCCCGCCTGGGCCTCAGGTTCTGGTTTCGTGCCGGTCGCCGCGGGGTAAGGCAGTAGACGGCCCTTCCACCGTCGTAGGAGATTCACTCCTGTGCAACATGCCGTAGCGCGCAAGGACCGCGGCGACAGAGGCTCGGGCGCCCGCCCCGAGCCTGCGACGGGCCGGAGCCGTTCATCATCCATCTTGAGGAGGAGGCGCGCATGAGACTTGCGTTCCGTTCACTCGTAGCCGTGGTCGTGACGTTTCTGGTGACCGGAGCCCTGGCGGCGTCGGCCAGCGCTCAGTCCAGCTTCAGGATGGATGAGATCTTCACCTCGCCCAACCAGGCGACCAACTCCGACCTGGCGTTCTGGGGGAAGCACGCGTTCGTCGGCTACTACACCGGCGGTGCCGGGTTCCCGCCGGGCACGGGGCCTCGCGGCGGCGTACGCATCTTCGACATCTCCGATCCCGCCGCTCCGCGGCTGGTGCGGAACTTCGCCTGTGACGGGGCCCAGAACGACCCGATCCTTTGGGACCGCAACGACAACGGGGTCGCCGACCTGATGCTCCTGGCGGTGGACACCACCATGGCGAGCCCGGAGTGTGGGGCTGCGCGAGTCCCGGGGGGCACTCCGAACGGCTGGGAGGGCGTCCGCGTCTTCACGATGAGCGACGACCCGGCGGCTCCCTTCACGGACATCCAGCAGGTGAAGTCCGTCTATACGGACTGCGGCGCCCACACGATCACCCTGTGGCCGGGCGAGGTGGAGGAGACGGGCAAGTTCCTCGTGTACGTGTCGTCGTACCCGCTGGGCGCGGGGCCGACCTGCGGTGACACGGAGTTCCGGAACACGGCCAACCCGTACGACGAGGACCCGGGGAGCCCGGCGAACCCGCTCCACGGCGTGATCCAGGTCGTGGAGGTTCCGCTCGCCAACCCGGCGGCGGCGCAGGAGCTCGACGTGCAGCCGGCGATCAGCTACCCGGGTGACCCGGACGGGAGGATGGAGTGGTGCGAGAAGGGCTTGTGCGCGGGCGTCGAGCCCGCCGCCA
>Ga0081538_10003547_pt1 | contig 14671 bp, 13 predicted proteins | sample TabmetS5T2R1_FD_71022 | JGI IMG/M metagenome (GOLD analysis project Ga0081538, IMG submission 71022) | Tabebuia heterophylla rhizosphere microbial communities from the University of Puerto Rico - S5T2R1 | ecosystem: Host-associated > Plants > Roots > Rhizosphere ... | reverse complement strand
GCAGAAGTCTGTCGCCTCCGGGGCGTCTTGCTCCTGCAGCAGCCGGGGACGCCAAAGGCAGAGGCGGAAACCTGGTTACAACGGGCTCTCGACGTCGCCCGCCGCCAGGAGGCAAAATCGCTGGAGCTGCGGGCGGCCATGAGCCTGAGCCGCCTGTGGCAACGCCAGGGCAAGCGTGCCGAGGCCCTGGCGCTGCTGGCGCCCATCTACGGCTGGTTCACGGAGGGCTTTGAGACCGCCGACCTGCAGGAGGCCAAGGCGTTGCTTGCAACGCTCTCATAAATTGGGCAATCATAGTAATGGATCAACAAGGTTGTCAGGAGGCTAACAGGAGCGTGCACATGGTAATTGAGTTGCGTGATCGAGAAGGGGCACAGACCGTCGTGCAGGCCCTGGAGGCCTCCAAATTTTTCCCTCCAATTCAAGAGCCAACTTTGTATGGCAGCTTCAGCACCTTAACGGTGGCTTCAACCTGCTCAAATTCAGGGTCCTTGTGCACCAACGTGGCATGGCGTTCCTGAGCGAGCGCCGCGATCCAGGCATCAGCCACTGACAGGCGGTGCTTAGCTTTCAGCTCGCCAGCCAGCAGGCCCAGCGCTTCAGTGGAGTCAACGCGTAGTCCAGGCAAAGCGGCCATTAAATCCACGCGCGCTTGGGCCTCATTCCTATCCCGTTCCTGCATGGTGATATAGTACACTTCCATAAAACTCATGAATGATATGAGCACAACGATCTCGCCTGCTCTCGCCTTTTCAATAAGCTCTTCTACACTATCAGCCCCTGCTTCATCCTCGATCAAGGTTAACCATGCAGAGGTATCAAGGACGTAGATATCTATAGCTTCGCTCATCGTGTTCTCTGTCTTCTCGCCGGGCTTGCAGCAGCTTTTCCACTAATCGTTCGCCCTTCCCTCGCCCTCGCAGGGTGCGGAGGGGATCCCCTCCGCGGGGCGCCTCAGCTTGTAGTGCCTCAAAGTATGTGACGACGACTTCTGTCCCATCCTGAGGTACTAATGCCGGATCAGCAAAGATAAGAACACCCTTTTTGAAAATGGCATGGACGGTGCGTAATCCCTTCATCTTGCCCTCATAGATGTATACGCGCCAGCTCTTCCCAGGTCCCTTCGAAAACTTCCAGATGTGCCATTGTTTCTGTCCTTGGCGAGACTACAAAAGCATAGAGACGCACGGGAGGATAGGCACTCCACAGGCACTTTGCAAGTCTGAGACGTCTGGTGGTGTCCCTGTACGTGCACTTTGGCTCTTGAGACTACGCCCCCATCCGCTGCACCGCTGTCTGCAATTCGGCCTGAAAGGCGCGGTGTCGCTGGAACTGCTGGCGTATATCGTCTAACAGCGCTCGCGCCTCCTGGCCTTTACCCAGGAGGCGCAGCACCTCCGTGCATGAGGTCAGGAGCAACGCCGCTCTGTCGTAGCTCCCGCGGTGCTGGTTACTCACAATGGCATCGACCCGCCGCCGTACCACGTCCAGACACCAGGCCAGAAATACCGCTTGCTGGTCCCTCGTCAAGGAGACCTCGGGCAGGCACTCCGTGTAGGCGTGCTGCAAGCGTACGAGCAGGCTGGCTTCTCCTGCATCGGCACTATACCAGGACACAAAACCCGTACTATTCTGGAGTTCCCAATGCCACAGTTGCGCGAGGTTTGGGGGAAGCCGGCCAGGCCATACCCCAGACATCTGCACGAGGCAGCAGGACACGACCAGCCCTTGGGTGTTGTGACTACTACTCCAACCCAGGACCTGCTCAGGCATGGCCAATCGGTATGCTGCCTCCCAATCGCCGGCAAGCAGATAGGCATGCGCCAGGACGGACTTGTCAGGCCACACTGGTGTCTCGATGGCGTCTGCCCAGACGGAGGGTACCTGATCGGGTGGGTTGGCCAGAGTGTCCTGTACATGCTGCGCCGCCTGGGACATCTGCCTTGTCCTCTCTGCACCGGCAGGGGTCACTTCCCACACATCAAGGAGCCGTGCCAGAGCCGGTTTAGCGATAAATGCCTCCCAGCGTCCAAGGCGCAGGGCTGCGGTGTCGTGCAAGTGCGTAGCAGCAGTGCACAGGTAATCCGCCACAGCAGCGCGCATGGGAAGCGCACGAGGCAGCGTCCGCAAGGCCTCGTGCGCAGCGGCGAGCACAGCAGGCTGTTTGCCCTCTGCCGCCAGCGCGGCACACCAGTCCAGATAGGCACGCGGGCGCTGCACCCCCTCGGTACGCGCCAGGGTCTCCAACCCTGCCGGGCCCTGTGACAGACGCACGGCCTCGCGCAGCCAGGTGTCAGCCTCAGTCTCGCTCTGCGTGCGTAGAAACGCTATCCAGTCGAGGAAGAATTGCTCCTGGTCAGGCAGTGGTCGGGGGGAAATCTGGATGATGTCGTCGAGCATCGGACGGACGTCCGACAGCCATGCACATACCTGGAGCATGGCTGCAAACAGCCCACAGGGACGCTGCGCCAGCGACTCGGTCTCGTACACGGCTCGCAGGTAACGAGCGCCGGCGTCACTAACAGCGACGTCTTGTAAGTGCTCGGCCCGTACGCCGCGCCCATAGTCGTCTTCGTAGGTCAATGTCACAAACAGGTTGTGGTAAGCGGTGCGAGCAAGCGTCATATTGCCGGCAGCGAACGCTGCAGCCGCACGGTCGAACAAGGCGGTCAGCGCTGCCACAAACTCCGCGTATGGTCCCAGGCTGTCCTCCTCGTGATACTCGTCCCAGCCTTCGGCTGCCTCCGTTGCCGCCTGCAGCTCGTCTGCCAGAGCAGCGATGTCCACGAGCAGTGCCTCAGGTGCGGGCGCTAGCGGCACGACCGGAGTGGTTTCTGCCATCAGCCGCATCGTATTGAGAAATACCTGCCGTTGCGTCGCTGGCGTCACCCGCGCTAGCGCCCGCACGACGGCACAGAGTTCCTCAGCAGAGCACACCGCTAGCCATTGCTCAACCGCGTCCAAAAATGCTTGCAATGATAGCTGCTGCTCCATATGCTGCCTAGAAGTCCACTGTGCGTTGTCTTTAAGCATGACGACAGGTAGAGTGATACTATTATCGTATCCCTCTATCCTTAAAGTATAACATCATATATATAAGATTGTCTGGTGCTGGAGCATGTTACTGGCCTTCCTCGAGCCATGAAAGGAGCCGATAGTGCAGGGCAAGGGATTAGTCTTTGTCACAGGTGACCGCCTGGGGGATCAACTCACAGCCCTCCTTGCAGAGGCCGGCTGCCAGGTGGTACGTGGGCCGCAGCCGCGCCCGCCGGCTCTCACGATCTTTCCCAAGGAGGAGTGGCCACAGTGGTTTAGCGAGACGGATGTGATGGTCGTGAGCCCGCGCGATGTGTGTTCCCGTGAGGTGATGCTGGCAGCGCCGCGTCTACGGGCGGTGGTCTCGACCGTCATCGGGGTAGATACCATTGACCTGGACGCGGCCAGTGACATGGGCCTTATCGTCGGGCATGGAGCCATACCGGAAAACTTCCTGGGTGTGTCAGAGGCCACGGTCATGCTCATCGCCGCTCTGCTCCTCGATCTTCCCGGTAAATCACAGCTCCTGCGCACCAATGCCCCACGCCCGCCGCACATGAAGGCACGCATGGTGCGTGGCAAGACCATTGGTCTCATCGGCATGGGCCGTACCGCGCGTGGCGTGGTCGAGCGTCTGGCTGGCTGGGATGTGCGACTCCAGGCTCATGACCCCTACATCGCTCAGGAGGCGGCGCCGGCTGGGGTACGCATGGTAGACTTGCCTACGCTGCTGCGTACTAGCGACGTGGTCAGTGTGCATGTGACGCTGACCAGTGAGACGCGCCATATGCTTGGCACAGCCGAACTGCGCCTGATGCAGCCGCACGCCTATCTGGTCAATACCGCGCGCGGTGGCGCCATTGATGAACAGGCACTCTACGGCGTGTTGCGGGACGGCGTGATCGCCGGGGCAGCTCTTGATGTGTTCGAAGAAGAGCCTCTCGCACTGGAAAACCCCTTGCGGACGCTGGACAATGTGATTCTGACGCCGCACATGATCGGCCATTCGCGGGAGCTGATGGCAGCCCTCGCACCCGCGGCAGCCGAGAATGTGCTGCGAGTGCTGCGGGGAGAACCGCCGGTATATGTGAAGAATCCGGAGGTGCTACCAGCCTGGCGTCAGCGCCTGGCGGCCCTGGGATAAGCCCGGCATGACGGCTGCGCCAGGAACGTTCTGGCCTATGCTTACGAGAGGAACATAACGTGGCTATCGATGTCGGCCGGGCTCGGCGGGAAACGCCGGGGTGCCAAGCGGTGCTGCACTTGAACAATGCTGGGGCAGCGCTCATGCCGCAGCCCGTTTTGCACGCTGTCGTGGGTCATGTGCAGCATGAGGCGCTTCTCGGCGGGTATGAAGCGGCAGAACAGGCGCACGCTGCGGTCGAGCATGTGTACGACGCAGCCGCCACGCTGCTCGGTTGTCAACGCGATGAGATTGCCTTTGTGGAGAACGCTACCCGCGCCTGGGACATGGCCTTTTACGCTGTCCCCCTGGGTCCCGGCGATCGTATTCTCACGGCTATGGCGGAGTATGCCAGCAATTACCTTGCCTTCCTGCAAGTGGCGCGCAAGACTGGAGCGACGCTTGAGGTCATTCCTAACGACGCGTATGGGCAGATATCCCTTGCGGCGCTGCGCCAGGCTATCGACGCGCGCGTCAAGCTCATCGCCATCACGCATGTGCCGACCAATAGTGGCCTGGTCAATCCCGCTGCCGCAGTGGGCGAGGTGGCACGTCAGGCCGGTGTGCTGTATTTGCTCGACGCTTGCCAGTCCGTTGGGCAGATGCCTATGAACGTCGAAGCGATCGGCTGTGACATGCTCTCGACCACTGGTCGCAAATATCTGCGCGGCCCGCGTGGCACTGGCCTGCTCTACGTGCGCCGCAGCGTTCTCGAGCGGCTCGAACCGCCTTTTGTGGATCTGCACGCCGCCGAGTGGGTGGCGCGCGATCGTCTGGTGCTCCGCCCTGATGCCCGACGCTTTGAGAACTGGGAGACGAACTATGCCGGGAAGATCGGCCTGGGTGTGGCCATTGATTACGCCCTCTCGTGGGGCCTTGACCACATCTGGGCGCGCATTACTGCTCTCGCCAGCATGCTGCGCGAGCGCCTCAATGCCCTGCCTGGAGTCACGGTGCACGATCCGGGAGCTGAACGCTGTGGCATTGTGAGTTTTACGGTCGACGGCCACGAGGCTGACGAGATACGCCAGACCCTGGCCAGGCAGCACATCAACGTCACTGTCTCCCGCCTCACCTCTACACGCCTCGACATGGAGGCACGTGGCCTCACCAACATCGTACGCGCCTCGGTGCACTACTATAATAGTGAGGCAGAGATCGACCGTTTCTGTACCACACTGGCAACACTACGCTAAACCAGACGCGTAACCGCAGAGGGAGACTGAGCATATGGCTGAACACAAGAGTATCAGCACCGTGCACGTGTTCTGGAAGGAGCAAGAAGGCGCTTAGGCAAAAACCTGCTCCAGCAGCCGGCGCAGCTCATGTGGATCAAACTGTCGCGGGCTCTTGCCCAGTCTGTACTGAGGGTCTACCATGACCATATCGGTAAACTGCATCTGCTGCACCTGTTCGTGGAGGATCAGGATAGGAACGTTCTGAGTGGCGACGTGTTGGTGCAACATGGCGCGCAGTGCCTCTAGGGCGGGAAGCGTGTCGTACAGTAGCACCGCCTCTGGATGCACACGGCTCGCCTGCTCGAGCATGTCCAGGCTGTTCTCTGCTTCGACTACCTCATAACTCCAGGCCCGTAAAGTGGACACCAATGGGCTGCCCAGCCCTAGGAAATCATCCTGACCATAATCCGCCACAAGTATCGTAGCCATCTCACTGCTTCCCATGCCATATCATAGCGCATACTCGCGCCCGCCACTCCCCAACCTTCATACCTTTGCCTGCGGACCGCTAGCGTCGCGAAAGGCGATGAGGTTCAGTGGCTGGCACGACGGGTCCTGCAGTCGAATGATGGCCAGGGCAGCTGCCTGCTCGTTCGTCACCACCGGGCGCTCCTCATCGTCGTATCTCCGCGCCAGTTTCGGGCGCACTAGTGCCAGACTTCGCGCTGTCAAGGTCGGATGGTACTCTGGTTCGGCTTGCCGACTTTACTCTGTTGCTTTGCTGCGGTCAACTACACTGCTCTTTCGCTCACTTTTTTATCCTAAAACCTATCGTCAGACAAAGGATCGGGAAGTAGGGCGTAGCCTTGCCATAGGACACCGAGGCACTCTCCAGCACCCGCCAGCCATGAGCAAAAACACAAGCCCATTCGGTCCGGTACTGGCTCTGCGCTGACCACGAAGTCGCCCCTTCCAAGACTGACGATATGGGCTGGCCTTGTCCTCCAGGAGCAGGGCACACTTTTTCCTACATTGCTTTTCTCCATGCCTCTGTTTACACTGCGGGCGTATGTGATCATGCTTTAGGAGGGGAAGAGGAGGCGACTCCCCGAGCAGCGCTGTGCCTTGGCCCTCTCACGTATGAGGCAGTCCTGGTGCAGGCCGAGCGGCTGCAGCCGACCTTGCATGCGTTTATTATCGTTGACCCGTGTAGCTTAGGAGGTGATCCCATGGCACTGACACTTGCAGACGCCAATAAGATGATCCAGGCAGCGATCGCCAAGGCAGAGGAACTCCAGGTGAAGCTCAGCATTGCCGTATGCGACACGGGGGGGAATCTCCTCGCATTTAGTCGCATGAATGGCGCTAGTGCAGTGAGCGCCACCGTAGCGCAAGGCAAGGCCGCCGCCTCAGCGGGTTTCGGACGAGCCAGTGGCGCCCTGCAGGCCGACTCGCCGGTTATCCAGGCCATCATCGCCACCATGGGTGGTCGGATGTTACCCGCCCGGGGCGCCGTGCCTGTCCACAAAACAGGGGAACTCGTTGGGGCCATTGGGGCAAGCGGCGCCACCGCTGAACAGGACGAGCAATGTGCCCAGGCTGGGGCCGCGGCTCTCTAGGAGATCGTCCTCTCTGCAGCTGTTGCACAAAGGCGGTATGCTCTGGGGTGGTCAATCCCTGACATAGCACGTCCATGACAGTCGCGCCATCGAGCTGCAGCAGAGCATTGGCATGGAGCCACAGCCCTCACGACCTACCAGCACCATGGGGAACTGTGGGGGAGAGGTATGCCACAACGCTTTGACGCCATCATCATTGGGGGAGGCCATAATGGCCTGGTGACGGCAGCCTATCTCGCCCGTGCTGGCCTGCAGACGCTGGTGCTCGAACGCCGGCCTGTCCTGGGGGGCGCCTGTGTGACGGAAGAACCGTGGCCTGGGTATAAAGTGTCAACCCTGGCCTACCTCTGTAGCCTGTTCCAGCCCCGCATTGTGCGCGAGCTCCAGCTTGAGCGTTTTGGCTATGTGCTGTACCCGAAAGATCCGGCGTTTTTCACCGCTTTCCCAGACGGTCGGCATCTCTTTTTCTGGCGCGACCAAGACCGCACCGTAGCGGCCTTACAGCAATTTTCCGCCCGCGATGCGGCGCTGTATCCGCGCTATGAAGCCCAACTGGCCCGCCTCGGAGCCTTCGTCGAGACCTTACTGCTGCAAACTCCACCCAATATCGTTGCCCGCCGTCCCACGGATCTGCTCGCTCTGGCGCGCCTTGGCCTGCGTCTGCTGCGGTTACACGATGGGGACCTGGCTGTGTTCCTCAAATTGCTGACGCAGAGCGTGCAGCAGTTCCTCGACGAGCGCTTCGAGTCTGACGAGATCAAGGCGACGCTGGCGACCGATGGTGTCATTGGCACGAATGGCGGTCCAGCCACGCCCGGGACCGCCTATGTGCTTCTGCACCATTGTATGGGGAGCGCCACCGGGGTCCGGGGGCTGTGGGGGTTTGTGCGTGGTGGCATGGGCGCCATTGCGCAGGCCCTGGCGCGCGCTGCCGCGGCGCATGGGGCGGTCCTGCGAACCGGGGCAGCAGTACAGCACATCACTATCACCGATGGCCGGGCGACCGGGGTGGTCCTCGACGATGGGGACGAGATTGCCGCGCCGGTCGTGGTCTCCAACGCGGATCCCAAGGTGACGTTTCTCCACCTCGTGGCGCCACACCATCTCGACGAGGAGTTTCGCCAGGCGATCACCAAGCTGCGCATGCAGGGCTGCGCTCTGAAGATCAACCTGGCGCTCGATGCCCTGCCCGAGTTCACCGCCTATCCCACGCGCGGCCTGGCGCCGCCACACTACGCCACTATGCACGTCTGTCCGTCCCTGGCGTATATCGAGCGCGCCTGGACCGACGCCGCGCAGGGGCAGCCCTCAGCGGAGCCACTCCTCGAAATCACCCTTCCGACCGCGTACGACGATTCCCTCGCCCCACCCGGAAAGCATCTCATGTCCATCTTCGTGCAGTATGCCCCGTATACCCTGCGCCAGGGCACGTGGGACGACCTCAAGGAGCGCTTCGCCGATCGCTGCATCGACACGCTGGCGGCCTATGCCCCGAATATCCGCTCGGCCATCGTGCATCGCCAGGTCGTCTCGCCGCTGGATATGGAGCGTGAATATGGTCTTACGGGCGGCAACATTTTCCACGGCGAGCTGAGCCTGGACCAGCTCTTCTGCCTCCGCCCTGTGGCTGGCTGGGCGCGCTATCGCACCCCCATTCGCCACCTCTATCTCTGCGGTGCGGGCACGCATCCGGGGGGTGGCGTCATGGGCGCCCCAGGGTATAACGCGGCTCGTGAGATTCTCAAAGACTGGCAACGTCGGTGACGCAGTGTCCCACAGAAACGTCCTGGCAGGACAAAGCGTTTCTGAGGGAAGCACATGGGGTTTGGAGGCACGCAACAGCTTATCCACTTATGCTACAGGTCCCGGGACACCCGGCTGAGCCGGTAGTTCCAGATGCCGTCGCGCTGGGGTGCCCTGCCCTGCAGCACCTCCTGGAAATGGGGCAGGGTATGCAGCGGCGGGCGGTTGGTCATTTCGTCAATCAACCCCTCCGGAATCCTGGGGTATGCCGGTCCCATGGCGCAGTAGGCGTCATAGTTCATCCGGGCCTGCTCTTCGAGCTGGAGCATGGCGGTGACGGACTGGGCCAGAGTGTTGCCTGTGGTGACTGCCCCATGCCCCTGGAGAATGAGAGCGCTGCCGTCTCCCAGCAAGCGGGCCACCTCCATGCCTTCTGCATCGCTCTGAATGGTCTTGACGTGGGGATAGACCGGCAGTGGATGGCGTACCAGGTGAATCCCTTCCTGGCACATGGGGGCCAGGGGAAGGCGCAGGACGCTCAGCAACACAATGTACCGCGGATGGACATGCACCACCGATAACACGTCGGGGCGGGTCTTGTAGATGCAGGAGTGAATTTTGACTTCCGAGCACTGGGTGATCCCGGGCGATGCAGCGACCAGGAAACCCTCCGTGTCGCAGACAACCATGTCCTCGGCACGCATGACGGCCAATGCGTCCAGAGCATATTGCCGGCCTTTGACCACAAACCGGTCGGGCTGGGAGGGCACGCGCATGCTGGCATGCCCCAGGGCCGCGGTGACCCCGGTGGCCAATCCGACATCGGCCAGGACGCGGTTGGCCTGAGCGACCTGAAGTTTGATCTCCTCCAGTTCAGTAGCCATCTTTCTCCTCCCCATCTGCCCCACACTGGGCGCTTACGGCGGTACAATGCCTCGGCCAACTGGGCGTGGACTTAACGACCTCACGGGCAATGGTAGCATGATCGACCGGAGCGATGCACCTGCAGGTGCATGAGAGCTGACCCTATGGTACAGTCACGCTGTGGATACCACTCAACACCGTGGAGGACCGTCATGCGCATACGTGCCGTATTCCCATTCACCGCCATCGTGGGGCAAGAGTCGATCAAGCTGGCGCTGCTGCTGAATGCCATTAGCCCGGTGATTGGCGGGGTGCTGATTCGTGGCCATAAAGGCACCGCGAAATCGACGGCCGTGCGCGCCCTCTCACGCCTGTTGCCGGACATCGAGGTGGTGGCAGGCTGCCCCTTTGCGTGTGCCCTGTCGGACGACCCTGAGGTCTGTCCGCACTGTGTGGTGCAACCGGTAGTGCGGCAGCCCATGACGCGACCGGCAGCGCTGGTCGAGCTGCCACTCGGGGCCACCGAGGACCGGGTCGTGGGAACCCTGGATATCGAGCGTGCCCTGAAGAGCGGTGCAAAGCATTTCGAGCCGGGCCTCCTGGCAGCAGCACATCGTGGCCTGCTATACATTGACGAAGTGAATCTGCTCAGCGACCACCTGGTCGATATCCTGCTCGATGCCGCCGCCATGGGCGTGAATTACATTGAGCGTGAAGGCATCTCGGTGAGCCATCCAGCCGCCTTTATCCTGGTCGGCACGATGAATCCCGAGGAAGGCGAATTGCGCCCGCAACTGCTGGACCGTTTTGGTTTGGCGGTGGACGTGCAGGCCGAGCGCGATGTCGAGGTGCGTGCGGAAGTGGTGCGGCGACGCATTGCCTTTGATCGCGACCCCGAGAGATTCGTGAGGCAGTGGGCTGACGCCGAACAGGGGGAATGCTCTCGCCTCATCGAGGCGAGACACCGGCTCCCGGCAGTACAGCTGGACGATACTATGCTGCGCTTGATTACCGGCATCTGCATGGACTTTGACGTCGATGGCATGCGCGCCGACATCACCATGTACCGAGCCGCCATTGCCCTGGCGGCCTATGAAGGGCGGACGCAGGTGCTGGAAGACGACGTGCGCCGCGTCGCCCGGCTGGTCTTGCCCCACCGGCGCCGGCGGCAACCGTTTGACCAACCAGCCGTAGACGAGCAACAGCTCGAGGACAGTCTGGAACGACATCGCTCCCCCCAGCATGACAACCAGACGACGCCGGCACCCTCTACGCCCCCTGCAGACAGCCAGGCGCAGCCCAGTAGCGGATCGCAGGAAGAGCACCGAGAGCAACACACGGCGGGGCTCGCGCCAGAGGACAAGCAGGCGAGTATCGGCCAGCCCTTTACGGTACGACCGCTCGAGGCTATGGCGCGCCAGGCCGTGCAACAGCGCCCGCTCGGGAAGCGTAACCGCACGCTGGGGAGTCGGACGGGCCACTATGTCACCAGCCGACTCCCCCAGGGGCGCGTGCATGATATTGCGCTCGATGCTACACTGCGGGCCGCGGCGCCCAAACTGCGGCAGCGCCAGCCGCGCGGCGATGGCTGGCTGGCGCTCCATCCCACGGACCTGCGCCAAAAGGTCCGAGAGGCCCGGTCGGGGACACTGGTGCTGTTCGCGGTGGATGCCAGTGGTTCCATGGGCGCACGGGATCGCATGGTCGCCACCAAAGGCGCCATCATGTCCTTGCTACTCGATGCCTATCAAAAGCGCGATCAGGTTGGCATGGTGAGCTTTCGTGGCCACGCCGCGACGGTGGTGCTGCCCCCTACTGGCAGCGTCGAACGCGCCCAGCAGTGCCTGGCTGATATGCGCACGGGTGGGCGCACACCCCTGGCCGCGGGACTCATCACCGCCCACGATGTGCTCATGCGCTATCGCCAGCGGGAGCGGCAGACGCAGCCGCTGCTGGTCGTGCTCACCGACGGCAGAGCCAATACGGGTATCGGCCCGGGCGACCCGGTCATGGAAGCGCTGCAGCAGGCGGACAGACTCCGTGCTGCCGGTGTACCCTCGCTGGTCGTGGACACCGAGCAGAGTGTCATGCAGCTTGGCCTGGCCCGACGCCTGGCAGACGTGGCCGGGGGCACGTACCTACGCCTCGAAGAATTAGCGGCGAGCACGCTGGCCCAGGCCGTAAAGCTGTCGCTCGCTGGCTGGCACTAACGCTCCAATGACGTGCTTAGGCTCAGAGAGTGTCTCACACGCCTTGCTTACCAGAGGTCAGGAGGTTTCCGATGGTCGCCTCGAACATACCACGCCTGGTCATCGCTGCCCCGCATAGCCACTCGGGGAAGACCACCGTAACCCTGGCACTCCTGGCAGCGTTGACCCAACGCGGGCTGCGCGTGGCGCCTTTCAAAGTTGGACCAGACTATATCGATCCGCAAATGCATCGCCAGGCGGCTGGACGGCCAAGCTACAATCTGGACACCTATCTAGTCCCTGCCGAACGGGTGCGCGATACCTTCTGTCGCGTGGCGCAGAACGCTGATATCGCCATCATCGAGGGCGTCATGGGCCTGTTCGATGGCAGTTCGCCAACCTCCCGCGTGGGGAGCACCGCCGAAGTGGCCGCCTTGCTCCAGGCCCCCATTGTGCTGGTGATTGATGCCTCAGGCATGGCGGCCAGTGTGGGTGCCCTCATCCGTGGCTTTCGCACGTATGACCCTGACGTGCGTGTCGCTGGCGTGATCCTGAATCGCCTTGGGAGTGCTGGCCATGCGCGCTACCTGGAGCCGGCCATTGCCCGCGAAGGCGTCGAGATTTTGGGCTATCTCCCGAAAGACGCCGAGCTGACGATCCCTGAACGGCATCTCGGGCTGCTGCCCACGTCTGAGGAGGATCGCGTCACACCACTCCTGGGGCACTTAACGGCCCTGGCAACCCGCCATTTCCATCTCGATCAGATTATGTGTCTGGCTCAGACAGCTCCTCCACTCCCTCATCCTACCCCAGCGCTACCGCGAGCGACACACCGCACCGTGCGTATCGCCTGGGCGCAAGACGCCGCCTTCCATTTTTGGTATCAGGAGAACATCGATGCCTTAGCCGCTGCCGGAGCTGACGTTGTCTTGTTCAGTCCCCTCCATGATCCTGCCTTACCACCCGACATTGACGCCGTCTGGCTTGGAGGCGGCTTCCCAGAACATTTTGGCGCGCAGCTCGCAGCCAATACGGCAATGCGAGCAATCTTGCAGGCGCACGCCGCCCGAGGGCTGCCTATCTACGCCGAATGCGGCGGTTTGATGTATCTGTGCGAATGGCTCGAAGACCAGCACGGGCAGCGCTATCCGCAGGTGGGGCTGATACCGGGTGGGACACGCATGACCACACGCCTGCAACAATTCGGCTATGCCGAGGCCACGTTTGTGCAAGATACGCTGCTCGGTCCCGCCAACACCACCGTGCGCGGCCACCGTTTTCATTATTCGGTCTACGAGCCTGGCGCCATGCCGCTGCCCTGCGCTTACCGTATCACCCGTGCCACAACGGGCGAGACGCACTACGAAGGGTTCTGGCGAGACCATGTGCTGGCCACGTACCTCCACGTGCATCTGGGCAGTCAGCCACACATGGCGCAGCACTTTGTCGACTTCTGCCGGCGTCAGCGTCAGGCCTAAAGTGTTGGCGCGTCCTCGCGCCGAGAGCCAAGTGACAGACCACCTGCGGGCATAGTATGATCTGCGGGACGCCTCTGCCTCGGGAGGCATGCGTGGGGCGCAGAGTCTGCACGAGAAGGAGAATGCACCATGGCTGCCCTTGCCAAACGACGCTACACATTGGCAGAGTATCTGGAGATCGAGAAACACGCTGAGGAGCGTTACGTCTATTGCGGTGGCGAAGTCGTGGCCATGAGCGGGGCGAGTTTGCGGCACAATCGCATTGTGCGCAATCTCATGCGGGCCATCGATGCCAGACTCGAAGGCAAACCCTGCGAAGTCCTCCCTACGGATATGCGCATCAAAGTCCCAAAAGCATTGCCCTACCGGTATGCGGATCTGGTGGTCGTGTGCGGCGAGCCGGTTATTGAGGACATGCAAGGCCTGGAGGTGCTCGTCAATCCACTGATTATTTTTGAGGTTTTATCTGCTTCAACCGAGGCGTATGATCGGGGCATAAAGTTCTTTGAGTATCAATCCATTGCCAGTTTTCAAGAATACGTGTTGGTTGCCCAGGACTGCCCGCATCTTACGCACTACGTACGCCAGGAGCATGGACAATGGCTGCGCTCTGACCTCTATGGCGTAGCAGAACAGCTTGTACTGCGTGTGCTTGACTGTGCAATTCCTGTAGTGGAAATTTATCGCCAAGTACCACCTCTATCGCAAGACGAGCCATAAGACAGAGGAGACCACGTGACGCGATAGGATCAGCGCTGAGGCCGATTGCGCCGCCTGGATTCTCTGGCCAGGCGCTTTCTTCCCTGGCTTTTGTGCTTATGCCTGGGTAGACGGTGATGGGGCTCTGGAGGCAGGGTCTCGATCCCCAGAATCATCTGTGCTTCGTCAAGGATATAGACCACGTCCCTGCCATTCCAGGTCAGAAAAAAGTCCGGTGTTTCCCGCGTCTCGTACGCGATCCCCACGATGCCGCGCAACGTGAAAGACGTCGTGATGCCCGCCTGTACCATGGCTTCATCAATGATGACCGTCGGACAACGCGTACAGAAATAGCCAGCGGGTGCAAACAGGACGCGCGGTGCCGTCTGGGTGGCGTAAATAACATTGGTATAGTGCTGTTGCGTGTTGGCATGGCAGCGTGGACATTGCGTCCGGGTGGCGACGTGGCTCAATGCATAGCCATGTTGGACCTTACCGTCATAGAAGGTGAGATTGGCGTGCTTGGCGGCCAGGGCGTGTAGGGCCTGCTGCGTGTCTGGCTCCCAGTCATCCACATTGAGCCGCACCAGGGAAGTATCGCTCACACGGGTGCGTGTCAGCGCCAGCTGGGGCTCGGGCACGGCCCGAGATGGTCTCGCAGGTCGCCGCAAGAAATGCAGGA
>Ga0081538_10003546_pt1 | contig 14672 bp, 13 predicted proteins | sample TabmetS5T2R1_FD_71022 | JGI IMG/M metagenome (GOLD analysis project Ga0081538, IMG submission 71022) | Tabebuia heterophylla rhizosphere microbial communities from the University of Puerto Rico - S5T2R1 | ecosystem: Host-associated > Plants > Roots > Rhizosphere ... | reverse complement strand
CGCCGCCGAACCCATAGATGCCCACCCGCTCCGCGTCGCCGGCCAGCCCGAGCGCCCGGAACCCGATCAGGCCCGCACACAAAAGCGGAGCGGCCTGGAGATCCGGATAGCCGGACGGAATCGGAAAGCAGAAGCGCTCGTCCGCAGCCGCGAGGCCGGCGTAGCCGCCGTCGCGCTGATAGCCCGTGAAGCGGGCCCGGTCGCAGAGGTTCTCGCGCCCCGAGCGGCAGTACCGGCACACCCCGCAGGTCCAGCCGAGCCAGGGCACGCCCACCCGGTCGCCCGGGGCGAAGCGCTCACCACCGGCCACGACTCGGGCCACGATCTGGTGCCCGGGCACCAGCGGCAGCTTCGGCTCGGCCAGCTCGCCGTCGACGATGTGGAGATCGGTGCGGCACACGCCGCACGCGAAGACCTCGAGCAGCACCTCCCCCGGGCCCGCCTCGGGCGCTGGGAGCTCGGCTTCGCGCAGCGGGCGGCGGGGGGCGTCCAGGACCATCGCGTGCACGGGTCGCAAGGCTACGCGCGCCGGCGCGTACGCTTCCGGCGTGGCCACTCAGGACTACCGGCGGGAGAGCCTCGAGGCGTGGGACAAGGTCTCCGCCGGCTGGGAGCGCGAGCGGCGGCGGATCTGGGACATGACCCGCGCGGTCGGCGAGTGGCTCGTGGACGCGCTCGACCCGCAACCCGGCGAGACCATCGTCGAGCTGGCGGCCGGGCTCGGCGACACCGGTTTCGCCGCGGCCGCCCGGCTCGGCGACGAGGGACGGCTCATAACGAGCGACTTCGCCCCCGGCATGCTGGAAGCCGCGCGCCGGCGCGCCGCCGAGCTGGAAGTGACGAACGCCGAGTTCCGCCCGCTGGACGCCGAGCGGCTGGAGCTCGACGATCGGAGCGTCGACGGCGTGATCTGCCGCCTCGGTTACATGCTGATGTCAGACCCGGTGACGGCGTTTCGTGAGACGCGCCGCGTGCTCCGCGACCGCGGACGCGTCGCCTTCGCCGTGTGGGCGGACCCCGAGCGCAATCCCTGGGCCACGGTCGCGGGCCGGGCGTTCCGCGAGCACACCGGCGAGCCTCCACCCGACCCCGACGACCCGGGCGCCTTCGCGCTCGCGCGCGAGGAGCGGATTCGCGAGGTGCTGCGCGCCGCGCGGCTCGAGCCCCACCGGATCGAGGAGCTCGACATGCGGTGGCGCTTCGAGTCCCTCGACGACTACTGGCGGTGGATGCTCGAGACCTCGCCGCTCGGCAGCCAGGTCCACGAGCTTCCGGAAGAGGGCCAGGCGGCGGTTCGAGAGGGGATGGCGCGGGGCCTCGAGCCCTTCGCGGCCGCCGGCGGCGGCTACGATCTGCGGGGCGCATGCCTGAACGTGCTGGCGCGCTGACCGGCGCCCTGGTCGAGGCGACGTGGCTTCGGCGCCACCTCGGTGATCCGGGCCTCACCGTGGTGGACTGCCGCTTCCGCCTCGGCGAGCCGGGCGCCGGCGAGCGGGCGTGGCGCGAGGACCACATCCCCGGAGCGGCCTTCCTCGACGTGGACCGCGACCTCGCCGCCGAGCCCGGGGGCCGGGGCCGCCACCCGCTACCGGCGCGGGCGGACTTCGAGGCGGCCGCGCGGCGCGCCGGCATCGGCCGCGAGTCGACGGTGGTTGCCTACGACGAGGCGGGCGAGGGCGGCGCCGTCCGGCTGTGGTGGCTCCTGCGCCACTTCGGCCACGATCGCGTCGCGGTCCTGAACGGCGGCCTGCGAGCGTGGCGGGCGGAGGGCGGGACGATGCGGGACGGCCCCGAGGAGGTGGCCGAGAGCGACTTCGTCGCGCGCGAGCGCGGCGGCGACACGGTCAGCGCGGACGAGCTCCGAGACACGGCCGGCACCCAAGCGCTGCTCGACGCTCGGGCGCCGGAGCGCTTCAGCGGCCGGGTCGAGCCGTACGACCCGGTCCCCGGTCACATCCCGGGCGCGGCCAACGTGCCCTTCGCCGAGGTGGCGCCGGAGGGACGCTTCCTTCCGCCCGCGGAGCTGCGCGCCCGCCTCGAGGCCGCCGGCGCCGACCCGGGACGAGAGGTCGTGGCCTATTGCGGTTCCGGGATCACCGCGTGCACGCTCGTCCTCGCCGCCGAGCTCGCGGGCCTACCGGCGGCGCGCCTGTACCCCGGCTCGTGGAGCGAGTGGTCGCGGCGCGGCTATCCGGCGGCGCGCCAGGAGAGCGCGCGCTCCACGGAGAGCCGAAGCAGCGGCCCGGGCGGCGTGCGCTCGCGGTAGGCCGGATACCGCTCGGCCAGCGCCGCCATGGCGTCGGGGGCCTCCTCGACGGCGACCACGGCGACCCGGCCCAGCAGCTGCACCCAGGCGAGCCGGCTCCAGTCCTCGCTGTAGCGATCCACGCAGAGCGCCGACTCCGGGCGCCGGCGCAGGTAGCGGACGCGCGCCGGCTCGGCGGCCCGCTTCGGCTTCTCGTCGATCGCGCTCCAGACGGAGCCGCCCGCCAGGGCGTACGTCACCGGCAGAACGCGCGGGCGATCCTCGGCGTCGACGAACGCGAGCCGCGCCACGCGCACCGTCGCCAGGAGCTCCCGGGCCCACCGCGGTAGCTCCTCTAGAGTCACGGCCCGAGCGTAGCCGCGGCCGGGCGGGCGGCGACACGAAAGGAGAAGCGCATGGACGTGGCCATCGGGCTGCCGACCACCATCCCGGGAGTCCGGGGTGACGAGGTCCTCGAGTGGGCGAGACGGGCGGACGCGGCGGGGTTCTCCAGCCTCGGCACCATCGACCGGATGGTCTACCCGAACTACGAGTCGATGGTCGCCCTCGGCGCGGCGGCGGCGGTGACCGAGCGGATCGGGCTGATCACGGCGATCGCGATCCTGCCCATGCGCCAGAACGCCGCGCTCGCCGCCAAGCAGGCCGCGACCATCCAGCACCTCTCGGGCGGACGGTTCGTCTTCGGGGTTGCGCCCGGCGGCCGACCCGACGACTTCGAGGCCTGCGGCGTGCCGTTCGAGAACCGCGGCCGCCGCTTCGAGGAGATGCTCGACGACATGAAGCGCGTCTGGGCCGGCGAGGAGCGCGGCTACGCGGGCGCGATCGGCCCGGACGTCTCGGGCAACCCGCCCCCGCTGATCATCGGCGGCCAGGTGGACGCGGCCTTCCGGCGCGCCGCCCGGTACGGGGACGGCTGGGTCTCCGGGGGCGGCCCGCCCGAGTACTTCCCGGCCGCCGTCGAGAAGCTCGAAGCGGCATGGCGCGAGGCCGGCCGCGAGGGCGAGCCGCGGAAGCTGTCGCTCACGTATTTCTCGCTCGACGACGACCCCGAGGAGCAGACGCGCCGCACGATCGGCGACTACTACTCGTTCGCGCCCGACTACGCCGACATGATCGTCGACTCCACCGCGAAGGGCGAGGACGAGGTCAAGGAGCGCGTACGCGGATTCGAGGAGGCGCGCTGCGACGAGCTCATCATGTTCCCGGCGTCCTCGAACCCCGAGCAGGTGGACAGGCTGGCCGCCGCCGTGCTGTAGCGCCCCCTCGCTTCCGTCCTCCGCGACCGCCACGATGGCCGTGGAGATGACCGTCACGAGCGAGCTCATGGCACGAGCGATCCGGGTGGCCCGCGGCCTCTACTCGCGCTGGCGCGTGCTACCCGCGGCAGACCGCGAGCGGATCGCGCCGCTGGCTCGGGACGCGAAGGACAAGGCGCTGTCGCTCCGAGGCGCCTCGGATCGTCGGCGCGCCGAGGCCGAGCTGCGCGGCGCCACCGAGACCCTCGCCGCGGCGCTGGTGGAGACGGCCGACGCCGACCCGGAGGTAGACGAGGAGGAGGTCAGGCGGCTCCGCGACGACCTGCGCCGGGAGCTCGATCGGCTCGCCACCGCCGACATCAAGGCCGCGCGAATTCCGCGCGAGCCGAAGCCGGCGCCCGAGTAGGGGTCGGCGCGCGCCACTCGAGTAGCAGCCGCCGGGCCGCCTCGACGTCGTCCCCGAGCGCCCGGTCCCCCAGCTCGGGACCGAGACGCTGGGCGGCCCGCGCCAGCAGCTCACCCATCTCCCCTTCGACTTGGATCGAGCCGCGCATTCGCAGCGCCCTGAATGCGACCACCAGCTCGGTCGCCACGACCACCGCGGCCGACTCCAGCGCCTCCTGGGCGCGCCGCGCAGCGAGCGGGGCGAACGAGGCGTGCGACTCGATTCCGCCCCCGACCGTGGCCGTCTGCGTCGCCACCGGAGCGGCCAGCGAGCGAACGTCGGCCGCCGCGGCATGCGCGGTGTACTCCAGGGCCAGCGCTCCGGAGTGCGGTCCGGGTCGCGGCGATAGCGCGGGCGGAAGGCCCATCAGTCCCGGATCGAGCAGCGCGCTGACCCTCGCCGCCACCAGGGCGGACCACTGGGCCAGCGCGGCCCTGAGACGGTCGAGCGCGAGCGCCAGCGCGGCGGCGTGGAAGTTCGCGTTCGGGAGGACCGCGCCCGCGTCCGGGTCGACGAGCGCGTTCTCGTTGGCGGCGTTCAGCTCGACGGCCAGGACGAGCTCCAGGCCGCCCAGAGCGTCGCGGGCGGCGCCGTCGACCTGGGGGAGCGCGCGGAATGGATACGGGTCATGGACGGGGCGCGTTGCCGAGTCACGGCGCGCGGCCTCGGCGCCCAGCAGCTCGCGCAGGCGAGCGGCGACCGCCACCTGTCCGGAATGCGGGCGGGCGGCGTGGACGCGATGGTCGAGCGCCATCGGATCCGCCCCGGCCGCCACGAAGGAGAGGGCGGCCACCGCGAGCGCGCGCGCGAGCAACGAGTCCGCGTCGACCGCGACCAGGGCGGCGTGGCCGATGCTCGCCGCGCTGCTGCTCATGAAGGCCAGGCCGTCGCGGACGCCGAGGCGGGCCGGCGCGACGCCGGCGTCGGCGAGCGCCACATGGGCGGCTACCAGCTCGGGGCCGCGCCACGCCCGGCCCTCGCCGAGCAGCGCGAGAGCGATCTCCGCGAGCACGGTGAGATCGCCCGTGCCCAGCGAGCCGAGCTCGCGGGCGAAGGGCACGACGCCGCCGTTGAGCGCGTCGAGCAGCGCGGCGAGCAGCTCGTCGGAGACGCCGCCGCCGCCCGCGCCGAGCTGGTTCGCGCGCACCACCATCGCCGCCCGCACCAGCGACGGCGACAGCGGGCGACCGCCTCCCGCCGCGTGACTCCGCAGGAGGCGCAGCTGGTGATCGGAACGGTCGGCCGCGGACACCGCTCGCGAGCGAAACGGGCCAACCCCCGTGGTCACCCCGTACACCGGTATGCCGCGCGCTACGAGCTCCTCGACCGCCTGTGCGGCGGCGGCGTTGCGGGCCCGGGCCTCCTCGGCGAAGACGACGGGCGCGTCGTCGCGCGCGACGGCGCTGACCGCCGCGGAGCTGAGGCTACGGCCGTCGAGGGTTACGGGCTGGGGGCTGCGCGCCGCCATCCGTTACAGGATGCCGGAGCGACGGCTGCCGAGCGCGCACTCCGCGACGACGCCGATCGTCCGCACCGCGGTGTCGAGCATCCTCCCGTCCCGGTCCGCCTCAGGGTCATAGGCCGTGATGGCGACCGCCCTCACGTCGAACCGCCCGAACGCCTCCACGACCGCCGAGCCAAGGCCGGCCCTGCTCAGCCCGCCCGCCGCGCTGTAGCGGTTGGCGATCCCCTCCCTTGGGTCGAGAGCATCGAGGTCGATGTGCAGGTAGAGACGCGGGGCGCGAGTACGGAGGTGGTCCAGAGCCGCCCTCAGGTCCGCGTCGGAGAAGCGGTCGCCCTCCAGCACGCGCATCCGTGACTGCCGCAGGCGGCGGCGCTGACCGGGCTCGAACGCGCGAACGCCCACGAGGACCACCCGCGCCTCGTCGATCGGCTTCAGGCCCGGCAGGGTGGTGCGGAGCGCTCGCCACCCGTGCCCGGTGAGCAAGGCGAGGCCCATCGCGTCGAGCGACCCGGACGAGCTGCTGTCCGGAGTGTCGATGTCCGCGTGGGCGTCGAACCACAGCACGCCCAGTCCCTCGTCCTCACACCCTGCGACCGTGCCGAGGCAGCTGTTGCAGTCTCCGGCCAGCACCAAGGGAAACGCGCCGTCGCGGATCGCGCCGCGTACACGGTGCGCAAGCTGCGCCCCGACCGCGAAGACGCGAGCGGCCTCCGGCTGTGCCGGATCGACGGGGCCGATCCTCTCCACCGAGAGCCGAGCGGTCGGGGGGACGGCATCGATCAGACGTGCGGGTCCTCGTCCCCGCCCCTCTTCCTCCAGCCCGTCGTGGTAGGGGCTGAGGATCACGCGCAGCGCGTTCAGCGAAGCCCCACCACCACACCCGCCGACGCGCAGGTGGCGAGGGCCGCCGGGAGGTCGTCGTCCGCGATCCCTCGCAGATCGGGGTGGTCGCGGTCGATCGTCAGCTCCCGGGCGTCGTCCGGCGCGAGTCCGAGGCTCGTCGCCCCGTTGCGGGCGAGCTCGGCCCAGAGGTCGCCGCCGCCGGCGAGCAGGGCGTCGCGAGTCTCCCCCTCGCGGCGCGCGCCGGTCTCCAGCTCGCGCACCTCCTCGAAGGGATCGATGCGGACCTGCGAGTCGCTGCCGAGCGCCAGCCGCACCCCGGCGTCGCGATAGCGGAGCGCCGGCAGGTGGCCGTCCCCCAGGTTGCCCTCCGTGGTGGGACAGGACACGACGGTCGTCCGACTCTCGGCGAGCAGCTCCACGTCCCGAGCGGAGACGTGGATTCCGTGCACCACGCTGGCCCGCTCGCCGAGGAAGCCCGTCCGGTCGAGCAACTCGATCGGCGAGCAGCCGTGCTCGCGCTCGCATTCGTGTAGCTCGCGCCGCTGCTCGGCGGCGTGGACGTGGCGGACGAGGCCGTAGCGGTCGGCGTACCGGGCGATCTCGCCGAGCCACTCCGCGGGCGCCGCCCGGACGCTGTGGGCCGCGACGCCGACCCGCACGCGCGGCCGCGCGGCGGCCCAGCCGCGCAGCGCGTCTACCCGCGCCAGGAACTCCTCGACGCTCGGGTCGCAGAAGCGGCGCTGGCCGGCGGCCGGCGGGAGGTCAGCCCCGTCCCAGCCGGCCCGGTGGTAGGCGGCCGGCAACAAGACGACCGTGAGGCCGGCCGCCACGCCCGCTTCGGCGACGGCTGTCGCCAGCGCGTTCGGGTCGTCGTAGGGGCGCCCGTCGGGCCGGTGATGCACGTAGTGGAACTCGCCGACGGCGCCGTAGCCCGCCGCCGCCATCTCGCGGTACGCCCGGCCCGCGACCTCGCCCATCGACACCGGGTCGAGCGAGCCGGCCAGGCGGTACATGGCCTCGCGCCAGCTCCAGAAGTCGTCGCCCGCGGCGGCGCGCTCGGCCCGGCCGCGGAGGTCGCGTTGGAATGCGTGGGAGTGGGCGTTGACCATCGCCGGCGCCGAGACCGGGCGCCCGTCCGTCATCGCAGCGCCTCCACGGCCGCCTGCAGGATCCGGGCCGCCGCCGCGGCGTCATCCAGGCTCACGTCCTCGTCGGCGGCGTGGCTCACGCCCGAGTCGTTTCGGACCAGCACCATGCCCGCCGGCCGCCGCTGCGCGATGACGCCGGCGTCGTGGCCGGCGAAGCAGGTGACCTCCGGCACACGAAGCCCGGCCCCTTGGCCGGCCCGGGCGAGCGCGCGCCTCAGGTCCGGGTCGAAGCTGACGCCGGCGTTCGTGGACGCCACGCTCGTCCGCAGCTCGACGCCCGTGGCGGCCTGCAGCTCCTCCGCCGCCACCCGGATCTCCGCGCACCACGCCTCCACCTCCGCCGGCCGGGACGCGCGGGCGTCGAGCCACAGCTGCACGCGTGCGGGGACGGTCGTGGGGGCGTTCGGCTCCACCAGGATGCGCGCGGCGGTCTCGACCATCTCGGGGCCGGCGAGCTCGTCGGCCCGGACGATGAGCCGGGCGGCCGTGAGCAGCGCGTCGCGGCGGACCGGGCGCCGGGTGGTCCCGGCGTGGTCGGCGGCGCCCAAGACCGCCACCTGCATCCGCATCCGGGCCGCAAGCCCGCGGACCGCCGCCGCCGGCACGTCGAGCTCGGCGACGTCCCGGCTCTGGTCGATGTGCAGCTCGAGCAGCCCGCGCAGCCGATCGAGCCAGGCCGGCGCCTCGCCGAGCTTCGCCGGGTCCACGCCCGCCGCCATCATCGCGTCCGCGAGCGTCACCCCGTGCTCGTCCACGCGGGCGAGAACGTCCTCGAGGGCGAGCGCCCCCGCGAGCGCGCGGCTCCCGAACGTGGGCGTGTTGAAGCGCGCGCCCTCCTCGTCGGCGAACGCGATCACCGCCAGCGGCGACGCGCTCCGCGCGGCGATCGCAAACCCGGCGACCACGCCCAACGCCCCGTCGTAGCGGCCGCCCGCCCGGACGCTGTCGAGATGTGACCCGATCGCCCACCACGGCCCCGGCCCGTCCGGGCACGCCCAGAGGTTTCCGGCCGGGTCGCGCTCCGTCCGCAGGCCGATCCGCGCGGCGGTCTCGGCGAACCAGGCGGCGGCGGCCTCGTGCTGGGGCGTCCACGCCAGGCGCGTCGTCCCGCCCTCCGATCGCCCGATCGGCTCGATGCCGGCGAGCAGCTCGGCCAGGTCCGCCGCGCGGAGCGTCACGTCGCGGCCGACAGCCGCCACGCCGCGTCGGGGCGCACGAAGACCGGCAGACCGTCCACGAAGGCCGCGGCCACCGGGTTGTGACCGAACCGGTAGGGCACGTGCTCGAGCGGACCGTCGAGCAGCAGGAAGTCGCCCCGCTTGCCGGGCTCGAGGGACCCGAGGTCGCCCGAGCGCTCGATCACCCATGCCGCGTTCAGGGTGACGGCGAGGATGGCCTCCCGGACGCTCCAGCCGTAGCGGCGGACCGCCAGCCCCACGATCACCGGCAGCGAGGCGACCGGCGAGGTGCCCGGGTTGAGGTCGGTGGCGAGCACGCAGATGGCCCCGGCATCGCTCAGCTCGCGGCCCGGCGCGACCGCCTCGCCGCCCAGGAACTCCGCCCCCGGCAGCAGCACCGCGGCGCACTCGGCGGCGGCCAGCGGGGCGACGTCGTCGGGGTGGAGGCGGGAGAGATGGTCCACCGAGCGGGCGCCGTGCTCCAGGGCGACGGGAACCGAGCGGTGGGTCGCGAACTGCTCGACGTGGCAGCGGAGGGTGAGGCCGTGCCGGCGCGCCAGGCGTCCCATGCACGCCAGGTGGTCGTTCGAGAACGCGACGGTCTCCACGAAGATGTCAACCGCGCCGGCGCCGGTGGCAGCGGTCACACGCGGGAGCATGTCCTCCACCACGTCCATCCAGCCGTCCGCGTCGAAACCGGGCGGCACGCTGTGGGCGAGCAGGGCGGTGGCGGCGGTCTGCTGGGCCACCTGCTCACCGAGCCGGTCGGCCAGCCGGAGCGCGCGCAGCTCCGCCTCCACGGCCAGCCCGTAGCCGCACTTTGTCTCGAACGCCGTGGTGCCATGTCCGAGCATCTCGCCCGCCAGCTTCCGGGCCTGCCGCAGGACGGCGTCGTCGTCGGTCGCCCGGAGCGCCCGCGCCGACGCCGCGATCCCGCCCCCCGAGCGGGCGATCTCCTCGTACGGAACGCCCGTGACCTTCTGCTCGTACTCCCCCGCCCGCCAGCCGGCGAAGGGCAGGTGCGTGTGGCAGTCGACGAGTCCGGGGATCACCGCGCAGCCGGACGCGTCGAGCTGGAACCCGGCGTCGCCGTAGGGCTCGAAGCCGGCCACGCGACCGCCCTCGATGGCGAGCGTGCCCCCCTCGAGCACGAGCTCCCCGGCCCGGTCGTGGCGCAGATACGGGAGCCCGTCGGACGGCGGCCGCAGGATCTGCGCCGCGTCGCGCACGCAGACGTCGCGCGCGGCGGCGGCGAGAAGGGCGCCGGCCCGCTCGCCTCCGGCCGACTCCTCGCCAGGGAGCCAGCTCATTGCCGCGGCCCCCCGTCGGCGATCATCGGGATCCGCATCCCGAGCCGGCCGGCCGCCTCGACCGCTTCGGGGTAGCCGGCGTCGGCGTGGCGGGCCACGCCCATGCCCGGGTCGGCGAGCAGCGTTCGGCGGATCCGCTCGCCGGCGAGGTCCGAGCCGTCGGCGACACAGACCTGCCCGGCGTGGAGCGACTTGCCCATCCCGACCCCGCCGCCGTGGTGGAACGACACCCAGCTCGCCCCGGTCGCCGTGTTCACGAGCGCGTTCAGCACCGGCCAGTCCGCCACCGCGTCGGAGCCGTCGCGCATCGCCTCGGTCTCGCGCTGCGGCGAGGCGACCGAGCCGGCGTCGAGGTGGTCGCGCCCGATCACGATCGGCCCGCGCAGCTCGCCGGAGGCGACCATCTCGTTGAAGCGCAGCCCGGCCCGGTCGCGCTCCCGGTAGCCCAGCCAGCAGATCCGTGCCGGGAGGCCCTGGAAGTGCACCTTCTCGGCGGCCAGGCGGATCCAGCGGGCGATGCTCTCCTGCTCGCCAAACATCTCGAGGATGGCGGCGTCGGTGGCGTGGATGTCGGCCGGATCGCCCGACAGCGCCACCCAGCGGAACGGCCCCTTGCCCTCGCAGAAGAGCGGCCGGATGTACGCGGCCACGAAGCCCGGGTACGCGAACGCGTCCTCGTCGCCGTGCTCCGCCGCCAGCCCGCGCAGGGCGTTCCCGTAGTCGAACGCCTCGGCGCCCGCGCGCTGGAGGGCGCGAATCGCGTCGACGTGGGCGAGCGCGCTCTCGCCGACCCGCCGCAGGTAGTCGTCGGGGTCCGAGCGGCGCAGGGCATCGGCCTGCTCGACCGTCAAGCCGGCCGGGACGTACCCGTTGAGCGGGTCGTGGGCGCTCGTCTGGTCGGTCACCGCGTCGATCTCGACGCCGCGGCGCACCAGCTCCGGGAGGACCTCGGCGGCGTTTCCGAGCAACCCGATCGACAGCGGCTCGCCGCGCGAGGCGGCGTCGCGCAGGCGCTGCAGCGCGTCGTCGAGCGAGCCCGCGCGCTCGTCCAGGTAACCGGTGGCGATCCGCCGCTCGATCCGCCGCAGATCGACCTCGACGCACAGCGCCGTCCCGCCGTTCATCGTTATCGCGAGGGGCTGGGCGCCGCCCATGCCGCCCAGCCCGGCGGTGACCACGAGCCGGCTCCGCAGGGAACCGTCGAACCGCGACCGCGCGAGCGCCGCGAACGTCTCGTAGGTGCCCTGGAGGATGCCCTGGGTCCCGATGTAGATCCAGGACCCGGCGGTCATCTGCCCGTACATCATCAATCCCGCGGCGTCGAGCTCGCGAAAGTGCTCCCAGGTGGCCCAATCCGGGACGAGATTCGAGTTCGCGATCAGCACGCGCGGCGCCACCGGATGGGTCTCGAAGACCGCCACCGGCTTGCCCGACTGCACGAGCAGCGTCTCCTCGTCGCCGAGCGACCGGAGCTCCCGGACGATCGCCTCGTAGCAGTCGCGGTTGCGCGCGGCCTTCCCCATGCCGCCGTACACCACGAGCTCCTCCGGGCGCTCGGCCACGTCCGGATGCAGGTTGTTCTCGAGCATCCGCAGCGCGGCCTCCTGCTGCCAGCCGCGACAGCGGAGCCCCTCGACCGCCGCGCTCACACCGTCACCTCCGTGTCCGCGAGTGTCAGCTCGCCGGTACGCAGCGCCTCCGCGAGCCGGTCCAGCTCATCGGCCATGGAACGATCCTCCACGAGCGGCGGGACCAGCCCGCGCACGTCCTCGACCGCCCGCTCGAGCGCCGGCGTCGTGCGGAGCGGCCGGTGGAACTCGAGCCCCTGGCAGGCGCACACCAGCTCGGTGGCGATCACGCGCGCGGCGCTCGCCACGACCGTCCGCGCCTTGAGCGCGGCGAGCGCGCCCATCGCGTTGAAGTCCTCGGTCCCCGCGGAGGTGGGGATGGAGCCGGCGCCGGCCGGATGGGAGAGCATCTGACACTCGTTCACGAGCGCGGCCGCGACGTACTGGGCGATCATCAGGCCGGAGCCGAGGCCCGGCCGGGGCGACAGGAACGGGGGTAGGTCGGCGTAGCTCGGAGAAAGCAGGGCGTAGGTGCGCCGCTCGCTGAACGAGGCCAGCTCGCAGAGGGCGAGCGCCAGGTGGTCGAGCGGCAGCGACAGCGGCTGGCCGTGAAAGCTCCCGCCCGCGAGCACGTCGCCCGTGCCGGGTGCGCCGTCGGGGCTCGGGAAGACCAGCGGGTTGTCGGTCACCGCCTCGAGCTCGCGCTCGATCGCCCCCGCCACGTACCGAAGCGCGTCGTCCACGGCGCCGATCACCTGCGGCGCGCAGCGAAGCGTGTACGGATCCTGCACTCGACCGCAGTCGGCGTGGCTCGCCACGACCTCGCTCCCGGCGAGCAGCTCCCTCAGCCGGGCCGCCACACGCACGGGCCCCGGCTGCGGGCGAACGGCGTGCAGCCGCTCGTCGAACGGCACGGTGGACCCCTTGAACGCCTCGAGCGAGAGGGCGACGGCGACGATCGCCGCCTCGATCAGGCGGCCGGCGTCGCGGACGGCCAGCCCGCCGGCGGCGGCCATGAGGTGGGTGCCGTTGATCAGCGCGAGGCCCTCCTTGGCCGTCAGCGCGATCGGCTCGAGCCCCGCCCGGGCCAGCGCCTGCCCGCCTGCCATCCGCTCCCCGGCGAACGTCGCCTCGCCCTCGCCGATCAGCGCGAGCCCGAGGTGGGCGAGCGGCGCGAGGTCGCCCGACGACCCCACCGAGCCTCGGCTCGGTATCACCGGGACGACGCCTCGCTCGAGCAGCCCGAGGAGCAGCTCGACCAGCTCCATCCGGGCGCCGGAGTGGCCCCGTCGCAGGGAGGAGGCGAGCAGGAACAGCATGCCGCGGACCACCTCGGCCTCGAGCGGCGGGCCGGTGCCCATGGCGTGCGAGCGGAGCAGGTTGACTTGAAGGCGCTCGGCGTCGGCGGGCGGGACGCGCACCGAGGCGAGCTGCCCAAAGCCGGTCGTGACCCCGTAGACCGGCCGGTCGGACCTGAGGGCCGCCTCGATCACCGCTCGGGCGGCCGCGATCCGCGCCCGGTCGCCGGAGTCGAGCGGCGGCGGCGGCGCGCCGCGCGCCACTGACTCGAGCTCGGCGAGGGTCGGCATAGACGGCACCGTACCGCCGTCACGCCGCGCCGTAGTGTGGTGGGCGCGTGCCGCGGCTTGACATCCGTTTCCTCTCGGGCGCCGACGTGAAGGAGCTGGCCCTCTCCGACGCCGATGTCCTGGCCGCCGTCGAGGCGGCGCTTCGCGCCCAGGGCGAGGGGGAGGTCGTGCTCGAGCCGCGCGAGCATCTCATGCCCGACCCCGGCTTCCACGGCCACTTCAACCTCCTCCGGGCCTACGTGGCCCCGCTGGGCGTGGCCGGCGTCAAGGTCGTGGGCGACTACGTCGACAACTACAAGCTCGGGCTTCCCTCGGAGCTGGCGCTGCTGACGCTCTACGACCCGCGAACCGGCGTCCCGCTCGCGATCGTCGACGCGACCGAGATCACCGAGCGCCGGACCGGCGCGGTCACCGCGATCGGCGCGCGGTATCTGGCCCGGCGCGACGCGAAGGTGCTCGGGCACCTGGGCGCGCGCGGGACCGCGTTCTCCAACGTGACGATGCTCGACGCCGAGCTCGACCTGGACGAGATCCGCGTCACGAGCCGGCGGCCGGAGTCGCGCGAGGCCTTCGGCGCAAGGCTGCGAGAGGCGCTCGGCAAGCCCGTAAGGGTCGTGGAGACCGCCGAGGAGGCGGTCCGGGGCGCGGACGTCGTCGTCGAGGCCACCCGCCTCGTCGAGCCGCAGCCGGTGCTCCGGACCGACTGGATCGGCCCCGGCACGCTGGTCGTGCCCTACGGGACCGTCAGCGCCGTCGAGCTGTCGCTCACGACGATCATGGACAAGATCGTCGTCGACGACTGGGAGCAGTGCAGGCAGGGTCGGCTCGGCTCGCTCCGTCCGCACGTCGAGCGGGGGCTCTTGAGCGAGGCGAACCTCCACGGCGAGCTCGGTCAGATCGTGGCGGGCCGCAGGCCCGGCCGCGAGCGCGACGACGAGCGCGTCCTCCTCTGGCACCGGGGGCTCGCCACCACCGACCTGGCGGTGGGCCACCTGCTGTACGAGCGCGCCGTCGAGCGCGGCCTGGGCACGGTGCTGCACTACCGTTGAGGCGGTGCTCGTCCTCGAGCGTCACGACCAGCTCGACCTCGACGCCTACCGCCGGGTGGCGGCGCGGCGCGAGCCGGTCGCGGTCGACCCCGCCCTGCTCGCGCACGTGGAGGCCTGCCGCCGAAGGATGCTCGATCACCTGGCGGACGGCGCCGACGCCTATGGAGTGACCACCGGGCTCGGCTACCTGCGATCGCGTTCGATCGCGCCCCTGGACCAGCTGCCGCTCCAGCGGTCGATCCTGGTTGGACGGGCCGCCGGCGTGGGTGAGCCCCTCCCGGACGAGGTCGTGCGCGGCGCGATGCTTCTGAGGCTGACCGGCTTCCTCAGCGGCCGCGCCGGCGTCAGCGCCGACCTGTGCCGCTTCATCGCCGACCGCCTGAACGACGGCTGGACCCCCGTGGTGCCCGCGAGCCGGCCCGGTACGGCGGGAGAGACGATCCCGCTGTGCCATCTGTTCCAGACCTTCATCGGCGAGGGCGAGGTGCACGACGGCGGGCTGCCCAGCACGGCCGCCGACGCCCTCGTCCGCCGGGGGGTGACGCCGTATGAGCT
>Ga0081538_10003545_pt1 | contig 14672 bp, 11 predicted proteins | sample TabmetS5T2R1_FD_71022 | JGI IMG/M metagenome (GOLD analysis project Ga0081538, IMG submission 71022) | Tabebuia heterophylla rhizosphere microbial communities from the University of Puerto Rico - S5T2R1 | ecosystem: Host-associated > Plants > Roots > Rhizosphere ... | reverse complement strand
GACGCCGGTCGCGCAGATCAGGAGGCCGACCACGAACAGTACCGGACGCAGATCGAGCATGCGCACGCACCAGCGAGACGCTGGTTCCCCGCAGCCGGCGCCGCTAAGGCTTGGGCGCCGGACAAACGGCGGCAGCCATGCGCTCGCGGTGGCGCCGTGTCAATGGCGCACGCGCCGCGGCCGTACACGGCATGGCGAAGCGGTTGAGCCGTGGCCCGAGCTGGCCTAGCTTTGCCGCCGAGCAGCCGAGGTTCCGAGGTCTGGTGATGCCGCACGCGCCGTTCGTTCATCTCCGCGTCCGCTCCTGCTACTCGCTGCTCGAGAGCACGGTGCGGCTCGATCGGCTGCTCGAGCGCTGCCAGCGCGATCTGGCGCCGGCGGTCGCGATCACGGATCGCGCGAACCTGTTCTGCGCGCTCGAGTTCAGCCAGGCGGCGGCGAGTGCTGGCGTGCAGCCGATCATCGGCTGCCTGTTGCCGATCGCGAGCGGCGATCTGCGTGGCAACGGCCGGCCGCCGGCGCCAAGCCTCCTGCCGGTCCTGGTCCAGAGCGAGGCGGGCTACGGCAATCTCCTGCGGCTGCTGAGCCGGGCCCATCTGCAAGGCGATCCGGGCGCCACTCCCGAGCTGACGCTCGACGATGTCGCGGCCGCGAGCGAGGGCCTGATCGCGCTCGCCGGCGGCACCGAAGGCCCGATCGGCAAGGCGCTGCTCGCCGGCAACCGCGACCTCGCACAAGCGCTGATCGGACGGCTCGAGCATGCTTTCGCCGATCGCTTCTACATCGAGCTGATGCGCCATGGGTTGGCCGACCAGGAGCGGATCGAGCCGGCCCTGATCGAGCTCGCCCTGGCGCACGATCTGCCTCTGGTCGCGACCAACGACGCCCACTTCATCGATCGCGACGAGTACGAGGCGCACGACGTCCTCCTGTGCATCTCCGAGAGCGCCCAGGTCGCCCAGACCGAGCGTCGCCGGCTCACGCCCGAGCATCGTCTCAAGAGCCCGGCCGAGATGGTCGAGCTGTTCGCCGATCTGCCCGAGGCGATCGACAACAGCCTCGCGATCGCCAGGCGCTGCGCTTTCATGGTGCCAACGCGCGCACCGATTCTGCCGGCGTTCCCCACTGCGGCCGGCCGCGGCGAGGTCGAGGAACTGCGCGCCATGGCCGCGGCCGGGCTGGACGCGCGCCTGCGCGCCAAGGTCTACGAGCCCGGCATGTCGGCAGAGCAGCAGGCGGCTGCCGCCCGGCCCTACCGCGAGCGCCTGGACTACGAGCTCCAGGTGATCGAGGGCATGAAGTACGACGGCTACTTCCTGATCGTCGCCGACTTCATCCAGTGGGCGAAGCAGCAGGGCATCCCGGTCGGCCCGGGGCGCGGCTCGGGCGCCGGCTCGGTGGTGGCCTGGGCGCTGTCGATCACGGATCTGGACCCGCTGCAGTTCGGCCTGTTGTTCGAGCGATTCCTGAACCCCGAGCGGGTGTCGATGCCGGACTTCGACATCGACTTCTGCCAGGACCGGCGCGACGAGGTGATCCGTTACGTGCGCGACAAGTACGGCGCCGATCGCGTCGCCAGCATCATCACCTTCGGCAAGCTGCAGGCGCGCGCCGTGCTGCGCGACGTCGGCCGGGCGCTCGGCCTGCCCTACGGCCAGGTCGACCGGGTCGCGAAGCTGGTGCCGTTCAATCCCGCCAATCCGCCGACGCTCGAGCAGGCGATGGTGCTCGAGCCCCGGCTAGGCGAGGCCGCGCGCGAGGACGAGCAGGTCGAGCGGATGATCGACATCGCGCAGAAGCTCGAGGGCCTGCCGCGTCACGCCTCGACCCATGCCGCCGGCATCGTGATCGGCGAGCGGCCGCTCGACGAGCTGGTGCCGCTCTACCGCGATCCGCGCGCCGACATGCCGGTCACCCAGTTCAACATGAAGGACGTCGAGAAGGCGGGGCTGGTCAAGTTCGATTTCCTGGGCCTGACCACGCTGACCATGCTGGCGCTCGCCGAGCGCCTCGTGAACGAGCAGGGCACGCCCTTGCAGCTGGCCGAGCTGCCGCTCGACGATCCCGCGACCTTCGAGCTGCTCGGGCGAGCCGAGACGATCGGCATCTTCCAGCTGGAATCGGGCGGCATGCGCGATGCGCTGCGCAAGCTCAAGCCCGACAGCTTCGACCACATCGTCGCGATGAACGCGCTCTATCGGCCGGGCCCGATGGACAACATCCCGCGCTTCATCAACTGCAAGAACGGCATCGAGCAGCCGGAATATCTGCATCCGCTGCTCGAGCCGATCCTGCGCGAGACCTCGGGCGTGATCATCTACCAGGAGCAGGTGATGCAGATCGCCCGCGAGCTGGCGGGCTATTCGCTCGGCGGCGCTGATCTTTTGCGCCGTGCCATGGGCAAGAAGATCAAGGCCGAGATGGACGCCCAGCGCGAGGTGTTCATCGAAGGCGCGATCAAGCGCGACATCTCGCAAAAGCTCGCCACCACGATCTTCGAGCAGGTTGCCAAGTTCGCCTCCTACGGCTTTCCCAAGGCGCATGCCACCGCCTATGCCCTGCTCGCCTACCACACCGCCTATCTGCGGGCGCATCACCCGCTCCAGTTCTTCGCCGCCGCCATGACCATGGACCGCGCTAACCAGGACCGGCTCGGCCTGTATCGGCAGGATCTCGCCAAGGCCGGGATCGACCTTTTGCCGCCTGACATCAACCGCAGCGATGCCGGCTTCGCGGTCGAGCACGGCGCCAAGGGCGGTGCCGTCCGCTATGCTCTGGCGGCGATTCGCGGGGTCGGCATGCAGGCCGCCCAGCAGCTGGTTGAGGAGCGCGCCAACGGCGGCCCCTTTGCCGACCTGTTCGATCTGGTCGCGCGGGTCGGTGCGCGCGTGCTCAACCGGCGTCTGCTCGAGGCCCTGATCAAGGCCGGCGCGCTGGACTCGCTCGACGCCAATCGGCAGCGGCTGCTGAACGCGATCGACCTCGCCTTGCGCTATGGCCTGGCGCATGCGGAGCAGGCGGCGAGCGAGCAGACCAGCATGTTCGGCTCGCTCCTCGAGCAGCCCCAGCTGCCCAAGCCTCGGCTGCCGGAGGTCGCCGACTGTCCGGTGCTCGAGCGCCTGCAGCAGGAGTTCGAGGTGCTGGGCTTCTACCTCACTGCCCACCCCTTGGACGGCTACTGGCCGAGCCTCGCGCGGCTCGGCGTCGTGCCGTCGGCGGCGCTGGAATCGGTGGCCGGGCAGCGGGTCAAGCTCGCCGGCGTGGTGCTCGGCCGGCAGGAGCGCGCGACGGCCCGCTCGCGCTTTGCTTTCCTGCAGCTGTCCGACCCGAGCGGCAGCTTCGAGGTGACCCTGTTCGCGGAGCAGCTGTCCCGGGCGCGCGAGCATCTGGAGATCGGCCGGCCGGTCCTGGTCGAAGGCGACGTCAGGCAGGACGGCGAGGTCGTCAAGGTGCTGGCTGCCGCCGTCGCGCCGCTCGATGTGGCGCTGGCTGTGGCGCGCGGCAGCGGCAACGGCAATCTGGCCGACCGCATCGAGGTCAAGCTCGCCGACAGCACCGTCGCAGGGGAGCTTGAGGACCTGCTCGGCGCGGCGTCCGGCAGCAGCGTGCGGGTGCGTCTCGTGGTGCCCCTCGAGGGCGGCGGCGAGGTCGCGATCGATCTCGGCGACGACCACCGGCTGGCGCTGATGCGGCGGCCCGACCTCGAGCGCCGCCTGGGCGTCCTGCAGGTGGTCGATCTCTGATCGCGCCCGCGCGGCGCGACGGCCTGAAGGCTTGTCAACGTCGCCCTGAGTGACTAAACAGCAGGCCATCTCTCACGCGGGTGTCATGCCGACGCGCATGACGTTCCGGTGTCCGATGACAGGTCGGACCTTGACCCGCGGCGGCTGAACCGGAGCTAGGATCGACCCATGGCCATCCCGCACTTCACGATGCGTCAGCTGCTCGAAGCTGGCGTCCACTTCGGTCATCAGACCCGGCGCTGGAATCCCAGGATGGCGCCGTATCTGTTCGGTGCGCGCAACGGCGTGCACATCATCGACCTCACCCAGACCGTGCCGCTGCTGCACCAGGCGCTGGTCGCGACCCGCGACGTCGCCGCGAGCGGCGGACGCATCCTGTTCGTCGGCACCAAACGACAGGCCCAGGAGCCGGTCGCACGCGGCGCCGCCCGGTCCGGCCAGTACTACGTCAACCACCGCTGGCTCGGCGGCATGCTGACCAACTGGAAGACCATCTCGAACTCGATCCGCCGCCTGCGCGAGCTCGAGGGGCGGCTTGCCGAGGGCACCGTCGGTCTCACCAAGAAGGAGACCCTGCAGCTGACCCGCGAGCGCGACAAGCTGGAGCGGGCGCTCGGCGGCATCAAGGACATGGGCGGCCTGCCGGATCTGATCTTCGTGATCGACACCAACAAGGAATCGATCGCGGTCGCCGAGGCCAAGACACTGAACATCCCGGTGGTGGCGGTGCTCGACAGCAACTCGGATCCCGAAGGCATCGGCTATCCGATCCCGGGCAACGACGACGCGTCCCGCGCGATCAATCTCTATTGCGACCTGATGGTCGGTGCCGTGCTCGACGGCCTGCAGGCCGAGATGGCGGCAAGCGGCACCGATGTCGGTGCATTCGAGGCGCCGCCGGAGGAGGTCGAGAGCGTCCTGCCGGAAGAGGTCGCAGCAGCTGACGAGGAGAGGCAAGCCGCGCCCGAGACCGAGGACCAGGCGCAGGAGGCGGCCGAGCCGTCCCCTGAGGAGCCGGCGCGCGAATCTGCCGCCGCCCGGCGCCGGCAGGATGAGCGTCGCGGCACCGCCGCGGCGCAATGAGCGCGAGCAAGGCTCCCCCCTACGAGCCCAAACTCGAGGCACATTGGCCTCGACAGGTGAGATGAGAGATCCATGGCTGAGGTAACCGCCGCACTGGTTAAGCAACTGCGCGAGCAGACCGGTGCTGGAATGATGGATTGCAAGATGGCCCTGATCGAGACCGGCGGCGATCTCGAGGGCGCGACCGACTGGCTGCGCAAGAAGGGCCTCGCGGCAGCGGCCAAGAAGGCGGGACGCCTGGCCTCGGAGGGCCTGGTCGGGCTCGAGATCGAGGGCCGGCGCGGCGTGCTCGTCGAGGTCAACTCCGAGACCGATTTCGTCGCGCGCAACCAGGATTTTCAGGCGCTGGTGCAGACCATCGCGAGGCTGGCGCTGACCACGGGCGGCGATCTCGATCGTCTGCTGCGGGCGACCGTGCCCGGGAGCGGGCGCAGCGTCGCCGACGAGATCACCCGGAACATCTCTGTGATCGGCGAGAATCTGAGCCTTCGCCGGGTCGCCGCGCTCGAGGTCGGCGAAGGCGTGGTCGGCGCCTACGTGCACGGCGCGCTGGCGCCGGGTCTCGGCAAGATCGGCGTGCTGGTCGGCCTGCAGTCGGCGGGCGATCCGGGGCAGCTCGGTGCCCTGGGCAAGCAGCTCGCGATGCATATCGCGGCGGCGCGGCCCCTTGCGACCAGCGTCGATCGGCTCGATCCGCGCCAGCTCGAGCGCGAGCGGGCCATCTACGCCGAGCAGGCGCGCGCTTCGGGCAAGCCCGAGGCCATCATCGACAAGATCGTCGACGGCCGCGTGCGCAAGTACTACGAGGAGGTCGTGCTGCTGGAGCAGGCGTACGTGATCGATCCGGACATGAAGATCAAGGCCGCGATCGAGCGGGTCGCCGAAAGCATCGGCAGCACGATCACGGTGACCGGATTCGAGCGCTTTGCCTTGGGTGAGGGGCTCGCGGCGCGAACACCCAGCCCTGCGGAGAACGTCCCCTCCCAATTGGTGGACACATGAGCTAGCCTGCCGCGCACGCGGGGGTGGTCACGTCGCGGCAGCCGTCTTAACCTTGTCCTAACCATGTCAGCGTAGCACGAGCGCCCATGAGCGAGGTTAGCGAGCGACCACCGAGGTTTCGCCGGGTGTTGTTGAAAATGTCCGGCGAGGCGTTGATGGGCGACAGCGATTTCGGTCATGATCCGTCGACCCTCGATCAGCTCGCGCGTGACGTGCTGAGCGTGCACCGTCAGGGCGTCGAGCAGTGCATGGTGATCGGCGGCGGCAACATCGTGCGCGGCAATCAGGCGGCAGCGAACGGCATCGATCGGGTGACCGGCGATTCCATGGGGATGCTCGCCACCGTGATCAACGCCCTCGCAGTGCAGAGCACGCTGGAGCAGGCGGGACTGCAGACCAGGGTGCTGTCGGCGATTCCGATGGCAGCGGTCTGCGAGCCTTATATCCGGCGCCGCGCGATTCGCCACATGGAGAAGGGCCGGATCGTGATCTGCGCCGGCGGCACCGGCAGCCCCTACTTCACGACCGACACCGCCGCGGCTCTGCGCGCCGCCGAGCTCAGCTGCGACGTGTTGCTCAAGGCTACCAAGGTCGACGGTGTGTACTCGGCCGATCCGGTCCGCGATCCGCACGCCAAGCGTTTCGATCACCTGACCTACCACGAGGTTCTGGCCCAGGATCTCAAGGTCATGGACGCGTCGGCGATCGCGCTCGCCCGCGAGAGCGCCATCCCGATCATCGTGTTCTCGGTGCTCCAGCCAGGCGCCCTACTGCGCGTGTTGCGCGGCGACGGCCCCCATACAATCATCACCGAAGAAACGGCAACCGCGGAGGCTGGATCATGAACCAATGGAACGACGCCGATCTGCGCAAGCGTATGACTGGCGCGGTCGATGTGCTGCGGCGCGAGTTTGCCGGCCTGCGCACCGGGCGCGCGTCGGCGAGCCTGCTGGAGCCGCTGACCGTCCCCGCCTACGGCAGCGAGATGCCGCTCAATCAGGTGGGCACGATCAGCGTGCCGGAGCCGCGCCTGCTCTCGGTCCAGGTCTGGGACCGCGGGTTGGTCAAGGCGGTCGAGAAGGCGATCCGGACCGCCGACCTCGGCCTCAATCCCTCGGTCGACGGCACCCTGGTGCGGGTCCCGATCCCGGAGCTCAGCGAGGAGCGGCGCGCCGAGCTCGCCAAGGTCGCGGCGCGCTATGCCGAGGCGGCAAGGGTCGCCGTGCGCAATGTCCGGCGTGACGGCATGGAGCAGCTCAAGCGTATGGAAAAAGATGGCGAACTGTCGCAGGACGATCACCACAAGGCGGCCGCCGCGGTGCAAGAACTGACCGACAGCGAGATCAAGCAGATCAACGATCTGCTCGCTGCCAAGGAAGCCGAGATCATGACGGTCTGACCCAGGCGATGGCGTCACGCCCTTCGATCGAAGCCTCGGCCGCGGAGCGCCTTGCCGTCGGCGGTGACCCGACCGGTCCCGCCCATGTCGCGATCATCATGGATGGCAACCGGCGCTGGGCGCGCGCCCGCGGCATGCCGCCGGTGTTCGGTCACCAGCGCGGCGCCGAGGCGGTTCGCCGCACCGTCGAAGGCTGTCGCGACTGGCGGATCCGCTACCTGACCCTGTTCGCCTTCTCGTCCGAGAACTGGCGCCGGCCGGCGGGCGAGATCGCCGAGCTGATGAACCTTTTGCGGTTCTACCTGCGGCGGGAGATCGGCGAGCTCGCCAGGAATGGCGTGCGGCTGCGCTTTCTCGGCGAACGCGAGCTGATGGCACCCGACATCGCCGAGATGATGGCCGAGGCGGAGCACAGGACGCACGCCAACGCGGCGCTGACCCTGACCATCGCCCTCAACTACGGCAGCCGGCGCGAGATCGCGCGCGCGGCGCGCGAACTTGCGGCCCGGGTCGCGGCCGGCGAGATCGCGAGCGCCGACATCGACGAGGCGCTGTTCGACCGGACCGTGAACCCGCTGGGTCTGCCCGATCCCGACCTTTTGATCCGCACCAGCGGTGAGCAGCGGCTGAGCAACTTCATGCTCTGGCAGCTCGCCTATACCGAGCTCGTGTTCATGCCGGTCAACTGGCCGGACTTCGATCAGCGCTGCCTGGGTGAAGCGGTCGCCGAGTTCCGTCGGCGCGAGCGGCGCTACGGAGCCTCCGGTGGTTAGCGGCGAATCCGTCCTCGCGCTGCGCGTGCTCTCGGCGCTCGCCATGATGCCGGTGGCGCTCGCGCTCGTGATCCTCGGTGGCTGGCCGTTCGCCTGCCTGGTCGGCCTCGCCGCGGTGCTGATGGCGGTCGAGTGGCGGCAGCTGACCCTGGCCCGTTTCAATGGGCTGGGCGGCAGCCTCGCGGGCGCCTCGGTCGCCGGTCTCGGCCTGGCGGTCGTGGTGCTGGCAAGCTCCGGCCGGCCGGTCGAGGCGCTCCTCGCGTTGCTCGCCGGCGCCCTGATCGCGGCGCTGCTCGCCTGGCACCAGGGCGCGTCGCCGCTGTGGATCGGGCTCGGCGCGGCCTATCTCGCGCTGCCCGCGCTCGCGCTGGTCTGGCTGCGCGGGCTGCCTCAGTTCGGGTTGCAGATCGTGGTCTGGCTGCTGGCGGTGGTCTGGACCACCGACATCCTGGCCTATCTTGTCGGTCGCAGCGTGGGGGGTCCGCGCCTCGCGCCCAGAATCAGCCCCGGCAAGACCTGGTCGGGCCTGTGCGGCGGCGTGCTGGGGGCGGCGCTGGCCGGCGCGGTGACGGCCTGGGCGATCGGCTCGGAGCGCCTGCTGCAGGCGGCCGGGCTCGGCGGCCTCGTGGCGATCGTCTCGCAGATCGGCGATCTGATCGAATCGGCCCTCAAGCGCCGTGCCGGCGTCAAGGACAGCGGCACCCTGATCCCGGGGCACGGCGGCGTCCTGGACCGCCTCGACGGTCTCATCCTCGCGGCACCCGTGCTGGCGCTGCTCGGCCTGATGCTCGGCCCGAGGGTCCTGCCGTGGCCATAGCGCTGTCGCCCGACCGCCAGCGCAGCATCACGATCCTGGGCGCGACGGGGTCGGTCGGCCAGAGCACGCTCGACCTGATCGGACTCGAGAGGGACCGCTACCGGATCGAGGCGCTGACCGCGCACCGCAATGTCGAGGCGCTGGCCCGCATGGCGCTCCGCTACCGCGCCAAGCTCGCGGTGATCGGCGATCCGAGCGGCTACCCAGCGCTGCGCGAGGCGCTCGCGGGCAGCGGCGTCGAGGCCGCCTGCGGCCAGGCCGGGCTGCTCGAGGCGGCCGAGCGGCCGGCGGAATGGGTCATGGCGGCGATCGTCGGCGCCGCCGGCCTCGGGCCGACGCTCAGCGCGATCCGGCGTGGCGCGATGGTGGCGCTGGCCACCAAGGAATGCCTGGTCTGCGCCGGCGCGCTGCTGATGGATGAGGTGCTGCGCAGCGGCGCTGTGCTGCTGCCGGTGGATTCCGAGCACAATGCGATCTTCCAGGCGCTGCGCGGCGAAGCGACGGACAGGGTGGAGCGCCTGATCTTGACCGCGTCGGGCGGCCCGTTTCGCGAGCGCTCGCGCGAGGCCATGGCCGCGGTGACGCCGCGCGAGGCGATCGCGCATCCCAACTGGGACATGGGCGCCAAGATCTCGGTCGATTCCGCGACCATGATGAACAAGGGGCTGGAGCTGATCGAGGCGCATCACCTGTTCGGGCTGAGCGAGGACCGGCTCGACGTGCTGGTCCATCCGGAATCGATCGTGCACAGCATGGTCGCGTTTCGCGATGGCTCGGTGCTGGCGCAGCTCGGCCAGCCCGACATGCGCATCCCGATCGCCTACACGCTCGGCTGGCCGGAGCGGCTGGCGGCGCCGACGCCGCGGCTCGACCTCGCGGCGGTCGGCCGCCTCACCTTCAGCCCGCCCGACCCGGTGCGCTTCCCGGCGCTCCGCCTGGCACGCCAGGCCCTGGCCGACGGCGGCACGCTGCCGACCGTGCTCAACGCCGCCAACGAGGTCGCGGTCGCCGCCTTCCTGGCTGGCCAGCTCGGCTTTCTCGAGATCGCCGCGGTGGTCGAGGCGACCCTCGAGGCCTGTGGCGGCGGGCTCGGGCACGACCTCGAGCAGATCATGTCCGTCGACGCCGATGCGCGCCGACATGCCGGCACGCTGGTGGCGCAATGGCCGCGGCGGCCTGTCGGCTATAGCTGAGGACCATCCATGGACCTGATTTCCGGTATCGGCACCTATCTCATACCGTTCCTGATCATCTTGTCGGTCGTGGTGTTCGTCCACGAGCTCGGCCACTACCTGGTCGCGCGCCGGGCGGGGGTGCGGGTTGATGTGTTCTCGATCGGCTTCGGACCCGAGCTGTTCGGCTTCACCGATCGCGCCGGCACCCGCTGGAAGTTCAGCGCGCTGCCGCTCGGCGGCTACGTCAAGATGCACGGCGATGCCGATCCCACGAGCTCGACCATCGACCTGACCGCAAAGCCCGATCCGGACAGCTTCCCGGCCAAGACCGTATGGCAGCGCATGGCGATCGTGGCGGCCGGGCCCAGTGCCAACCTGTTGTTCGCGATCGTCGTGCTCGGTCTGCTGTTCTCGACCGTCGGCCGGCCGTTCACGCCGGCGGTGATCGGCGAGGTCCAGGAGGGCAGCGCCGCCGCCGCGGCAGGCCTCCAGCCGCAGGATCGGATCGTCGCGGTCGATGGCGAGCCGCTCGCCAGCTTCGAGGAGCTGCAGAACATCGTGCGCGGCCAGCCGGACGTGCGGCTGACCTTCACGATCGAGCGCGCCGGCGAGACCATGGACGTCATCGTCACGCCGCGCCAGACCACGATCGAGGACCGGTTCGGCCAGGTCCATCAGATCGGGCTGATCGGGATCAGCCGCTCGGGCGTCGAGTTCCGACGCTCGAATCCCTTGCTCGCCCTGGCCGAGGGCGGTGTGGAGACGTACCAGCTGATCACCGGCACGCTGCACGCGCTGGGTCAGATCGTGGTCGGCTCGCGCACCGCGGAGGAGCTCGGCGGACCGTTGCGGATCGCCCAGATGTCGGGCGAGATCGCAAAGGACGGCGTGGTGCCCATGATCTGGTTCACCGCCGTGCTGTCGATCAATCTGGGCCTGATCAATCTGTTTCCGATCCCCCTGCTCGACGGCGGCCATCTGGTCCTGTACGGGATCGAGGCTCTGCGCGGTCGACCGCTGACCGAGCGGAGCCAGGAGGTGGCCTTCCGCTTCGGCTTGATCGTGGTCCTGTCGCTCATGGTGTTCGCGACGTGGAACGACCTCGTGCAGCTGAACGTGATCGAATTCTTCAAGGGTCTGGTGTCGTGAGGCTCGGGAAACCGCCACCACGGGAGGGGCGATGGCGTTGGGTTGGGCCGCGAGGCTCGCGGTCGGTTGGTGCCTCCTCGCGCTGCTCGGAGCCGATCTGAGCCAGGCGCAGGCGCAAGAAAGCGGTGCAACGGGGGATCAGTCGGGGGTCATTCGGGAGATCCGGGTTGAGGGCAACCAGCGGATCGAGGCGGCGACCGTTCGAAGCTACATGGCGGTCGCTCCGGGCGAGCCGTTCGACCCGGCGAAGCTGGACCAGTCGCTCAAGAACCTATTTGCCACCGGGCTGTTCGACGACGTCTCGATCCGGCGCGAAGGCGACGACGTCGTGGTCACCCTGGTCGAGAACCCGATCATCAACCGGATCGCCTTCGAGGGCAATCTGCGGCTCGACGACGACGTGCTGACCTCCGAGGTCCAGCTGCGGCCGCGCGTCGTGTACACCCGCTCGCGGGTCCAGAACGCGGTCAGCCGGATCCTCGAGCTGTACCGGCGCAACGGCCGCTACGGCGCCACGGTCGAGCCCAAGGTGATCCAGCTGCCGCAGAACCGGGTCGATCTGGTCTTCGAGATCAACGAGGGTCCGCTCACCGAGATCGAGCGGATCGTGTTCATCGGCAACGAGGCGTTCGACGACGACGAGCTGCGCGAGGTGATCCAGACCAAGGAATCCGCCTGGTATCGGATCCTGACCACCGACGATACCTACGATCCGGATCGTCTGGCCTTCGACCAGGAGCTGCTGCGCCGGTTCTACCTGGCGCGCGGCTATGCCGATTTCAACGTGCGCTCCGCCATCGCCGAGCTCACCCCCGACGGCAAGAGCTTTGTGATCACCTTCACGGTCGACGAAGGCGAGCCGTACACGTTCGGCGAGATCGCGATCGATTCCCGCCTGCGCGACCTGGAGCCCGAGCAGCTGCGCCAGCTGCTCCAGACCGAGACCGGCGAAACCTACAATGCCGATCAGATCGAGAATTCGATCGTCGCGCTGACCGAGGAGATCGGGGAGCTTGGCTACGCCTTCGTCGAGATCAATCCGGTCCCGACCAAGGACGAAGCCAACCACATCATCGATCTGACCTATGTCATCAACGAGGGGTCGCGGGTCTACGTCGAGCGGATCGACATTGTCGGTAACGTGCGCACGCTGGATGAGGTGATCCGGCGCGAGTTCCGGCTCGCCGAAGGCGACGCCTTCAACACGGCCCTGCTGCGGCGCTCGCGCCAGCGCATCCAGGATCTCGGCTTCTTCGAGACGGTCGAGCTCGAGACGCTGCCGGGCTCGGCCCCCGACAAGACCAGAATCGAGGTCGCCGTCACCGAGCGGTCCACGGGCGAGCTGTCGTTCGGCGCCGGCTTCTCGACGTCGGATGGACCGCTCGGCGACATCCGCCTGAGCGAGCGCAACCTGCTCGGACGCGGCCAGTCGCTGAGCGCGTCGTTCACGATCTCGGCGCGCACCCAGGAGATCGACCTCAGCTTCACCGAGCCATACTTCTTGGACCTGGACGTCGCCGCCGGCTTCGATCTGTTCCGGCGCGAGACCGATTTCCAGAGCGAGGGCTCGTTCGACCAGACCACCACCGGCGGCACCCTGCGCGCCTCCTACCCGCTCACCGAGCACCTCCGCCACGGCCTGCGCGCCACGGTCCGCGAGGACCAGATCAGCGGCGTCTCCGACAACGCCTCGATCTTCATCCAGGAGGAGGAAGGCTCGGCGCTGACTGCGCTGCTCGGCCACACGCTGACCTACGACGTGCGCGACACACAGTTCCTGCCCTCGGACGGCTACCTGATCCGCTTCGACCAGAGCGTCGCCGACTACGGCGCCGACACGCGCTACCTGCGCAACGAGCTGCTGGTGTCCTACTACTATCCGTTCTTCCCCGACTGGGTGATCAACCTTGCGGCGCGCGGGGGCTACATTCACGGACTTGGCGAGGACGTGCGCCTGTTCGACCGCTTCTTCCTGGGCGCCGACACTCTGCGGGGTTTTGCGTTCGCCGGCGTCGGCCCGCGCGATCGAACGACCGACGATGCTCTGGGCGGCAATCTGCTCTATACCGGAACGGCGGAGCTGCGCTTCCCGCTCGGCCTGCCGGAGGAGCTGCGGATCTTCGGTCGCACGTTCGTCGATGCCGGCACGCTCTACGATTCCGATGCCAGCGGCCCGCAGGTCGAGGACAGCAGCCAGATCCGCGCCGCCGCCGGGGGGGGACTCTCCTGGCTGTCGCCGCTCGGCCCGATCTCGGTCGACCTGGCGCAGGCCTTTCTCAAGAACCGCGAAGACCAGACACAGCTCTTTTTCGTCAACTTCGGCACCCGCTTCTGATGGAGGGCGGACATGTCGCGTCAACGACCGCTGCTCATCCTGGCCATCGTCGTGGTCGCGCTCGGCGGCGCGCTCGCGCATATGGGTGTCCTCCACGCCCAGCAGCTGCCGCCGACCGTGGCGGCCGTGATCGATTACCAGCGGATTTTGCGTGATGCTGCGGCGGCGCGCAGCATCCGGGCGCAGATCGAGAGCCGGCGCAAGGCCTATCAAGGCGAGATCAGCAAGGAGGAGCAGCGGCTGCACGAGGCCGACAAGGCGTTCGCCAAGCAGCGCTCGGTGCTTACGCCCGAGGCCTTCGCCGAGAAGCGCCGGGCCTTCGAGGAGGATGTCGGCGAGGTGCAGCGGCTGGTGCAGCAGCGCCGCCGCCAGCTCGATCAGGTCGCCGAGGTCGCTTTGAACGAGGTCAAGACCGCGCTGATCGAGATCGTCACCGGGATCGCCGAGGAACGCGGCTTCAACCTGGTCCTGCCGAGCTCGGAGGTGCTGTTCTTCGCCCGCAAGATCGACCTCACCGAGGAGGTGCTCGCCAAGCTCGACGCGAGGCTGCCCGACGTCGTGGTCTCCCACGCCACCGAATAGGCCATGGCCGATGGGCGCTTCTTCGTGCCGCGCGGGCCGTTCGCCCTCGGCGAGCTGGCAAGCCTCGCGGACGCGCGCCTTGGCGGCGGCGATCCCGCTCAGCCGATCCGGGACGTCGCATCGCTCGCCGACGCGGCGGGCGACGAGATCACCTTTCTCGACAACCCCAAATACTTCTCGAAGGCAGGCCAGACGCGCGCCGCTGCCTGCCTGGTGCGGCCTCCTCATGCCGATCGGCTGCCGCCCGAGGTTGCCCGCCTGATCACCGATCAGCCGTATCGCGGCTACGCCCTGATCGCCGCACGCTTTTACCCGAGCGCAGCGGCGCCGAGCGCCGACCATGCCCCTGAAGCCTGGATCGCGCCGGGTGCGCAGATCGACCCGAGCGCCAGAATCGGCCCGGGCTGCCGGATCGCGGCCGGCGCCGTGATCGAGGCCGGTGCCGAGATCGGGCTGCGTTGCCGGATCGAGGCCAATGCGGTGATCGGCGCTGGCGTACGGCTCGGCGCCGACAGCGTTGTAGGCCCAGGCGCGACGCTCAGCTGCTGCCTGATCGGCGCGCGCGTCGTGATCCATGCCGGCGCGCGCATCGGCCAGGACGGCTTCGGCTTCGC
>Ga0081538_10003544_pt1 | contig 14676 bp, 14 predicted proteins | sample TabmetS5T2R1_FD_71022 | JGI IMG/M metagenome (GOLD analysis project Ga0081538, IMG submission 71022) | Tabebuia heterophylla rhizosphere microbial communities from the University of Puerto Rico - S5T2R1 | ecosystem: Host-associated > Plants > Roots > Rhizosphere ... | reverse complement strand
CGGACGAAGCCGATAGTTGAAGAACTATCGGCGAGGACGCGGGGGCCGATCCAGCGAAGGTATGGCGCGTCATCCAGGGGTGCGGGGGTTTGGAATCAGTCGTCTACCGCTTGCGGCGCGGGATCGCCTGGCGTCCGCGCTCGGCGTACTCGCGCGCCCGGCGCTTGTAGCGCTCCTTCTCGTCGTCCGGCAGCGCCTGCCAGCGCTCCCACGCCATCAGCATGTAGGGCCACAACCTGCGGGCGCCCCTGAAGGCGCGGCGCCCGCGTCCTACCTGTCTTCCTTTTCCAGCCAATCGAGGTACTCCAAGATCCGATGCGAGTCGTGGATGACTTCGTCTCCGTATACGAGAACGGGCACCCAGCGCTGGCCGGTCAGGTCCTCGACCTCGAGGCGCTCCCGCTTCAGGAAGGGAACCCTGACCTCCTCGAACTCGATGCCCATCGAACGTAATCTGCGCGCGACCTTACCGCAGCGGCACACCAGGTCCGTCGGCGCCTTGCAGCGGTAGAGCGTCGTCACGTCAACGGACTTACGCGGCGCAGCAGGCCGACCGCCTCGTCGACCGCTCCCAGCGCCACACCGGCAAGCCGGTATTGAACCTGCTGAGATCGGCGGCTGCGCGCGATGCGCTCGTACTCGCGCTCCAGGTGCCAGGCGACGGTGGCCTCCAGGGTCTCCTCGTGCGGGCGCGCGCTCCAGCCCAGCTCCCGGCGGGCCTTGGCGGAGCTGTAGGTCCAGCGCTGACTCGCGGCGCGGACCTCCACCGAGTCGAGCGGCCAGCGCCGCCCGGCCGCGGCGAGCACGGCCGCCGTGGCCGCCGCGGCGCGCGCGGGCACCTTCACCGGCGGCTCGACACCGGACAGGCGGCCGAGGTCGGCGAACAACCGGTCGAACGTGAAGTTCCGCCCGCCCAGGATGTAGCGCTCGCCGATCTCGCCGCGGACGTCGGCGAGCATGTGGCCCTCCGCGACGTCGCGGACGTCGACGATGCTGGCGGCGCCGTCCGTGTAGATCGGCACCCTGCCGAGCAGGAAGCTCCGCACCAGCCGCGTGGAGGACAGCTGGACGTCGCCGGCGCCGAAGCACACGGCCGGGTTCACGCACACGAGCGGCAGGCCCTGCGCGGCCAGGCGCATCGCCTCGACCTCGGCCTCGTGAACCGAGTTGACGTACGGGAAGTCGAGGTGGCCGGCCGTGAAGAGCTGGCTCTCGTCGGCGGTCTTGCCCTCCTCCGCGGGGCCGACCACAGCAGCGCTGGACGTGTACACGACCCGCTCCACGCCCGCGCGACGGCACTCGTCCATCACGACTCTCGTGCCGCCGACGTTCACCTCGAACAGGCGCTCCCTGTCCTCCGAGCGCGCCGACGTCAGACCGGCGCAGTGGAAGACGCGTTCGCATCCCTTCAGGGCGCGCCGTACCGCCCGGCGGTCGCGGACGTCGCACCGCACGCGCTCGCAGTCCAAGGTGGCGATCGCGGTGTCCGGCGATCCGTCCTCCACGGCCAGGCGCACGTCGTCGCCGCGCGCGAGCGCGAGGTGGGCGACGTGCGACCCGATGAAACCGGTCGCGCCTGTGACGAGGACCTTGGCCAACTATCTCTAGATGCCTGATTCCGGATCCGCGTGCCCTTGGGGGCGCGCCAGACCGAGCTGGGCGGTGCCTGCGGACGAAGCCGATAGTTGAAGAACTATCGGCGAGGACGCGGGGGCCGATCCAGCGACGGTATGGCGCGTCATCCGGGGGTGCGGGGGTTTGGAATCAGTCATCAAGACTCCAAGACATTTCGAGGCCCTTCACCAGCGCCCAGATGGCGTCGTTCAGCGGGGTCTCGACGCCCCGCTCCCGGCCGAAGCGCGAGATCCCTCCGTTCAGGAAGTCGACCTCCGTCGGCCGGCGCGCCTCCACGTCCTGGAGCATGCTGGCCTTGTGGTCGTGGGCCACCTTGATCGCGTGGTCGATCAGCTCGTCGGGATCGGAGTCGAGCTCCACCCCGAGGGCGTCCGCGACGGCGCGGCCCTCGGCAACCAGGCCGCGGACGAGCTCGCGGATGTCTGGCCGCTCGCACGCCCATCCGTGCGGAAGGCCGGTGAGGGCTCCGACCGGGTTGGAGGCGGCGTTGAAGATCAGCTTCGTCCATTGGGCGCCGCGTGAGTCGGGCATGGCGATCGTCTCCATGCCCCCCTTGCTGAGCGCCGCCGCGAGCCGCTCCACCTCGTCCATCGCCGCCGGCTTCGGCTCGAACGGGCCGATCCAGGTCTTGCCGCCGGTGTCCTGCTCGACGTGGCCGGGTTCAACGACGTGCCCCGCGGGGAAGGTGGTCCCGCGGATGACGCGCGCCACGTGCGGCGCGATCAGCTCCTCGTTCCCGACCCCGTTCTGGACCGAGCACACGGAACCGTTCTCGAACGCCGATGCCGTGGCAGCGATGGCCGCCTCCGTGTGCATGCTCTTCGTGGCGACGATGCCGTAGTCGCAGGGCGGGATCTCCGCTGGGTGAGCGGTGGCTCGCACTTCCCCGACGAGGTCGCTCACCCCGGAGATCCGGAGCCCGTCGCGGTTGATCGCGTCGACGTGGTCGCGTTGGAGGTCATACGCCCACACCTCCGCGACCCCCGCGAGGTGCGCCGCAAACAGGCTCCCCACGGCGCCGCAGCCCACCACGCACACCCTCATCGCCATGAGGCCTCCCTGGCCTTCACGAGCCGGTAGAGGGCGGTGTTCAACGGGGCGGGCACGCCCAGCCGCTCACCCTCGCGCGCCAGCGCCCCGGAGATGTAGTCGACCTCGGTCGGGCGCCGGGCGCGAACGTCGGCGAGCATCGACGGGACGTGCGCGTAGTCGCTCCGCTGCGTCTCGCCGCGGGTGACCGCGCGAACGTTCATCTCCCAGGGATCGTCGTGCAGCTCGATGCCGGCGGCGGCGGCAACGGCCTTGCCCTCGTCGATCAGACCGCGAAGCAGATGGCCCAGGTCGCTGAACTCGTCCTCCTCGGCGAAGGCGTGGACGTGCGGCAGATCCGTCAGCGCGGCCACGCCGTTCACGGCGGAGTTGAAGATGAGCTTCGACCACTGCGCCGGGCGCAGGTCGGGCATCGCCTCGGCCTCGAGGCCGCCGGCGATCAGGAGACGCTCGAGCTCCTGCACGGTCTCGTACGGCGGGCCGCCCGCCATGTAGGGGCCCATCCAGGTGGCGGTGTCGAGCTCGTACTCCACGTGGGTGTCCGAGCGCCGGGTGCCGCTCATGAAGGTCACGGCCGAGATCAGCGGCCATTCGCCGTGCAGCCGCACCACCTCCTCCGCCCCGAGCCCGTTCTGCACGGTCATCACGGCCGCGCGCCGGAAGCGCCCCTCGAGCCGCTCGGCCGTGCGCGGCAGGTCCACGGCTTTGCACGCGACGATCGCCAGGTCTACGTCGTCGATCCCATCCGGCTGGTGGCTCGCGGTCACGCGCGCGCGAAGGTCGCTCTTTCCCGACACCTGCAGACCCGCCTCGTTGAGCGCCGCGGCCTGCTCGCGCCGCCGCGTGAGCACCGTGACTTCGGCCACCTGTGCGAGATGCCCCGCGTACAGGCTTCCGATGGTGCCCGCCCCGACGACGCAGACGCTTTCGATGGTGCGTCCCATGCCGGTCACCGGAAGTCGTCCGGGTAGCGGCAGAGGCGCTCGGCGCCGTCCGCGGTGACGAGGAAGTTGTCCTCGAGTCGCAGCCCGCCGCCGCCCTCCCAGTAAACGCCGGGCTCGATCGCGAGCACCATCCCCTCGCGGATCTGGCCGCCGCCCGCCTGGTGCGGCCAGGGCGGCTCGTGGGCGCGCGCGCCCACCCCGTGCGCAATGGGGTGCGACGGCTGGCCCGGGTAGCCGCCGTCGGCTATGGCCGTCCGGACGAGGGCGTCGAGCTCGGCCATCGAAGCCCCGGGGCGGAGATGGTCGATGGCGCGCGCGTAGACGTCCAGCAGCAGTTCGAGCAGCTCCACGTACTCCGGCGCCAGCACGCCGGGGCAGAGATTCTTCGTCAGGTCGGACCAGTAGCCGTCCACGCAGACCCAGATCTCGAACAGGGTCGGCTGGTCCGGGACCACCGGGCGGTCCCGCGTGGCGGTGAAGGTGGCGATCCCGGGCCCCGACCAGACGAGAGAGAAGCCGCGTGCCATCTCAACGCGCCCCTCGAAGCCCACGCCCTCGGCGTGCACGTAGCCCTCCCACAGGGCGGCGGCCTCGCTCTCCTTCATACCGGGCCTGACGTGCTCCGCCGCGTACTCCATTGCCCGCGCGGACAGCTCGTTGGCGATCCGCATCCGCTCGATCTCCTGCTCGGTCTTGATCGTTCGCGCCTCGACCAGCACCGGCATGCCGTCCACGACCTCGCGGGCGACGCCGTCGAAGGCGGCGAACCAGTCGGCGGTGTATACGGTCGGCTCGCCGACCATCCTGTCGGCGATCTGGCTTCCGTTCGAGCGCTCGATCCCGATCCGCCCGTCCAGATTCCGCTCGCGCAGCACCTGTAGGGTGCGCTCCTGAGCACGGACGAGCGGCGGTCGCGGATCGCTCGGGTCGTAGCTTTTGAAAAGGCGGATGTCGTCGGTCCAGGCGGTGCGGCGCGCGTCCGCCTCCTGCGGCTCGATAACCACCAGCGTGGGCTCCCCCTCGCGCGGGAAGATGATGTGGTCGTAGCCCTTCATGCACCAGTAGTCGCTGAGGTAGAGCACGTCGTCCGGCGCCCGGCAGACCAGCGCGTCGAGGTCGCGCTCGGCCATGAGCCCTCGCACGCGCGCGAGCTTGACCTCGTCGACCGGCCAGGCCACTACGCGACGGCGGGCGCCGGCACAGCGCGCGCCTCCTGCCGTGAGATCACCGGGTTGCGCAGCACGCCGATCCGCTCGATCTCGGCCTCGATCACGTCGCCGGGCTTCAGGTAGTAGTCGCCGGCGTCCTCGCGGAAGCCGGCCACGCCCGAGACCGTGCCGGTCGACAGCACGTCGCCGGCGCTGTAGCCCATCGGCGAGTAGTGGGCGATGATCTCGGGGATCGTCACGGCCATGTGGCTTGAGTGAGAGCGCTGGAACGGCTCGCCGTTCACGCGCAGCTCCATCGCGAGGTTGTGGGCGTCCGGCACTTCGTCGGGCAGCACGATCCAGGGGCCGAGCGGGCAGAACGTGTGGATCGCCTTGCAGAAGCTGAAGACCCCGGACTCCATCTCCCGGCGCTGGATGTCGCGCGCGGTGATGTCGTTGAAGATCGTGTAGCCGCCGATGTAGTCGGGCGCCTCCTCCGGGCCGAAGTCGCGGCCGGACTTTGCGATCACCACCGTGAGCTCGAGCTCGTAGTCGAGCTCGCTCGTGAGGTGCTCCGGATAAACCACCGGCTCGTCGGGCCCGATGATCGCGTCGACGTTCTGGAAGAAGAAGATCCACGGCGCGATCTTGTGGGACCAGTCGACCTGCTTCGACTCCTCCTCGTGCTCGCGGAAGTTTCCTGCGGTGTGGAAGAACTTCTTGGGCTCGATCGGGGCGCGGAGCGTGACGTCGGCGAGGGCCAGCTCCTCGCCCGAGGCAGCTGCCGCCTGGGCGAGCACGTCGCCCCGCTCGTAGAGCGTGCGCAGATCAGGAACGTCGAGCACGCTCACCCCGCCGTCGCGCACGACGCCGCAGCGGCGCTCCCCGGTCGGGGTGTCGAACGTGGCCAGCTTCACTCGGCCACCCCGCAGACGTCGGCCGCGACCAGCGCGTAGACCTTGGCGACCCGCACGAGCCCCTCGACGTCGAGGTTCTCGCCCTCAGGCCCCGGCAGGCCGCTCGAGGTGCCGTAGTTGACGGTCGCCACCCCATAGCGCGTGAGCGCCGAGGCGTCGGAGAACCAGCGCACCGCGTCGCGCTCGGGCGGGACGCCGAAGACCGTCGAGTGGCCGCGGTCGATCGCCTCGAGCAGCGGATGGTCCTCCGGGATCTCGGCGCCGGGGGCGGTCACGTAGACCTCCGAGTCGATCCCCCAGTCCGGATGGCGCCGGCGCACGTCCCGCACCAGCCCGTCGAAGGCGCGGCGCGCGTCCTGCATGGCCATGGTAGGCGGCACACGCACGTCCAGGAACAGGTCGCTGCGGCCGGGAGTGCGCGACAGGCGCCAGGGGAAACCGCCGCGGACGGCCCCAATGTTCACCACGCCGCGCAGGCCGCGGTAGCTTGCGCGCTCCTCCCACTCCGGAATCCACTCGAGCACGTGGTCCAGCACCTCGCGGGCGCGCACGATCGAGTTCTCCGCCAGCCGCCCCTCACTGAACGCCGTGTGGATAAACGGGCCCTCCACGCCGATGCGGCACCACATCGCGCCGTAGTGACCGAGCACGATGCGCTGCTCGGTGGGCTCGCCCAGCACGCACATGTCGGGCACGACGCCGTGGGTCACGAGGTGGCGGCTGCCCGCGGCGTAGCCGCGATAGTCGCGGCCCCGGAACTCCTCGCCCCACTGTGTCTTCTCGATCTCGCCGACAACCGCGGCGACGATCGCGTCCCCGCGCAGGCGCAGACCCGAGTCGATCAGCGCTCGCACCGCCTCGACGTAGCACGCCAGTGCGCCCTTCATGTTCGAGATGCCGAGCCCCCAGACGCGGCCCTCCTTCACCACGGCGCTCGGCCTGAAGCCGATCCCGCGAAGGTGGGGCTCGGAGCCGGAGTACGACGTGTCCATATGCCCGTTGAACATCAGGCTGCGTCCGCCGCCCTCGCCGGAGAGCGTGCCGACCACGTTGGGCCGCTCCTGTTCCACCTCCTGCCAGGCGATCGAGAGCCCCAGCTCCCGGAACAGGGCCCGCATGTGCTCAGCCATCGCGAGCTCGTGGCCCGTGGGACTCGGGATGTCCACAAGCTCCCTGGCGGTCTCGACGAGTCGGTCCTCGCTCACGTGCTGAAGCAGCTCTCCCGGTACGACGCCGGAGATCATGCGACCGCCGCCCTCACCGCGGGAAGCACCCGTTCGCCGAAGAGGCGGATCTGGTCGTCCCGGTCTTCGCCCCACAGCTCGAGCATCACGTGCGTGCAGCCCGCGTCGCGGTACTCCTCGATCGCGGCGACGCAGTCCTCCGGAGTACCGGCGATCGGCTTGCACTTGTCGAGGATCTCGTCGCTCACGGCGCGCGCCGCCGCAAGGCGGCCGCCGCGCTCCATCGCCTCGGCCACAGGACGAATCTCGTCCATGGCGAGCTCAGCCTTCTGGAGCAGCGTGTCGGCGGCGGCCTGGATGTTCTGGACCTTGTTCGCGAGGTACATCCCGGCAATCTCCCGCGCGCCCTCGCGGCCCCGATCGCGGTCCTCGTCGACGCTCGCGACGATCGTGCAGCCGAGGTCGAGGTCGTCGGGATCGCGCCCCGCCCGCCCGGCGCCGGTCGCCAGGTTCTCGCGCGCATAACGCACGAACCCGGGCGTCGTGATGCTCGGCGTGAGCAGCCCGTCGCCGACCTCGCCGGCCAGCTCCTGCATGCGCGGTCCGGTGCCGGCCACGTAGAGCGGCACGGCGTCGCGCGGCGTGTCGGCGTCGTCCGCGAGCGGGGGCACATACGCGGCGAACTCCCTGCCGTCGTAGTCGAGCTCCGCACCGGAGAGCACGCCGCGGACGATCTCGATCGCCTCCTTCACGGCCGTGCGGGGCCGCGCCGGCTTCCGCTCGCCCTCGCCGATGTGCTTCATGAAGATCTTCGAGGCGCCGAAGCCCAGGTAGAACCGCCCGGCGCCCAGCGCCTCCTGAGTCACCCGCGCCTCCATCGCCACCTGCACCGGATGGCGCGTGTACGGCGAGATGATCCCCCAGCCGACCGCCAGGCGCTCGGTCTCCGCGCCGATGAGCGGGGAGAGCGCCGTCGAGGAGCGCGCCTCCATCCCGTGCTTGCGCCACCAGGGGTAGGCCTCGGCGAGCCAGATCGTGTCGAAGCCATGCTCGTCGAGTCTGCACGCGTGCCCGAGGATCTCCGGCAGCGGCTCCATGGTCAGCTGCATGACGCCGACTCGGAAGGGCACGGTCACTCTGCTTATGCTCCTCTCTCTCGTGGCCGGCGGCACGCGCACCGCGACGCCCAGCCTTCTCTCCGCATCGGCCGTGGATATTTGATCAAATCACCTGCATGCGCGCAAGCGTCTCGGCCACCTACGACGTCATCGTCATCGGCGCTGGGCACAACGGCCTGGTGGCGGCCGCGTACCTCGCGCGGGCCGGGATGAGCACGCTGGTGCTCGAGCGGAACGAGGGCGCCGGCGGTGCCGTGGTGAGCGCCGAGGTCACCCGTCCCGGCTTCGTCCACGACCTGTTCGCGACCAACCAGAACCTGTTCCTGGGCTCCCCGGCCTTCGCCGAGCTCGGTGAGGACCTCGCTCGCCACGGGCTGCGCTTCGCCGCGACCGACCGGCCCTACTCGAACGTCTTCCCGGACGGCCGCAGCCTACGGGTCTACCAGGATGCGGAGCGAACGCGCTCGGTACTGGAGCAGCACGACGCCGCCGACGCGGCCGGCTGGGATCGCCTGCTGGCGCTTTATGACCGTTTCGCCCCGGTGCTCTTCGAGCTCTATGGGACGCGCGTGCCCTCGCGCGTGGCGCTGCGGCAGCTCGCGCGCGCCCGCCGCTCGCTGGGCGCCGACGGGCTGAAGGAGCTCGCCCAGCTGATCGCGGGCTCCACGCGGGCGCTCGGCGACGACTTCTTCGCGACCCCCGAGGCCAAGGCCCTGGCGGCTTCCTGGGGGATGCACCTCGACTTCGGCCCCGACGTCGCGATGGGCGCGCTGTTCCCGTTCCTCGAGCTGTTCACGGACATGCGCAACGGCATGTCCGTGGTCGAGGGCGGCGCCTCGCGCCTACCGGAGGCGCTGGCGGCGCTGGTGCAAGAGGCGGGCGGCGAGGTGCGGACCTCCGCCCCGGTTCGGCGCGTGACCGTCGAGGGCGGGCGCGCTACGGGAGCCGAGCTCGAGTCGGGCGAGCAGATCGAGGCTCGCACCGCAGTGGTGGCCAACCTCACTCCCGGCGTGCTGTTCGCGGGGATGGTGCCGCCCGAGGTGCTCCCGGACGGGTTCCGGCGCCGCGTTGCGCGGTACGTCTACGGGCCGGGGACGATGATGATCCACGCCGCGCTCTCCGGACCGCTCGCGTGGGAGGCGGGACAGGACCTCGATGAGTTCGGCTACGTGCACGTGGGTCCCTACGTGGACGACATGGCCCGCACGTACACCGAGGCTCTCGCCGGGCTCCTTCCCTCGAGCCCGACCCTGGTGGTCGGGCAGACCACGGCAGTCGACCCGAGCCGCGCGCCGGACGGCGGGCACGTCCTCTGGGTGCAGGTGCGAATGGTGCCGTCGCGGATCAAGGGCGACGCCGCCGGCGCGATCGAGGCCCGCGATTGGGCGGATGCGAAGCAGCCCGTCGCGGAGCGCGTGCTCGACAAGCTCGAGCGGTACGCGCCCGGCGCGCGCGACCGCCTGCTCGACTGGGCCGTCCTCGGCCCCGACGACCTCGAGCGACACAACCCGAATCTGGTGGGCGGGGACAGCTTGGGAGGCAGCCACCATCTGTCGCAGAACCTCATCTTCCGGCCGGTGCCGGGATGGTCGAGCTACCGGACCCCGGTCGACCGCCTCTGGATGGTCGGCGCCGGCACCTGGCCGGGGGCTGGCGTCAATGCGATCTCCGGTCGTCTGGCCGCACAGATGATCACGCGGCCGCGCGTGCCGCGGCTGGCCCGCGCCGGGGTGGCCGTGGGGGCCGCCGGGGCGCTCGCCCTCGCCGCGTCGCGAGCGGCCAAGCGTTGACCGCCCGCATCCGCCCCGGGAAACCCCCGCGAACGTCCCGGAGCACCCCCTATAGCGACCACTCCGGGACGTTCGGCAGAGCCCAGCGAGAAGATCAACTTCCCCCGGCGGCACTGTTCGCAGCTACCGACGCGGCGGGGGCTGGGCCGCCGCCGCGGCGCGCTCGGCGAACGGCGGGCAGAAGCAGCGTTGGGAGCGCGAACCAGGCCGTCAGCGGCAGGCGGCTCATCACGAACGCGACGGCAGGCGCCCCGCGGATCGTGGTGCCGTCGCGGTCCACGACCTCCAGCGGCGAACCCGGGGGAGCCGGCTCGACGCGAAAGCGCGCCAGCCAATCGAGCCCGCATACCAGCGTCGCCCATCTCCGCCGGCCGGGGTCGATGCGGAGCACCCGATCCCGGGTGGACGGCACCGCCCAGATAGCCAGCACGGCGATGCCGAGATACGAGAAGACCTGCACCGCCGCCGACGTCTCGATTGCGAGGTGAAACACGACCGCCACCCAGACGGCGGCGTAGCGGGTGCCGCGCCACCACAGGCCGAGTGCGATGAACAGCTCGGTGAGCACGATGAACTTCGCCGCTCCGGTGTGGAAGCCGCGGTCAGTGAGGAGCGACACCGCCCAGTCCGGCAGCGGCCACGCTTCCAGCGCGTCTCGCTCCCGCACGACGCGCTGCCAGGTGACGGTGCCGCCGAACCAGTCGGGATCGAGGAGCTTGCTCAGGCCGGACGCGCCGTAGATCGCGGCGCATTCGAAGCGGAGCAGCCACAGCGGCCAGGCAGGCGCCGAGGTGTCGAGCGCGGGTCGCCCGCGACGGCGGCGGACCCACGCGTCCAGTGACAGCTCGCGACCGCACGGCGCCACTGCTAGCAACCCAAGAACGATGAGGAGATAGGCGCGGTTGTTGTGGAAGTGCGTGGTCGACAGGAAGATGTTGTAGGCGACGACCCCGAACGTCGTGACGGTGGCCAGGCGCGTGAGGAGGCCGAGCGACATCGCGACGGCGGCCACCGCTCCCAGCGAGAGCACCCCGACGTACACAGCGTCGGGCAGCTCTGGATACCAGGCGGCATAGGGCTCGTAGAAGGCGTCGCTGTAGATGCGCCCGTCCCAGGCGTCGGAGAGGAACGGCTGCAGGTGCAGCAGCACCGCCGGGCCGGCCAGCACCCGCAGGAGCGCGAGTGCACGCATGCTGACCGCGCGGCCGAGCAGATCGTCGAACGCCGCGATCAGGGCGCGGGTACGGGGCGGCGCGCCGACGGCCGCCGCGTTCATCCCACCCCCTCGCGGAAATGACTCCGGAGAACCCCGACCCGGGGCGAGTCGTCGTTGTGCCAGGACGTCACCCTGGCCTCGAGGTAGCGGGTCTCGGCGTCGCGGGGAGTGTTGTCTGCGACCCAGTCCAGCGCGGCGTCGAGAAACGCCAGCTGGTTGTCGAGCCCGGCGTCCGCATGGTGGCGGACCCACGGATACCTCAGTCCCCGGCTCTGCACGAGCTCGTCCCAGCGGTACCCCGACCAGGGACGCTCGATCGGCACGCGCCGGCCGTCGGCGGTCACGCGGACCACGTCGGCACGCCAGGTGCTCGACTCCGGGAACATTTGGAACGCGAACTCCTTGTGGTCGGACAGGTAGCCGCGCGCGACCAGCGCGAGCTGCAGGGCCACGACGGCCACAACCACCACCCGTCGTCCGACCACCCGGACGCTCGACCTCACGGGCCTACGATGACACGGCGTCCCACTCCACCCACACGTGGGTGAAGCCGCGGGCGAAGAAGATGCGGTCGCGCTCCGGGAGCCTGCCCTCCGCCAGGCGCAGGCCGGGCAGGCGCCGCAGGAGCGCCGGCAACGCGATCCGCAGCTCTGCTCGTGCGAGCGGCGCCCCCACGCACACGTGGATGCCCTTGCCGAACGCCACGTGCCGGATCACCCCGTCCCGGCGCAGGTCCAGGCAGGCTGCCTCCGGGAACTGCGTCTCGTCGCGGTTGGCCGAGCCGTAGTGGACCATCACTCGCGCGCCCTTCGGCAGCGTCGCGCCGCCGATCTCCACCTCGCGCGTCGTAGTCCGGAACAGACCCTGCGCGGGAGACTCCATGCGCAGCAGCTCCTCGACCGCGTTCGCCGTCAGCTCCATGTCGTCGCGCAGGAGGGCTAGCTGCTCCGGCTGGTCGAGCAGGAGGACGATGGAGTTGCCGATCGCTCGCGTGACGGTCACGTGGCCGGCGATCACCAGATTCATCGGCACGCGCATGGCCTCCACCAGGGTGAGGTCGCTCCCGCCGGCCGACAGCAGGGCGGACATGAGGTCGTCGCGCGGCTCGCGCGCGCGTTCCTCGAGCGCCTCCATGAAGTAGCGCTGCATGCGCACGACGCTGCGCGCATACTCGATCTGCTGCTCGAGCGGATCGGTCGCCTGCAGGAGCTTCAGCCAGTGGTAGCTCCATGTGTGCAGGTCGTCCAGGTCCGCGCGGGGCACCCCCAGAATGTCGCCGATCGCGATGAGCGGCAGGGGCCACGCGAACCGCTCGACGAGGTCAACCTCCCCGTCGGCCGCGAAGTCGTCGATCAACTTCGCCGCGGCCTCGCTGATGACCGGCTCCAGGTCCCGCACCCGCTGGTGCGTGAACGCGCGGTTCACCATCCCTCGCAGGCGTCCGTGGATCGGCTCGTCCGCGTCGGTAAGGGTCGGACTGAGCGGATGGCCCTCCGACAGCACGGCGGCGACCTCGGGCGGCGGCGGCTCCAGCGAGCTGCGAACCGCGTTCTGCGAGGAGAAGGTCTCGTGGTCCTTCAGCACCCGGATCACGTCGTCGTAGCGGGTCACCACCCACAGGCCGTGGGGCTCCGAGTAGAAGACCGGCGCCTCCGCGCGCGCCTGGGCGTAGGTCGGGTAGGGGTCGGCGAGCTGGTCGGGGGCGAGCGGGTCGAAGTGAATCGGGCAGCCCGCTGCGGAGGGCGTCTCAGCCGCCGACATGCGCGTCTCGATCCACCTCGAGCAGCTTGTACACGGCGATCATGTCCTCGTCGGCCAGGCCGGCGGCCGCGGCGCGCTCGAAGAGATCCCTCGCGGTCTCGGTGAGCGGCAGCCGCATGCCCGCCTCGCGGGCGGCGGTCGTGATCAGCTCCAGGTCCTTCGTGGCGAGCGCCACGGAGGCGCGGGCCTCGTAGTCGCCGTCGAGGACCAGCCGCCCCTTCGCCGCATAGAGGGGGGCGCGGACGCCGGTACCCCGCGAAAGCACATCGACCAGCAGGGCGGGGTCGACCCCGAGGGCTCGTCCAAGCGCGAGCGACTCGGCCAGGTTCCCGACCATGGTGAAGACCAGCAGGTTGGCGGCCAGCTTGAACGCGGAGGCCTCCCCCACCTCTCCCACGTGGAAGATCTCTTTGCAGAGCGGCGCCAGGGCGCGCTCGACGTCCGGCATGTCCTCCGCCCGGGCGCCGACCGCCGGCCAGATCCCCGGCCCTTCGAGCTCCGGCTTCGAGCCGAAGAACGGCGCCTCGGCGAAGCGGCCGCCGGCCTCGCGGACGAGGGAGTCGAAGCGGAGCTTGGCGGCGACGCTCGTGGTGGTGAAGTCGATCACCAGGGCGCCTGGCTCGAGCCCGGCGAGCACGCCGTCCGGACCGGAGAGCACCGCGTCCACCGCCGGCTCGTCCATGACGACGATCGCCACCACCGGCACGCCCGTTACGACCTCCCGCGGGCTGACGGCGACCGTGACGCCGTCGTCCGCCAGGGCCTCCGCCTTCGCCCTGGTCCTATTCCACGCCCGAACGGCGACGCCCGCCCTCCGCAGTCGCCGGGCCATGGCGCTCCCGGAGATCCCCGTGCCGACGATCGCAACCGTCACCGCCCCAGCGTAGACCAAGATCTGATCAAATCTCAACGATGTGGGCATTGAGCGTGCCGCCCCCATGAGCCGCAGCGCCGACGCGATCGTCATCGGGAGCGGCCACAACGGTCTGGTTGCCGCGGCCTACCTCGCCCGCGCGGGCTGGCGCGTCGAGGTGCTCGAGCGCAACATCGAGCCGGGCGGAGCGGTGGCGACCGAGGAGCTGACCGAGCCGGGCTACCGCCACGACACCTTCTCGAGCTGGCACCCGCTCTTCCACACCTCGGCCGCCTGGGCCGAGCTCGGCGAGGAGCTGCGGGCGCGCGGCCTCGAGTACGTGAACGCCGAGGATGTGGTGACCGCGAGCGCAACGCCTGACACGGCCGTGGTGGCTCACCGGGACCCCAAGCGCACCGTCGAGGGCTTGGCGCCGGCCGACCGCGACGCGTATCTCGAGGACGTCTCCGCACTGGGCGCCCAGATGGACCTGATCGGCGAGCTGCTCGGCACCAGGCTGGGATCGCCGCAGGCCGCCCGGCTCGCGGCGACGCTCGCCCGCCGCCTCGGCCTGCGCGACGGGCTGGCGTTCGGGGCCAGGTTGGCGTCGAGCGCGCGTGGGTGGATCGAGAGCAGGTTCGAGGGGCGGGAGCTCGGCGACCTCCTCGCCCCCTGGGTGCTCCACACAGGGCTCACGCCGGACGACTCGGGCGGCGGCTTCCAGCTGCTCGCGCTCGCGGGCGCGCTTCACCAGATCGGGATGCCCGTGGTCCGCGGCGGCTCCGACAACTTCGTCCAGGCATTCGTCCGCCTGATCGAGGACCACGGCGGCGCCGTGCGCACGGGCGTGGAGGTCGAGCGAATCGAGGTCCGCGACGGCCGGGCCGCGGGGGTGGTGGCCGGCGGCGAGCAGATCCTCGCCGCGCGCGCGGTCATCGCGAACACCACGCCGACCCAGCTGTACGGTCAACTGCTGCCCGCTGGCGCCGTCCCGGTGCGCGTTGCGGACGAGTCAAGGCGCTTTCGATTCTCGGATCGCGCCGGTACGCAGATCCACCTC
>Ga0081538_10003543_pt1 | contig 14678 bp, 18 predicted proteins | sample TabmetS5T2R1_FD_71022 | JGI IMG/M metagenome (GOLD analysis project Ga0081538, IMG submission 71022) | Tabebuia heterophylla rhizosphere microbial communities from the University of Puerto Rico - S5T2R1 | ecosystem: Host-associated > Plants > Roots > Rhizosphere ... | reverse complement strand
GTCGAGAACCAGGCGCGCGCGGTCGAGATCGCCGCGCGGATCAGCCAGGCTGCCGACGCCCCGATCGAGGTCCGCCAGTGCATGGACGCACCCCCCGACGAGGTCATGGAGCAGCTCAGCACGTGACCGCTGACGCGCGCGTCGAGGACCTGCTGCGAGAGCTGGCGCCGCGGGTCCTCGGCGCATCGCACGCATCCGGCATCACGGACACCCTCAATGATGCGCGAGGCGGTTCGAGTGTCCTCCCCGTCCGTTGACTCTCCCGTGGGGGGAGCATCCATGCTGGCTCCGAAAGGATGAGGCCACATGGAGGATCTCGTTCCGATCGGCCGGTTCTCGCGGACGACGAGGCTGTCGATCAAGGCGCTCCGCCTGTACGACGAGCTCGGGTTGCTGACACCGGCGTGGGTCGACCCGTCGTCGAGCTACCGGTACTACCGGCTCGGTCAGGCCAACCGGGCGGAGGCGATCCGCGTGCTCCGGCAGGTCGACATGCCCCTTGAGGAGATCGCGCAGCTCCTCGACGAGGACGACCCGGGCATCATCGCCGCCAGCCTCAAGGGGCACCGCGACCGGCTCGCTACGCGGCTCGCCGACCAGGAACGGATGCTCCGCTTCCTCGAGAAGCTCATCGAGCGGGAGGCGGGAGCCATGCCCTACGAGGTGACGGTCAAGACGGTCAAGGACCAGCCGGTCCTCGCCACCCGCAAGCACACGACCATGCGGACGATCGGAGACGACCTCCGGGCCGGGTTCGGACAGCTCGTACGGGCGCTTGGTACGAGCGGAGCGACGACGGACGGCGCACCGTTCGTGGTCTACCACGACGTGATCGACGAGCAGACCGATGGCGACATCGAGATGTGCCTGCCGGTGACCTCGGCCGTCGAGCTGGAGGGCGACGTGTACTCGAGCACGCTGGCCGGCGGTGCCGTCGCCTTCACCGTCCACCACGGTCCCTACCAGGAGATCACCCCGGCCTACCACACCATCACCGGATGGGTTCAGGATCATGGGCATCAGTTCGCCGGCCCTCCGAGGGAGATCTACTTGAACGATCCCACCCTGGTCGCCCCCGAGGACATCCTCACCGAGGTCCAGTGGCCGATCGACTGAAGCGATCGGCCGGGAGCCGCAGGGCGAGAGCCGCACGCCGGCGCAAGCGGCGGATGGAGCGCGTCGATCACGACCTCAGCGACGCCCAGTGGACCGCGCTCAAGGCGGCGTGGGGCGGGTGCGCCTACTGCGGTGTCACCAACACCCCGCTGCAGCGGGACTGCGTGCTGGCGCTCTCGCGCGGCGGGCGGTACACGCTCGGCAACGTCGTGCCCGTCTGCCGGTCATGCAACACCAGCAAGTGCAACGCCGAGGTCACCGGCTGGCTGCGGCGCAGGCGCCTCGACGAACGCGCCTTCCTGCTCCGCCACCTGGAGATCAACGCCGCGCTCGCACTCCAGTTCCACGGGCCAGATGGTGGAGGATGGGCGGCGAACCGGTGAGAGGAGGCGGCGTGGACGCTCCCGACCTCGCGAACAACATCAGCCTGCTCGGGCACACCGACCAGGGGGGCCGGGGCGACGGCGTGCAGGTCATGGCAGCCGACGGGTACGCCTACGTCGGGCACATGTTCAGCAACGGCGTGACCGTCATCGACGTCCGCGACCCACGCGAGCCGCAGGCGGTCGCCTACCTGCCGGCCGCGCCGGGCACCTGGAACCTGCACCTCCAGGTCGCCGAGGGGCTGCTGCTGGTGGTCGACGCCGTGAACCTGTTCGCGGCGGAGGCGTTCGCCGACGAGTCGGCCTACTACGGCCGCTCGATCGGGGAGGTGCTGGCCGCGCAGCCGCCGGCCGAGTACTCGGCGGGGATGCGGGTCTACGACCTCGCCGACCCGGCCGCCCCGCGCCAGATCGGCTTCATGCCGGTGGACGGCTTCGGGCTGCACCGCATCTGGTGGGTGGGCGGCCGCTGGGCCTACGCCTCCGCGCTGCTGCGCGGGTTCAGCGACTACGTGCTGGTCACCATCGACATGGCGGAGCCGGCGCGGCCGGCCATCGCCGGCACCTGGTGGCTGCCGGGCATGCGGCTGGACGCGGGCGAGCGGCCGACCTGGCCGGCGGAGCGCCGCTACGGGCTGCACCACGCCATCGTCGCCGGCGACCTCGCCTTCGGCTCCTGGCGGGACGGCGGCCTGACCGTCCACGACGTCTCGGACCCTGCCGCGCCGAGGCTGCTGGTCCACCGCAACTGGTCGCCGCCGTTCGGCGGCGGGACCCACACGGCGCTGCCGCTGCTGGCGCGCGACCTGCTGGTCGTCGCCGACGAGGGGATCGCCGACAACTGCGCCGACCAGGTCAAGTACACCTGGGTCTTCGACATCCGCGAGCCGGCGAACCCGGTGAGCATCGCCACCCTCCCCACGCCGTCCGAGGTCGACTACTGCGCCAAGGGCGGCCACTTCGGGCCGCACAACCTGCACGAGAACCGCCCCGGCAGCTTCGTCAGCGACCAGCTCGTGTTCGCCACCTACCAGAACGCGGGCGTGCGCGTGTTCGACATCGGCGACCCGTTCGCCCCCCGCGAGGTCGGCGCCTATGTGCCGCCGGCGCCGGCGCGCATGTACGACACCCGCCCCAACCGGCCCCGGGTCATCCAGACCTGCGACGTGTTCGTCGACCGCGACGCGGTCATGTACGTCACCGACTACAACGCCGGGCTGTACGTCCTCCAGTACGAGGGGAGCTCCCCGGCGCCGTAACGCTCAGGCCGCCGCCGTCGTTCATCAGGTCAGAGCCGGGCGCAGCGATCCTGCCGCCGGGTCGGCCGTGGGGACGCAGCCGATGCGCGACGCTGGGCACGATCGCGGTTCCCTCCCAACCCGGGAACCTGCGCCCGGCCATTCACTGCCCTCCGGCCTGACCGTCGAGGTCGGGCAGGCCCAGAATCTTCAACAGGTCGCGGAAGTCCGTGATCCGGTAGTCGGGCACGCAGTCCAGATGCGCGCGCGTCCCTTGGCCGGACTCGAACAGCACGGTCGTCATGCCCGCCTCCCGCGCCCCGAAGATGTCGCGGTGCATGTCGTTGCCGACGTACAGCGCGTGCTCGGCCGCCACACCCATGCCGTCGAGCGCGAGCTGGAACAGCCGACGGTCCGGCTTGCGGAACCCGTGGTCGCCGGAGACGACGATCGGGTCGAAGTAGTCGAGCAGACCGACCTTGTGCAGCTCGCCGCGCGCGTACGCGCTCTGCGCGTCGGTGACCAGCGCCAGCGGGTAGCGGCCGCGCAGGACGTCGAGGACCTCGCGCACGTGCGGGTACAGCCGCAGCCGGCGGCGCGCGATGCCGCGGGACATCTCGGCGAGGAACAGCGGCAGCTGCTCGAGCTTGGCGGCTGGCAGGGCTCGCGTGAAGTCGGTCGCGTGCCCGTCGATGATGCGGCGCCAGATCCCGACCGCGTCGAATTCGGGGTGCTCCTCCGAGCTGGTCCGCTGCTGCTCCCGCAGGAGCTGGAAATAGAGGTCGCGCACCTCGTCCCGGTGCAGGTCGATGCCCTGATAGGTGAGGAAGTGGGCGGCGGAACGGAAGATCGCCTCCGTGCCGTCCTCGGTCAGGATCCGCACCAGGGTGCCGTTCACATCGAAGGCGAGCGCTCGGATGTCCATGCCGGAAGGGTACGGGTCGCGGCCGGCGGTGGCTACGGTCCCGCGGGAACCCGGCGCTCAGGCGGCTTGGAGCAGCACCTTCGCCCGTGCCACGAGCCGTCCGCCGTAGTCCGGAGCGATGTAGTCGTTGCGCGCGATCCGCAGCAGGTTCAGCGCCATGTAGTACGGCACGCGGGCGGTGATCGACTCGAACGCTCGCTGGCGATCGGGGAAATGGCAGCTGTATTCCCACAGGAAATGGCCGATGAACGGCTCGGCGCGGTGCCAGTCGCCGACGGCGCTCATGAACGCGTGCTGGAGCTCGCCGGCGACCCGCCCGACGTCGAACATCCGGTCCCCGCGCTTGATGCGTTCCAGGTCGATCGCGGCGACGTCCAAGCCGTCACCGAACAGGAAGTTCGCCGGGGTCGCGTCGCCGTGCAGCCACACCTGCCGGTCCTGCCACATCCGCGGTCGTTCCCGCCAGCGGTCGCGCAACAACGACAGCTCGTCGACGTCCCACTGCTCGATGCGGCCGGCGCTCGCGAGCCGACCGACGAGCTTGTCGAAGTAGCGGCAGTCGGGATCGAAGTCGACGGTCGCGCCGTTGGCGGTCCGGTTGTGCTGCGTGGCCAGGAACCAGGCGAGCGCCTTCAGCCGCCAGAAGAGATGGTCGTCGTCCCCGTGCCGGGTCGCGCGCGCGATCGCGTGGCTGAACTGCTCACCAGCGTAGTATTCGACCGCCAGCACGCCGTTGATGTCGCGGCTGATGCCCAACGGGCGGATCACATGGTGCGGCGACCCGACCAGCTGGAAGCGGCGCAGCGTCTTCAGCCCCTCGTACTCCTGGCGCGCCCAGACGAACCTCGAGCCGTAGAACTTGCAGATGAGCTTGGCGCCGCTGGACTCCTCCTGGTAGGCGTAGACCTCGTTGCTGCCCGACAACCGGAAGGCGCGGTACGCCGGCTGCGGCTCGCGCACCCCCATGCGGTCGCGGACGATGCAGGTGAGGAAGTCGTGGAGCGGGTCGCTGCCCGCGACGTAGCCGACATAGGTGCCGTTCATCGGGAGCGTCTCCCGTTGCGGCCGTGCCGCGGGATCCCGCGGTCCTTGCAGGCGTGGCAGGGCCCCACCGCATCCTCGACGAACTCCCAGGCGCGCAGCGCGTCCGACCACTGCGGCTGGTAGCACGCCTGGCAGACCTCTGGCGGCCACGCCAGGTCCGGAACCCCGAACGGGCGAAGCGGCAGCGCGCTCACGGTGTACTCCCTCCGAGGGGCCTGGTGCCAGTTGCCTACGGCGGGCACGGCTCCCCCGTTCCGCGGCGCACACCTCGCCCCCCGGCCATCTGGTATGAGCCGCGCCTTCCTGAAGAGACGCCTGACCTGCTTCTGATACATCCCGGCGTCAGCTGTCGTTCACCCTGGCGTCAGGTGTCGACCGTCGCGCCGGCGGACGCCGGTCAGTCGCCGGCGGCAGCGCGCCGAGGCGCTACCACGCGCGGACGCGGGTGGGGCGGATGCGGATGGCCACCGAGAAGTCCCGGGCGAGCTCGGCGGGGGTCGACCCCATCGCCCGGATGCCCTCCCGGTACTTGACCCGGTACTCATCGATCCGGTCGGAGGGGGGCGCGTCGGGATCGACGGCGGCGGTGCCGTCGACGGTGAGCACCTCGTCGCCGGTCCCTTCCGACTCCAGGTGCACCGCGACCCGGGGATTGGCCGCCAGGTTGCGGAGCTTCTGGGCGTGGGGCTGGCTGAAGACCAGGAACTCCTCCCCGTCCCACAGGAACCACACGGGCGAGGACTGCGGCTGCCCGTCGGCGCGCACGGTGGTGAGCCAGAGGATCTGCTCGCTGCGCAGGCGCCGGTCGGCGCGCGCACCGGCCGGCGAGTCGAGGTCGAGCACGGTGGCCTCCCTCCTCGGCGACGCGACCCGCAGCCCAGGCCGTCGCCGTCGCTGTCCAGGTCGAGCCGGTCCGGAGTCGTACCCGGATCGGGCCGTCAACATACCTGGGCCCCCGTTCCCCGAGCCTCCCGGCAGTCGCAATCCTCGGCCCTGGGGTTGAGGCAGAGGTCGGGTAGGAGGGGTCGCAGGCGCCGAGCGCCGCGACCTCTAGAGGTCCGCGAGAACGAAGGAGACGAAGAAGCCGGCGGCGGTGGCGAAGGCGTTCAGCGGCCGGCCCCGCTCGAACGCCTCGGGCATCAGGGTGTCGGCCAGCGAGGCCAGCACCGCGCCGCCGGCGAATGCCAGCGGGAACGCCAGCGTGCTCGGTTCGGCGGCCGCCAGGGCCTGCCGGCCGACGACCACCGCCAGGGTCAGCAGCGCCGCGGTCGCCGCCCACAGGCCGATGGCGTAGCCGGCAGAGCGGCCCTGCGTCCGCATGGCCACCGCCCCCACCAGCGCCTCGGGGAAGTTGGAGGCGAAGATCGCCACCAGCAGGGCTAGGCTGCCACCGCCGGTGGCCTGCTCGCCGGCCAGCGACACCCCCAGGGCCAGGTTCTCGGGCACGCCGTCCAAGGTCACCGCGGCCAGCAGCGCCAGCCCGACGCCCTGGCTGGCCACGGCCACCTTCTGGCGTTGATCGGCCACGGCGCCGGCCAGCTCCTGGGGGACCTCGGCGAGCTCTCCCCTGGCGGCGGCCGACGCCTCAGCCGCGGTCGCGCTGTCGGTCTCCGGCCGGCCGGGGTCGGCCGCCTGGTCGGCGACTTCCTCGGGTGGAGCGACCCGGCTGTCCAGCCAGGCGTTGATGACCACGAAGGTGGCCGCGCCGGCCAATAGGCCCCAACCCGCCGGCGCCAGCCCGCCCAGATGGACGGCCTCGGGGAACAGCTCGAACGCCAGCGCCGAGATCAGGGTGCCGCTGGCGAAGGCCAGCATGACGCCGGTCACGCGGGTGGGCGCCTGCCAATAGGAGCCAAGCGCCCCACCGAGCACCAGCGCGCTGGAGGCCAGCAACCCGAACACGACCGCTTCCCACATGGCACCGTCGTTACCGACCAACGCCGACGTTAACCCTCAGCCATGGCTGATTTGCTGGAGGACTGGCAGCTGGCCGCGCTGTTGCTCTGCCTCCCACATGAGCCGTCAGACAGGCCCCTTGCCGGCCGCCGAGGGTCACCAGCGCAGCGGTCGGCCGTCGCGGAAGAAGCCGCCCGTCGGCCCGTCGTCGGGCAGGGTCACGCCCCACACCACCGAGGCGGCGCCGTCGGCGACCGGCCGCCCGCCCGGGCCACCCATGTCGGTCGCGGTCCAGCCCGGGCAGACGGCGTTGACGAGGATCCCCGCGGAGCGCAGCTCGGCGGCGAGGGTCCTCGTCAACGCGTGCAGCGCGGCCTTGCTGACCTGGTAGGCCGGCGCGCCGGCGCCCATCCCGGCCAGGGAGCCCGCCTCGCTGGACACGTTGACGATGCGGCCCCGCCCGGACCGCCGCAGCAGCGGCAGGAAGGCGAGCGTGGCGCGCCAGGCGCCGAACAGGTTGGTCTCCATGGCCTCGTGGACGACGGCGAGGTCGGCGCTGGCCGCGCGGCTGCCGGGGTCGTAGTGGATGGCGGCGTTGTTGACCAGCGCGTCGCAGCGCCCGAACCGCTCGGCGACCCAGCGCACCGCCGCGCGCACGCTGGTGTCGTCGGCAACGTCGAGCTGGCAGGGGTGGACGTCCTGCGCGTCGCCCAGGCGCGCGGCCGCCCGCCGGCCCTTGGCGGGGTCGCGGGAGCCCAGCACCGCCGCCCAGCCCATGGCGGCGAGCTGGCGGCAGACCTCGAGCCCGATCCCGCGGTTGGCGCCGGTCACCACCGCGACCGGTCGGGGATGGGTCATCCCGCAAGGCTACCGGGCGACGGCATTCTCCAGCGCGTCGACCTGGCCGAGCTGGTCGGTGAGGATCAGCGGGCGGGCGGCCCCGACGCGCCCGTGACGCAGGACTCCTCGCATGGTGCGCTCCTCTCCTTCCATGCCTGGCGCTTGAACCCTGGGAGCCTGGCGGCGCGTATACGGCGACGGGGAAGCACCACCAGGGGGGAACGGCCCGATCCGGACGTCGTGCCGGACATCACCGGCCGGCGGTGACCGGCGGCACAGCGCCGGCAGGGCCGAGCCCGTCATCCTGAGCAGGCTCGCAGGTTCGCACACAGCCAGCGCGTTCGTGCCCCACGCCTGGCCGAGGAGGACACGATGCGCCACTCCGTCGTCAACACCCAGCTGCTCCGGCAGGCGCGGGCCGCCCTCGACGAGGAGGCCGCCCAGCGGCCCGAGCGGCAGGCCAAGCCCCAGCCGCAGCCACAGCAGGAGGCCGCCCGCGGCCGGCTGGTGTCGCTCGCGCGCCGCGCCCGCGCCCTGGCCGTCCGGGCCCTCGCCGTCCGTCGCCTCCTGAGCCCTCGAACGGAACCACGATGAACCTGTGGGACCAGCTCGGCGGGCGGACCTGGAGCCAGCGCGCCGACGCGCAACCGGGAGATGGCTCCGGGCCGCCGCGCCGCCGCCAGGGCCGCCGCCGCAAGCAGGCGCAGCTCCGCCGCCGGGCGGCGCCGCCGCGGGTTCGCGATTGAACTCGCGGCGGCCGGCCGCGCACACTTGGGTCACGGCCTCGGGAGCACCCCGCGCGTAGCCGGGCCGGAGGGAGTGGTGCCACCGCCATGGTCGAGCATCGAGGCAACGGCGAGCACCCGGAGCTCCTGGAGCGCCGCCGGCAGCTCCTGGTGTGGCGGTCGCTCGCCGTCCTGATCGTGATGGGCGGCGTGCTCGGCGCGATCCGCCTGGTGCGCGACCTGCTGGCGGGCACCACGCCCGGGTCCCTGATCTACCAGGTGATCCTGCTGACCGTGAACGCGCTGCTGCTGATACTGGTGGTGGCGCGCCTCCGCGGCCTGCGCCGGCGCCAGCTACCGCCCTGACGCCAGCAGGTGGTAGTAGTCGTCGCCGACGGCGGACTCCAGCGGCTCAAGCCCGGCGTCGCGCACCCACTCGGCCACCTGCTCCTGCGACGGGTAGTAGTGGTAGCCGCCGCCGCGGCTGGTGTGCTCGCCGCGGACGACCGGCAGGCCGCTGGCGACCGCCTCGGCGAACACCCGCTCCAACTCCTGCTCGTCGATCAGCTCGACCGTGAGGTACAGGGGACCGCCCGGGCGCAGCGCCCGGCGCAGGTTCGCCAGCACCAGCGGCCAGTCCTCCGGGAAGACGTTCTCCATGGCGTCCACGCACATGACCGCGTCGAACTCGCCGTTGAACGCCAGCTCCTGCAGGCCGACCCGCTCGGTGGGGACCTTGGGGTGCTTGGCGCGGGCCTGCGCCAGCATCCCCGCGGACTGGTCGGTGCCCACCACCTGGCGGCCGGCGTCCAGGACCATCCCGAAGTACTTGCCGGTGCCGCAGGCTGCGTCCAGGATGCGGCCGCCCGGCGGGCACCGCTGGATCAGCTGGTTAACGAAGCGTCGGTGGGTGGGGCTGATCGCCGCCCACTCCTGCTGGTCGTAGGTTGCGGCATGGAGGTTGTCGAAGCGCTCCCTGGTCACCCGGCGACGCTCCTGGAGCCACGCGCTGCGGTCCACTCTCCACCTCCCCTGACCCGCGAGCCACCGATGATAGGCTCGTAGCAGCCAAGCTCGCGGGTGTAGCTCAATGGTAGAGCACTAGCCTTCCAAGCTCGTGACGCCGGTTCGATTCCGGTCACCCGCTCCACCCATCCGTCCAGCTCAGCGCGGTTCCCTGCCGCGCTCCCCCGCCGCGGCGGCATCGGTCGTGCCCTCCACGTGCCCTCCCGGTTCGGGTGCCGTTACGGCCGTGGTGTCACGAGCCAGGCCATCGAGGGGGGCGAGGGTGGCCTAGCGGTCGGCGGCAGCGCCACCTTGCGATGTGTGACCCATGCACAACGGGCTCCATAGGCTGAATGGTCATTCGGACGATTCGCCATTCCGCCTCCCGTCCTCAGACATCGCGCCCCGACCGGCCTAGCTGGTCGGTGATCGCGCAGAGTGAGCGCCAGCAGCGATCGCCGCCGAATAGACCGGAACAGGGGTACACGCTGGGTACACACGCGACCGGCGGCCAAGGGAGTGCACCAGCGGTCACGATGGGTTACGAGAAACCGCTGGTGAACGACAGGATGAGGCCGCCAGCAGGCAGCAGATGAGGAGGCGGGCTCGAGTTCGAGTCTCCCCATCTCCACCAGTCGGTTCAAGGCTTAGCCGCTGGGCGCTGATGGCAGTTTGCCTTCCAATGCTCCTCCCTTAGCATCCGCCGCCTTCGCGAGCTTCAGGAGGCGCTCGAAGTCGCTGGATTTTGCACCCGGCCGCTTAGCGAACTCCTGCACCAGTCTCGCGTTTGACAACACACATCCGTCGCTCATCGGCGCCTCGCCGGGGTAGTTGCTGAAGAACCACTCGTAGGCCTCAATGGTCGGTGTCACGACGACGGCAGCACCAATCCTAATCGGCTGGCTCGCTGAATCGTGTTGCAGTGAGACCTGGACATGGTAGAGCAGGGGGAATTGGCCCTCAGCGACCGTCCGTGGTCCGATTTTGAACGCGAGTCGTTCAGCATCATGTGGGTTGATTTCATGCGTCAGTTGCTTGCGTATCACTGATGACGGCTGGGCAGGCGACGCCGGTAGGACCACATCATAGAGGCCGGTAAGGCTGAGAGGCCCACCGGCGACTTTGCATTTCTTCAGAGGCTGGCCCGTAACCTCGAACACTGCATCAGTGAGGACGAGAGAATCGTCACTTACATTCTTTATCGTGAGGTCAACGAGGCTCGCTACTTTGACTTTCTGTTTCTCACCGGGCCCCTCGAAGTCGGACACAAGGGTATCAACGTCAACGCCAGATGCGACCCTAAACGACACCAGCTGTAGAGGTGCCGGCGGAGAAGTCACCTCCGAAGAAGGCGATGGGGTTGGGGTTGAGGATTTCTGCTTAGTTGGAAAGAAGGCGAAGTATCCGGGAACTAATCCGAGAATAGCCACAATTAGGCCAATCACGGCAATCTGGTTAGCTGTTCCCAACCTACGCCACCACCGACGCATCGCCTGCCCTCCCCTGCTACCGCCCGGGCCACCGCATGCGCTCCGAAGCGGAGCATCAGCAACAGACGGAGCATACGCCACAGTTCTGGTCCTGGAACCTACAGATTGCGTGCATCACGCCAATCGGATTTATTGCCTGATCTGCTCTTCCGCCACCGGCAGAGAAACGCTGATATCCCGCTGCCCTTCAGCAAAGGCGCAACGCGAGTCGCCTTGGTTGCCTAGCAGCGCGGACCCAGTTCGCCTCCAGGAAGACCTACGACATCTCGCTATGTTGGCGTGGGTGACGCCCGGCCATACCTACGAAGCCCAGCCGTGCCCTCTACGTGCCCTAACCGGGGGTCGCAAGCGGCCACCAAGAGTCATCCATGGAGGATCGGCCCTAAGCTGGCCGTTCGGCACCGGAACAGGGGTCGGCCCTTGCTCTGAGACCTGCCTTCCAGCTCGTGACGCCGGTTCGATTCCGGTCACCCGCTCCACCGTCGTCGCAGGCAGCAGGCGTGCCGGCATCCTCGCCACTCCCCTACCGCCGCCGACGTGTCCTGTTTGGCGTTCGCCGAGGACCGGTCCGCTTGCCTGGGTTGTGGCACCGTTGCGGGTGCCAGCCATACCTGCACCGGAGAGAGGTGCCGAGATGACGATGACCCGCACCCTGGGGCGCAGCGGGCGGACGGTCAGCGCGTTGGGGTTCGGCTGCTGGGCGATCGGGGGGCCGTGGCAGTCCGACGGTCAGCCCGCCGGCTGGGGCGAGGTCGACGACCAGGAGTCGGTTGCCGCCATCCGGCGGGCGGTCGACCTTGGGGTCAGCCTGTTCGACACCGCCGACGTGTACGGCTGCGGCCACAGCGAACGCGTGCTCGGCCAGGGCCTTGCCGGCGTGCGCGACCAGGTCGTGGTCGCCACCAAGTTCGGCCTGGTCTTCGACGAGCAGCGCCGGACCAGCGGCGGCGTGGACGTCAGCCCCGGTTACATCCGCCGGGCGTGCGAGGCGAGCCTGCGCCGGCTTGGGACCGACCGGATCGACCTGTACCAGCTGCACCCCGGCGAGGTCGACGCGGCCAGCGCCGAACCGGTGCTGGCCACGCTGGAGGAGCTGGTGGCCGAGGGCAAGGTCGTCCACTACGGCACCAGCGTGGAGGCCCCGGAGATGGTGCGCGCCTTCGCCGCCGGCGCCTCCTGCGTGGCCGCCCAGCAGCAGTTCAACGTGTTCGGTGGCAACCAGGAGACCCTGGAGCTGTGCCAGCGGCTGGGCCTGGCCAGCCTGTGCCGCTCGCCGCTGGCGATGGGCCTGCTGACCGGCAAGTACCAGCCCGGGCAGCGGCTGGGCGCAGACGACGTGCGCGCGGCCACCCCCTACTGGGACTACTTCAAGCCCGGCCGCATGGAGGCGTGGCTGCAGCAGCTGGCGGCGATCCGGGAGGTGCTGACCGCTGGCGGCAGGAGCCTTGCCCAGGGCGCGCTGGCGTGGCTGTGGGCGCGCAGTGCCATCACCATCCCCATTCCCGGCTTCAAGACCGTCGCCCAGGCCGAGGAGAACGCCCACGCGATGGCGTTCGGGCCGCTCAGCGACCAGCAGATGCGCGAGGTCGACGCGCTGCTCCGTGGGCAGGCGCGAACCTAGCGCGGCCACGCCGGTGCGGGCCTCCACGAGTACGCCGGCGGGACGCCGACTACTGGCTGGGACTATGCGCCGCGGAGGTCGCGTCGGAACTGCGCATACCGAGTGGTCTCGACGACGATCAGGGCGGCCAGGACGAGCACCAGGCCGGCCAGCCCGACCAGCGGTGGGAGGACGACGGCGGCTGGCAGGGTGAGCAGGAGCACGCCGGTCGCCGCCAGCCGCGGCAGGCTCAGCGCGCGGTGCATGCGGCGCTTGAACAGCAGCTGCCCGACCAGGTACAGCGCGACGCCGCCGAACAGCGGGAGCGCGTAGAAGGCGCCCAGCGGCTCGCGCTCCCCGGCGTGGGCCAGCACGCCCTCGATGCCCAGTGCGGCCAGCACGATGCCGGCCACCAGCGGGAAGTGCCCGTAGGTGTAGGCCTCCACGGCCAGGTCGACCCTGGCGAAGCCGTGTGCCTCCAGCAGTCGCTGCTCGGCCGCCAGCGACACCATGTCGAAGTACAGCCACCACAGGCCCACGGCGGCGGCCACGCCCAGGATGGCCGCGACCAGCAGCGGCGCGCTGATGGGCTGCTGGGCGGCGCCCACCCCGATGGCGACCACCGACTCGCCGATGGCCAGGATGATGAACAGCCCATGTCGTTCGGTCAGGTGCGCCACGCTGTGCAGCCGCCAGCTGCCATGCCTGGCGGTGAGGTAGACGCCGACCCCCTCCACTAGCAGGGCACCGGCGAACAGCAGCGTCTGGGCCCAGCCCCCCAGCAGTGCACCAACCACGAGCAAGGCCACGCCCGTCAGCGTGGGCAGCCAGGTGATCGCGACCTGACGCCGCAACCCAGGGTCACCGGTGGCGGCCACCGCGTACAGGACGAGGTGCACGCAGCGAACCAGCAGGTAGGCACCCACCAGCACCAGGGGCCCGTTGAGGCCGCCGGGCGCGTCCTCCCAGGCCTCGGGAATGGTCAGGGCGACCACGAACATCGCCGCCATCGCCACGACCATGCCGGCCCGCAGCAGCCCCTCGTCGGCCCGCGCCTGGTTCCCGAGCCAGGTGTAGCCCGACCAGGTCCACCACAGCAGGGTGAGCAGCAGCAGCCCCTGGAGCACCCCGTGGGCGGTGTGCTCGTGGTCCATGTAGCCGGTGACCTGGGTGACCGCGAAGACGTAAACCAGGTCGAAGAACAGCTCGAAGGGCGTCGCCCGATGGCCCTCGCTGGTGGCGCGAATGCCTCCCAGGAGCCTGCCGCGTTGCTGTGGCTGGCGCTGCTCGACCATGGCCAGCACTCCTCCGCACGGTCCGCTTCGAGCAGAGGGCCCGGGGGCGAAGCGGACCATGCTGACCCGTACGCCGGAGGGCTCCTGGCCCTGACCGTACGAGACCTGCCTACAGCCCTCAAGACGAGTTGCTCGGCTCTGCCGTCATAGCGGGCGGCCGTCGAGCCAGGCCACCAGCAGCACCCCACCGCCGCGCTGCTGCCGTGCGAGTCGTTCGGTGAACCAGTGGCGCTCTCCCAGGACCGTCAGCAGCGTGGCAAGGTCGGCGTCGGACGCCGGGCGGACCTCGGCCTTCGCAGTCACGGGTTGAGCCTAGCGATCCGGTGGAGCCCGTCCAGCGGTTTCCGCCGAGGCGCCCGGGCTCCGGGTTGAACTGCCAATCGCGCCCGAGCATGCTCTGGGAGGCAGGTGGTCCCGGGGTGATCGGAGGTGGCCGGTGGAAGGAGCCGAGCAGCCCCCTGACGGCGCCTACGTCTACGCCATCAGGGACGAAGAGGCGTACCTCCAGGTAGACGACGAGAAGCAGCCGATCCCGCCGGAGCCAGTCAGGTTCTCGCATCCGGATCCCGCCTCGATCCTCTGCCAGTTCTGCGGCAAGTCCGGGGAGCAGGTCCCCACGCTCTTCCAGGCCAAGCGGCGGACCATGGATCCCAACACCTCGGCGATCGTCGCGGTGTGGATCTGCAACGAGTGCGTCGCCCGGCTGGGGCAGATCCTGGCCGCGGAGCCCCCGGGAACTCGCGGGCTTCACTGGTGGCAGGTTTGGTCCTACCGCACCCGACCCTAGGCACGACGGTTGGGAGTTCCGCGGCGAGCTCGTGCCGCTGCCGCGTGCCTACAACGCCAACGACGTGGCGGTCCAGGTGGGCGCCTCGCCCGCTGGTCGGCGCAGAACGCCAAGGCCCCGCGGCCGGGACCGCGGAGCCTTGGCAGGGCGCTCAGGACGACAGCGTGGCGGTCACCGTGATGTCGACGTTGCCCCGCAGGGTGGCGGAGATGGGGCAGTTCTGCTCCCCCTGCTCCGCGGCCCGCTGGAAGCCCTCCTGGTCGAGACCGGGGACCACGCCGGTGACCTCCAGCGCCGAGCGGGTGACCTTGATGCCGCCGCCCTCCTTGGGGTC
>Ga0081538_10003542_pt1 | contig 14680 bp, 6 predicted proteins | sample TabmetS5T2R1_FD_71022 | JGI IMG/M metagenome (GOLD analysis project Ga0081538, IMG submission 71022) | Tabebuia heterophylla rhizosphere microbial communities from the University of Puerto Rico - S5T2R1 | ecosystem: Host-associated > Plants > Roots > Rhizosphere ... | reverse complement strand
GGGGATGTGGAAGGGGCGGGTGAGCAGCCCGGTGTCCTTGTCGAAGAGCCAGGTCAACAGGTCGGCGAAGGCGGCGAGGAGCCCGTCGATCAGCGCCTTGGCGACGGCCAGGACGCCTTCGAGGAGCAGGGCGAAGACGTCGAGGAGGGCCTCGAGGGTGCGTCCGATGAACTCCTTGAAGTCCTTGACGCTGAACAGGCTGGAGAACTTCGCCTTGACGTCCGCCATCGTTGCGGCGAGGTCGCCGTCGTCGGCGAGGCTGTTGACGAAGATGTTGGCGAAGTCGATCATCCCTTGCGGGACCCCGGCGCCTCCCGGCGCGGGAACGGCGTCGACGCTGGCCTGGCCCTGTCCGTTTTGCATCTTGCGCATGGCCCAGGTGCATTGCACCGAGTGCGACGACGCGGCGCTCTGGTGGCGCGGAGCGACGGTGAACACGGTGGTGGTCGTCGAGCCGGCACCCTGGAGGTTGGACACGTCTTGGTTGGCTGTGGAGGAGTTCCGGAATCGGGTCAGGGCGTTCAAGATGGCGTCTTCGCCCTGGTTGAAGAAGTCGTCGATAGGTTTAGCGACGTTGTTCTTGATCAGGTTGACGTAGCCCGGGTAGTCGTTGTTGCCCGAGACCCCATTGATCCGGTTGAGCAGCTCGTCGCGCAGGATCGTGTGGGTCTTGATGATCTCGCCGAAGTGGAACAGCACGCTGATCGCTTCGATCACGTTCTTGACTAGCTTGGCCAGCTTGGTGAAGAACGTGCCGATCGCCGCCACGACGTCCTCGATCGCCTGCAACGGGTGTTTGAAGAAGTAGACGACGCGGTTGACGACAAACCGGATGCCGGCGTAGATCTCCTTGCCGATGCTGATCACGATGTGGGTGACCGTCGCGGCGGCTTTCTTGATGAAATGCCAGAAGCTGGAGAAGATGCTGCGCCCGACAAGCGGCGCGGCCAGCTCGCTCTCGGTCCAGTCCCGCCCGTCGAGAGCGTCGATAGCCAGTGTGGCATCGGCATGGCCGAGCACGCTGAAGCTGTGCCCGAGGGTCGGGTCATCCACGTAGCGCAGCCCGACCGGCTGCAGCACCGAGGCGGGACGGGCGGCCGCCACGTTCACCGGCGTGTAGGCGCCGCCGGGAAGGTCGTCGTAGGCGAGGTACTTGCCGGCGGGCGCCCCCAGCGGCGGCTGCTCGGACTTCTTGGGCTTCTTCGGCTTCCTGGCCTTGTCGCTGCCGGTGCTCGTGGTGGGTGGTGTCGCACCGCCGGTGACGGCGACCGACGTGCTCATCGTCTGGATGGCGCCGGCGATGTTCTGTGGCTGGCCTTGGCTGAGCTCCTGGGGGGTGAACAGCGTGGCGCCGTCATAGCTGTTCACCGCGGCCAGGTTGACGACATCAGGGTTGTCGTAGTCGGGCTTGGTGGGGTCGGGGATGGCCTGGGCGGTGGTGACCCGGGCGTGGAACTCGCGGTCGGGGTACACCACCACCCGCTCGTAGGGGTCCATGAACCCGGCCCACACCCGCAGCGGGGTGGCGAACATGTCGGTGTCGTCGCTGCCGTTGGTTTGGAGGAAGCCGCTGGTGATCGTGAGGCTGCCGTCCGCTCCCGTCTGGGCGGTGGCGAACTCGTCGTCGCCTGGGCCGATGCTCACTGGCGTGCCGCCGTCGATGGCGACGAGCGTGGTCTCGTCGGCCCACAGCTTCACCGGCTCGAACGCCCGGGGCGCCTTGGCGTCGTCGACGATCGTGAGGTGCGTCTGGTAGCGGGCGAAGGTCGGTGGATCGTCCGGGTCTTGGCCTTCGGGTGGGTCGTCGAAGTCCTGCATGAGCTGCGACTCGACGATGAAGTCCCGCAGCGCCTGGGTCGCCCGATCGATGTTGATGGCGAACACCTGGCCGGCGGGCGGCCGAGGAGCTGGTGCCCAGTCGTCGGCGCCGGCGACGTAGATCACGCCGTTGGGGGCCACCCCGGAGAGCTGGGCGACGCGGGTCTGACCGGTCGCCACCGAGGCGGGGTTCGCCTGGCCGACGGGTTGGCTGGGATCGAAGATCCACAGCTCGTGTGACGCGGCGCCGACGGTACCGAACAGCAGGTAGTGCTTGCCCGTCGTGTCGGTGTAGACGACCGGCGTGGTCAAGACCTCGTCGCCAGCCCGGGGTTGGACGGGTAGTCCGGGCGCCGGCTGCATGGTGCGGTCGAGGCCAAACAGCCGGCCGCGTTGGTCGCCGACCCAGAGCAGGCCGGCGCCGAAGGCAAGGCCGCTGGTGAAGTGGCTCGTGCTCTGCCCACCGTCGAGGACATACGCCGTCGCTGCCCAGCTGCCGGGTTCGGTCTCGTGGATGGCCAGGATCGTGTCGAAGGCGTTGACGAACACGGCGGGCACGTCGACGCCTCCACCACCACCCTCGACGGTGCCGGGGACCGGCGGGCTGGGCACGAAGTCCGCCGCTCCGGCGGTGACGTCGAGCTCGAGCCGCTCGGCGCCCTGCTCTCCCGATGCGGCGTTCCACTTGGTGATGACGATCCTCGTCGACGAGGCCGCGTCGACAGCCCAGGTGACGAAGATCGCCTCGCCGTCGTGGATCAAGGGGGTTGCGACGTGGGTGGACGCGCCGCCTACCACCTGGCTCTGCTTCGCCCACCGCGGTGTCGGGGCGCTGGGAGCGCTGGCCACCGCCTCCTCGGTGTCGATCATGTACAACGTTCCGTTGCTGTCACCGAAGCACAACGTCGATCCCATCAGCGCGGGCGCGGCCTCGATGCTCCCTATCTTGTTGTTGACCCTGGTCGTGTTGAACGCCCAAACCACGTCGTTGCGGCGAACGTCGAGCGCCCACAGCACACCAAGGTTGCTGCCGACGTAGAGCAGCTGGTGGAGGGGGTCGAAGACCGCGTTCGTTACCCGCAACGTCGGTGAGGGTTGGCCTGGCCAACCAAAGCGGCCATCACCGGTCTGCGCGTCGAGACCGACCACCCTGGTGACGGTCTGGCCGGCCACCTGCTCCTCGACGAGGACGAACACGAGGCCGGCGCCATCCTCGATCGTGCTGTAGTCGACCGAGTTGTACGACTCGGATGTCTTGAACAGGTAGTTCGACGTGTAGGTCAACACCTCGACGTTGTCGCCCTGGCCGGCGCGGGCCCCTGGGCGAGCGACGATGCAATAGGCGTTGCCGAACCCGGTGCTCGCCACCTTCTGCACACTCGCCTGGCCCCCACCCCCCAGCGCGATCGCCTCCGGGGCCTCTTCTCCTTCGGAGATGAACCGGTAGGCGCTGGCGTCGGCGTTGCAATGCCACAGCGTGCCGTCGGCGTTGGCGGCCAGGTCCGTGGCCGCCCCGACCAGGCTGCTCGGCTCCAGGCTGCTGCCGTCGGCGCTCAGGCGGTGCACCTGGTTGCCGGTGTCGCGGACCCACACCCGGGTGGCGTCGCCGACCGCGACCTGGCCCAGGCCAACCCCGGGGGTCACCCCTGGCGACCAGCCCTGGCCGCGCAGCTGATGCAGGGTGGTGCCGGTGGCGGCGTACACCGTGCCGTCGCGGCCGGCCGCCACCGACCGGGCCTGCCCGTTGTTGGGCAGGGCGGCCAGGGTGGTCCACTGGTCGCCGTCGTGGCCGACCACGCCGCCACCGCTGGTGGCGGCATACAGGGCCCCGACCCGGCCGCTGGGCGCGTGGGCCAGCACCGGGTTCCATGCGGCCGGCCAGTTCCTGTTCACGGCCGCCAGGTACCAGGGGCTGGCCACGCCGGGGTCGTCGACGCCGAGGTCGAGCAGCGCGGGCCCGCGGTAGAGGGTCCAGCGGACCTTGTTACTGGGGTCGCGGAAGCTGAAGGCGGCGTCGATGCCGCCGGTCGCCCAGCCCGGCGGGAGATGCCCCTGCCAGGGGGCAAAGCCGGCGATCGGCGCCGGCTGCGAGGTCACCCGGCGGCCGGGCAGGTCAACGGTGAGGTACTCGTCGTCACACAGCAGCCAGACGGCGTCGCCGGCCTGGTCAGAGCAGACCGCATCGATGGCGCCCTGCCGCCAGGTCGGGGTCTGGGGCCAGCCGGCCAGGTCGGTCAGCTTGAACACCTGCGGGGCCGGGCCACCCGGTCCGGTCGTGGGCTTGAGGTACAGACCGCCGCGGAACAGGTACAGTTCGCCTTCGACGTTGGCGGCCCCCTCCACGCCCAGCTTGAACGAGGCCGGCAGGGTCGGCCAGGTCGTCCCGATGGCCGTTGGCGCGCCCTGGGTCTGGTTGGGGCCGAAGCTCACCGTCACGTAGGCGTCGCCGCGGAAGTGGTAGATCAGGTCGTCGACCACCGCGACGGCGTCGACTCCGGCGCCGTGGGGCTGCCAGCCGTCGGCGATCGGGTCGTACAGGTGGGGGGCGCCGCTGGCGTCGACCGCCCACAGAGTGCCGTCCCAGCCCATCGCGATGTCGACCGGCGGACCGAACACCAGCGCCGAGGAGATTGGCGTGAACGTCGGTGGGGCGACGTCCAGGCCCAGGCCGCCGCGCCCGGAACGCCCGGCCGGGCGGGGCCGCCGCCGTGCCGCCGAGCCCGACGGGCGCCTGGCCCGCCGCGGCCGCCCGTCAGGTCCGGCGCCGACGGGGATGCGCCGGCCGGCCGGCGAGCCGATCCGGCCGGGCCGCCGACGGTGCTGCCTGGCGAGCGCCCGCCGGGTTTGCCGGTTGAGCACCAGCCCCTGCGGCACGCTCCCGGCACCCACGGCGTCGAAGCCCACCGCGGAGCCGGCGGCCCTTGTGGCGGTGTTGCCTTCCATCGGGTCCTCCCTCGCTCGGCCCAGCCGCTTGGGCCTCTGGTCGGTCAGCGGGTCGGTCACGGTCCCCTTCCGGACGTCGTTGGCCTGGTCAGCTCGGGTGGCCGCCGGGGTCGCCGGCGGCGGCCGGCTCCAGCGCCTTCTTGGTCACGTACCCGGCGGTGGAGACGCCGGTCAGGCCGATGAGGGTGGCGGGCAGATCGGGCAGTCCGTCGGGACTCAGCGGATGGGGAGGAACGTGACCAGGAACCAGGCCATGGTGAGCAGGCTGAACAGCTGGTATTGCAGGTCGCCGAGGTCGGTGTCGCCGCCGTCGTCGCTGACCAGCTCGGCCACCCGGTCCCCCAGGTCCAGGTTGGTGTCGGGCGCGGGGTCTTGGCCGCCTGAAGGCCCTGGCCGCGGGCGGCGGCAACCTTGGTCGTGGTGATGGCCTTGGCGGCACCGCGGCCGCGGTGGGCAGCCCCAGCAGCAGCAGGTAGGCGGGCTGCAGCCCCTTGGTGCCGAAGGCGTCGAAGGCGTGGGCGAGCGGGGCGCGGATCTGGACGCAGCCCGTCTGGGAAGTGGCCGGGCAGTTGAGCGACTTGCCCATCAGCAGCAGCGCGCAGAGCGCGAACAGCACCAGGTAGGTCCAGGCCGCAACCTGGGTCTTGGAGGTCGAGAGGCGGTGGTCGGCGCCCAGCAGCAGATGCCGCAGCCCATCCCCGGTCACCAGGACCGGGGCGGCCAGCATGCTGTTGAGGGCCAGGAAGGCGAGGCCGTAGGCCCACCAGCGGGTGACCACGAAGCCATCGGGTACGGCGGCCAGGGCGGCGACGGCCGCGGCCAGCCAGGCCATCACCAGCGCGACCAGCGCCGAGCGGGCCAGCCGGCGAACCTTGGCCTCCGGAGCTGGCAGCGCCCCACCGATGCCGGTCGAGGGCTGGGCAGCGGTGGGCTCCGGCGATGGCGACCCCGGCGACGCTGGCCGGCGACCGGTGGCCGGCGGACTGGCTGCCACCGCAGGCGGTGGCGTGCCGGTGCTCATGCAACTACCTCCGCCACGTGGTCGGCGACCGCCTCGCCGGAGCGGATCGCGCCCTCCATCTTGGCGTTCCAGGCCGTCGCGGTTTCCGTCCCGGCCCAGTGCAGCGGCCCGACCGGGGCACGCAGTGCGTGCCCGTAGGTCGTCCACACCCCAGGAGTCCAGAAGCCGCCGTAGGCACCGCGTGCGTACGGGTCATCGCCCCAGCACCACTCGTGGTAGGACAGCGGCGCGGTCGCCCGCCCACCGAAGTAGCGCACCAGATCGGCGACGACCGCGGCGCGGCGCTGTTGCGGGGTCGCCGGTGCCAGCGCGCGGGCCTCGGCGCCGGCAATGAAGCCGACGAGGATTCCTGGCGCGCCCCCGGGCGGCGAGTTGTCAGCCGTTGCCCGCACCGCGCCGGAATCGCTCAGGGCCTTGCCCGAGAGTCCATCGTCGGCCCAGAAGCGCTCGGCGTAGACGCAGTGGACCTTGATGATCCAGCCCATCGGTGTGCGCTGGGTGAGGTGGTCGCGGTCGGCGGGCAGCGGAGGGCTGTAGCGGATCCGTCCGGCGAGCGTCGGCGGCAGCGTGATGATCGCGCGGCCGGCGGTGACCGTGTGGGGGTCTGCCTGCACCTGCACGCTGTCGGGGCCATGGAGCACCTCAGTGACATAGGCGCCATGGACGACACGCTCGCCGAGCCGCCGCGCCATTCGCTCGCACAGCTGCTGTGCGCCGCCCGCGAAACGTCGTTCCGGGCCGAGGTCGTGGGTGGCGGTGAGGCGCGTGATCTCGTGCGCGCCCGAGCGGATGACCGCGAGCGCGGCGAGCAGCGATGTCTCGCCTGGGCCGCCACCGAACACGCCCTCGAGGGCGTTGGCCAGAGCGGACGCGGCGAAATCGTCGTCGAGGTGTTCGGCGAGCCATCCGCGGAACGTGGCCGCGTCCCAAGCGGCGGCGTCCTCAGCCGCCCAGGGCGCATCGGTGGGAAGCCGAAGGGCCATCTCGGTGAGGGTCTGGGCGCCCCGCCGCATGGTGGCCGCGGCGTCGGCGTGTTCGGGAGGCAACGCTCCGTCGTGGATCGAGCGCTTGCCGCTCTGGAGGCGAACCGTCAACCCCTCATCCCAGCTCGGGAACAGCTCCACCCCGAGTTCTGCGGCCAGGGCCACGATGCGGTCCTGGCCCGGGCTCACCCATTGGCCGCCGTGGTCGATGAAGACGTTGTCGCCCAGGTGGTGGGTCAGGGTCCGGCCACCAACCCGATCCTGACCCTCGACGACGAGCGCATCGATCCCTCTGGCGGAGAGCCGGCGGGCCGCCGCCAGTCCCGACAGGCCAGCACCGACCACGACCACCTCGCACCGATGGTGCTGTTCCGGCATGGTCCTCCTCACAGGACCTCGACGATGAGCTGACCCGACCATCCCCCGACTGCGGGCCGGTGGCGACCGAAGTCGGCTACTGCAATCGCCGTCGTCGGCTACTGCATCGTCCCGCGTAGCTCGTGACGCACGGGCCCATGCGAGAATGTCGGGGTGCGGGAACTGCGGGCCGGCGCGCCCGACTGGCCGCTCGTCGGACGCCAACAGCAGCTCGAGGGCGAGCTGGTCCTGGCCTCCGACCCGCTGGCCTCCAGGGTCACGGCCACCATCGACCTGAACTCGATCGACACCAACAACCACCAGCGCGACGACGACCTGCGCTCGGCCAACTTCCTCGAGATCCAGACCCATCCCACCATGACCTACCGCTCGACCGGCATCCGCCACGGCGAGGACGGCTTCGACGTCGACGGTGAGCTGTCACTGCACGGGGTGACCCGCCAGGTCCCCCTCGCGCTGGTGGTCAACGGGTTCACCCGCGACCCCTACGGCGGCACCCGCGCCGGGTTCTCAGCCACGGCCGAGATCGACCGCAAGGACTTCGGCATCACCACCAACATCCCCATGGACGGCGGCGGGGTGGTCATCGGCGACACCATCTCGATCTTCATCGAGATCGAAGCCATCCTCAGCCCACCGCAGCCGGCCGGCGCCTAATGCCGGCGCCGTGTCGGCTGGCCGCCGTGCTGGCCCTGCCTGGTGTCCTGCTGGCGCACGCCGGCTGGCCTGGCATCGCCTCACGGACGCCGCCAGCGTGGCCGTCGATCCCTAAAGAGGAGGCCCGGTGTGACCGTTGTAATGGGACTCGATCAGCCTCGACACGGCGACCGGCGAACTCTCGCGCTGCCGCCTCGCGCCGGCCGATCGACGTCGCCGTTCGGCAGTTGGCTGCGCGCTTCTGCGGCCACGACCTGGAGGTGGCCTGGAGGTGGCGCTGGAGGCAACGACGGGCTGGCGCCCGCGGGCGTCAGGCGCCCGTCTGCCCCGCGTCGGCGCGGCGGCCCTCGATCAGAACGGCGGCGTGCGGCGCCGCCGCGGCTCTCGGCTTGGCTGTGGCGTCGCCTTGACCGGGTGTCCCCGTCGACCAGCCTTGTAGTCGTAGGTGGTCCCGTCGACCAGTTGGTAGTCGGTCACTACGAACACGATCTTCCAGGCGCAGGCGTTTCCGTCGATCGTGTCGGGATTGAGCGGCGGGAACCCCGAGTAGGACGGCGCGTCTTTGGCGTGGTTCTTGAGTTCCTTGACCCAGTGGTTGGGGGAAATCCCGTCGGGCTTCTGCGGCGGGACGGGGAGGAAGTAGACGCGGAAGGTGTACGCGGAGACGGCCTTCGGGTCGGAGCTAGGACTGGGGGGCCCCCACCCCTCGCCTACTTCGATGCCCCAGGCCGTCTCTGCCTCCTTGGCGGCCGACGCCTCATGCGAGTACGTCCCGCCGACCAGGAACTTGAACGACTCCTCCTCACCCACGCCGAAGATGGTGGCTCCCTCGCCGCCGCTGACGCCGACGTAGAGCTCGCCGTCGAGCGTCCAGCTCGTCTCGGTGAAGTCGGTCGTCGCCGCCTCGAAGCTCTGCTCCGACGTGCCGGTCGAGCTCCAGGAGGCTGTGAGGTAGTTGGCCAGTTTGGTGAACTGGTAGGCGTTCGCCTCGATGACATTCCCGAAGTAGTTATCACCCTCGCCGAGCTCGGCCATCCGCTTGTTCCAGCCCTCCGGCGTGTACGAGTCGAGGTCACCGGGCGTGACCGCGTACGGCACGTAGCTGCGCGACACGGCCGGCTCAAAGGAGCACGAGAAGGTGGTGAAGAGGGGCGCCTGGCTGCCAGCGCTCGCGTTGAAGCCGTCGGCGATCGGGTTGCCATTCGCATCCAGGAACCGATACGCCGTCCAGAGGAACTTCGCCGCGGCCCCCCAGACGGTGCCGCCCGGGACCAGGTTCGCCGGCGTGGCTTTGGGGTCGAGCTTCGCCGTCTCCCCCTTGGCGTCGCTGAACGACGTGGTCGTGCCGTCGGTCTTCACGTAGGCCATGCCGGCGGACAGCGAGATGTCCCAGGCCGGGCCGTAGCCCTTGTCTGACTCGCCCTCGCTCTTGAAGCCCACGCTCCACGAGTTAGACACCGAGTGCTCGATTGCGGCCTTCTGCGTGGCGCTGTAGGTCACCGTCCCGAACTCGGGCGTGTCGCCGCCGGACGTCTCACCGAGCGCGGCGTCCAGCAGCTGCTCGGCGTCGGCGAGGTTGACCGCCGGAATCGGGATCGGCCCGTCGATGATCCCGGAAGGGATGATCATCTCGGATTTCGCCGGCTTTGCCTGGCCGAGCGGGATGTCGGGGAACACCTGCGCCGTGCCGAACCGATCCACCTGACACCACGCGTGCTCTTCGCCATAGATGACGAACTCGTACACGGGATACTCCACGCCGGTGTACGTGTACGTCTTGTTAGTCTGGGGATCCTTGTAGGTGTACGTGGCCGTGTCGGGCGTCTTCTTGAACTGGGTGACGAACGCCACCGTCGGCGCGACGTCCCAGAGGCCAGCGGTCTGGATCTGGCTAACGTTGTAGGGCAGCGGTGACAACTGGTTATTAGGGTCCGGCGCGCTGTAGGTCGGAAAGGTCCGCACGTCGACGGTGCGGCCGCTCTTGTTGCTCCTGTAGGTGCGAATGCGGCCGGCCGGGTCGCGGACGGCCGCGCTCGGCCAGCCATCCAGTTGGCCGAACAGGCGATTGGCGTAGTCGAGGGTGCCGGTGGTGTCGGTGCCGGTGGTGTCGAGCGGGATTACCAGCGGGCTGTCGTTCGCCGCGGGTTGGACCCACAGGTATGACGATCGTGCCCCGGCTGGCGGCTGGCCGCTCTGGGGAGCCGCGGTAAACCAGTCGATCGTGATGGAGTCCCCAATCTTCGGGAACGGATAGTCGGGCCCGAACGGCGGCTTGGGCTTCGGGCCCCCCCAGATGTCGCTGCGGGCCTGCCAGGTGCCGCTCTGCTGGTCGATGTCGTCGACCTTGAACGTGCCGATGTAGATCGTCGCCTGGCCGGCGGCCCACCAGGTGTGGACGTGCGGGCACGCCACGATCAGCGTGTCGTCGCCGACGGCGGTCACGCTGACCTCGGCGTTCTCGGCGGCGATGAGCTCGCCATGGTGCGGGTCGCCCTGCGGGACAAGTGTTACCGCGCGCTGCCAACCCGGCTGGCCGCCCCCGCCCACGGTGTAGCGGGAGGCGAACAGCGCGCCCATGTAGTTGTTCCACACGAGGTGGAGCGCGTCGCCGACCGGGACGGCACCGCAGCGCGAGCGAGTCGACAGGCCCTTGACGCCGGGAATGGTCAGCAACGAGCTCGACCAGTTGGCCGCCTCGGTGACCTCGTTCTCGATGTCCAGCGGATTGCCGCTCGGGTCCACCAGCCGCAGCGTGAGCTGGTACATCGCCAAGCCCGCGTCGGCGCCGATGAACCACAGCTGCGAGTCGAAGACCGCCGCCGTGAACGGCATGGGATACCCCCGCTCGCCGGGAATCCGGAACTCTTTGGAGAACGGCGACAACATCGAAAACAGCTCCTCACTTGGGTGGCCCGATGCCCGCTAACGACACGGCGGTCATGACGGCCAGCGGCACGAGCGGCGGACGGCGTGGCAGAGCAGGCGCATGGGACTTCCCTTCCGTGTGGCGGTGCGGTGCAGGCGGTGCTGGCCGCGGATTGGGTCCTACGCTTCGAGGGTCGAGGTCGACGCCGGTTGTCGCCACCAAGGATGTCCGCGGTGGCAGCGCGTATCGACCGTAGTCCGCTACTGCATCTGGTCCCGGCCGCTACTGCATCGGCGGACGATACGGCCGGCAGGGAGTGCAGTACCGACCTACTGACGAGCGCCGCCGCGCCACCGCCTACCCTAGGGCGGTCATGGACCGCACCGAGCAGATCCGCCGTCTCCCGCTGGCTCTGGCGGTGGCGCTGCGGCTGCACGAGGCGGGGGCGGACAAGACGCTGATCGCAGCCGCCCTCGCCATCGAGCCCGAGGGCGTCGGTCCCTTGCTTCAGCTCGCCAGGGCCAAGCTCGACCGGATCGCGCGACGCCAGCTAGGCGGAGGCGACGGGGCCTGACTGGCGCCTGGGTCCCAAGGCCCCGTCGACCATGACTAGTGGACGCGGAGGTCTTGGCGGGTGCTGACGCCGAGCTTGCGCATCGCCCGGTACAGATGGGACTCGACGGTGCGCACCGAGAGCACCAGCCGTCCGGCGATCTCCGCGTTCGACGCGCCGGTTGCCGCCAGCATGACGATCTCGCGTTCGCGCTGGGTCAGGGAGGCGGGAGCGAGCTCGACGGCGGCGAGCACGGGCGACACGACGCCCTCGCACTCGGCCCGAAAGCGCGCGCTCAGCCCGATCGCGCGGCGGGCCGAATCGTCTCGGCCGGACTTGGCGTAGGCGAGGGCGGCGAGGGCGCCGCTTTCCGACGCCCACAGGCATGCCCCGAGCTCGCCCAGCGCCTCCGCGTTCGCCATCAGCGCCGCTGCGTCGTCGGCGGCCACCGCGCCGGCAAGCTGCGCGAAGAGCGCGACGAGGGGCGCATCGCAGACGCCCGCCAGGGCCTCGAGCCGCAGGGCGACGGTACGCGCAGGGGCGCCGGCGCGAAGCGCTTCGTGCAGCACGGCGGCCCGGTCGACAGGATCGACCTCATCGTTGCTCGCGGCGTCGAGCAGCATCGCCGCCGCGTGCCGCGCTGCTCCGTCCAGCACGGCGAGCTGCGCCCGAGCGGTGATCTCAAAGGCCTGCAGGTACGGGACCGGGGCAGCGCCGACCGCGGCGTCGTAGCCGGCAAGCGCCGCGCCAGTGTCGCTGCGGTCGCCCTGCATCGCGCTGCTCAGGGCCAGGCACAGCCACGCCAGCGGTAGCCGCCCCATCGCGTCGCTGCGCTCCAGGACATCGATCGCCTCGCGCGCGCGCCGCGTGGCCGTGACCGGCCTCCCGCGGCGCATCGCCAAGCCGGCCAGCATGGTCAGGACCTCGCCAGAGGTGAGCGGATCGTCCCTGCCGGCGGTCGCGCGGTCCGCTGCCTCAAGCCAGCGCTCGACCTCGTCCCACTCATAGCCGGCCATCAGGCGAACCGCCCACCAGGCCACGAGCGCGTAGGCGTCGTCGTCGCCGCGCAGCGGCACCGCACTCGGCCGCAAGCGCTCGGTCAGCATGCGCGACTCGACGGTGCGACCGACCTCGAACAAGCTGAGCGCATAGGCGATCGAGGCCCGGCGGCGCAGCTCGGGAATCAGGTCGTCCTGGCGGAGCAGCCTGTCCAGCGCATCCACGGCCCGCGCCGAGCCGGCGCCGGGGCTCGTCAACAACACCTGGCTGCGGATGAGGTCGACGCGACCGCTCCATACCCGCTGGGCGAACCACGATTCCGCGCGGTCCAGCAGCGCCAGCGCCGCTCCGGAGCGCTGCAAGCCGACATGGAGCACGCGCAGCGCTCGATGCTCCAAGTAGACGACCGCCGGCTCGGGCGAGTCGAACCTGCCCTCGGACGCCGCCAGGACGGTCTCGGCCTCGGCAAAGCGCCGTTGCAGAACCAGGGCACGCCCGAGCACGAGCGCTCGCTCGGGGCCGTTTGGGGCTCCTCGCGCCAGTCCTTCGGCCAGCTCAGGATCACCCAGCGCGTTGGCATCGCCGGCCGCCGCCAAGAGCAGGGGGCCGTCGGGAGCGGCGCCGGCATCCTCGAGCCAGGCAGCGACCCGCAGCGCGTCACCGCGACGCCCAAGCCCGCTGGCCCGCACCGCCTCGGCAAGGCGCATGCGCAGCTCCACTGCACCTGCATGGGGCATCGCGGCCCGCACGACCTCGCCGTACAGCGGGTGGCTGAGCCGCGCCTGTCCGGGTCCCGCCGGCGCGACCAGGGCCAGCCCACGCGCCTCGAGCCCCGCCAGCGGCGCCAGTCCGGTGATCCGGGCGACGGTGTCGAGCTCCAGCGGCTCCCCCAGCGCCAGCAGGCGGGCGGCGGCCAGCTCGTCGGCACCGAGCCCGTCCAGCCCCGCAGAGATCAGCTCGGCCAGCGCCGGGCTGAGGGCTGGCGGCGCGGACAGCCGCCACCGGCCTGCCTGGTTGGTCAGCGCCCCGCTTGCCAGCGCGCCCTTGACGAGCTCACGCAGATACAGCGGATGCCCTTCGCTGGCCCGGTACGCCCAGCCCAGCACGCCGGGGGCCACCTCGCCGCCCAGCGCGCGCTCCAGCAGCGTGGCCACCTCCTCCTCCGACAGCGGTTGCAGCTCCAGCCGCGGCACCTCCAGGTCCTTCCATAGCGCGACAATCGGGTCCGGACAGCGCTCCCCGGCGCGCACGGTCACGACCACGAACGCCGTCGCGTTCAGGGCCACGTGCAACACCAGCGCCGCCGACGTCGGGTCCAGAAGGTGGGCATCGTCGACGCCGAGCACCAGGCGCTTCCCCGCTGCCCGCTCACGCAGCGCCTCCGCGCACAGCTGGAACAGGTGCAACCGATCCTCGGCAGGCGTCCCCACCGGCACCAGGTCGGCGAACGGTCCCAGCGGAATGGACGCCGCCGCCCGCGTCGCCTGGACCCACTCGGTGGCGGCACCCTCCCCGAGGGCACCTGCGAGGGCCTCCCTGGCCAACCGGGTCTTGCCCACCCCGGCGGCCCCGCTCACCACCACACCGGGGCACGCCGGGTCACGCCGGGCCGAAGCGATCCACTGCAGCTCGTCCTCACGCCCGATCAACGGCCACGAGATCTGCGGAACGATCCGACTCGGCGGTCCCTTCGTCATGCGTTGATTCTCCGGCAGCGCTTACGGGGTTCATTTGCCGGGCGGCCCGTTCTCCCGGAGTCATCCAGTCGAGCCGTGACCCCAGCGGCTCATCAACACGGGCAGCTCGTACCATGCCAGGCTGGTCAGCATCGACCTCGTCGACAACCCGCTTGGTCAGCTGGCCACGTCGACCACCACCAATCATCCTCTCTTGAGGCAGGCAGGCCAATATCGACAACCCACGCACTCAACATCGGAGCTTCTTCCCATACGCACCGCCTTGGCACTGTCTCGACGCCTCAACTCATGCTCAGCCAACCCTGCCCGCTGTAAACGGCGCCTGCCATAACGGATGAAGCGTCGCCGCTCGCTCTACGCTCGACCGTAATCGTCCGAGGAGAGCAGTGCGCCAAGGCGCCGGCTGGACGGCGGAGTGCCCCTCTGCAGCGGTCTGGTGGCGGCGGCGGCCAGCCCGCCCCTGGCAGTGTCCTACGCTGCTGAGCTGTCCTGGTCGCTGATCGCCCTGGCGGGGTCTACCCGGCCGAGCTTCCAGACGGCGTCCCAGCGGGGGGCGTCGTCGCAGCGGTCGAAATGCCAGGATGCCTGCCATGGCGGCTGTCGCCGGTCGGCGTCCACCATTCGGTGTCCATCCGTCCCGTCCGGTGTCCAGCCCGTCCGGTGTCCAGCCCGTCCGGTGTCCAGCCCGTCCGGTGTCCGCCGTCTGCTGTCCGGCCCTCTGGTGTCCGCTGTCCGGCGTCCGGCTGTCTGGTGTCTGCCCGCCTG
>Ga0081538_10003541_pt1 | contig 14682 bp, 11 predicted proteins | sample TabmetS5T2R1_FD_71022 | JGI IMG/M metagenome (GOLD analysis project Ga0081538, IMG submission 71022) | Tabebuia heterophylla rhizosphere microbial communities from the University of Puerto Rico - S5T2R1 | ecosystem: Host-associated > Plants > Roots > Rhizosphere ... | reverse complement strand
CAACCGCTGTCGCAGGGCGCCGAGGCCGCGGCTCACGCGCTTGCGCACCACCGCCTCGGAGGTGTCGGCGGCGTGGGCGATCTCCGGGTACGGCGTCTCGTCGAGCACGTGTGCCCGCACCGCCTCCCGCTGCTCGGGCGGGAGCTCGTCGATCAGCTGCCAGGCAGCGTCGCGGCCCAGCATGGCGATCATCTCGCGATCGTCCTCGCCGACCGGCACGCGCTCGATCCCGAGCCGGCGGCGCATCCGGTCCTCGGCGGCGCCGCGGCGGCGGTAGTCGCCGAGCTTGTGCTGGGCGATCCCGAACAGCCAGGCCACCGCCGGGGTCGGGCCGGGCCGGAAGCGGCGGCGCGAGGCGAGCGCGGCGGCGAACGTCTCGGCGGTCAGGTCGGCCGCGACCTCGGGGTCCTGGACGCGGCGTGCGAAGTAGCCCAGCAGCATGTCGACGTAGCGGTCGTAGAAGAGACCGAAGTCCTCGGGATCGTCCGAGTGGAGGAGGTCCTCGTCGGTCCGCATGGCCGCCTCCAGACAACACTCGCACGAACCACGGCGGTTGTGACAGAGTCGGCCCATGAAGGTGGCCGTCCTCGGCGGCGGGGTCGCCGGCCTCACCGCCGCGCACGAGCTGTCCGAGCGCGGCTTCGACGTCGTGGTGCTCGAGGCGCGCGACATCCCGGGCGGCAAGGCGCGCAGCCTGCCGGTGCCCGGCTCCGGCACCGGCGATCGCAAGGACCTGCCGGCCGAGCACGGCTTCCGCTTCTTCCCGGGCTTCTACCAGCACCTGCCGGACACGATGCGGCGGATCCCGGACGGCCGCGGCACGGTCTTCGACAACCTCACCGGCGCCACGCGGATCCTCTTCGCGCAGGCCGGCGGCCGCAACGAGCTGATCGCCGGCGCCCACCTGCCCGAGTCGTTCGAGGACCTCGCCGTCCTCAGCCGCTTCGTGTTCGAGGTGCTCACGACGCTCGGCATCCCGCCGCAGGAGCACACCGTGCTCATGGAGCGCCTCCTGACGCTGCTCACGAGCTGCGACGAGCGGCGCTACGAGCAGTGGGAGCGCCAGGCGTGGTGGGACTACATCGGGGCCGAGCGGCGCTCGAAGGCGTTCCAGAAGTGGCTGGGGGAAGGGCTCACGCGCACGCTCGTCGCCGCCCGCGGCCGCGAGATCAGCGCCCGTACCGGAGGCCTGATCCTGGCCCAGATCCTCTTCGACCTCGCCCGCGCCGGCGGTCGCGCCGACCGCGTCCTCGACGCGCCCACCAACGAGGCGTGGATCGACCCGTGGGTCGCGCATCTGCGCGCGCGCGGCGTCGACCTGCGGCTCGCCCAGCCGGTGCAGGGGCTCACGATCCGCGACGGCCGCGTCGACGCCGTCACCACGCCGTCCGGCCCGGTGACCGCCGACCACTACGTCGCCGCGCTGCCGGTCGAGGTCATGCGCCAGCTCGCCGGCCCGCCGCTGCGCGCGCTCGACCCCGCGTTCGCCCGGCTCGACCGGCTCGTCACGCGCTGGATGAACGGCGTGCTCTTCTACCTCGACCGCGACGTCCCGCTCGAGCACGGCCATGCCGTCTACATCGACTCCGAGTGGGCGCTGACCTCGATCTCCCAGGCCCAGTTCTGGAAGGAGGTCGACCTGAGCCGCTACGGCGACGGGCGGGTGAAGGGCATCCTCTCGATCGACGTCTCCAACTGGGAGGAGCCCGGCCGCCGCACCGGCAAGATCGCCATGCGCTGCACGCCCGAGGAGATCCGCACCGAGGTCTGGGGCCAGCTCGTCGACCACCTCGAGGACGAGCTCGACGAGCGCCGCGTGCTGACCTGGTTCCTCGACCCCGCGATCACGTTCCCGAATCCGACCGAGGCCGCCAACCTCGAGCCGCTGCTCATCAACACCGCCGGCTCCTGGGCCGACCGACCGGGCGTGACCACCACGCTGCCGAACCTCTACCTGGCCGCCGACTACGTCCGCACCAACACCGACCTCGCCACGATGGAGGGCGCGAACGAGGCCGCACGCCGCGCGGTCAACGCGATCCTCGACCGCAGCGGCTCCGCCGCCGCCCGCTGCGCGGTCTACACGCTGCCCGAGCCGGCCGTCCTGCGTCCGGCGCGGCGCGTCGACGAGCTCCGCTGGCGGCTCTTCCACCGGCCCGCCAAGCCGCGGCTGAAGGTCACCGACGGGGGAGACCTCGAGCCGGCGAGCCTGATCTCGCGCGGCCTGCTGACACTGGGGTCCCTTACGCGACGGCTGGGTCGCTGACCCGCTCGAGCCCCGCTTCGCGGCAGCCCGCCTCGAGCTCGCGCAGACCGAACGCGCGCACGGGCCCGAGCGCGCCGGTGCCGTGGACGCCGCCGGCCGCCGCCTTACGCGCGGCCCAGGCGATGATCCCGGCGGTCAGCGTGTACGGCTCGCCGCCGGTGAGATGGACCTCGGCGAGCTTGTGGCCGTCGCCGTCGTACGCCTCGCCGACCGCCCACGAGATGCCGGAGCCGGGCTCGTCGGCGCCGCCGCCGGCGACCTCCACGAGGCGGCTGCCGGCCAGCTGGAGGGCACCGCGCACGCCGGGCACGCGCAGCGCCACCGACCCGGCCAGGCTGCCGGCCTGTAGCGGCCGCGCCAGCGCGCCGAACCAGCCGAGGTAGACGTTGACCTCGAGCAGACCAGGATGGGTCTCCGGCAGCGTCAGGTGCTCGGCGCCGCCGATCGAGATCGCGTCGCGGTCCTTGCCCTTGACGTGGAACGAGCGCACCCGCTCGGCGATCCGCGCCGGCCGCAACCGGGCGCCGCGGAACGCGTAGTTGTCCTCGAGCATGATCCCGACCGCCGAGCGCCGCGTACCGGCGCTGATGCCCGCACCGAAGGCGTAGTAGCCGATGTCGACCCGCACCGCGTCGGTCCCCGCCTGCTCGAGGGCGAGCGCCCCGGCCAGCGCGCCGGGCACGTAGTCGTAGCCCATGGCCGGCAGCAGCGCCGCGCCCGCGCGCTCGGCCACCGGCCCGAACTCCTCCCAGACGCGGCGGATGAACGGCGGCTCGCCGGTCGAGTCGATGTAGATGCCCTTGGCGGCGATCGCGGCGCGCACCGCCGGCTCGCCCCACTTGACGAACGGCCCGACCGTGCTGACCAGCACGTCCCCCGGCTCGAGCAGCGCGAACACCGAGTTCTGGCGCAGGGCGTCGGCGACCCTCCACTCGGTCCCGAGCCGGTCGGCGAGGTCGCGCACGGAATCCTCCGAGCGTCCGGCGAGGACCGGCGACGCGTCCTGCGCGGCGAGCCGCTCGGAGACGAGCCGGCCGGTGAAGCCGGTGGCTCCGAAGACGACGATGCGTGAGGCCATGGGTCGTGTGCCTACCCCTGTGTCAACAGCTACTACCATGCATGGCAACGACTACCGAAGCGTCAGAGACGATGCAGAGGGCCCGCCTACCGAAGGGCGGGCGCAAGAAAGGGAAACATGCCAGAAGTGCACCGGGTCTCCGTCGAGATCGGCGGGTCGGAGATCTCGTTCGAGACCGGATGGATGGCCAAGCAGGCCTCCGGTGCGGTCGTCGTCCGCTCGGGCGACACGGTCGTCCTCAACACGGCCACCGCGGGGAATCTCCGTGACGTCGACTTCCTCCCGCTGACCGTCGACGTCGAGGAGCGCATGTACGCCGCGGGCAAGATCCCCGGCTCGTTCTTCAAGCGCGAGGGCCGCGCGGGCGAGAAGGCGACGCTGATCGCGCGCATGATCGACCGCCCGCTCCGCCCGCTCTTCCCCAAGGGCTGGCGCCGCGAGACGCAGCTCGTGGGCATGCCGCTCTCCGTCGACCAGGTCAACGCCTACGACGTGCTCGCCATGAACGGCGCGTCGGCCGCCGTGGTCATCTCCGACATCCCGTTCCCGACGCCCGTCGGCGCGGTCCGGATCGGCAAGGACGCGGAGGGGAACTTCCTCATCAACCCGACCGAGGAGCAGCTGCTCGAGTCCGACCTCGACCTCGTCGTGTCGGGCACCGACGAGGCGATCCTCATGGTCGAGGCCGGGGCCAACGAGATCCCGGAGGCCGAGATCCTCGACGCGCTGGACATCGCGCACAGCGCGATCCGCAAGCTCGTCGCCGCGCAGCGCGAGCTGGCCGAGAAGGCCGGCAAGCCGAAGCAGGAGATCGAGGTCCCGCAGGTCGACGAGGACCTCGCGCGCCAGATCGCCGACTCGCACGGCGCCGCGCTCGACGCCGCCACCCAGGTGGAGGACAAGCTGGAGCGCCAGGCGGCGACCAAGGAGGTCGAGGAGCAGGTCCTCGCCCAGTACTCCGGGGACCCCGCCGCCGAGACGTGGGCCGAGTTCCGCCAGAAGGCGCAGCTCGCGTTCGACGCGCTCGAGAAGAAGCTCATCCGCGAGCGCATCGCGGTCCAGAAGAAGCGCCCGGACGGCCGTCAGCCGGACGAGATCCGGCCGATCGACATCCAGGTCAAGCCGCTGCCGCGCACGCACGGCTCGGCGCTGTTCACCCGCGGCCAGACGCAGGCCCTCTCCGTGGTCGCCCTCGGCACCACGCGCGAGGAGATGCGGCTCGACAACCTCGGGCTGGAGACGGCCAAGCGCTACTTCCACCACTACAACTTCCCGCCGTTCTCGGTGGGCGAGGCCGGCTTCATGCGCGGCCCCAAGCGCCGCGACATCGGCCACGGCGCGCTCGCCGAGCGCGCGCTGGTCCCGATGATCCCGGACCAGGAGACGTTCCCGTACACGATCCGCGTCGTGTCGGACATCCTCGAGTCCAACGGCTCGTCCTCGATGGCCTCGGTCTGCGGCTCGACGCTGTCGCTGATGGACGCCGGCGTGCCGATCAAGTCGCCGGTGGCCGGCATCGCGATGGGCCTGATCAAGGAGGGCGACGACTACGTCGTGCTGTCCGACATCGCCGGCGTGGAGGACCACCTCGGTGACATGGACTTCAAGGTCGCCGGCACCTCGCGCGGGATCACCGCCCTCCAGATGGACATCAAGATCACGGGCGTCACGTTCGAGATCCTGCGCGACGCGCTGTCCCAGGCCAAGGAGGGGCGTGAGTTCATCCTCGGCAAGATGGCCGAGGCGATCGGCGAGCCGCGCACCGAGCTGTCCGAGTTCGCGCCGCGCATCTCGGCGGTCAAGATCGACCCCGACAAGATCGGCCTGCTGATCGGCAAGGGCGGCGAGACGATCCGCGCGCTGCAGGAGGAGTTCGAGGCGCAGATCGACGTCGACGACGAGGGCAACGTGCGCGTCTACGCGCAGACCGGCGCCCAGGGCGACGCGCTCGTCGACCGCATCCGCTCGATGACCAAGGAGGTCGAGGTCGGCGACGAGTTCGTCGGTGCGAAGGTCGTCAAGACGACCACGTTCGGCGCCTTCGTCGAGCTCGCCAAGGGCACCGACGGCCTGCTGCACATCTCCAACGTCTCGCCCGGCCAGCGCGTCGGGACGGTCGAGGAGGTCCTCAACAAGGGCGACGAGATCTCGGTCCGCGTGGTCGAGGTCGACCGCGAGCGCGGCCGCATCGGCCTGCGCCTGGCCGAGGACCCCGACATCGCCGGCAAGACGAAGGAGGAGCTCGTGGCGATCGGCTCCGGCGGCGGCGACGGCGGCGAGCGCCGTGAGCGCCGCGGCGGCCGGGGCGGCGATCGCCGCAACGGCGGCGGCCGCGGGCGCGACCGCGATCGCGACCGGTCGCGCGGCGACCGGGACCCCGATCGGGGCTAGCGCCCTGCCCGCACACCGGATCACGGAGCTCGACTCAGGGCTGCGGGTCGCGACGGAGGTCATGCCCTCCGTCCGGTCCGCGGCCCTCGGGTTCTTCGTGGGCACCGGCTCGCGCGGCGAGGCGGTCGAGGAGGCGGGCCTCTCGCACTTCCTCGAGCACCTGCTCTTCCGCGGCACCGAGCGCTACGGGTCGGCCGAGATCGACCAGCTCTTCGACGCCATGGGCGCCGAGCTCAACGCCGGCACCGACAAGGAGAGCACCACGGTCTACGCGCGGATGCTCGATCAGCACCTCCCGCGCGCGTTCGACGTGATCGCCGACATGGTGTGGCGGCCCGCGTTCCGGGACGTCGACCCCGAGCGCGAGGTCGTGCTCGAGGAGATCGCCATGTACGAGGACGACCCGCAGGACACGGTCTTCGACGTGCTCGGCGAGGCGGTCTTCGGCGGGCACCCGCTGGGGCGGCCGATCATCGGCCGCGCGCCGGTGATCCGCGAGACCCCGGTCGAGCGGATCGCCGCGTTCCACCGTGCCCGCTACGTGCCGGGCTCGGTGGTGATCGCGGCCGCCGGCTCGGTCGACCACGACCAGATCGTCGAGCTCGCCGCCCGCACGCTCGGCGCCGGCGGGCCGGGCGGCGCGCCCGCGATCGAGCCGGCGCCGGTCGACCCTGCGCCGACCGTGCGCTTCCAGCGCAAGGACACCGAGCAGTGCCACGTGTGCCTCGGCGCGGTCGGCCTCCCGCGCGGCGACGACCGGCGCTTCGCCTCGCGCGTGCTCGACGCGATCTTCGGCGGCCTCTCCTCGTCGCGGCTCTTCCAGGCCGTGCGCGAGGAGCGCGGGCTCGCGTACTCGGTCTACTCGTTCGCCGGCCAGTACAACGACACCGGCCAGATCGGCCTCTACGTGGGCACACGGCCCGACAAGGTGGGGGAGGCGATGGACGTCGTCGCCGCCGAGCTCGGCCGCCTGCGCGAGCAGCCGGCGAGCGAGGAGGAGCTCGAGCGCGCCCGCGAGAACGTCAAGGCGCGGGTCGTGCTCGCGCTGGAGTCGACCGGCGCGCGCATGAACCGGCTCGGCGCCTCGCTGCTCTACGGCCTGCCGCTGCTGGAGACGGACGAGGTGGTGGCCCGCTTCGAGGCCGTGACCATGGACGACCTGCGCGAGCTGACCGACGAGCTGTGGGCGCCCGAGCGCCTGTCGGCGGCGGGCATCGGCCCTGACGAGCAGGCCTTCCGCGCGGCGGTCACCGACGTCTGCCCGGGCGCCGGCGTCGCGGCATGATCCGCGTGGCGGTGGCCGGCGCGGCCGGCCGCATGGGGCAGATGGTGTGCGCGGCGGTCGACGGCGCGGACGGCATGGCCCTGACGGGGCGCGCCGACCCGCTGCTCGACACGCCGGTCGCCTCCGTCCTCGGTGACGCCGACGTCGTGGTCGACTTCACGCGCCCTGACTCCGCGCTCGACAACGCGCGCGCGGCGCTCGAGGCCGGCGTGCACGTGGTGATCGGGACCAGCGGCTTCGACCTCGAGGGGCTGCGTGCGGCCGCGGCGTCGTCCTCGGCGCGAGCCTTCTTCGCCCCCAACTTCGCGGTCGGCGCGGTGCTGATGATGAGGTTCGCCGCCGAGGCGTCGCGGATCATGGAGCGCTCCGAGATCGTCGAGCTGCACCACGCGGGGAAGCTCGACGCCCCGTCCGGCACCGCGGCGCGGACGGCCGAGATGATGGAGGGCGAGGTGCCGATCCACTCGGTCCGCCTGCCGGGCATCGTCGCCGACCAGGAGGTCGTGCTCGGCGACGTCGGGCAGACGCTGACGATCAGCCACCGCACCGTCGACCGCACGAGCTTCATGCCCGGGGTCCTGCTCGCCATCCGCCGCGTCGCGGACCTGCCCGACCCGGTGACCGTCGGGCTCGAGCACTTGCTCTTCGAGTGACGATCGCGGTCACGGACCACGCCGTCGAGCGCTACCTGCAGCGCGTGCGCGGCGTGCTCGACGCGCGGCCCGAGATCGCCGGTCGTGTCCGCCGCGCCTACGAGGCGGGCCGGGTGTCGGACGCGCCGCGAGGCGCCGTCCACGTCCGCGACGTCGAGCGCCCGGACCTCGTCTACGTCTGCCTGCGGGACGTGCCGCGCGACGAGCTGGTCGTGGTGACGCTGTGGGAGGAGGGCGAGGACCCGGCGGTCCCGCGGGAGTTCACCGACGCGCTGCGGCGTCAGTAGCGCACGGCGCGGCCGCGCCCGGCGCGCTTGGCCTCGTAGAGCGCCTCGTCGGCGTTCGAGAGCACGGCGGAGAGGCTGTCGGCCTCGTCGTCCGGGCTGGCGGCGCCGATCGAGACGCCGACCTGGAGGCCCGCCTGCTCACCCTCGAACGCGGCGGCGACGGCCGCGAGCACGGCCGAGGCCGCCTCGTCGCCCCGATGAGGGCTGCCCGGGACCCAGAGGGCGAACTCGTCGCCGCCGAGCCGGCCGACGACGCCCTGGCTGGAGAGGTGGCGCGCCACCTCGGTGAGCACCAGGTCGCCGGTCGCGTGGCCGTGGCCGTCGTTGACGGCCTTGAAGTGGTCGATGTCGCAGATGAGCACGCTGCCCGGCTCGCTGTCGGCCACCGCGCGGCGGACCGTCGCCATCCAGTGGCGGCGGTTGAGGACGCCGGTGAGGTCGTCGACGCGCGCCTGGCGCTCGAGCTCGGCGACCCGGGCCGCCATCGCGGCGCCGCCCTTGCCGCCGCGGACGGCCTCGAGCGCGAGATCGTCGAAGTCCTCGTCGCAGAGGCCGAGCTTCTCGAGCGCGGGGCCGAGCAGCGCGTAGTCGGGCTCGGGGCGCGAGGCGAGGCCCACGACCTCGTCGGCGATGATCACGCAGGCGGTCTCGGGCGAGGCGATCCGGACGCCGGTCGGGCCGCCGTGGTGGAAGGCGATGACCTCGGCCACGGGGGCCTCGATCTGCGAGGCGCGCGCCACGCGGGCGCCGGCCTCGGCGTGGTCGACGCCCAGGCGCTTGCGCTCGGCGCCGGCGCGGGCGGCGCCGGCGGGGTGCTCGGCGGCGATCGCGTCGAGCGCCTCGTCGCCGAAGGCGAGCGGCATCACGAGCTTGCCGACGTCGTGCAGCAGGCCGCCGAGGTGGGCGACGTCGGTCGACGCCCCGGTGCGCTCGGCGATCCCCTGGGCGGTGCCGGCGACGGCCGCGGCGTGCAGGTGCAGGTGGCCGATCGAGCGGCCGCCGTTGCCGGGGGCGCGCTGGAAGAAGCGGTAGGTGGCGGCCTCGAGCGCGAGCTGGGCGATCGCCTTGCGGCCGACGAGCGTGACCGCGGCGCGGATGCTGCGGGCGCGCAGGGGGCGGGCGGAGGCGGCCGAGTTCGCGTAGCGCAGGAGGTCGGCGGCGAGGCCCTGGTCGGCCTCGAGCGCGGCCACCATGTCCCCGATGCCGGCGTCCTCGCTCTCGGCGATGACCTGGACGCGGCGCACGGTCGCGCTCAACACGGGCAGACGGCCGAGCCGCTCGACCGCGGAGTCGAGTCGGTGATCCGACGCGGGGGCCGTATCTGTCAGGTTGCGAACCATCGGGCTCTCTCCGGTCAGGATCGGCGGATCGCGCGGATGCTTGAGCCTGCGGCCTAACCTTGTCCGAGCAACGACGAGGGAGGCAGAATGACCCGGAAACTGGGCGAACACGAGGCCGAACCCGTCGGGCCCCCGCCCGACGCGCCGACCCCACCGCACGGCGATCCGGTCGCCCCCGGCGGGGCGCCGTCGCCGCCCCGGCCTCCTGAGCCGACGCCGGATCCGGAGGCACCGGACGACGACACGGGCTGAGCGCCGCGTCGCCTGCGAGAATCTGCGTCATGCGTCCCCTGGGAGGCCTGCTCACGGCCATGGTGACCCCCTTCCGCGCGGACGGCCGCGTGAACGAGGAGGGGGCGGTCGCCCTCGGCCGGCACCTGCTCGCCAACGGCTCCGACGGCCTGGTCGTCTGCGGGACGACCGGCGAGTCGCCGACGCTGGGCGACGACGAGATGGTCTCGCTGGTCTCCGTGATGGTCTCCGAGCTCGGCGGCGAGGCGCTGATCGCGGCCGGTGCGGGCTCGAACTCGACGCACCACGCCTGCCACCTCGCCGAGCGCATGGCGGCCACGGGCGCCGACGCCCTGCTGTCGGTCACCGGCTACTACAACCGCCCGAACCGGCGCGGCGTCGTGCGCCACTACGAGGAGGTCGCACGCGCGGCGGGCGGCACGCGGGTCATCGTCTACAACATCCCGAGCCGGACGACCGTGAACCTCGACCCCGAGCTCCTGGCCGAGCTGGCGCAGATCGACGGCATCGAGGCGGTCAAGCAGTCCAACACGGCCGAGCTCCAGCCGATCGACGGGATGACGCTGCTGACCGGCAACGACGAGGACCTCGCCCGCTGCCTCGACGTCGGCGGCGCGGGCGGCATCCACGTGTCGAGCCACATCGTCGGCGCCGAGATGCGCCGGATGTTCGACGAGCCGGACCAGCGCGCCGAGATCCACCGGCGGCTCAGCCCGCTGTTCGCCGCGATGTTCTGCACCGCCAGCCCGATCCCGGTCAAGACCGCGCTCAACCTGCTCGGCCACGACGTCGGCGGCCTGCGGCTGCCGCTCGTGGAAGCCGACGAGTCCGAGCTCGAGATCATCCGCGGCGCCTTGGAGCGACACGGTCTGATCCGCCCCCACCACGCGCCCCCGCTCAACCCCGTCCACGCCGCGTGAGCGGCGTCCTCCGCGTCCTCCCGCTCGGAGGCGTCGGCGAGATCGGCAAGAACCTCACGGTCGTCGAGTACGACGACCGGATCGTCGTCGTCGACTGCGGGCTGCGGTTCCCGACCGCCGAGATGATGGGCATCGACCTCGTGCTGCCCGACTTCACGTACCTGCGCGAGCGCGTGGCGGACATCGAGGCGATCGTCATCACCCACGGGCACGAGGACCACCTTGGCGCGCTGCCGTGGGTGCTGCGCGAGCTCGGCCAGCACGCGGTGCCGGTCGTCTACGGCGGCCAGCTCACGGTCGCCATGGCGCGCTCGAAGCTCGACGAGCACAAGCTGCGCGAGGTCAACCTCGACGTGCTCCCGATCGGCCAGGTGGCCGACGCGGGCCCGTTCGAGATCGAGCTCGTGCACCTCACGCACTCGATCCCCGACGCCGCCGGCGTCGCGCTCACCTGCGAGCTGGGCACGATCCTCTTCACCGGCGACTACAAGTTCGACCAGACGCCGGTCGGCGGCGCGCCGGCCGACATGGCCCGGCTGGCCGAGCTCGGCCGCGAGGGCCTGCTCCTGCTGTGCGGGGACTCGACCAACGCCGACCGGGCGGGGATCTCCACCAGCGAGTCGGTGGTCGGCCCGCAGCTCGAGCGGCTCTTCTCGCACTGCCCGGGCCGGATCGTGGTCACCTGCTTCGCGTCGAACATCCATCGCGTGCAGCAGGTCGTCGACGCCGCAATGGCGCACGACCGCAAGGTGGCGCTGATCGGCCGCTCGATGCGCAAGAACGTCAACATCGGTCGCTCGCTCGGGCACATCGAGATCCCCGAGGGCCAGCTCATCCCGCCGCGCGAGCTCGAGCAGTGGCGCGACGAGCGGCTCGTGATCATCTCAACCGGGTCACAGGGCGAGCCGCTGTCGGCGCTGCGCCGGATGGCGTACCGCGACCACCCGGCGGTCGAGCTCAAGCGCGGCGACACGGTGGTCTTCTCGGCGACCCCGATCCCGGGCAACGAGCGTGCCGTCAACGAGACGATCGACCGGCTGTACCACATCGGCTGCGACGTGGTGACCGCCCGTGACGCACCGATCCACGCCTCCGGCCATGGGTACGCGGAGGAGCTCAAGATGATGCTCAACCTCACGCACCCGCGCTACGTGATGCCGGTCCACGGCGACTACAAGCGGATGCTGCTGCACGCGCAGCTCGCCGAGGCGGTCGGCGTGCCGCCCGAGAACGTGTTCCGGACCGAGAACGGCACGTCGCTGGAGATCGACGCGAGCGGCGCCCGGCTCGGCGACCGCCAGACCGCCGGGCTCGTGTTCGTCGACGGCGTCGACATCGGCGACGTCGCCGACGTGGCGTTGCGCGACCGCCGCATGCTGTCGGCCGACGGCATCTTCATCATCGTCGCCACCGTGTCCGAGCAGGACGGCTCGTCGGTCGTCCCGCCCGAGGTGCTCGCCCGCGGGGTCCCGTTCCTGGACGAGAACGCCGCGATCGTCGACGAGCTGCGCGAGGCGGTGGAGGACTCGCTCGACCGCGCCGCGGAGCAGCGGATCACCGAGATCGACGTGCTGGAGTCGTTCCTGCACGACGACATCGCGGCGTTCATCTACGAGAAGCTGCGGCGCCGGCCGATGGTGTTGCCGGTGGTCGTGGAGGTCTGAGGCGCCTCATCGCCCCGGCCGACGCGGCTTCGAGGCGCCTCATCGCCCCGGCCGACGCGGACCCGTTGGCGGTCATCGCCCTGGCCAACGGCGGGCATTGAGGGAGCGGGATCGGCCGCTGCGCGATGCACCGGAATCGCGTGGGGCGGTCTATGGGTCGTATGGGCCCACAGACAACCCCAGTGGCGCGTTGCCGCTCGTCCGCGGACGAGCGCGCGCTCGATCCCTCTCCCTCAATGCCGGGGTTCGTGAACCGCGCGCTAGCGCGCGAAGGAGGAGGCGATGCCCTGCTCGGTCTGCTCGTAGTTGGCGCCGGCCTGCATGGTGAGCTGGCTGACGCCGTGGAGCGCCTCCTGGATGCCGCGGCTGGAGCGCTGCCACTCGGCCCACAGCTCCTGGAAGCGGGCCTGGGCGACGCCCTGCCACTCGCTCTGCAGTGGAGCGACCTGGCCGGCGAGCTGGGACAGGATCGACTCGATGTTGGCGGCGCCGGCGTTGAGCTGGCTGGCCACGGACTGCAGCTGCTCAGGGGTAACGGCGATGTTGGGCATCCGGTTGCCTCCCTTGGCTCCGATTGAACGTCGCGATGACGGGTACCCGGCTTGAACCTAACAAACACCGCGGCGTGACGGATCGGCCGGTCGTGGTATTCGTGAGGACCCAAGTGACAGCACAGGACGCGCTGACCTTCCACCGCCCGCCGCGGGAGTACCCGCCGGCGGTGCCCACGGACAAGCTGCGGATCGCCCCTCCGCCGACCCAGCCTCCGCCGCCGCATACCTCGCTGATCCAGGTGCTGTTCCCGGTGATCGGCGGCGTCGGCCTCGTCGGCTTCGCGATCGTCTACCGCAACAGCGCCTTCCTGATCGTGGCCGGGGCGATGATCTTCCTGCTGCTGGTCTTCTCGCTCGGCATGCGCTGGTCGCAGAAGCGCCAGGTCCGCAAGCGCGCGGCCGCCGACGCCCGCCGCTACGCCAAGTACCTGCGCGAGCGCGACATCGAGCTGGCCGAGGCCGGCGAGCTCCAGCGGGGCGCGCTGGCGCGCCTCTATCCCGACCCCGGCCGGCTGTGGACGCTGCTGGTCAAGCGTGCCAACGTCTGGGAGCGGCGGCCCGACCACAAGGACTTCCTCCACGTGCGGCTCGGCACCGGCAGCATCCCGCTCGACCGGCCGGTCGAGCTCGACCTCGGGATGAACCCGCTGGCCGAGTACCAGGCGCACTCGCTGCAGGAGGCGCGCAAGCTCGTCGAGCGGCGCGAGACGCTGCGCGGTGAGCCGGTGGTGGTCGACCTCGACGACATCGGCGTGCTGGCCGTCACCGGCGACCGCGAGCGCTCGCGCGCGTGGGCGCGCACGCTGATGAACCAGCTCGCGGCCTGGCGCGCCCCGCACGACCTCCAGCTCCTGACCGCCTTCGAGCCCGAGGTCGCCGACGCCTGGGAGTGGGGGAAGTGGCTCCCGCACCAGCGGATCGACCCCAATGTTCCCGGCGCGTTCCGCTTCGCGCGCTCCGTGACCGAGCTCGACGCCCTGCTCGAGCCCGAGCTGCGCCCCCGCCTCGAGCAGCTGCGACGGATCGCGGAGGCCGACGTGCGCGGCAAGGACATCCCGCTCGTCGCCCCCGAGCTCGTCGTGATCCTCGACGGCTACCGCCCGGACCACCCGGCCAACGAGCTGCCCGCCTTCCGCGAGCTGCTGCTGCGCGCCCGCGAGCTCAAGGTCGTGCTGATCCTCCTCACCGACTCGCGCGAGCTCGAGCCCTCGCACATCCACGCCCGCCTCAGCGTTCCCGAGCGCGGGCCGGGAGCGTGGGAGCTGTGGGGCCAGGACGCGCCGTCGATCCCCGAGGTGTTCCTCGACCAGGTCGACCTCGGCACGAGCGAGGCCACCGCCCGCACGCTGACCCCGCTGCGGCTCGCCGAGGGCGGGGACGGGGAGCGGGGCCTGAGCATGAACGTGCGGCTCGTCGACCTGCTCGGCCTGCCGTCCGCCGACGCGCTCGAGCTCGAGCACAGCTGGCGGCCGCGCCCGCGCGCGCTCAGCCTGCGCGCGCCGATCGGCCGCGCCGCCGACGGGGAGCTGCTCGAGCTCGACCTCAAGCAGGCGGCCGAGGGCGGCATGGGCCCGCACGGCGTGCTCGTCGGCGCCACCGGCTCGGGCAAGAGCGAGCTGCTGCGCTCGCTGGTGGCCGGCCTGGCCGCCACCCACGGGCCCGAGCAGCTCGCCTTCGTGCTCGTGGACTACAAGGGCGGCGCGGCGTTCGCCGACCTCTCGCGGCTGCCGCACGTCGCCGGCCTGATCACCAACCTCTCGCGCGACCTCTCGCTCGTCGACCGCATGCACGCGGCGCTCATCGGCGAGCAGGAGCGCCGCCAGACGATGCTGCGCGAGGCCGGCAACCTCGACGACATCGTCGCCTACCAGGCGCGCCGCGAGGCCGATCCGTCGCTGCCGCCGATGCCCGACCTGCTGGTCATCGTCGACGAGTTCGCCGAGCTGCTGGCCGCGCGGCCCGAGTTCATCGACCTCTTCGTCGGTCTCGGCC
>Ga0081538_10003540_pt1 | contig 14683 bp, 11 predicted proteins | sample TabmetS5T2R1_FD_71022 | JGI IMG/M metagenome (GOLD analysis project Ga0081538, IMG submission 71022) | Tabebuia heterophylla rhizosphere microbial communities from the University of Puerto Rico - S5T2R1 | ecosystem: Host-associated > Plants > Roots > Rhizosphere ... | reverse complement strand
CCCGGGCGCTGGTCTTCGACCTAGACGGCGTGCTGCTCGACTCCGAACAGGTCTGGAACGAGGCCAAGGAGGAGCTCGTGCGCGAGCAGGGCGGGCGCTGGCGTGAGGACGCCCCACGCAGGATGATGGGCATGAGCTCGCCGGAGTGGGCGGCTTATCTGCGCGGCGAGCTCGGGGTGCCGCTCGACCCCGAGGCGATCTCTGACCAGGTCGTGAGCCGCCTCGAGCAGATCTATCGGGACCGGCTGCCGCTGATCGACGGGGCGCCCGAGGCCGTGGACCGGCTCGCTGCGAGCCTGCCGCTCGGGCTCGCCTCCTCGTCGAACCGGGAGATCATCGACCTCTTCCTCGAGCTGACGGGGCTCGGTCCTCGCTTTGCGGTCACCCTCTCCTCCGAGGAGGTGGCGCGCGGCAAGCCGGCACCGGACGTCTACCTCGAGGTCCTGCGGCGCCTGCGGGCGGACCCCGCGGGCAGCATCGCGGTGGAGGACTCCGAGAACGGCATCCGAGCGGCGAAGGCCGCCGGGATGCGCGTCGTGGCGGTCCCCAATCCCCACTACCCGCCGGACCCCGCCGTGCTCGCCCACGCCGACGACGTGGTCGGCTCGCTGCACGAGCTGACGCTCGAGCGGGCGTTGGGTCGAGACCAGCGCTCCGAGCCGCCCGAATAACCCTCCACAAGTCTCGTCCTGCCGAAAGCGCGTCAGGTTGTGGGTCCTGGAGACACAAAACCCGCCGCGGTTCCGGCGACCCACGAACTTTGGAGGATTGTCCGGAGACGCCTCGGCGCGCGCAGCGCCGGATGGGCGACGTGAAGCGCCCGGCGACCAGCCCCGGGACCTCCGCTCGCGGCAGCGTACCGGCGCAAGCAACGTCCGTCCGGCGTCGTTAAATGGGTCTCCCCACCTGTACTCTCCCCCGCTGATGACGACCCACCACCTCTCAGACAACGAGTTCCTGTTCACGTCCGAGTCGGTCACGGAGGGCCATCCGGACAAGATGGCCGACCAGATCTCCGACGGCGTCCTCGACGCCGTCATGGCGGACGACCCGGCTGGCCGGGTGGCGTGCGAGACGCTCGTGAACACGGGGATGGTGGTGGTATCGGGCGAGATCACGACGACGACCTACGTGGACATCCCGAAGCTGGCGCGGGAGACGATCAGGCGGATCGGCTACAACGGCGGCCGCTATGGGTTCGATTGCGACACCTGCGCGGTAATCACCGCGATCGACGAGCAGTCGCCGGATATCGCGCAGGGCGTGGACATGGCGTATGAGGCGCGCACGGATCCTACGGATGACGACGTGCTGGATCTGGCGGGCGCGGGCGACCAGGGGATGATGTTCGGCTACGCGACGCGCGAGACGCGTGAGCTGATGCCGCTGCCGATTTCGCTTGCCCACAAGCTGGCGCAGCGGTTGGCGGAGGTGCGCCGCGCCGAGGTGGTGCCGTATCTGGGCCCGGACGGCAAGACGCAGGTGACGGTTCGGTACGAGTCGGGGCGCCCGATCGAGGTCGAGAAGGTGCTGATCTCGACTCAGCACAGGGACGGGGTGGACGCCGACACGCTCATCAGGCCGGACCTCTGGGAGCACGTGGTGCACCCGATCCTGCCGGCCGAGCTGTACGACGAGAAGAAGCTGCTCGACGACCACGGTCGCAACTTCCTGGTCAACCCGACGGGCAAGTTCGTGATCGGCGGGCCGGCCGGCGACGCCGGCGTCACCGGCCGCAAGATCATCATCGACACGTACGGCGGCATGGCCCGCCACGGCGGCGGCGCCTTCAGCGGCAAGGACCCCTCCAAGGTCGACCGCTCGGCCGCCTATGCGGCCCGCTATGTGGCCAAGAACATCGTCGCGGCGGGGCTGGCCGACCGCTGCGAGCTGCAGGTGGCGTACGCGATCGGCGTGGCGCACCCGGTGTCGGTGATGGTCGAGACGTTCGGGACCGAGAAGGTCGCTCGTTCCAAGATCGCGGAGCTGATCGAGGAGCACTTCGACCTGCGTCCGGGCGCCTTCCGCGAGTACCTCAAGCTGCACCGGCCGATCTACCAGAAGACGGCCGCCTACGGCCACTTCGGCCGCGAGGACCACGACTTCACCTGGGAGAAGGTCGACAAGGCCGACTCCCTACGCGAGGCCGCCGGGCTCTCGGAGCGCGACAGCGCACCGGCGAACGCCTAGTCGGTCGCCCCGCGCCGAGCTTGCGGCGCCGGAGCGCTTGCTCGCCGGGCCGGCCCGGGCAGGCGTCGAAGAATCTTCGATAGGCCCGGCCGCGCCGGAGGTCCTCCCGCTCGGGAAGTCCCCACCACCTCGGACATCGTCACAGGTCGGCGTCGATGGTCGGGTCGTCCGGCCCTCCGCGTACGGTGCGGACGTGATCGCCAAGGTGGAGCCTCTCACGCCCGCGCGCGCCCTGCGCGGGCCGTTCGACTACCTCCTGGCGGGCTCCCTCGAGGACGTTGGCGTAGGGAGCATGCTCGTCGTGCCCTTCGGCCGGCGCCGGCTCCTGGGCGTCGTCGTCGACGTGACCGAGCGGAGCGAGCTGCCGCCCGAGCGGCTCGCCGAGCCGCTGGCCGCGCTCGAGGCCGACGTGCCCCAGTCGCTCGTTCGGCTCGGCCTGTGGGTGGCGCGCGAGTACGTTTCGACGCCGGCGCGCGCTCTGGCGCTCGTGCTGCCGCCCGGCACGGGCACCGGCGCCGCCCGTCCGCTGCGGCCCAAGCGTTCGCTGCGCGCGTCGATGACGGCGGCGGGCGCGGCGGCGCTCGCCGTAGGCGGGCCCGCCGCGGACGCCGCCGGCGACGGGGCCCGGCCGGACGGCGGGCCTCCACGCGTGCGGCTCGGCGCGCGGCAGCGCGCCGCGCTGGACGCCCTCGCGGGCGGCCCTGTGGGCGCGGCGGCGCTCGCCCGTCGCGCCGGCTGCGACCACTCCACCCTGCGTAGCCTGGAGCGCCGCGGGCTCGTCAGCCTCGAACCCGCCGCCGAGCCGGCGCGGCGCCCGCGGGTGGAGCGGGTCGGGGCCCGCGCAGGGAGCGTCGCGCTCACCGCCGCCCAGCGCCGTGCTGTAGAGGCGGTCGAGGCGCGCCTCGACGGCGCCCCGGGCCGGCCGCTGCTGCTGCACGGCGTCACCGGCAGCGGCAAGACCGAGGTCTACCTGCGGGCAGTCGCCGCGGCCCTTCGCCGGCGTCGCTCCGCGATCGTGCTCGTGCCCGAGATCGCGCTCACCCCACAGACGGCGGGCCGCTTCGTCGAGCGCTTTGGCGACGCCGTGGCCGTGATGCACTCGCGCCTGTCCCGGCGGGAGCGCTACGACGAGTGGTGGCGGATGCGCCGCGGTGATGCGCGCGTGTGCGTCGGCCCGCGTTCGGCGGTCTTCGCGCCCTTCGCCGAGCTGGGGCTGATCGTCGTGGACGAGGAACACGACGGCTCCTACAAGCAGGAGGGGGACCCGCGCTACGACGCACGCACCGTGGCCGAGCGCCGTGCGGCCGCGGACGGTGCCCTGCTGCTCGCCGGCAGCGCGACGCCCCGGCCCGAGAGCATGCTGAGCTATGACCGCGTCGAGCTGCCCGGCCGCGTGGACGGCCGCCCGCTCCCCCCGGTCGAGATTGTCGGGATGCTCGGTGTGAACGGAGCTTTCCACCAGCGCACGCGCGAGGCGCTCGACGAGCTTCGGCGGCGCGACGAGAAGGCAATCGTGCTGCTGAACCGGCGCGGCTGGTCGAACTTCCTCTCCTGCCGGGCGTGCGGACGGGTCTGGCGCTGCCCCAACTGCGACGTCACGCTCGTGCTGCACCGCTTCGCGGGCGAGGTGGCGTGCCACCACTGCGGCCATTCCGAGCCGGTCCCCAGCACCTGTGGGGACTGTGGGTCGGTTTCGGTGGCGCGCCACGGGACGGGAACCGAGCAGCTCGAGCGTGAGCTCGAGGCGCTGGTGGCGCCGCTGCCGGTTTTCAGGCTCGACTCCGACGTGGCCGCCGCCGCCGGCGTCGGCGCCGTGCTCCGCCGCTTCGATGCCGCGTCCGCGGGCGTGCTCGTGGGAACGCAGATGGTGGCCAAGGGGCACGACTTCCCAGCCGTCACACTCGGTGTGGTGCTCGACGCCGACGCCACGCTGCGCTTCCCGGACTTCCGCGCCGAGGAGAGGACGTTTGCGCTCGTCGCGCAGCTCGCCGGGCGCAGCGGTCGCGGCCCGCGGGGCGGCCGGGTGATCGTGCAGGCGCTCGACCCCGAGGCGCGCCCCCTCCGCTTCGCGGCCGCGCACGACGCCCGCGGTTTCCTGGCCGGCGAGCTCGACCGCCGCGAGGCGCTCTCCTACCCGCCCCACGGACACCTCGTGCGCGTCGTGTGCTCCTCGACCGAGGCCGGGCCGGAGCTCGCGGCCGCCGAGGCCGTGCGCGAGCTCGCGGCCGCCGCGGTGCCGGTACTCGGTCCGGCGCCGCTCTTCCGGCGCCAGGGCCGCCACCGGGCGCAGCTTCTGATCCGTTCCCGCGATCGAGCGTCGGCGATCGCCGCGGTGTCGGACGCGGTCGAGGCCGTCGCGGGCGACCGCGCACACGGCGCTGCGACGTTCGCGGTCGACGTCGATCCGCAGTAGACGATCGGGGCGGTTAGTGCGGGCGGAGCGCTGCGCGCGCGTTAGACTCGTCAGCCGATGGCTCCCAGGTCTCAGAGCGGCGACGAGCCGACGCGCGATGAGCGCCGGCACGACGAGCGCGTCCAGGCGGACGACACACCGGCGCTCGACCCCGAGCTCGAGGCGCGCCGGGTCGCGGCGATGTCCTTCATCCGCCGCCTCGGCGACCCCGTCCTCAAGTCCAGCGCCACTCCCGTCGACCGCTTCGACGACTCGCTGCGCAGGCAGGTCGGCCGGATGGCGGGGCTCCTGAACGACGCCCTGGGGGTCGGCCTCGCCGCGCCCCAGCTCGGACTCTCACAGCGCCTGCTGGTCTATCGGGTCGGCCCCGACGCTCCGCTGATCGCGCTGGTCAACCCCCGCGTGGAGTGGGCCAGCGAGGACCTCGAGACGCTGGACGAGGGCTGCCTGTCGATCCCCGGCATCGTCGTCGACGTCGACCGGCCGGTTCACGTACGGGTGCGCGCCCAGGACGAGGAGGGCGAGGAGCGACTGGTGGAGGCGTCCGGCCTCGAGGCCCGAGTGATCCAGCACGAGATCGATCACCTCGACGGCGTCCTGATACTGGACCGCACCTCACGCGACGAACGCAAGCGGGCTCTGCGCGAGCTGCGCGACGCCGAGCGCGAGCGCGAAGCGGCCTAAGAGCGCGCCGCGCGTCAGGCGCAGCAGGTGTCGCCGCGCCAGGCCTCTCGGCCCTCCTTGACCGCCACCGCCGCGACAAGCAGGGCAGCGATCGGGTCGAGCCACCACCAGCCGAAGAGGGCGTTGCCCGCGAGGCCGAGGAAGACTGCTCCGGCGAGGTAGGCGCAGAGCAGGTTCTGGGCGCCCTCGCCGTGGGTGGCGGAGGAGCCGAGGGTCGCGGCGAGGCGCTGCTTGGCGACACCGAGGAGGGGCATCCCGACCAGGCTCGTCGCGGTCAGAACCATGCCGATGATGCTGGTCTCGGCCTCGTGCCCTGTGGCAAGGTGGCGGACCGCCTCGACCGTCACGAACGGCGCCAGCAGGAAGAACTGCACGGCGACCAGCTTCTGCGCGCGTTCCTCGGCGGCGTGGGAGATGAGCCGCCGGCCCGTGAAGCGCCACACGATCACCAGGCTGGCGAAGCCTTCGATGGCCGAGTCGACGCCGAACCCGATCAAGGCGATCGAGCCGGCCATGATCCCGGCCGTCACGGCGACCGCTCCCTCGGCCCCCATCCATGCCACGCTGACCCAGGAGAGCAGCTTCGCTCGCCCGGCGGCGCGCAGCCATTCGGGGCTCGGTTCGCGCCGCTGCGCCGGCGCCTGCGTTGAAGGCGCCTCGGTGGAGATCGCCCCAGCTGGGGTCATCCGGCCACGGTATCGGTCAGGATGCGGGCACGGCCACCTACGCGGTCAACGAATCCGGAGTAGCACGCGCGCGGCGCCTCATCGAGAGCCGCCAGTACGTGCTTCAGAGCGAGTGGGGGGACGTTCAGCCCCGCGCCGCGGACGAGAACGCCTTCTTGGCCTCACATTCCTGGGAGGAGTACGCCGAATGGCACCTCGGGCTCACCGACGGCGCAGCCGATCAGACGAAGGCCAGGTACGCGTTCGTCTACGGGGACTTCCGTCGCCTCCATCGAATGGGCCTGATTGCGTGCCACTATCGCGCTGCCGAGTGGCGGCACAAGGACATCGAGCTCGCCGCCCACGAGCTGCTGCAGCTTCTCGACCGCACGAGCGGGTATGCGGTCGCCGCGCGCTAGCGCTCGAGCTTCAAGAGCTCCTCGTAAGCCGGCAGCGTCAGGAACTCCACGAACCGCTCGCCGCTCAGCGCCACGCTCTCGAAGAGGGAGCGCGACAGGTCCGGGCGGCCCTCGCTCTCGAACCACTCGTCGTCGTCCACCTCGCGGCGGATGCGCTCGAGCTCGTCCACGGCCAGGCTTCGCACCAGCTCTGGAGTGATCGGCCGGCCGTCGTCGAGCGTGGCGCCGTGGCGGATCCATTGCCAGACCTGTGCGCGGGAGATCTCGGCGGTGGCGGCGTCCTCCATCAGGCCGTAGATGCCGGCCGCGCCGTTGCCGCGAAGCCACGACGAGATGTACTGGATGCCGACGTTCACGTTCGCGCGCAGGCCGCTCTCGGTGATCTCGCCGGGCGTGCGCTGGACCGACAGCAGGTCGTCGATTCCCAGGTCGACATCGTCCCGCTGCCTGTCGACCTGGTTGGGACGGTCGCCTAGCACCTCATCGAAGGCCGCGGTCGCCACCGGGACCGAGTCGGGATGGGCCACCCACGTGCCGTCGAAGCCGTCGCCTGCCTCGCGCTCCTTGTCGGCGCGCACTGCCTCGAACGCCTTGCGGTTCGCCTCCTCGTCGCTGCGGCTTGGGATCACCGCGGCCATGCCTCCGATGGCATGCGCACCCCGGCGGTGGCAGGTCTTCACGAGCAGCTCGGTGTACGCGCGCATGAACGGCACCGTCATCGTGACCTCCGAACGGTCCGGCAGGACGAATTCGGGCCGCGAGCGGAAGCGCTTGATCGTGGAGAAGATGTAGTCCCAGCGACCGGCGTTCAGCCCCGCCGAGTGGTCCCGCAGCTCGTAGAGGATGGCGTCCATCGCGAATGCGGCCGGGATCGTCTCGATGAGCACGGTGGCTTTGATCGTGCCGCGGTCGAGCCCCAGCGCGTCTTCTGCGATCACGAACGCGTCGCGCCAGAGGCGCGCCTCGAGCTGGGACTCGAGCTTCGGGATGTAGAAGAAGGGGCCGGCCCCGCGCTCGAGCAGCGCCTCGGCGTTGCGGTGCATGTAGAGCCCGAAGTCCATGAAGGCGCCGGCCACCGGCTCGCCGTCCAGTAGCAGGTGGCGCTCCGGCAGGTGCAGTCCGCGCGGGCGCACCAGGAGCACCGCCGTCTCGTCGTCGAGCTCGTAGTGCCTGTCCGCCTCGTCGTGCTCGATAGTGCGTCGGACCGCGTCCGCGAGGTTCACCTGGCCGCCGGCCATGTTGTCCCAGTAGGGGGAGTTCGCGTCCTCGAAGTCGGCCATGAAGGCACTCGCGCCGGAGTTGAGGGCATTGATCACCATCTTGCGCGTGGTGGGCCCGGTGATCTCCACGCGCCGGTCCTGAAGCGCATCCGGCACCGGCGCCACCGTGAAGTCCTCGGGGGCGGCGACCAGTTCGGGCGTGCCGCCGGCGTCAAGCTCGGCCTGGCGCTCCTCGCGCCGGAGCAGCAGGTCGCGGCGGGTGTCGTCCAGCTCGCCATGGAGGCGCGCGACGAGCTCGAGCGCGCCCTGGGTCAGAACCTCCTCGTAGCGCGCCTCCTGCGAGCCGTTGATCTTGACGTCGCTCATGTCCCTGCTTATTCCCGAAGCAGCGCGGCCAGCACCTTAAGGCCGAGCCGTCCGACGGGCCGCGCCTGGTTTGCGAGCACGACAGCCGCCACCCCCGCGTCGGGGGCGAAGCCCGCGAAGCTGCGAAATCCGCCGGTGCCCCCCTCGTGAAGGAAGACGCGGCGTCGCAGCCTCGCTCGCGGGGGTAGGCTCACCCACCCGAGCCCGATGCTCGCCCGGCCTCGGCGGATCCGAGTGCGGCGGGTCTCGGCCGCGGCCGCCGCGAGCGGATGCCCCGCCCCGGGCTCGTGGAGGCGCATGAAGGCGAGCAGGTCGGCCGCGGTGGACCTCAGCCCGCCCGCGCCGGCGAGGGCGGCGAGGTGCCAGTGAGGAACCTCCCGCCCGCGCCGGTCGTGGCCCACCGCGACGCGGCGGCGATCGGCCTCGGGTGTCTCGATCCAGGTATCCACGAGCCCCAGCGGACCGCAGATGCGCGTGCGAACCAGATCCTCGTAGGTGGTGGCGGCGCGGCGCGCCAGGACGTAGCCGAGCAGACCGACGCCGTAGTTCGAGTACGCGAACTTCCGCCCCGGCTCCCGGCGCGGGCGGCTTCTCGGAACCGCGGCTTCGAGCCGGGCGGCGTCCCAGCGCGCGTAGGGGTTGCGCCGGTCGGGCCAGAGCGCGCGCCGGAGCAGCCCGCGGGGGACGCTCGGCAGCCCGGAGCGGTGCGATGCGAGGTCCTCGAGCGTGATGTCGCGTCCACGTGACGGCACGCAGACGCCGGCGGGCAGGTGCCGGTTCACCGGGTCGTCGAGAGCGACGAGTCCCTCGTGTGCCATGTCCGCCAGCAGCGTCGCCGTGAACGTCTTCGTGATCGAGCCGATCTCGAAGATCGAGCGCGGCCCGTCGGGCACCGGCCCCCTGTGCCAGACGGCGACGTCCCCGTAGGCGAGGGCGCCCACAACCAGCCCCGTGTGGGGCACGGCGCTGCGCTCGAGGACCGGCTCGATGCGCGGGCGGAGCTGCACCTAGTGGATCGAACGGGCGAGCAGCTCGAGCGGGTGGTAGACCGGTAGGGCGCGCCCGAGGCGCGCGGTGTGCCGCGTGATCTGCAGCGCGCAGCCGGGGTTCGCGGCGGCGACGGCCTCCGCGCCGGTGTCCAGCAGGTTGCGCGCCTTTCGCTCGCCCAGCTCGGCCGCCGGCTCGGGCTCGAGCAGGTTGTAGACACCCGCGGACCCGCAGCAGATCTCCCACTCCGCCGGCTCCACCAGCTCGAGGCCGGGCACCTGGCGCAGCAGCTCGCGCGGCTCCGCCCTCACACCCTGGGCGTGCGCCAGGTGGCAGGCGTCGTGGTAGGCGACCCTCATGTGAACCGGGCGGCGATTCGCGCGCGGCCCCGCCTCGGCCAGCACCTCGGTCGCGTCGCGCACCTTCGCCGCGAAGCGCTCGGCCCGCTCGGCCCAGTCCGGCTCGTCGCGCAGCACGTGACCGTAGTCCTTCATCGCCGAGCCGCAACCGGCGGCGTTGACGACGATGGTGTCGTAGCCCTCGAGGGCGGCGATCGTCCCCTTGGCCAGCTCGAGCGCGCCGTCGTCGCCGGAGTGCAGCTGCAGCGCGCCGCAGCAGCGAGGCGCACGAGGGGCGTGGACCTCGAAGCCGTCGGCGGCGAGCACGCGCGCCGTGGCCTCGTTGACGTGGCCGAAGAACACGCGCTGGACGCAACCCTGAAGCAGTGCGACGCTGCCGCGCCTCTCGCCCTGCGCCGCGAAGCGCGTCGGCAGCCGCTTGAGCGCGCGCCTCAGCGACGCGTCCGGCGCGAGCCCCGCGAGCGAGGAGAGCCGCGGCGACAGGCGCCGCAGTCGCGGTCGGCGGGCGAGCCCGGCGAGCCCCGTGCGCCGGGCGGCGGCCACGAGCGGCGCGGCAGCGCGCAGCCGCCCGGGGTGGGTGAAGAGCTCGAACACGAGCCGGCGGTAGGCGCGCTCGGGGGCCGGCCGCTCGAAGTTGCGCTCCAGCTGCGGGCGCGTGTCCTCGATCAGCTTGTCGTACTTGACGCCCGACGGGCACGCGGTCACGCAGGCCATGCAGCCGAGGCAGCGGTCGATGTGCTCCACGAGCGGCGCCGAGATCTCCTCGTGACCCTGCCGCATCAGCACGATCCGCCCGCGCGGGGAATCCATCTCCTCGCCCCAGAGCACGTAGGTGGGGCAGGTCGGGAGGCAGAAGCCGCAGTGCACGCAGTCGTCCATCAGCTCGATCTGTGGCGGGCGAACGTCGTCGAAGGCGCTCACGGGGCCGCTCCCGGGTTGCAGACGCCGGCCGGATCGAAGCGCTCGCGCACCCGCCGCATCAGCTCGCGCGCCTGCGGATCGAGCGGTCCCCAGTGATCGGCCTTCAGGCCCGCCGGCGCGTCGAGGACGACCGCCGTGTACCGGCGCCGCAGCGTCTCGATCGCGGCGTCGGCCTCCTCCGGGCTGCGTTCTGGGAGCTGTATCCACGACAGCCCGAGCGCCGCCCGGCCGACCAGCCGCCCGCCGAGGCCGTCGACCGTCGAGAACAGGTCCTCCAGGTCGGTCTGCGTCGCGGAGATCCGCACCACCGCCCAGTCGGCGGATCGCTGGCCCTCGCGCTGAACGCGCCAGATGGACTCGTCGTCGTCCACGACCTCCGGCTGCATGCCCGCTCGCCCGATGATGGCGGCCGCGGCCTCGGCCTGCTCGCGCGAGGCGGCGCCGCCGAAGCGGGCCAGCACGGCTCCGTCGCCCCCGCCCCAGCGCACGTCCAAACCGAGCTGCTCGAGCGGGGCATGCGACAGCTCGCGCGCGGCGCGGGCCACGACGTCCGGGTCGTGCGAGCCGCCGGCCGCGGTGGCGGTGGCGGGCGGAAGCGGGTGAAGGCGAACCGAGACCTCGAGGATGGCCCCGAGCGTGCCCAGCGAGCCGGCGAACAGCTTCGCCAGGTCGTACCCGGCCACGTTCTTGATCACCTTGCCGCCCGCGCTGGCCACCGTGCCGTCCGACAGCGCTACCCGGACGCCAACGACGAGGTCGCGAACGCCGCCGTAGCGCGCGCGGCGCGGACCCGAATCGCCGGCGGCCACGATTCCCCCGATCGTCGCGCCGTCGTCCGGCGGGTCTAACGCGAGCATCTGGCCCGCCTCGGCGAAGGCCGCCTGCGCGCGGGCGAGCGGCACACCCGCCTCGAGCACGGCGGTCAGGTCGCCGGCGTTGTGCTCGAGGATGCGGTCGAGCCCCGCGGTCGACAACTCGATCTCCGGCTCGCCGCGGTTCGCCGCCCAGCCGAGCTTCGTGCCCCCTCCCCGGAATCTGACCGGCGTGCCAGCCTCACCCGCGCGGCGGAGCGCCTCCACCACGCTCTCGCTCGCGACCACCGCCATCAGAAGCGCTCCGCCAGCCCGGCCTGCTCGAGCGGGTGTTGCCGGTACGGGCCGGGCACCTCGCCGCACAGCCGCGGAGTGGGCATCACCTTGCCGGGGTTGGCGCGCTGCTCGGGATCGAAGGCGCAGCGCAGCCGCTGAAAGGCACCCAGGTCCGCGTCCGAGAACATCTCGGGCATGTAGCGCTTCTTGTCCATGCCGACGCCGTGCTCGCCGGTGATCGAGCCGCCGGCGTCCACGCAGGCCTTGACGATCAGCCCCGCGCACTCCTCCGCGCGCTCGGCCTCGCCCTCCTTGCGGCCGTCGTAGCAGACGAGTGGATGCAGGTTGCCGTCGCCGGCGTGGAACACATTGGCGACCTGGAGGCCGTACTCGCTCGCGAGCTCGTCGATGCGCCCCAGCACCTCGGCGAGCCGCGTACGCGGGATCACGCTGTCCTGCACGTAGTAGTTGGGCGCGATGCGGCCCATCGCGGCGAACGCCGCCTTGCGGGCCTTCCAGATCAGCTCGCGCTCGGTCTCGTCGCGGGCCACGCGGATCGAGTCGGCGCCCGCCCGCTCGCAGATCGCCACCACGTGGTCGAAGCGCGCACTGCACTCGGCCTCGGAGCCGTCGAGCTCGACCACGAGCGCCGCCCCGGCTTCGATCGGGTACCCGGCGCCGGTGTAACCCTCGGCGGCGCGGATCGAAAGGTTGTCCATCATCTCGATGGCCCCCGGCACGATCCCGCTCGAGACGATCTCCGAGACCACCTCGCCCGCCTGGGTCGTCGAGCCGAAGAAGGCCACGAGGGTCCGCACGCCCTCGGGCTTCGGTAGCACCCGCAGCCAGATCTTGGTGGCGATCGCGAGCGTTCCCTCCGAGCCCACGAACGCACCGAGCAGGTCGTAGCCGGGAGGGTCGAGCCCCTTTCCGCCCACGCGCACGAGCTCCGCGTCGGGCAGCACCAGCTCGAGGCCCGTCACGTAGTTGGTGGTGAAGCCGTACTTGAAGCAGTGGGCCCCGCCCGAGTTCTCGGCCACGTTGCCGCCGATCGTGCAGACGATCTGGCTCGACGGGTCGGGCGGATAGAAGTGGGTGGGGCCGACCGCCTGCGAGACCGCCACGTTCGTCACGCCCGGCTGGACGATCGCGCGCTGGTTGTCGAGATCCACCTCAAGGATCCGCCGCATTCGGCTCAGCGAGATCAGGACGCCGTCGGCCACCGGGGTCGCCCCGCCGGAGAGGCCCGATCCGGCTCCGCGCGCGACCCAGGGAACGCCGGCGTGGTGGCAGGAGCGAACCACCGCCTGCACCTCCTCGGTCGAGCCCGGCAGGACGACCGCTCCGGGCGTCACGGCGTACTGGAGCAGCCCGTCCGACTCGTATGTGCGCAGTTGGTGGCGGTGGGTGATGACGTGCTCGTCCCCGAGCGCCGCGCGCCACTCGGCCACGAGCGGGCCGAGATCGGTCCGTTCGGCTACACGACCATCCATTCGAGGACCGGCGTGGATTGCAGGTAGACGAGGGCGCACATGAGGAGCACGAGCACGAGGCTCCAGACCAGCACCTTACGGAACAGGTCTCCCTCCCGGCCGGCAAGGCCGACCGCCGCGGCGCCGATCGCCAGGTTCTGGGGCGAAATCATCTTGCCCAGCACGCCGCCGGAGCTGTTGGCGGCGGCGAGCAGGGTCTGGGAGATGCCGGCGTCCTTTGCCGCGGTCACCTGGAGCGCTCCGAAGAGCGCGTTCGACGAGGTGTCGGAGCCGGTGACCGCCACACCCAGCCAACCGATCAGTGCCGACAGGAACGCGAATGCGCCGCCGGCCCCCGCTGCCCACAGGCCGAGCGTGATCGTCTGGCCGGACTGGTTCATCACGTACGCGAGCGCCAGCACGGCGGCCACGGTGACGATGGCCCACTTGAGCTGGTCGACGGTGCGGCCGAACACGCCCACGGCCCGGCCGGGCCGCACGCCGATCACCGCCATCGTGACCAGCCCGGAGATCAGCATCAGCGTGCCCGCAGCCGGGAGCCAGTTGAAGTTGAAGGTCAGGCTGGTGAGCGGCTCTCCGTCGGGACTGACCACGTCGAGGCCCGGCCACTCGAACGTCGTCGTCCATGGCGACTCCGCCATCCAGTCCTTGATCGCGGCGATCTGGGCGATCGAGAAGACGGCGATGATGATCAGGTAGGGCGCGTAGGCCCTGATGATGTCCGCGGGCGGGTCCTTCTTCGTGTCGTCGCGGCGTGTGATCTCGCGCTCCATGACCGGGTCGTGCGCCGCGCCGCCGGCCACGGCGGGGCGCTCGAAGCGGCCGCTGACCTCCGCCTTGAGCGGCTCGCCCGGTGTCCAGATGCGCAGCAGGGCCACGATCGCGCCGGTCGAGACGAGCGACGCAACGATGTCGGTGAGCTCGACGGAGATGTAGTTCGAGCATGCGAACTGGGCGATCGCAAACGCAAGCCCGCCGACCACCGCGACCGGCCAGGCTTGGCGGATGCCGCGGCGGCCGTCGACCATGCCGATCAGGATCAGCGGCACGATCAGGGCGAGGAAGGGCGTCTGGCGGCCGACCATCGCGCCGAGGTCGCCCTTGTCGAGCCCTGTGACCTCGGACAGCGTCGTGATCGGGACCGCGATCGCGCCGAAGGCGACCGGGGCGGTGTTAGCGACGAGCGCGATCGCGGCGGCCTTGATCGGCCTGAAGCCAAGCGCGATCAGCATCACGGAGGTGATCGCGACCGGCGTGCCGAAGCCGGCGAGCGCCTCCATGAGGGCACCGAAGCAGAAGGCGACGATCACGGCCTGGACGCGCTGGTCCTCCGAGATCGCGCCGAACGAGCGCCGCAGGACAGCGAAGTGCCCGGTCTCGACGGTCATGTTGTAGACCCAGATCGCCGTGACGACGATCCACATGATCGGGAAGAGTCCGAACGCGGCGCCCTCCGAGGCGGACAGGGCGGTCTGGCCGAACGGCATGCCGTAGACGGCGAGCGCCACGATCATCGCGACCAAGAGCGAGATCAGGGCCGCCCACTGGGCCTTCATCTTCACGCCCCCGAGCAGCACGAAAAGGGTGACCAGAGGGAGCACGGCGAAGATCGAGCTGAGTCCGAGCGAGTCCGATATGGGGCTGAAATCCTGGGTGTACACGGCAGTGACCTCCCTCGCTGGCCCTTGACTGGCTGTCTGGCGGGTTGCCCGGGGCGCAGTCCGGGAAACTCCACGTCGTGCGTGTAGGGCTCTTCGTCACCTGCCTGGGCGACACGCTCTTCCCCGCGGTTGGCCAGGCGGTCGTACGCCTACTCGAGAGGCTCGGGCACCAGGTCGAGTTCCCCGAGGAGCAGACCTGCTGCGGTCAGATGCACCT
>Ga0081538_10003539_pt1 | contig 14692 bp, 15 predicted proteins | sample TabmetS5T2R1_FD_71022 | JGI IMG/M metagenome (GOLD analysis project Ga0081538, IMG submission 71022) | Tabebuia heterophylla rhizosphere microbial communities from the University of Puerto Rico - S5T2R1 | ecosystem: Host-associated > Plants > Roots > Rhizosphere ... | reverse complement strand
GCGGGTAACGTGGGCTTCGGCTTGCGCGATCGCCCGCGCGAGGAGCGGCAGCGCCGCGTGGCCGAGGTGCTGGGCCGGCTCGGCATGACCCCCCTCGCCGAGCGTTACCCCGGGGATCTCTCGGGCGGGCAACGGCAGCGCGTGGCCCTCGGTCGCGCCCTCGCGCCGGATCCCGCCCTGCTGCTCCTCGACGAGCCCTTGTCCGCCCTTGATCTTCCGCTACGGCGCGCTCTCCGTGACGAGCTCCGGGCGGTGCTCGCGGACTGGGGCACCGCGGCGGTGGTGGTCACGCACGACTTCACCGAGGCCTATCGCCTGGGCGATCGCATCGTCGTGTACGAAGAGGGGCGGGTGATCCAGGCCGCGCCCAAGGCCGAGCTCCTCTGGCAGCCCGCGTCCCAGGGCGTGGCGCGGGTGATGGGCCTCAGCAATATACTCCAGGGCACCGTGCTCAAGGCCTCCCCCGACCGCATCCAGTTCCGCTGGCGCGGGCAGACCCTGGAATCGGTGAACTCCCCCACGCGCTCCTATCTGCCCGCCCCCGACAGCACGCTGGGCTTCTTCATCCGGCCGGAATACGTCCGTCTCATCAGAAAGGACCGCGGGCTCGCCGATCCGCACCACATGAACATCATGCGGGGCCGCATCGTGCGCGAGGCGGACTTCGGCACCACGTGGACGCTCTATCTGCGCCTCGACGAGCCCGGGGAGCCCGCGCAGGGCGACTACGATCTCGAGGTGGAAGTGCCGCGCCTCGTCTACGAGATTCTCGAGATCGACCGCGATCGGCGCTGGGAGTTCTCCATCCACCGCGGCTCCATCCACGTGCTGCCGTCGGCATGAGCTCACCGCCCGCGCTCGCCATCCCCGTCGTCGAGCTGGCCCAGGTGCGCGTCGCCCATGCGGGCCGCGTCGTGCTCGAGGTGCCGGCCCTCACCGTGCGCGGGGGCGAGATCCTCGTGGTCATCGGGCCCAACGGCGCGGGCAAGTCCACGCTGCTGCGGGTGGTCGGCCTGCTCGAGGGGCCGGCCGGCGGCGCGGTGCGCTTTCAGGGCGAGCGGGTGGCGCCGGGTGGGGCCCTCGCGGTCCGCCGCCGCATGGCGAGCGCGTTCCAGGAGCCGCTGCTCGCCGACACCACGGTGGCGGAGAACGTGGCCATGGGCCTGTCGTTCCGGGGCGTATCGGCCGCGGATGCCGCCCCGCGAGTGGCGCGCTGGCTGACGCGGCTCGGCGTGGGCGCCCTGGGCGCGCGCCAGGCGCGCACGCTCTCGGGTGGCGAGGCCCAGCGCGTGGCGCTGGCGCGAGCCCTCGTCCTGGAGCCCGAGCTGCTGCTCCTCGACGAGCCCTTCTCCGCCCTGGATCAGCCCTCCCGCGAGGCCTTGATCGAGGATCTCGGCGCCATCCTGCGCGCGGACCGGATCACCACCGTGTTCGTCACCCACGACCGCGGCGAGGCCCTGGCCCTGGGAGATCGCGTGGCGGTGATGATGGACGGGCGCATCCTCCAGGTGGACACGCCGGCCCAGGTGTTCCGGGCGCCGGTGTCGGAAGCGGTGGCGCGCTTCGTCGGCGTCGAGACCATTCTCGACTGCCGCGTTCTCGAGTACGACGGCGAGATCGCCGTGGTCCAGGTCGGCGGCCGGACCATCGAGGTGGCCCAGCCCGCCGCGCCCGGCGAGATCGTCCGGCTCTGCCTGCGTCCGGAGGATGTCACCCTGCTCGCCCCCGAGCCCGCCGACCGCGCGTCCAGCGCGCGGAACCGGCTGAGCGGGAAGGTGGTGCGCATCGTTCCCAGCGGCCCCCACCTGCGCGTGAGCGTGGACTGCGGCTTCATCCTCGCGGCGCTGGTGACGCATCGCTCCGCGGAGTCGCTGGGGCTCGGGGAAGGGGTGGCCATCTCCGCGCAATTCAAGGCGACTGCGCTCCATCTCCTGCGCCCCGGCGGAGGCGCCGGAGGCGGCGCGGCGAGCCTTGACACCGCCACGCGCGCAGGGGTATAAGCCGAAGGTAGAAAGCGGCCCCGCCGTTACTCGGCCCGCAAGGAAGCAGCGAGGCAGAGGGAGGCCCGATGGGTGTGACCGAAGAATTGAAGTCCGAGGCACCGACGCCCCCTCCGCTCCCCGCCGTGTTAGTTAGCCACGCCGCAAGCCCTGCCAGGGAGGTACCAATGCCTGAGACGGAACCGTTGATCGAGCGGCTGTCCGCCGACAATGACGAATTCCGCAGGCTCCGTGAGGAGCACAAGAAGTACGAGGAAGAGCTGACCAGCCTGAACGGGGTCGGCTTCCTCTCGGCGGATCAGCACTGGCGGGTCAGCGAGCTCAAGAAGCTCAAGCTGATCGCCAAGGATCGCATGGAGGCGATGGTCCGGCGGTACCGCGCCTCCGCGCACGCCTGATCGCGCCCTAGCGCTTCGGCCCATGGGGTCCTCCCGGGGGAGCGCGGGCTTCCGCGGTCTCTCCCATCTCACCCCCGCGGGGGATGCCCGAATGGTGGACGTCTCGGCCAAGGCCGAGACGTCCCGCGAGGCGATCGCCCGCGCCACGCTGAAGGTGAAGGCGGCCACTCTCGCCGCGGTGCGCGCCGGCCAGATGGCCAAGGGCGACGTGCTCGGCGTGGCGCGCACCGCCGGCATCATGGCGGCGAAGCGCACGCCCGACCTCATTCCCCTCTGCCATCCGTTGCGAATCACCGGCGCCGAGGTCACGTTCGCGCTGGACGCCCGCACCTCGACCATCACGGTGGAGGCGCGCGTGCGCACGGTGGACAAGACCGGCGTGGAGATGGAGGCGCTCACCGCCGCCGCGGTGGCGAGCCTCACCGTGTACGACATGGTGAAGGCGGTGGATCGCGGCGTCACCATCACGAATCTCCGCCTCGTCGAGAAATCGGGCGGAAAGTCGGGGTTGTGGAGGCGCAAGTGAGAACGGTCGTCGTGCACTCGGACGACTGGCGCCGCTTCGACTACGGCCCCGAGCATCCTCTGCGCATGGAGCGGCTCGGCCTCACCTGGCGGCTCATGGACGCCTATGGCCTCACCGCGCTGCCGGGCGCCAAGGTGGTGTCGCCCGAGCCCGCGAGCGTGGAGGCGATCACGCGCTTCCATGTGCCCGAATACGTCGACGTTCTCCGTGCCGTGAGCGCGGGCGACTGGGTGCCGCATGCCGCCCGCTACGGATTGGGCCCCGGCGACAATCCGATCTTCCCCGGTCTCTGGGAAGCGGCCCAGCTCGCGGCCGGCGGCTCCATCCGCGCGGCCGCGCTGGTCGCGGACGGCGAGGTCGATCGCGCGTTCCATTTCGCGGGGGGCCTTCACCACGCCATGCCGGACCGCGCCTCGGGCTTCTGCTACGTCAACGACGCCGTCCTCGCCATCCTGACGCTGCGCAAGCGGGGCTTCAAGGTCGCCTACGTGGACATCGACGCCCATCACGGCGACGGCGTCCAGTTCGCCTTCTACGACGATCCGGCCGTCCTCACCATCTCCACCCACGAGCGGGGGGACCGCCTGTTCCCCGGCACGGGCTTCGTCGAGGAGATGGGCGAGGGGCCGGGCGTCGGCTACTCGGTGAACCTCCCGCTCCAGCCCTTCACCGACGACGCGGTGTACGAGCGGGCCTTCGAGGCGGTGGTGCCGCCGCTCCTCACCCGGTTCGCCCCGGACGTGCTGGTGCTGCAGCTCGGCATCGACTCCCACCGCACCGATCCCCTCACGCATCTCGCGCTCAGCGTGCAGGGCTTTCTCCGCGCCGTGCGCCGGCTGCTGGAGTTCGCGCCCCGGGTGGTCGCGCTGGGCGGCGGCGGCTATGACATCGTCAACGTGGCCCGCGCGTGGACGGGAGCCTGGGCCGTCCTCAACGACGCGACGCTGCCGGATCCGCTGCCCCAAGCGCTCCATCGGGACATGCAGGCCCTCGGCCTCGAGACCCTGACGCTCTCGGATCCCCCCGCCGCGATCGAGCCCGAGACGCGGCGCTGGGCGGAGGAATACGCGACCCGCCAGGTGCGGGCCGTCCACGAGCAGGTCTTCCCGCTCCACGGCCTCTGATCCGTGACGAGCGACGAGACGATACGGGGCAAGCGCATCCTCGTGGTCGAGGACGAGCGCATCATCGCCGGGCTCCTGTGCGACATGCTGCGGGGCGACGGCCACGACGTCGAGGCCGTCGACACCGGGCGCGCCGCCCTCGACAAGCTTGCGGCCGGCGACTGGGACCTCATCGTGAGCGATCTCCGCATGCCGGTGCTGGACGGGCGGGGCCTCTACCGCGCGCTGGAGACGCACTACCCCCACATGCTGTCGCGCATCATGTTCGTCACCGGGAGCGCGCTGGACGCGGGCAACGACAACTTCCTCGTCTCGGCCAAGGTGCCGTGGCTGGCCAAGCCGTTCACCATGCGCGCGCTCCACGAGATGAGCCAGAAGGTCCTGCGTAACCTCTGAAATTCCTTGTGCTAGAGTGACGCCATGCGCGGCGCGCTCATCACCGTGGAAGGCGTCGAGGGCTCGGGGAAGAGCACGCAGTGCCGTCTCCTCGCGGGGCGCCTGCGCGCCCGCGGCCTCGAGGTGGTGGAGACCAGCGAGCCCGACGGCACCGCGCTGGGGCAGGCGGTGCGCGCGCTGTTCGAGCTGAGCCCCCGGCCCACGCCGCTGACCCAGGCCTTTCTCTTCCTCGCCGCCCGACAGGAGCACGTCGCCCAGGTGATCCGCCCCGCGCTCGGGCGCGGCGCGGTGGTGATCTCCGATCGCTACACCGACGCCACGCTTGCCTATCAGGGGTATGGCCAGGGCGTGGAGCCCCAAACTCTTCGGGAACTGAACGCGTTGGCCACCGGCGGGCTGCTCCCGGACCTCACGGTGCTGCTGGACCTGGATCCACGCATGGGCATGCGCCGCATCGCGGGGCGGCCGCTGGACGCGTTCGAGCGCATGGACGTCGAATTCCATGGTCGAGTGCGTGACGGGTATCTCGACATCGCCCGCGGCGACAAGCGGCGCGTGCTGGTGTTCGACGCCGCCCGCGATCCCGAAGCGCTCCACGCCGAGGTCGGGCGCGCGGTGGACGAGTTCCTCGAGCGGCGGGAGGCGCTCGGTGGCGCCTGAGGCCGCCGACGTCTTCGCCGGCGTCCGCCATCAGCCGCAGGCGGTGGAGCAGCTCCGCCACGCGCTGTCGACCGGGCACGTGGCCCACGCCTATGCCTTCGTGGGGCCGGCCGGCTCCGGCCGCAAGGCCGCCGCGCAGGCCTTCGCGACGGCCCTGGTGGGGCGCGGGAGCGCGGCGGGCGCGCGCGTCGCCGAGCGGGTGGCTCGCGGGGCGCACCCCGACGTGCACCTGATCGAGCCGACGCCGCCCGAGTCCAACCCCAAAGGCGCCCTCGCGCTCCGGGTGGACAGCGTGCGCGAGCTGGAGCGGCGCGCCGCGCTCCGGCCCATGGAAGCGGCGGTGAAGGTCTTCATCGTGGACGGGGCGGACACGATGACGCTGGCCACGCCCCAGGCGTTCTTGAAGACGCTCGAGGAGCCGCCCGCGGCGACCGTCATCATCCTCATCCTGTCCCGCCCGCGCGCGCTGCCCCCGACCGTGCTCTCGCGCTGCCAGATCGTGCGCTTCGTGCCCTCGACGCCGGAGGGCGCGCTCGCGCTCCTCCCGGACGGGCGGGGCGAGGGACGCGCCGCCACGCTGGCGCTGCTCGCCCGGCTGGAAAAGGACGGCGGCTCGGCCGTGCTCGCCGCCGGGGAGGCGCTGGGGCGCGACCGCGAGGCCGCGGAGGTGGTGGTGGAGACCTGCTGGCTCTGGTACCGGGACCTCCTCGCCGCCCACGCGCACCCCGGCGCCCCCCTCGTGTTCGCCGACCGCGCCGACCTGGTGCGGGAGCGCGCCGCCGCCGTGCGGCTGGACGCCATCGTGAGCGGTCTCCGGGCTTGCCGCGAGGCCTGGGAGGCCATGATCGGCAACGTGTCCCCCCGCCTGAGCGTCGAGGTGCTCTTGAGCCGTCTGGCCGGGCGGGCCGCGTAGAATAGCGTCATGAGCCAAGACATCGACATCCAGGCCGCGCCGGACGGCGCCATTCAGTACTTGATCGGTATCCGGCTTCGCGAGCCGGTCATGGCCGAGGACTACCTGACCGCGGACACCGACCTCCACGTGGGCGACTTCTGCGTGGTGGAGACCGGCGGCGGCACCGCGGTGGGAGAGGTGCGGCGCCCGCGCCGCCCGCTCCCCGAGTTCAAGAAGGACCGCCTGTATCGACGCGTGGTACGGCGGGCCAGCCGGGAAGAGGGCGAGGAGTGGAGGAACCGCCGCCAGCGCGAGGTGCGCGGCATCGAGACCAGCCAGCGTCTGGCCCACCAGCGCGGCCTGCGCATCAAGATCGTGGACGTGGCCATCGAGACCGGCCACCGGCGCGTCACCGTGGCCTTCAACTCCGAGGAGCGGGTGGACTTCCGTGACCTCGTGCGCGACCTCGCCCACGAGTTCCACGCCCGCATCGAGATGAAGCAGATCGGCGCGCGCGACACCACCAAGCTGATGGACGGCATCGGCCCCTGCGGCCGGCAGCTCTGCTGCTCGTCGCATCTCAAGAAGTTCGACCCCATCTCCGTGAAGATGGCCAAGGGCCAGGACATGCCGCTGACCGACAGCCGCCTCCTCGGCAACTGCGGCCGGCTCAAGTGCTGCCTGCTCTACGAATTCTCCACCTACGAGGAGCTGCGCAAGCGCCTCCCCAAGGTGGGAACGCCGTGTCAGGCGGAGTGCGGGGGCTCGGGCTGCATGACGGGGCGGATCAAGTCGCTGCGCGTGTTGAAGCAGGCGGTGGTGGTGGGCTTCCAGGACGGCACCGAGGCCGAGGTGCCGCTCGAGCAGGTGACCTGGGAGGGCCGGCCTCACATCAAGCCGGAGTGAGCGGCCGGCCGCGGGCATGAGCGACAACGTCTTCTATCTCACCACGCCCATCTACTACCCGAATGCCGCCCCGCATCTGGGCAGCGCGGGCACCACCATGATGGCGGACGCGATGTGCCGCTATCACCGCCTGCGCGGGGACCGCGTGTGGTTCCTCACCGGCACCGACGAGCACGGCGACAAGATGGCCCAGGTCGCCGCGAAGGAGGGGATCTCGCCCCAGGCCTTCGTGGACCGCATCGCCGCGCTCTACACGGAGGAGTGGCGCCGGCTCGGCATCACCAACGACGACTTCATCCGGACCACCGAGCCGCGGCACAAGAAGGTGGTGCAGCAGATCCTCCAGCGGCTCTGGGACAAGGGTGAGATCTACCTCGGCGAGTACTCGGGCCAGTACTGCTTCGGCTGCGAGCGCTTCTACACCGAGAAGGAGATCGTGGACGGGCGCTGTCCCGATCACCAGATCCCGCTGACGTTCATCAAGGAGGACAATTACCTCTTCCGGATGTCGAAGTACCAGGCGCGGCTGGTCAAGCACCTCGAGGACCATCCGGAATTCATCCAGCCGGAGCGCTACCGCAACGAGGTCCTGGGGTTCCTGCGCGAGCCTCTTCAAGATTTGTCCATCAGCCGGCCCAAGGCGCGCCTGGCGTGGGGCATTCCGCTGCCCTTCGACGATCAGCACGTGACCTATGTCTGGTTCGACGCCCTCATCAACTACGTCTCGGCGCTCGGCTACCCGGACGACGAGAAGTACAAGACGTTCTGGCCGCACGTCCTTCACCTCATCGGCAAGGACATCGTGAAGGCCCACGGCGTGTACTGGCCGACCATGCTGTGGGCGGCGGACCTCCCGCTCTACCGGGGCCTGCGCGTGCACGGCTACTGGTCGGTCGAGGGGCGCAAGATGTCCAAGTCCCTCGGCAACGTGGTGGGGGCGTGGACGCTCTCCCAGAAGTACGGCAGCGAGGTCATCCGCTACTTCGTGCTGCGGGAGATGCACTTCGGCCTCGATGCCGACTTCAGCGAGGAGGCGGTGGTGGGGCGCCTCAACGCCGATCTCGCCAACGACCTGGGCAATCTCGTGAGCCGCGCCACGACCGTGATGGTGAGCTTCGGCGGCGGTACGGTGCCCGCGCCCGGCGCGGAGGGCCCCGAGGAGGCCGCGCTGCGCACCGCCTGGGCGCGCGCCCTCGACGAGGTGGCGAAGGCGATGGATGACTTCGCCTTCTACCGCGCGCTCGAGGCGATCTGGGAGTTCGTCGGCGGGGTGAACCGCTACGTCGACGCCCAGGCGCCGTGGACGCTCGCCAAGGATCCCGGCAAGGCCGAGCGCCTGCGCACCGTGCTCTGGACCCTCGGCGAATCGGTGCGGGTGCTCGGCGTGCTCCTCGATCCGTTCCTGCCGGAAGCCGCGGGCAAGATCCGCGGCGCCCTCGGTGCGCCGGCGCCGCGTCTCACCGATGCGGCGTGGGGAGCCCTCGCCGCGGGGACGCGGGTGCAGAAGCTCTCCGGTCTCTTCCCGCGAGTGGACACGAAGGCGGTCGACGCCAAGATCAAGGCCGCAGCCACGGTTGCTGACAAGGGCGCCGGGCAGACATCCACGCCGCGCATCTCGATCGCCGACTTCCAGAAGGTGGACCTCCGCGTGGCCGAGGTGCTCGCCGCCGAGAAGGTCGCCAAGTCGAAGAAGCTCCTCAAGCTCACGGTCAAGGTCGGCGAGGAGACGCGCACCCTGGTGGCGGGCATCGCCGAGCACTATTCGCCCGATGCGTTGATAGGCCGCAAGATCGTGGTGGTGGCCAATCTCGAGCCCGCCACCCTCATGGGCATCGAGTCCAATGGCATGGTCCTGGCGGGATCGGCGGGGGAGTCCCTCGGCCTGATCGCGCTGGATCGGGATCTCCCGCCGGGCGCCAAGGTCAAGTAGTGCCGGGCGTGCTCGGCGAGACGTTCCGTCTCCTCGCCGGCCACTTCCATCTCCTCACCCTGCTCGTGCTGACGGTGTGGCTGCCCGGCCACGTGGGCCTCAACTATCTGGAGTTCTTCGGCCCCCAGGCCGACCCCTCCTTCCAGTCGCTGCGCCTCGCCTTCCTCCTTCAGGCCTGCTTCGATCCGCTCGTGGTGGCCGCCGTCATCTCGGCGATGGCCCGCATCAAGCTGGGCCTGCCCGCACCCTACGGGGAGATCCTGCTCGAGGGCTTGCGCGCCTGGCCGCGGCTCGTGCTCGTGCGCTTCGTCATCTACACCGCGCTGGCCCTGCCCATCGGCTTCGCGCTCGCCCTCGGGGCGGGGCCGGCGAGCGGCCGGGCGCTGGGCGGCGTGGTCGGCATCGTCTTCGGCGTGATCGCCACCGTGCTCCTCGTGCGCGTGGCGGTGGTGGACTCGGTGGTCGTGCTCGAGCAGGCCAACGTGCGCACCGCGTGGAGCCGGGCCGCCGCGCTCACCCTGGGACGTCGCCGCGCCATCTTCGGCACGCTCGCGCTGATCTTCGCGGTGCTGATCACGCTGGTGATCACGCTCGGTCTCGCCCTGCGGGCCGCGCCCGATCTCAACCACTTCGTCGTCCGCGTGCTCGTGGACTGCGCGCTGTCGGTGGGCCAGAGCGCCTTCCCCATCGCGCTGTTCCTCTTCTACTGGCGGGCGCGGGGGTGACGTGGGTCCGGCGGTGGGGCATCTCCATCGCCTCGCTGGCGCTGGGGCTGGCCACCCTGTTCGTGTTCCGGCGCGGGCTCCCGCACGTGGCCTGGATCGTGGGCTACTTGCTGCTGCTCTGGCTCGTCTTCGCGGTGCTGGCGGAAGCGCGCGCGCCGCTGGAGGAGCGCGGGCGCGGCTTCGTCGTGGGCGCCGCCGAGTACACGATCCAGACCCTCTACCACAACCTGCTCCTCTTCGTCCTGCCCGCCTACTGGGCCTCCGCCACGCTCGATTCGCCCAACGCCGTGTTCCTCGGTGGCGTGGCGGTGGGCGCGCTGGTGACGGCGGTGGATCCCGTCTACGGCGCGCTCGCCCGCGCCTTCCGCTGGGTGCGGCACGCCTTCCTCGGCTTCTCCATCCTCGCCGCGCTCAACGTGGCGCTGCCGCTGGTGGGCGTGCGGCCCGGCGCGGCGCTCCTGGGGAGCGCGGTCCTCGCCGGCCTCTCCCTGGCGCCCGCGTTTCGCCTGCGCGGCCGGGTCGGGTGGCCGCGCGCGGTGGCCCTGGCCGCCGCGGTCGCCGTGGTCCTGACCGTCGTGGTCTGGTTCGGCCGCATCGCGGTGCCGCCCGCGCCCCTGTTCCTCGCCGCCAAGCAGGCCGCGCGTGACGTGCAGGAGCTCGTCCCCGTGGAGCCCATCGCCGGCTCGGTGCCCGCGGCCACGGTGGCGGAATGGGGGGGCGGCCTCGCCGCCTATACCGCGGTGCACGCGCCGGCCGGCCTGCGGGAGCCCATCCAGCACGTCTGGTGGAAGAATGGACGGGTGATCGCGCGCGTGCATCTCTCGCCGGTGCTGGGCGGGCGGGCCCAGGGGTTCCGGACGTGGTCGCGGAAGGCCGACCTGGGGATGCCGCTGGCCGGTGACTACGCGGTGGACGTCCGCACCGCCTCCGGGCAACTGATCGGTCGTCTGGGGTTTCGCATCGTCGAGTAGGGAGGCGGTATGGACGGGATCTGGGTCGAGCTGGTGCTCATCGCCGTGGCCATCGTGGCCAACGGGTTCTTCTCGGGGTCCGAGCTGGCGGTGGTGTCGGCCCGCGCGCCCCGCCTCGCTCAGCTGCGCGACGAGGGCGTGAAGGGCGCGCAGCGAGCGCTGGATCTCAAGGCGCAGCCGGACACCTTCCTGGCCACCGTCCAGATCGCCATCACCATGGTGGGCACGCTCGCCTCCGCGGTGGGCGGCGCCACCGCCGTGGAGGCGCTCACGCCGTGGCTGGCCGAGGCCCCCGTGCCGGTGATCGCCCGCTGGGCGGCGCCGCTCGCCCTCGGCATCGTGATCGTCGCCGTCACGTTCGCGTCGCTGGTGCTCGGCGAGCTCACGCCCAAGGCCCTGGCGCTGCGGAATCCGGAGCGCATCGCCTGCGTGGTCGCGCCCGTCCTGCAGGCGATCGCGCGTCTCCTCGCGGGCCCCAACCGCGTGCTCACGCTGTCGACCCGGGGCGTGCTCGCCCTGCTGGGCCAGCGCGATGCGCCCCGCGCGGCGCCGGTCTCCGAGGAGGAGATCAAGATCCTCGTCCGCGAGGGCGCGGAGGGCGGCGTGTTCGAGCCTCAGGAGGCGGAGCTGGTGCGCCGCATCTTCGCCTTCACCGACACCCCCGTGCGGGCCATCATGACGCCGCGCCCGAACATCCGCGGGGTGGACGCCTCGTGGCCGGCCGATCGGATCGTGCGCGCGGCCGCGGAGCATTCGCGGAGCCGGCTGCCGGTGTTTCGCGAGTCCATCGACGAGCCCATCGGGTTCGTGACCATCAAGGATCTCTTCGCGGTGCTGGCGCGCGGGGAGACGCCCGTCATCGAGCGGCTGATGCGCCCGGCCCGGTACGTGCCCGAGGGCATGCCGGTGGGCGCGCTGCTGCGCGAGTTCCAGCGCCGCCACGCCGGCCTCGCCCTCGTCGTGGACGAGTACGGGACGGTGGTGGGCCTCATCACCATCGAGGACGTGCTGGAGGAGATCGTGGGCGAGGTGCGCGAGGAATACGAGGGGCCGCAGCTGCCGTTCGCCACCCGACTGCCCGACGGCGCGTTCATCTTCGACGGGACCGCGAGCGTGCGCGACCTGCGCGAGCAGGCCGGCATCCCGCTCGAGGAATCCCCCCGCTACCAGACGCTGGCCGGCTTCATTCTCGACCGGCTGGCCACGGTGCCCCGGCCGGGCGCCACGCTGCGCGCGGCCGGCTATCTCTGGACCGTGCTCGAGATGGACGGGCCTCGGATGGTGAAGATCAAGGGCCAGTCGCTGCCGGCATGACCGCTCGGGATGCGATCGCGCGCGCGCTCGCCGAGGGGTCGAGCGGCGATCCCCACGTCACGCTGCTGAAGTCCTGGACACGGAACGACGTCTGGCGCGTGCGCCCGCCGGAGCCGGCCCGGGCCGCCGGCTCCGTCATCGTGAAGCGCTGGAAGTCGCAGCCGGAGCGCGGACTGGACGAGTGGGCGGCTCTCGACCTTCTCACCGAGAAGCGGCCGGACGTGCCCCTGGCGCCGCGCTTCCTCGGGGGCGACCTGACGGCGCGCTGCTTCGTCACGGAGGATCTGGGCCGGGCGCCGACGCTGGAGGATGCGCTGAACGCCTCCGGCGCGGGGGCGCGGGAGGGCGCGGCCGCCGCCCTGGTCGACGTCGCGCGCGTGACCGCGCGCCTGCACGTCGCCGCGCGCCCGCTCGCCGCGGAGTTCGACGGGCGGCGCGACGCCCTCGCGGTGCGGCCCCGGCCGCCGGCCTCCGAGGCGGCTTACTGGCTGCGGCGCCGCGGCGCCGACCTGGACGCCTGGCTCCACGCGGTGGCCGAGCGGCTCCCGGAGCCCGTGGACGAGGCGCTGAAAACGCTGGCCGACTTCGTGGAGGCGCCCGGGGCGTGGACGACCGTCACCCACGGGGACATGGCGCCCAGCAACACGCTGCAAGCGGCGGACGGGTGGCGCCTCGTGGACTTCGAGTACGCGGGCGTCCGTCCGGCTCTGTACGACGCGCTCCTGTGGACGCTCTTCTGCCCGTTCCCGGCGGACGTGATCGAGCGGGCCGACGCCGTCTACCGGGACGGCCTCGCCGAGGGCTTCCCGTCGGCGCGCGACGCGCATCAGTACGCGGCGGCGCGCGCCCGCGTGGCGGCGTGGCGCGTGCTGGACCTGCTCCACTGGCAACCGCCCGGCCTCCTCGACGCCGACCGGCCGTGGGCGCCCGGCGTGGGGGCGCGCGGGGCGGTGCTCTGGCACCTCGCGCGCTTCCACGCCCTCGCGCCGGCCGGCGACGCCGTCACCGCGCCCGTGGCGGCGGCGACGCGTTCGCTCGAGCGCGCCCTCGTCGCCCGGTGGGGCGCGGCGCCCGACGCGGCCGCCGTGTGGCCGGCGTTCCGCGCCGATCGGCTATGATCGCCGCATGACGCTCTTCGACACGCACGCGCATCTGCATTTCCCCGATTTCGCCGACGATCTCGACACGGTGCTGGCGCGCGCGCGGGAGGCTGGGCTTCGCGGCATGGTCACCATCGGCACCGATCGCGAGTCCAATCGCGCGACGGTGGCGATGGCCGAGCGCCTGCCCGACGTCTGGGCCTCGGTGGGCATCCATCCCCACGACGCGGGCGAGGCCACCGAGGAGGACTTCGCCGAGATGGAGCGCCTCGCGCGCACCCCGCGCGTGGTGGGCCTCGGCGAGATGGGCCTGGATTTCTTCCGTGACCTCTCGCCCCGCGACGCGCAGGCGCGGGTGTTCCGCCGTCAGCTCGACATGGCCCGCCGGGTGGGCAAGCCCGTGATCATCCACTGCCGCGACGCGCATCCGGACGCCCTCGCCATCCTGGAGGAGGCGCGCGTGGGGGACATCGGCGGCGTCATGCACTGCTTCTCCGCCGACGTGCCGGTGGCCCGCCGGTGCCTGGACCTGGGGCTCACGATCTCGCTCGCCGGGCCCGTCACCTACAAGAACGCCCGCGAGCTCCCAGCCGTGGCGCGCTTCGTGCCCGAGGACCGCTTGGTCGTGGAGACGGACTGCCCGTACCTCACGCCCACGCCCCACCGGGGCAAGCGCAACGAGCCCGCTTACGTGGCGCTGACCGCCGCCCACGTGGCGGCGCTGCGCGGCGTGGATGCCGAGGCGCTGGGCGAGGCCACCACGCGGAACGCGGCGCGCCTCTTCCGGATCGGCCTGGGCTAGCGCCGCCGGCGCGTGAGGAGGGCGCGGGCGCGGAGGGCGTCGAACGCGTGCACGAACACGGTCGCCGCGCCCTGCTCCCCCACGCTGAAGGGATGCAGCGAGGAGACGAGGTGCCCGCGCAGCACCGAGGAAATGCCCTCGCTGTCCAGCACGCTGCGGACCACCAGGGCCTCGCCCTGATCGCGGCAGCGGCGCACGGCCACGAGCCCGCGCTCGGCCGGCGCGGGCGCCGCCTCGCGGTTGAACGGCAGGGGGATCACCTTGCCCCGTCGCGTCACGGCGCCCATGCTAGCATGCCGCGGTGACTCCCGGGGGGCCGGAGGGCGCAGGCGCGCCGTACATCGGCCGCGCCATGCGGCGGCGCGAGGATCGCGCGCTGCTCATGGGCGCGGGCCGCTACACCGACGATTTCGCGCTGCCCGGGCTCCTCCACGTGGCCCTCCTCCGCAGCCCGCATGCCCATGCGCGCCTCACCCGCATCGACACCGCGCGCGCGGCCGCCGCGCCCGGCGTGGCCGCGGTGGTCACCGGCGCGGACGTGCGCGATCTCGGTCACATGCCGACCAATCGCGTGGTGCCCGGCATGAAGGTCCCCCCGCATCCCTTGCTCGCCGAGGGCACCGTGGTCGCGGTGGGCGAGGCGGTGGCGGCGGTGGCGGCCGGCACCGCCTACGAAGCGCGCGACGCCGTCGAGCGGATCGACGTGGACTACGCGCCGCTTGCGCCGCTTCCCGATCCGGCGACGGCGCTGGCCACGGGCGCGCCCGTGGTGCACGCCGCGCTGCCGGGCAATCTCTCGTTCACCCATCGGTGGAAGATGGGAGACGCCGACGCGGCCTTCGCGGGCGCGCCGCGCGCCGGGCGCGTGCGCGTGCGGCAGCCGCGGGTGGCCGCCATCTGCATGGAGCCGCGCGTGATCCTGGCCTGGCTCGATCCCGCATCCGA
>Ga0081538_10003538_pt1 | contig 14694 bp, 15 predicted proteins | sample TabmetS5T2R1_FD_71022 | JGI IMG/M metagenome (GOLD analysis project Ga0081538, IMG submission 71022) | Tabebuia heterophylla rhizosphere microbial communities from the University of Puerto Rico - S5T2R1 | ecosystem: Host-associated > Plants > Roots > Rhizosphere ... | reverse complement strand
GCTGTACGACAAGTGGCTGGCCAGCAGCCACGACGTGCCCAAGCTGCTGCTCATCTTCGACTCCTCGCCGACCCTCCTGATCGGCGCGGAGATGGTCGAGTGGTGCAAGGCCAACATTGCCGCGCTGGAGGCCCGGCACTGCGGCCCGGCCGGGCACCAAGCACCCGAGGACCAGCCCAAGGCCATCGCCAAGGCCATCACCACCTGGGCTAAGCAGCACACGCTGACCTCCCGCCGCTAGCCCCACTTCGAGACAGGTCCTAGGACTGCAGCCGCACTTGGCTGCTGAGGGCGGTGCAGGGCGGTAGCGTCGCGCTCCTGCAAGTCCACCAGCCCGGAGCAGGCGCGATGTTCGAGCTCAACGACCAGGCCTTCGCTCGCGTGCAAGCGCTGCTGCCCGCCAACAGCCGCCGTGGCCAGCCATGGCGGAACCACCGCCAGGTCCTGGGCGGCATTCTGTGGATGCTGCACACTGGCCGGCCCTGGCAGACCTGCTACAGCCGGCTGCGCCGCTGGCAGCGGGAGGGGACCTGGCCCAGGATCTGGGCGCTGGTGGCTGCCGGCGAACACGGCTCAACCGACGATCGCCGCGGTCAGCCGGTCCTGGCGGCGGCGCCAGTGGCAGCGCCTGGCCCGGGCCTGATGGCGACGCCGCCACCACGACCACCACAGCACCTGCCGCACCGTCGGTGGCGTCCACCACCATCGCCTTCCAGGTTGTGCAGCGCCATGACGGCGGGCGGCAGCGGCGCTGGCTCCTACCCGGGGCCACGCCGCCGATCGTTTCGCCATTCGCGGTGGTCCCCCGCCGCTGGGTGGTGGAACGGACCTTTGCCTGGCTGGGCCGCTGCCGGCGGTTGAGCAAGGACTATGAGTTCCTCACCGCCACCTCCGAAGCGGTCATCTACCTGGCCATGACCCGGCTACTGCTTCGTCGCCTCACCCGCCCATGAGCTTTTCAGATACCCTCTAGTACTCCAACCGGAGATCGTTACCTGGCTGGTCAGGGGCAGGTCCGAGGAGCGGACAAGGCGGCCACCGTCGATGATCCGGTGCTGTGTGGACAACCGAAGCTCAGACGGTGCCACGGGCGTAGATCCCTCCTCGCGAGTGGTCAGCTCTTCGAAGGAGCCTACGCCCGTGGCCTTTCATCGCACCCTGGACGCTACCTGCGCGTCCGGGTGGACATCGTCGCGGGTGCGCTCCCGCGTCGATGTGCTCAGTTCTGGCGCGGGACCCGGCGTCGGCTGCATGAGGAAGGCCAGCGCGTAGCCGGCCAGGCCGGCGAAGAAGATCGTGCCCGTCCACAGTTCCGCGGGCCAGCCGAGCCGCAAGCGCCACACCGCGGCGAGGAACGTGCACCCGATCACCGCCATCGGGATGAACGACCCGACGGCCCGAAACGCACCCACGCGGTGAGGAGCAGGCCGGAGGCGGGCGATCGCCGCGTCGGCCGCCACGCCAGCGGCCGCGGCGGCGAGGAGGTTCTGCCACGCCTCAAACCCGTCCACGGCGACGATGATCGCGGCCACCACCAGAAACAGGATCGTGGCCGCGCCGAAGGGCAGGCGCCAGCGACGCAGCATGAGCAGCACCGGCGCCACCACGATCAGGCTGGTGACGAGGGCGGCCATGATCCCCTTGATCTGGACGTCCTGGACCCAGGCGTCGAAGACGCCGACGAGCTGGGGCGCCTGGTCTTGGGAGGACCGGACGGGCTCTGAGGCACTGAAGGCCAGGTCGATGGAGAACAACGAGACGTACTCGAAGAAGAACGCCACCAGGGCGGTGAGCAGCGTGACCGACAGCAGCGCGGGAAGCACGCCGAGCAGACCCGCCGACGGTGGTTCCGGCGACGACCACGCGGCTCGGAAGGGGGCGAGCAGGATCAGCGCGATGCCGGTGAACAGCAGCAGGTGGGTCGGGCTGAGGAGCGCGGCGATGCCCTGCTCGATCCCGAAGACCTGGTGCCACAGCAGGTCACCGACCCCGCCCACGGCGAACACGGCCACCCCGACCAGGCCGAGGCCGTAGCCGCGGGGCACCGCCTGGGTCCAGGTGCCGTGATCGGCGCGTCGCGTCCGCACCATGAACAGCACCCACAGCGCCGTGGCCGTCCAGCCGGAGTAGAAGACCGCATGCCAGGGGGTGAAGAACGACTCCGGCCCTCCTTCAAGTTGGTTGTGCGCCCAGCCGTCGAGGCCGAGGCCGGCGATCAGCCAGGTGGCCAACACGACGGTGACCAGGTCCTGTCGGTGGGTGGTGCGAGGTCGGTCGGTGGTACCCGCATCGCGGGTCGATCGGATAATCGCCTGGATCGTCATGGTGCTCCTTCCGCGAGTGGATGGTCGCGTCACCGTAGGTGGGCGAGGTCGGTGCGGGGATCGGGCTGGGGACTGGTCTTTGCTACCTCGCGGCGCTGACCCGGCCGGCGCGTCATTCGCGTGATGTACACACCGCGATGGGTGTGCCCTTGGTCCAGCGCCTGCTGGTGGTCCTGGGCGGTGGCTTCCTGGCCTGGCCGCCGTTGGGCTAGTACTTGGGCTGGAACCCCGGGCAGGCCCGCTCCGCCGCCTTGAACTTCGGGCCGTCCGGGTTGAAGCCGCGCAATTCGACCCCGCCGTCCGGCGTCGGGTCGGGCAGGTTGATGCCGTGCCGGCGCATGCACCTGGCGTACGCCAGGTCCGCCTGGATCGAGCCGCCGCCGGCGCTGGCGCTGGTGGTGCTGGTGGCCTGGTTGCCGCCGAGGCTGGCCACCCCGCTGTTCTTGTCCCCGCCGCCGCCGCAGGCCCCCAACGGCCAGCGCCAGCAGCAGGCCGGACACCAGCCCCATCCGGATGCGTCTCATCGCCGTCCTCCTCGTCGGTGTGGACGTGCGCCGCGCCGCTGCGGCGCTTGGGTGCAGGTGTAGCGGCTGGGCGGTTACATGCCGGGAACGGCCGCTGTTACCGCCCTGTAACCGCGGGATCAGGCCAGCCGGAGGCCGCAGGATGCGTGCGCAGATTCCCAGTTCAGCCCGGAGATCGTGATCTTCACGGTCCATTGGCTTGCCGGCGGTAGTGGCAGGCACGGGCGCGAGCCTGGTGGCGGCGTCGCCACCACGACCAGCGCAGCCGGTGGCCCGCGTCACCGGTGGGCATGGCGACCAGGGCGGCGAACAGGTGCTGGACCTCGTTGCAGGTCAGCCCGATCAGCCCAGGCGGGGCAGGACCGTGGGCCTGGTCGGTGACGGCGGCGACGACCAGGAAGGCGTGGGCGAGCATCGCCAACGTGGCCCAGCGGTACCAGGAGCGCCAGCGGCGGACCTGGTGCTGGTCCAGGCCGACCAGGCCCTTGCCGGTCTGGAAGCGCTCCTCAATGGTCCAGCGCCGCCCGCCGACCTGGACGAGGACGGCCAGCAGGAACGGGCGCGGCAGGAAGCAGCGGTAGAAGGCCAGCTCGCCGGTTCGCTGGTGGCGGCGGACCAGCAGCCAGCGTTGGCCGGCCTGCCCGCCGCGGGCAGGCTCGTCGTCGTCCAGGCGCCAGAACGCCCAGTCGTAGAAGCGGTGACCCTTGGCGCCCTTGCCGCACGACACCTGTTGCCAGGCCCGCGCCGGGACCCGAGCCGCCAGCTCGTCGGCGCGGCAGGTCCTCCCTCCGGCGACCATGCGGTGGTCGCAAGCCACTGCCAGCACATAGCCGACCCCGCGGCCCTCCAGCTCGGCCCGCAGCCCAGGGTCAGCGCCGTAGACCTCATCACCGTTGACCCAGGCGGTCGGCACCCCGGCCTCCAGGGCCCGACCGATCATGGCCTTGGCCAGGGCTGGCTTGGTCGCAAACCCGACCTGGTCAGGAATGCCGGCGGCCTGGCAGCGGTCGGCGTCATCGATCCAGCCCTGAGGCACATACAGCTCACGGTCGATCAGGGCGTGCCCGATGCTGCTCGCGTACACCAGCCAGACCGCGACCTGGGCGTTCTCGATCCGGCCGGCGGTGCCGGTGTCCTGGCGCTGCACCCCAACGGTGGCGGTGCCCTTCTTGAGATCGCCCGTCTCGTCGATCACCAGCACCGCCCCGGGGTCGCCCAAATGCTGGACCACGTAGGCGCTCACGTCGTCGCGGACCCCGTCGTGGTCCCACACCGCCCGTGCCAGCAGGTGCTGCATCCCGTCCGGGCTGGCATCGCCGGCGTGCTCAGCGATCGTCCAGCAGTTCTTGCGAGGCAGATCGGCCAGCAGCCCCACCACGAACGCCCTGGCCCGCTGTCGTGGCTCCACCCGGCCGAACCGGCCCGCGACCCGGCCCAGCAGCTCGTTCAGGCCCGCCTGCCAGCGGGCAGGGGGTTACGCTGTGGCCTGCGGCCACCGTCGGATCTTCGGTTGTCCTCACAACACCGAATCATCAACGGTGGCCGCCCTCGTCCACTCACCAGCCCAACTGGCCCCGACTCAGCCAGGTAACGATCTACGGTTGGAGTACTAGTCGACGGCAGGCTGGTGGCCATGAACATCGGCCTTGGCGAGCGACTCCCCAACCTCATCCCCGGCCAGCATCTGGTCCAGGTCGAGTTCGTCGCTGCCGACCACTCCCCGTTCGATCCGCGGGTACTTACCCAAGCCGCCTTCACCGTGAAGCCATAAGGCGCCCTGATTGAGCCATCCTTGCTAGGCAAGGGCCGCGATGAAGGGCTGCCGAGCTAGCGTCACCAGGTTCCCTGCGGCCCTCACGGGCGGGTCCAGCCGGCTACCGCAGGTCGAACAGCGCTTGTCATCCGAATCCTACTCACGAGCCAGCTATCTGATCTGCCGTCTCTTCGAGGCATGCCAGACAAGCGTCACAAAGATTCCATTCGGCTCTGAACCGGCCGTCACATCTGACCCGCCATAACACTTGACACTTAGCCCTCCGCTCTACGCTCGACCCGAATTAATCCGAGGAAAGCACAGCACCGTGGTGCGGGCCGGGCGTCCTGGACGACTCAAGCCCACGTAGCCTCGACTAAGCCGCGCTGTAGGCTGCCTGACCGTAGTGTCGTTGCCGGGCTGGAGGGCACGGAGGTAGCCGCAGGGCTGGCCTTCAAAGTGCATCGAGAGACAGAGCGCGATAAAGAAGGAATCCTCACGAGTCGTCTTGTGGTTCGAGCGCACCGAGGATTATCCGCCATGGGTAGAGCGCGACACGCTTACTCCCGGTCCCTGGCTCATGAAGCTCAAGAACATCAGGACCGTATAGCAGTCGAATCCCTTCCTTGCGGAGCTGCTCGACGCTGCGCTGGAAGGCGGGGTGCTTGGCCTGCGCGGCGTTGATGCACGGGAGGGCGACAACGGGCAGGCGCTTGCCGATGGCCTCGGTAAGCAGGCCGAGGGCAAGGGTGTCGCTGATGCCGGCTGCCCACTTGTTGATCGTGTTGAAGGTGGCCGGAGCGACAGCGATGGCGTCCGGTGGAGGGAGCACGTCGGGTTCGTCTGGCTTCTTGTAGTCGCTGCGTACGGGATGTCCGGTGGCGGCCTCCAGCGCTGGCATGTCAGTGAAGCTGCGGGCGCTGGGGGTGGCGATCACGCAGGCGTCCCAGCCGGCCGCTTGGGCAAGCTTTACTAGGATCAGGGCGTCGCGGGCTGGGGGTGCCGCGCAGATGATCAGATACAGAACGCCACGGCGCTCGACGTGTAGGGCGACCATTAGGCGACGGCGCCGACCGGTTCGGCGAGGGCGCGAAGGTCGATGTTGCGGCCTGCTCGCTCCCGGTACAGCAGGTGCGCCACGAGGGTGCGGGCTGCGGGGCTGTAGCGGACTTCTTCGGGCGCGAGCTGTTCAGCGGTGAGCAGGGCGCGAAGCGCGTCGTTATCCTTGTTCCATTGGCCGTAGCCGCGCGCTACGTCAACCAGAAAGAGGGCGCGGCGCTCCACGACGGGAAGTTGGATGGGATGGACGCTCTTGGCGTGCTGGACGGCGACTCCCCCGTCGCCGAGGGCGACGGCCGCGGAGACGCGATGGACGTTCACGTTGGTTGGTCCGAACGCCGTGAACCAGTGGTTGGCATCGCCACCCAGGCGGCGCGCTGTGGTGTCGGCTTCGCCGAGGAGTGCCCGGCTGGTGATGCGGTCTCCTTGGTAGGCAGCCGCCATCGCACCCTTTTGTAGGAGCGCGCCATAGAGCGACAGGTGGGTGGGTGAGCTGCTGAGGTCGGCTTCAAGGGCGCTGGCCGCCGCCACCGTTAGATCCTTTGCCTTGCCGAAATGCCCCGCGTCGATGAATGCGCAGGGCCTCGGCAAAGTGCTGGATTGTCGGGTTCATAGGGTGATGTGGAGCGCGAGGGACCGGGCGGCGTCGCGGGCAGTGCGGCGGAGGGCGGCGGCAGTGCTTCGCTGACGGTGGCGGCGCGGGATGTCGATGCGCCCGGGACCCTGAGGCCGTCTTTGCCCACCGTTGAGGGTGGCTGGCCGAGCTCGAGGTTCACCCTGGCGCCGCCCGACGTGGTGCACGGCCACGCCCGACAGGCTACGGGGAGCTCGAGGCCGCGCGGTGCTGGTCACGCCGTGGCGTTGCCGCGCCGCGCAGGTAGTCGAACAGGTCGTCGACGAGGTCGTCGGGGCTCGCCTGGCCCTTGCCGTTGGCTGCCAGGTGCCCCGCGGAGGCCAGGTCGGCAGCTCCGTGGGCGAGCGCGCGCAGCAGCGAGGCCAGGCGGACGGGGTCACCCGGGGGCAGGGCGCCGGTAGCCTGGGTTGCGGCGACGAGGTCGACCAGGAGGGTCTGGGCGCTGTGCGCGGCGTCGGCCAGTTCCTCCGACTCGACCGACCAGGTGCCGAAGGTCAGCTTGAAGCGCGCCGGGTGCTCCAGGGCCCAGGCGACGTAGCGGTGCATCGCCGCGCGCAGGACCGCCTGGGGGGCGTGCTCGCGTTGCATGGTGGCGGCCAGGGTCTCGCGCTGGCGGACCAGTTCCCGGGCGGCGATCGCGGCCAGCAGCGCTTGCTTGCTGGCGAAGTGCTTGTAGGGGGCGTTGTGGGACACCCCGGCCCGGCGGCCGACCTCGCGCAGCGTCACCGCCTCCACGCCGCCAGCATCCAGCAGGCGCGCGGCTGCCTCGACGAGTGCGTCGCGGGTCCCTGGGGCCATGGCGGGACCGTAGCCGCCGTGGTTGACGTTGTCAACCAGAGCCTGCTAGGTTGACAACGTCAACCACGGTTGGGTGCGCTCGCGGGCGTGTGACACGAACACGGAGGCACGGCATGCACCAGGGACAACGAGCGGTGGTCACGGGAGCGACCAACGGCATCGGGGAGGCGATCGCCCGCCAGCTGGCCGCCGAGGGGATGACCGTGGTCCTGGTCGGGCGCAGCGACCAACGGCTGCACCAGGCACACCAGCGGATCCTGGCCGCGGTCCCGGATGCGGAGCTGCTGGTTGAACGCGCGGACCTCTCCCTGCTCGGGGAGGTGCGCGAGCTGGCCAAGCGCCTGGCCGAGCAACCCCCACCGGAGGTGGTGGTCAGCAACGCCGCGGTGATCGCGGAGCTTGGCGACCTCACCGCCGAGGGGCTGCAGCGGGCCCTGGCCACCAACCACCTGGCGCCGTACCTGCTGCTGCGCTCGCTGGTCGAGCCCATCGGCCAGCGGCCGGCGCGGTTCGTGGTCGTCGGCGCGTCGCCGACTGGGCTCCGCCGAGCACCGGTCGACCTGGACGACCTGGGGTTCCAGGCCGGGCGCGGGCTGGGGCCGCTGCCGAGCTTCCGGCCGTTCGTCGCCTACGCGCGCACCAAGAACATGAACGCCATGTTCGTCTACGCCCTCGCCCGCCGGCTCCAAGGGACGAACATCACCGTCAACGGCGCGCACCCGGGCATCATCCAGCGGACCGGGCTCGGCCAGGGGACCGCGCGTGGCGCGCTGCGGCTCTTCAGCGCCGTGCTGGCCCTGCGTCCGTCGCGGCCCGGTCCTGACACCGGCGCCGACACGCCGGTGTGGCTGGCCACCGCACCGGAGGTCGACGGCATCAGCGGCCGCTTCTTCGTCGACCGCAAGCCGGTCGCGACCGCGCCCCATACCACCGACCTCGCGCGCTGCGACCGGCTCTGGGACGAAAGCGCCCGCCTGGTCGGCCTCGCCTCGTCGTTGTGGACGCCACCAGGGTCTCGGCATGGCGCCGGTTTCACCGGCCTGTGATGCCGAGCAGTGGTAGGACGCGGGTGGCGTCGCGGGCGTTGCGGCGCAGCCCGGCGGCGAGGTTGCGGTGGCCGCGGGCGCGGAGGATGCCGATGGCCAGGTTGCGCAGGCTGGCCATGGCCCGTGGGGCGTTGCCGGTACGGACCTGAGCGGCGTCCTCGGCGACGGTGGTGTCGCGGAGGTGGTGCAGCGCCTCGATGGCCCAGTGGCCTCGGATCCAGTCAGCCAGGCGGGCGGGGCTTGCCTGGGCGGCGGTGAGGCTGGTGACCGCGGACACCGTCACGGTGCGCCAGCGGCGGCGGCGCAGGGAGCGGACCCGGCGGGTGATCCGGATCGCCTGGGCGGGCACGGGGGAACCCGAGGCCAGCCACGGTGGTGACCTGGAGCCGGCGGACCTCCACGCGGCCGTGGCCGCGGTGGCGGGGTGTGGTCGGCGACGGGGACCTCACGCCAGGGCGGGAGGACAGCTGGTGGTGCAGGCTGGCTGGTTGGCCTGCACGATCAGCAGGTAGGCGGCGCGCTTTCGGGTGACCAGCCGGCGTGGGCGTGCTGGGCGTGCTGGGCGTGCATGGCGTCGGCGGTGATGACCTGCCCGGCAAGGTCCAGACCCTCCAGCAGCGGCTGGAACTGGGTGACCTCGTTGGTCTTGGCGTCCACCCCGACCTGGGCCAGGACCGCACGGCTGGCGTGCCCCAGCACCGCCAGCAGGTGCACCTGCAGGCTGGGGTGGTGGCCGCTGCCGCGCAGGGTCTTGCCGTCGACCGCGACCGCCTGGCGCCATGGGCGGGGTGTCGGCAATGGTGGGTTGGCTGGTGGCCGCTGGCCGGCCAGCCAGGCACCGACGGCACGATCCAGCGCGTCGGCGTCGGTGCGGGCCAGCACCCGGCGCACGGTCGCCTCGCCAGGCGGCCGCCAGGCACCGGTCAGGGGATGACGGTGGACCCCGAGGGCGGCCAGCACCTGGCAGGGCGCGTCGCTAGCCCACTCACCGACCGCGGCCAGGGACCTGGCGCCGGCCAGCACCGCGGCCACCGCGACGGCCAGCACGGCGCTCAGCGCGTGCCGTCGGCCTCGCCGGTGGCGTGGGTCGGCGATACGCGCGAGGGAGCCAAGCAGGCTACGGCACTGCTCGGGTGCCAGCGTGGCGGGCGCACCCAGCCGATGGACAGCAGCAGGAAGGGGGATGATCGAGAGGCAGGCACGGCGGTCCGGAATGGTCAGGGGCTTCGACATCCCCATGATCGCCGGGAGCCGCGCCTGGTTCATATCCACTCGACCCATCCACCCGGCCATCACCAACGAGACAAGCCCGCACCATGCCGATGCCCTGGCCCGGCAGCGGCGGTGGTCGTAGGCCTTGTCCGCGTGCACGGTGCGGGGCCGCTGGCCGCGCCGCCCCGAGGCCAGCAGGATCGGCGGGATGTCGTCCAGGACCGCCTCGAACATGGTCGAGTCGTGGGCGTTGGCCGCGCTCAAGACCACCGCCAGCGGCAGCCCACCCGCGTCGCCGGCCAGGTGCAGCTTCGACCCTGCCTTGCCGCGATCGACCGGGTTGGCGCCCGTCAGGTCCCCCCCTTTGACGGCGCGCAGGCTGAAGGAGTCCACACAGACGCGATCCAGGTCGATGCGCCCGGCCGCGCCCAGCTCGTCGAGCAGTACCGCCTGGAGCCGGTCGAACACGCCCGCGCGGGCCCACTCGTCCAGCCGCCGCCAGCAGGTGCTGGCGCTGCCGCAGCCCAGCTCCTTGGCGGGCAGCAGGCTCCACGGGGTGGAGGTGCGGGCCATGAACACCAGCGCCGCCACGCAGTTGCGGTCGGGCACCCGCCGCGGGACGCCGCCACCCGGGCGGGCTGGCGGTGGCGGCAGCAGCGGCTGGATGCGCTGCCACAGGGCGTCAGGCAGGAGCCGGTCCACGAGGTTGGTCATGGTCAGGGATCATCCCAAGCGCACCCGAACCACTCAAACGCCGCGCTAGGGCGTTCCGGAATGTCCTCTTAGTGCGTGTTTCCGACCTTCGGCCGGTTCTTGTTGGTTGTTGGCCAGTTGGCGTCAGGCTCTGCTATCACACCGCCATGGAGAGCTCTGCCGACGATCCAACCGCGGCCGCCCTGGCGTGGTTGCTTGCCTCCGACGAGCCGGCCGTCCGCTACCTGACCCGCCGGGAACTGCTCGAGGACGGGGATGGCGCGGCCGCCGACGCGGCCCAGATCCTGGAGGGGCCCAAGGCCCGGGCGCTGCTGGCCGGCCAGCAGCCCGACGGCGGCTTCGGGGTCCACCCCTACAGCAAGTGGACCGGGGCGCACTGGCGGCTGGTGTCGCTAGTGGAGCTGGCCGCCCCAGCCGGGGAGCCGCGCCTGCAGGCCGCCGCCTCCACCGTGCTGGACTGGCTGACGGGCCGGTCGCACCGCGAGCGCGTGCAGGTGGTCGACGGGCTCACCCGCCGCTGCGCCTCCCAGGAGGGCAACGCCTTGGCGGTCGCCTGCCGGCTCGGCATGGCCGGTGATCCGCGGGCCGAGCTGCTCGCCCGGTCGCTGGTCGACTGGCAGTGGCCAGACGGCGGCTGGAACTGCGACCTGCGCGCCAGCGGCCGTCGCTCCTCGTTCCATGAGTCGCTCCCGGCCGCCTGGGGCCTGCACGAGTACGGGCGGGCCACCGGGGCGACCTGGGCGCAGCAGGCCGCCGCCCGAGCCGCCGAGCTGTTCCTGTCCCACCGGTTGTTCCGCTCGCTGTCCGGCGGCGAGGTGGTCGACCGGCGCTGGCTGGCCCTGCGCTACCCGCCCTACTGGCACTATGACGTGCTGCAGGCGCTGCTGGTCCTGTCGCGGCTCGGCAAGGCCGGCGACCCGCGCGCCGGCGAGGCGCTGGAGCTGCTGATGCGGCGCCGCCGCGCCGACTGCCGCTGGCAGCCGGGCGGGTGCTGGTGGCGCCCACCTGGCAGCACCCGCCCCCGATCGTGCCCGGTGGAGGTGGTCGACTGGGGGCGGTCGGGCCCCAACGAGCTGCTCACCCTCAATGCCCTGCGGGTGCTCAAGGCCGCCGGCTGATCGGCAGGCTGCCTGCACCCCGGTGCCCACCGCGCGGCGCCGCGCTTGGGTGGTCCAACCGGTTGCGGCAGGTCAGCGCACACGCCAGCCGCAGGAACCCGAGCAGAAGGTCGCTGCGCCGCTCGTAGCGGACCTGCAGCCGCCGGTAGCCACCAGCCAGCCAGCGACCGCTCCACCACCTAGCGGTGGCGGCCCAGTCGCTCGCTCGACTCGATGCCGCGGCGGGCGATCCGCGGGATGATCCCGCGTCGGCGCAGGGCGCTGCGGCAGCGCGGGTCGTCGTAGCCGTTGTCGCCGTGGGGCTTGGCCGGGCGCCTGCGGGGCCGACCGGGGCGACCGCAGGGACCCTTGACGGCCGGGACGGCGTCCACCATGGGCTCCAGCAGCATCGAGTCGTGGGTGTTGGCCGCCGACAGCCCGACCGCCAGCGGGAGGCCGCGGCGGTCGACCAATAGGTGGTACGTATTGAGATAGCGGGTGTGCTGTTTAGCGTCCGGGGATGGCGAGGTCGGCCACGATCGGCCCGGGCGTTTGCAGCAGGCGGGCCAGCAGCTCGATGGGGTCGCGGGTCTGCTGGGTAGCGGTGCGCAGCACGCTGGTAAGGCCTGCCAGGTGTCGGCTCCGGCCCGGGTGCGGTTGCCACCCCAGCTCTTGCGTGTCACGGCGGCGGGGCGGATAGCCTGCTCGGCGCGCCAATTGGTGGCGTTGACGCCGGGAACCCGCAGGAAGGTGAACAAGTACTCGCGCTCCTTGGCGAGGTGGGCCAGGAGCCGGCGGTTGGGCGGGTATCGGGTCGCCCCACCGATGAGCCGGTCCACCGCGGCCTCCAGCTGGTCGGCCGCGGTGCTGAGCGTGGCCTGATCCACGGTGCCGGTGTCGCGGGCATCGCGCAGCCAAAGGGCGTGCTGGAGGATCCGGCGGACCGCATGCGGGGTCCGGGGCCTGCCCACGGTCGGCGTCGCTGATCAGTTCCTGGCAGCGGCGGAGCAGGTGCGCCAGGCAGGTCTGGTGGCGGGCGTAGACAAATCGCCGGTACGGCGCCCAGCCGTCGCGTTCCAGCACCCCGGCGTAGTCCTCGCCGAGCACCGCCGCGGCCTCCTGATAGCCACGCCCGCAGGCGATCCGGTAGACCGTGACCTGGTCGCCGACAAACGCCCACAGCCACGCCTTGGCCCCGCCGACCCGCCAGCCGGTCTCGTCCGGGGCCACCACCGGGCTGGCCCGCACCGCCTGGACCAACGCCTGGTAGGTCGGCCGGGCACGCTGGGCGGTCCTGCCGACCGCCTGAACGACGCCACCCGCAGTGACACTCACCCCAGCTGGTCCAGCAGCCTGGCGATCTTGCCCGCTGACAGCCCAAGGCTCTTGCTCAGCCATGACGCCAGCGCCACCACGCGGGGCCCCAGCTGTGCGCCCGCCGCCCCCAGCGCATTGGAGGTCTGCGCCGGGTGGCGGGGCTGGACCCTGCGCCCGCAGGAGCGGCAGCGGCCAACGTGGACCTCATAGCGGATGGCCAGCGGGCGGGGCTCGGGCAGCTCCTCGACGTACTGGGGCGCGACCCGCTCCAAGACCAGCTCGCCGCCGCAGCCGGGACAGGACTCTGGCAGCCCGACCGTGACGACCTGGTCGACCCGCTCGGGTGGCTGCCGGTGCGCGTGCCTGCCGTGGGCCGCGCCGGACTTGCGCCCGGCGCGCTTGGGGTTGGGCCTAGGGTCGCCCCTGGAGAATGGGGCGGCCTGGCGCTTGGCGGCGCGGCGCAAGTCCTCGACCTCGGCCCGCAACCGCTCGTTGGTCGCCCGCAGCCGCTCACCTTCGGCAGGTAGCCGCGAAAGGCCAGCTCCTCAGTGAAGCCGGCAGCCAGCTGGAGGGCGAGACCCCCGCACAGCAGCACGGTCACCCCGGCCAGGCCCCGCTCGGTGAGCTCGCTGCCGGTCACCTGGACCCAGCCCGCCGCCCACTCGACCATGAACAGGACGGTGATCACCGCTACACCAGCCAGGAACCCAACCCCGCCTGCGGCCAGCTGCCGGCGACCCGGCCAGGGGAGGCCGATACCGGGCCAGTCGCGCCGGTCGACCCAGCGGCGGAAGCCGTAGGTGACGGCGACGGTGACCGGGATCGCCACCAGGGCCAGCAGCTGCCGGGCGGGCGTTGGGTGCCGGCCCACGAGCACCTCCCCGGCGACCCCGATCACCAGGCTCCAGGCGGCCAGGTAGGCGAGCATCCGCCAGCCGGTGCGGAGCCGACCCTCGGCATCCAGCAAGGCCCGGCCGACCACCCCACGCCGGCGCGGCGACGCCAGCCGTACCGACGGCGCGTCATGCCTGGAAGAGCGATCATCCGCGGTCACGAGGCGTCCTCCCTGTCGTCGTGTGGCCAGAGCCGCCGCACCGGTCCGCAGGTACACGGCTGAGCATCAGCCGGGCGCTGATGGCAGGACCCAGCGGGTCAGCGGGGACCGCATCGACCCGGCCCTGACGCTATCGCCGGGCCCGGGGGGACGAGAACGCGGCTGGCCTCCGCCTTTGACGGGGGATAGCCCCAGACCAGCACCACCACACCGGTCAAGCAGCAGCACGCGACCACGACGAACCGTCCAGGCTAGCCCGCGTAGGCCAGCAGCGAAGGACGCAACCCACGGTCAGCGTGAACCCTTCTCACCACGTCTCCGCAAGCACAGGGTCCCGGCGCGTCGACAGGCACATCGTGCCCTCGTCAACGAGGCTGCTGCGAGGGGTCGGCGCTGCTTGGCACTTGGCCGCCCACCTGAGTTCTCCGACTCGGGCGGCCAGCTCGCACGCACATCCCAGGAGCTGCTGGCTGGGTCGCTGCAACCAAGCCGAAGTCAAGCTGGTCGCGCAACGCGGCACTCCCGCGTTCCAGCCGCTCCACCTGCTGGCACAGCTCTCCCATGCCCCGACCTGCCGACAGCTCCGTTGGTCCTACAACCCTCTCGCCATGGGCGCGAACGATTACAACACGACCGTCACTGTCGACCACTCGCTATCTCAATACGACGGATCTTGCCTGCTCACGTTGGGTGCCGTGTCGATCCAGCTGGCGCCTGACGGGTACGGTGGGGTCCTCTGGATGATCATCGGGATGATCACGGCGCACTCGATCCTGCATCGAAGGCCGCCCGCCGAGCCGGCAATGCCATCCGCGTCCGGTCAGCGTCGGGGTCCGACCAGGCGCACGTGGTCGGCCAGGGTAACGACCAGCCGCTGGTTGACCGCATCCGCGCCTGGTGCGGTGACCACGACGACCGTGCGCCGCTCCGACCAGCGCACCAGCAGCCTGCCGCCAAGCACCGACGGGGGGTCATGGGGGCAGGCGGCCAGCACCGCCCGGATCCGGTGCACCATCGGCGTGGCGATCCGGCGCTCATCCGGGCACCGCAGCTCGAGCCGGCCGGCCCCGCCACGGGCTGGCATGGCGATGATCGCCAGGGTGGTGTAGCCCCCGCGGCGCCGACATAGCCAAACGGGACCACGAAGCCGCCGTAGGCGAAC
>Ga0081538_10003537_pt1 | contig 14695 bp, 10 predicted proteins | sample TabmetS5T2R1_FD_71022 | JGI IMG/M metagenome (GOLD analysis project Ga0081538, IMG submission 71022) | Tabebuia heterophylla rhizosphere microbial communities from the University of Puerto Rico - S5T2R1 | ecosystem: Host-associated > Plants > Roots > Rhizosphere ... | reverse complement strand
CCGCGGCGAGGTGGCCGAGCGCGCTGTCCTGATCGCACCGGTTCGGATTGATGACCGCGAGCGCGGCGGGCAGACGCGGCTCGGCGGCGTGGTGATCGACGACGATCACATCCTGGCCGCGCTCGGCGGCGATGGCCAACGCCTCGAATGCGGTGGTGCCCGAATCGAGTGTCACGACGAGACTGCACCCCAGCCGCGCGAGGCGCTCCAGGGCCGCCGGGTTGGGGCCGTAGCCCTCGCGCAGCCGGTCGGGAACCTCGATCATGGAGGTGGCGCCGATCGCGGCAAGGTAGCGGCTGAGCAGCGCCGCCGAGGTCGCGCCATCGACGTCGTAGTCGGCGAGGATGCCGATCGGCTCGCCAGCGGCGATGGCAGCCGCCAGCCGCTCGACCGCGACGTCGAGATCCAGAAGATGCGAGGGGTCCGGCAGGCTGTCGCGGATGCGCGGCCGAAGGAAGGTCGGCGCTTCGTCGACCCCGACGCCGCGCGCCGCCAGCACGCGCCCCACCACCTCCGGCAGATCGAGGCGCTGGCTGATGGTCAGCGCGACCGTCTGGTCGACCGGCCGCAGCCGCCAGCGCCGCCCGCTGACCGAGCGCTCGACGAAGAAAGGCGCCTCGGCGCGCAACGCGGCCAAGCCGCGCAGCTCAGGCCGCGAAGTGCGGCACGACGGCACTCTTGCGCTGCAGATAGTGCTCGGCCTCGATCACCCGTACCGTCCCGGTCTTGGAGCGCATCACGATCGACTGCGTGATCAGGCCGTCGGGAAAGCGCCGCACGCCGCTCAGCATCGTGCCGTCGGTGACGCCGGTGGCGGCGAACATCACGTCGCCGGAAGCCAGATCGTGCAGATCGTAGATCCGCTGCGGATCGGTGATGCCCATGCGCTCGGCGCGCGCACGCTCGTCGTCGTTGCGGAACACGAGCTTGCCCTGCATCTGGCCGCCGATCGAGCGCAGCGCGGCCGCGGCCAGCACGCCTTCGGGCGCGCCGCCGATGCCCATGTAGATGTCGATGCCGCTGTCCGGCCGGGCGGTGGCGATCACGCCGGCGACGTCGCCGTCACGGATCAGGCGGATGCGCGCGCCCGCGGCGCGCACCTTGGCGATCAGCTCCTGGTGGCGCGGCCGATCGAGGACCAGGACCACCAGATCGCTCACCTGGATGCCCTTGGCCTTGGCAAGCCGGCCCAGGTTCTCGGCCGGCTCGGCGTCGATCCGGATCAGGCCGTCGGGCAGGCCGCCGCCGACCGCGATCTTGTCCATATAGGTGTCCGGCGCGTTCAGGAAGCCGCCCTCGCCGGCCATCGCGATGCAGGAGATCGCGTTGGGGCCGCCGGTGGCGGTGATCGTGGTGCCCTCCAGGGGATCGAGCGCGATGTCGACCTTGGGCCCGCGGCCCGAGCCGACCCGCTCGCCGATGTACAGCATCGGCGCCTCGTCGCGCTCGCCCTCGCCGATCACCACCGTGCCGTCGATGTCGAGCACGTTCAGGGCCTGGCGCATGGCGTCGACCGCCGCCTGATCGGCGGCCCGCTCGTCGCCGCGGCCCATCCAGATGCAGCTGGCGATGGCCGCCCGCTCGGTCACGCGGACCGCCTCCAGCGCCAGATTGCGATCCTCCAGTCTCACATCCGCCATCGTTGCCCTCTCTGCACTTTTTGGTCGCGATCCCGCCATTTCGGCGATCGAAGTCCTCACAGCGTCTCGATCCGGATCAGCCGGGGCGGCTCCAGCACCGTGCTCAGCTCGCTGATGGTGCCGAGTGCACCGATCAGATTGGCATCGGTGGTCTGGTGGGTGGTCAGCACGATCGGCACCGCTTCGCCCGGATTGCGCGCGCGCTGGATCAGGGACTCGATCGAGACCTCGTGATCGCGCAGGCAGGCCGCGACCTCGGCCAGCACGCCCGGCCGGTCCACCACCATCAGCCGAAAGTAGTAGGCGCCGACATGGCGCTCCATCGGAGCGGCGGGCAGACGCACGAGGTTGCTGCTCGGCACGGCGAACACCGGCATGCGCACGCCCTTGGCCAGATCGCACAGATCGGCGACTACGGCCGACGCGGTCGGCGGGCCGCCGGCACCGCGCCCGGCATACAGGGTCGAGCCGACCTGATCCGCATCCGCAACCACCGCATTCAAGACACCCTCGATCTCGCTGATCGGCTCGCCAAGGCGCACCATGCAAGGATGCACTCGCTGCTCGAGACCATGCGGGGTCCGGCGCGCGACGCCGAGCAGCTTGATCCGATAGCCCATTTCGTCCGCGAAGGCGATGTCGAGCGGCGAGACATGGCGGATACCCTCGGTATGGACCGCGTCGAAGTCGGGCTGGCAGCCGAACGCCAGTGCCGCCAGGAGGGCGAGCTTGTGCGCCGCATCGATCCCGTCGATGTCGAAGCTGGGGTCGGCCTCGGCATACCCCAGACGCTGCGCTTCGGCCAGCACCTCGTCGAAGTGGCGGCCGCTTTGCCGCATGCTGGTGAGGATATAGTTGCAGGTGCCGTTCAGGATTCCGTAGATCCGCTCGATCCGGTTGCCGGTCAGGCCCTCGCGCAAGGTCTTGACGATCGGGATGCCGCCGGCCACGGCGGCCTCGAATCCGATCGTGGCGCCATTGGCCTCGGCCACGGCGGCGAGCGCGGCGCCGTGCTGCGCGAGCAGCGCCTTGTTCGCGGTGACCACCGACTTGCCCTCGCCGAGCGCGGCGCGCACGACGGCGAGCGCGGCCCCGTCGGCGCCGCCGATCAGCTCGACCACCACCTCGACCTCGGGATCGCCGGCCAGAGCCTGCGGATCGTCGTACCAGCGCATCTCGCGCAGCGGCACGCCGCGATCGCGGTTTCGGTCCCGTGCCGACACGGCCACCACCAGGAGCGGCCTGCCCGCGCGCGAGGCCAAAAGCGTGCCGTTGCGCTGCAGCAGCGCCAGCACGGCGCTACCGACCGTGCCGAGGCCGGCGATGCCGATGCGCAGCGGCTCGCTCATCAGGCAACCGCCCGGGCGCGGCTCGCCGCAGGCCGGACGCCGTACCGGCTCAGGAAGGTCCTGATGTTGCGCACCGCCTGGCGCAGCCGGTGACGGTTCTCGACCAGCGCAAGGCGCACGTGATCCTCGCCATACTCGCCAAAGCCGATGCCGGGCGAGACCGCCACCTGCGCCTCCTGCAGCAGGAACTTGGAGAAGGCGAGCGAGCCCTGGTCGCGAAACGGGGCAGGCACCGGCGCCCAGACAAACATGGTCGCCGGCGGCGAAGGCACCTGCCAGCCGCTGGCGCAAAGGCCTTCCACCAGTACGTCGCGCCGCTCGCGATAGCGCTGGCGGATTGCCTCGATCTCGGCGTCGCAGCTGTCGATCGCGGCGATCGCGGCGACCTGGATTGGCGTGAAGGCGCCGTAGTCGAGGTAGGATTTGATCCGGGTCAACGCCGCGATCAGGGTCCGATTGCCGGCAGCGAAGCCGATTCGCCAGCCCGGCATGTTGTAGGTCTTGCTCATCGAGGTGAACTCGACGGCGATGTCCTTGGCGCCCGGAATCTGCAGGATTGAGGGTGGCGGCGCCTCGAAATAGATCTCGGCGTAGGCGAGGTCGGACAGGATGAAGATCTCGTGCCGGCGGGCAAACGCCACGATCTCCTTGTAGAAATCCAGATCGACGACCTGGGCCGTGGGATTGGACGGAAAGGCCAGCACCAGGGCGGTCGGCGGCGGCACCGAATGCTTGACCGCCCGATCGAGCGCGGCCAGCAGGTCGACGCCCGGGACGGCCGGCACATGCCGAATGGCGGCACCAGCGATGATGAAGCCGTAGGGATGGATCGGATAGCTCGGATTCGGGGCCAGGATGACGTCGCCCGGCGCCGTGATCGCCTGGGCGAGGTTGGCGAGGCCCTCCTTGGAGCCGAGCGTCACGACGATCTCGGTCTCAGGGTCGAGCGCGACCCCGAAGCGACGCGCGTAGTAGCGCGCCTGCGCGCGGCGCAGCCCCTGAATGCCGCGCGACACCGAGTAGCGATGGGTGCGCGGGTTGCGCACGGCCTCGATCAGCTTCTCGACGATCGGCGCCGGAGTCGGCTGGTCGGGATTACCCATACCGAGGTCGATGATGTCGCGCCCGGCCGCCCTGGCCTGCGCCTTCATCGCGTTGACCTCGCCGAACACGTAAGGGGGCAGGCGCCGGATCCGGTGAAAGAGCTGTTCCCGCATCGCAATCCTCGTCGGGATGACGTTCGATGGTGCACCGTCTAGCACAGATTCGGGTAGACAAAGTTGCTGGCTGCTCAGGCCGACGAATTCGCGACGATCACCTGTACCTGTGTGCCCACGAAGAAGGTCGATGGGGCGGTTTCGGTCTGCCGGGCGTCCTGCACGGCGGCCGATCGGTCGTCGGCGGGTCGCTCGACCGGTATGGGGGGCACGCTGACCGGCAGGATCGGCTTGGTCGGCGGCGGCGCGGGCGGGTTCGCGGGTTCCGCCAGCCTGCCCTGGAGCGCTGCGCCCGCCGGGCGTGCCGTGGCCGGACGCGGCGCAGGAAGCGGTACCGTCGCCTGTTCGACGTCGAGCGCATCCGGTGCGGCAAGGCGGGCGGCAAGCGCCGGCTGCCCGGGTGGCAGAGGCGCCTGCGGCACGGTCTCGTCCACCAGCTTGTCGATCACGTCGGGACCCGCCGCCAGTCGCGCCGCGACCGCGCTTCGAGCTGGCGGCACCGGCGCCTGATCAACCGTCGCCTCGGATGGCGGATCGCTTGACGCCGCCGAGTCCGGCACCCCCGACTCGCTCGAACCCTCGGGCTCTGCTGGCTCGGGGGGATCAGGCTCGCCGAACAAGAGCGCGCCGAGGAAATCGACCAGGGTCTCCTGCTCGCTCAACGACCGCTCGGGGACAGCGCCGTTCTGAGAGGCGACGCCGGGCTCGGCGGGGATCGGCGGCGCAGGCTCGGGTGGCTCCGGCGGCGGCGGCAGGCTGCTCAAGCCGCTGCGATGCCGGACCACCTGGCTGGTGTAGCGAGCGTTCTCGCGGTCGGCGATCAGCGCCTCGACGATCTGACGCTGCTGCTGGACCGTATAGCTGAGCTGCGGCCGCGGCGGCACGCTCTGCAGAGGCGGATAGCCGGATTCGACCGGGACCTTCGCGATCGCCGCGAGATCGGAGCTTGCAGGCGCGCGATCGTCACCCATCTCTTGGCAACCGGGCAATGCCAGCCCGCCGATGAGGAGACCAATCGCGACCTTCCAAGTTGATTGCGCCCGAATTGCATGGCCGGACCGCCACCATCGCCAGGCGGGCAGCGGCGCCAGCGGCAGTTGGCACGCGCGACCCGATGGTCCACAACCAAACCCCTGAGTCGGGCGGCCATCCTTCCGGGGTCGTGGGCGCGCGTCAGTGAGCATGCCAGCGGCTCCGCCCGAGCGTAACAGCACGTCCTGACATGGCGTTAGCCAAGTTTCCTTGGCGTTCGCTTGCGGACGCGACGGCGCCAGAGCATAGAGGAACGAGATGACCAGGCAACAGGAAACCCCAGAGCGCGGCCGCGCGGATGTCGTCCAGCTGATGGGCGAGATCCGCGAGAAGAGCCAGCAACTGTTGCATGATCTCGCCGAGCGCAACTGCGTCAACGGCGCCAGCACGCCCGATCCCCTCAACCTGGGGTCGACGGTGCTCGAGCTGACCGCCCGGCTCATGACCAATCCCGCCGCGCTGGCGCAGGCCCAGCTGTCGCTCTGGCAGAGCTATCTGCAGCTTTGGCAGGCGACGGGCCAGCAGTTACTCGGCCGCGACGTGCCGCCGGTGATCGAGCCCGAGCGCGGCGATCGCCGTTTTCGCGACCCCGCCTGGGGCGACAATGCGCTGTTCGACTTCATCAAGCAGTCGTATCTCCTGACCTCGCGCTGGCTGGTCGATACCGTCAACCAGCTGGAAGGCTCAGACGAGAAGACCAGGCAGAAGATCGACTTTTACACCCGCCAGTTCGTCGACGCGATGGCGCCCAGCAACTTCGTTGCCACCAATCCCGAGGTGCTGCGCGCGACCCTGGAATCGGGTGGCGAGAACCTGTTGCGAGGCCTCAACAATCTGCTCGACGATCTCGGCCGCGGCCGCGGCCGGCTGGCCATCAGGATGACCGATCTCGATGCCTTCGAGCTCGGCAAGAACATCGCGGTGACCCCCGGCAAGGTGGTCTTTCAGACCGAGCTGATGCAGCTGATCCAATATGCGCCGAGCACCGAGCAGGTCTATGAGCGGCCGCTTCTGGTGATTCCGCCCTGGATCAACAAATATTACATTCTGGATCTGCAGCCGAAGAACAGCTTCATCCGCTACGCCCTCGACCAGGGCTTCACGGTATTCGTGATCTCCTGGGTCAATCCGGATGCGGAGCACGCCAGCAAGACTTTCGAGGACTATATGGTCGAGGGACCGCTCGCAGCCCTCGACGCGATCGCGCGGGCCACCGGCAGTCCCGACGCGAACGTGGTCGGCTATTGCCTGGGCGGCACGCTGCTCGCCGCGACGCTCGCTTATCTCGCCGTGAAGAGGGATCGGCGGATCAAGGCCGCGACCTTCCTGGCAAGCCTCACCGACTTCGAGGATCCGGGCGAGCTCGGCGTGTTCATCGACGAGGAGCAGCTGGCCGCCATGGACGAGAGCATGGCGCGGCGGGGCTATCTCGAAGGCCGTGAGATGGCCACGACGTTCAACATGCTCCGCGCCAACGACCTGATCTGGTCGTTCGTGATCAACAACTACCTGATGGGCAAGGAGCCGTTCCCGTTCGATCTCCTGTACTGGAATTCGGACAGCACGCGCATGCCCTATGCCATGCACAGCTTCTACCTGCACAAGTTCTACCAGGAGAACCGGCTGGTCGAGCCGGGCGGCATCAGCCTTTGCGGCGTGCCGATCGACCTGCGCACGATCCGCAACCCGGTCTACATGCTCTCGACCCGCGAGGACCACATCGCGCCCTGGGCGACGACCTACGCCGCGACCCAGCTGTATGGGGGCAAGACGACCTTCGTGCTGGCCGGCTCGGGCCATATCGCCGGCGTGATCAATCCGCCGAGCGTCGAGAAATACGGCTATTGGACCAATCCGGCACTGCCGCAGGATCCCGAGGACTGGCTCGCGGGCGCAGAGCAGCACGCGGGCTCGTGGTGGCCCCATTGGCGCGACTGGAACGCGGCGCACTCGGGCGAGAAGGTGGCGGCGCGAGTGCCCGGCGACGGCGCGCTCAAGCCGATCGAGGACGCACCGGGATCCTACGTCAGAACCCGCGCGGTCTAGGGTCGCCGAACCAGGCGGGCGGCGCGAACCGGGCTCAGCTGCGGCCGTAGACGTCGTCGTAGCGGACGATGTCGTCCTCGCCGAGATAGGCGCCGCACTGCACCTCGATCAGATGCATTGGCGCCTCGCCCGGATTCTCCATCCGGTGCTTCGCGCCGAGCGGGATGTGGACGCTCTGGTTCGGGCCCAGCACCAGCACGTCGTCGTCGACGGTGATCCTGGCGGTGCCGGCGACCACGACCCAATGCTCGGCGCGATGACGGTGACTTTGCAGGCTCAGCCGGCCGCCAGGGGCGACCACGATCTCCTTGACCTTAAAGCCCGGCCCCTCATGCAGCACCTTGAAGCTGCCCCACGGGCGCTGCTCCGCGCTATGGGCGCTGGCCTCGCTGCGGCCTCGAGCCTCGAGCGTCGCGACCAGCCCGCGGATCGCCTCCGAGCGCGCGCGATCGCTGACCAGCACGACATCGTCGGTCTCGATCACGGCAAGATCGCGCACGCCGGCGCACGCCACCAGGCGTCGCTCGGCGAGCACGAGGCAGTCGTGAGCGTCGTCCAGCACGACGTCGCCGCGCGCCACGTTGCCATTGGCATCCTGCTGCTGCTGCTCCCAAAGCGCCTGCCACGAACCTAGATCCGACCAGTCGGGATCGCACGGCACCAACGCGATCCGGTCGGCGCGCTCCATGATCGCTTTGTCGATCGGCAGCGCCGGCACCGCCCGCCAGAGCTCGAGCGGGATCTGCCGGCCGCCGCCCGGGGCTTCGCTGAGCGCGGCAAACGCCGCGTCGACCGCGCCTCTGATCTCGGGGGCGTGCCGCTCGAACTCGGCCAGGATCCGATCGACGCGGAAGGCGAACATGCCGCTGTTCCAGAAGTGGTCGCCCGCGGCGAGCATGGCCTCCGCGGTCGCCTGCGGCGGCTTCTCGACGAAGCGCCTCGCCTTGAGAACCTGGGGCGCCTGCGGCAGCGGCTCGCGCGCGTGGACGTAGCCATAGGCGGTCTCGGCGCGGGTGGGGCTAATGCCGAACGTCACCAGCTCACCGGCCGCGGCAACCGGCAGCGCCACGGCGACCGCCTGCGCCAGCGCCGCGGAATTGCCAATCAGATGGTCGGAAGGGCACACCCACAGCACGGCATCGGAATCGAGGTGCGTCTGGACGTAGAGCGCGGCAAGAGCGATCGCGGCCGCCGTGTTGCGCCCGACCGGCTCGAGCAGACGATGGCGGGTCAGATCGGGATCGACCAGGCCCAGCTGGCGCGCGACCAGGAAATCCTGCCCCTTGGCGCCGACGGTGACGACCCGGTCGGACGGAGCGAGGGCGATCACCCGTCGCGCCGTCTGCTGCAAGAGGCTCTCGTCGCCCACGAGCCTGGCGAGGTGCTTGGGCAGGGTCCCCCGGCTGACCGGCCAGAGCCGGGTCCCGACGCCGCCGGCGAGAATGATGGGGACAAGTGCGGGAGCTGCCATGACGAACCTATCGGGGCGAGGAATCCGGGCGCGAGGCTAGCGCGCCCGCCACCCCCCGGTCCAGCATCAGAGGAAGCGCACCGCTGCCAGCGAGCCGTAATCCTGGGTCTCGAGCGGCTGATCCGGCCGGATCAGGACCTGGGCCAGGCGGCGCGAGATCGGCAGATCGCCGGCTTCGCCATCGAGCGCGTCGAGATGCGGCTTCAGGTTGATCCGCTCGATCTGGCCGTACAGGAGCTCGCTCTGGCCCGGGAAGCGGATCTCGGCGCGGTCGCCGATCTGCAGCTGCTCGACGTCCTCGAGCGGTAGCTGCACCCGGATCAGAAGCGGCTGATCGGTGTCGACCAGCATCGCCAGGGCATCGCCCGTCTGATAGAGCTGCCCGTTCACGCCGATCCGCTGGAGAACCTCGCAATTGCATGGGCTCTCAAGGGTCACCGAGGCGCCCTCGGCCCCGTAGATGGTGCCGAGCAGCGAGCCGACCACCAAAGGCTCGCCGGGCTGCAGCGCCGAGATCAGCCGGCCAGCGATCGGCGCGCGGATCTGCACCACCGGCGCATCGACATAGGCATTGCTCACCTGGATGGTGAAGTAGCGCTCCTTGATCCCGAACAGCACGAAGGCGAGGAGCGCCAGCCCGGCGACACCGAAGCCGGCATAGACGCCATAGCGCTTGACCGTACTGGACCAGGGCTCCTCCTGCGGCGAGAACAGCTCGTCCAGCGGCTGGTAGCGTGCCATGGCGGTGTTCTCGCGGCCGCGCACCTGCAGGATGTCGCCGGCGCTCACCACCTCGCCGGACAGGTAGGCGTCGATCAGATAGCGGAACAGGGCCGCCTGGTCGTGACTGATGCTCAGAAAGGCGCAGCCGAACCGGCCGTGCTCCTGGTCGGCATAGACCATGCGCGCATCGAACCGCATCGACATGTCGAAATCTTCAAACGGGAAGAAGAGCCGCGCGGAGAACTTCTCGCCCGGCTGGCGCGAGGTCATCACGCTCTCGACGCCGAAGCCGCCCATCGACCAGTCGTCGACCTGATAGCGGACGCCGTCGATCTCGACCTGAATCGGGATCTTGAGGCGGACGTGCTGGCGGTGGACTTCGGCTTCGTGAACGATCTGGGGCTGCATCATGCCTTCCTCAGAACAACCCTGCCAATGCGTCGAAACGGGGCATGCTCAGGAGGTTGGTGGCCAGGGCCACCGCGGCCGCCAGCACGCCGAATGCAAGACCGTGCAGATAGATCGACATCAGACTGCGCATCCGCGCCTTTGCCGGGGACAGCTGCGGCTGAGCCGCGATGTTCTGCCGGGTCCAGCGCTGGCGGTCGAGCCGGAACAGGATGTAGGTCTTCACCAGGGCGCCGTACACTTGGCCAAAGTAGATCAACACCGGATATAGGCCGCTGATCGTCGGGCGTACAGAGAGGAGCGAAAGCGCTTGAATCAGCCGCGTGAACCCGACCCAGAGCGCGTAGGTGTAGAGAAAGATGGCCGACTTGCCGAACGCGAAGAACAGGGCGACCAGGGGGCCGAACAGCGGCGTCCACATCGACAGGCGTTGATCGATCAGGCACCACCAAGTGAAGAAGCCGACGCGCCGGGGACCCAGCGCGATGGCGCGGAAACTGATCCGCAGCATGTTGCCGAACCAGCGCAGCATCAGCTGCGTGCTGGCGGTGAGCAGCCATTGCGACGGCGGATGCTCGATGGTGGTCACCTGAACGTCGGGCAGGTACAGCATCCGGCAGCCCGCGTTCAGGAGCCAGAACCAGGTCGACTTGTCCTCGCCGGTCAGCAACTGCACCCGGCCCAGTCGCCAGTGATCGATATAGTCGGCTTCCACCGCGTTGATGAAGCTCGGATCGGTCGCCACAGCGCCGCGGAAGATCGACATCCGCCCGGTCAGCACCAGCAGGCGGCGGGACAGCGCCATCGACGACATCAGCAAATGGCGCTGGGCGAAGCGCAGCCGATGCCAGGCCCGCAGCAGGGGGCCGCTCTCGACCACGCAATCCTCGTCGGTAGTGATCCCGCCGACCTCCGGCAGCAACTGCAGGAACGGCAGGGAGCGCGAGAGACAACCCGGCTGGAGCAGCGTGTCGCCGTCGAGCACCATGACCGCGGCATCTGCCGGGGGTCGGCAGCGGGAGACGGCGCGCAGCGAACAGGCCATGCTGTGGCGCTTGCCGACCGCAGGACGCCGGACGAACATGAGGCGAACCTGCGGCGGCGGCGCCATCTGAAGGAACAGATGCTTGATCAGGCGTTGGTCGCCCAGCTCGACCAGAGAAGCGACGATCGTGACCGGCCGGCCGTAGCGGATCGCTTCCGCGATCGCGGCCTGGTAGGCGCGCACCGTGGTCTCGCCGCGGATGCGAAAGCTGCTGATCAGGATGTAGACCTGCGAGGGCAGCGCCTCCTCGCCCGTCCGGTCCGCCTCGCGCCGCAGCACCGGAAAGGCGTGGTGGCGATAGATCAGCGAGCGGACGAAGTGGACCGTGCTCCAACTGTAGCGCCACACGCCGAGCACGCCGAGGATCACGAAGAACTCATGTGTGCCCGGCTGCCATACGGCGTCCGGCGCATACAGCGCGAGCGCGGCCAACGCCAGCAGATAGAGGGCAAGATACATGCGATCTCCGCCGCGCGCTCGAGCGTCCGGGCCTACCGTCGCCGCGCCATTGGCCGAGGCGTGGCCGAGCTTACATCATGACCCATCGACCGTGGCCCCATGCCAAACCATAGCACTGCCGGCGTGCTTCCGCCTCTTTTTCCTGGAATGTCGGCCGCCGCGAACTCGTGGACAGCGAAGTTTTCTGTAGACGCGTTAAGAAAGACAAAACCTTAGCGACCTTTGCAAGACTATCGTCTGATGTAGAGGGGGTCAATCTTGGGCCGCCGCAGTCGCCATATTCCAATATGCTTCGGGCCGGATCAGACAACACTTGCAAAGGGCGTTCTCGCGGGCGGGCAAGGGCCCGGCACGGCCCGATAACCTCTGGTAGCACGCTCGTGCGTCCCGATCGCTCCGGCTCGGGCTTGCTATCCGAGGCACAGGCGCCATACGGTTGAGGTCATGCAGCGGCGAGGCGGGAAGCCGTGGAGATCAGCGTCTTTGGCTTGGGCTATGTCGGTACGGTCTCGGCGGTGGGTCTCGCCCGACTGGGCCACCGGGTCGTCGGCGTCGATATCGACCCGTTCAAGGTCGACCAGATCGCGCAAGGCATTTCTCCGGTGGTCGAGCCGGGGGTCACCGAGCTGCTGCAATCGGCGCGCCGGGCCAAGCGGCTTTCAACGACCACCAGTCCGACGGCGGCAGTCCGCGCCAGCGACCTCAGTCTGATCTGCGTCGGTACGCCCAGCAGGCCGAACGGCGGCGCCAGCGTCGACCAGGTGATGCGGGTCGCACGCGAGATCGGCGAGGCGTTGCGCGCCAAGCGGTCGTTTCACGGGATCGTCATCCGCAGTACGACGATCCCCGGCACGACCGATCGTGCCGCGGACGTGATCGCGCAAGCATCCGGCAAGAGCCGGGGCGTCGACTTCGGCGTCGCCGCGAACCCCGAGTTCATGCGCGAGGGAGCCTCGATCGAGGATTTCGAGAACCCGCCCTATACCGTGATCGGAACCCCCGATCAGCGCTTGGCCGAGATGCTCGCCGAGATGTACGCTGGTATCGACGCACCGATTCGCCGGGTCAGTTCGCGCGAGGCCGAGCTGCTGAAGTATGCTTCCAATAGCTTCCACGCGGTGAAAGTGACGTTCGCCAACGAGATCGGCGCGATCAGCAAGGCGCTCGGGATCGACAGCCACAAGGTGATGGACCTTCTGGTCGCGGATACCAGGCTGAACGTTTCCCCGGCCTATCTGCGCCCAGGCTTCGCCTTCGGCGGGTCGTGCCTGCCCAAGGATCTGCGGGCGATCCTCTACGAGGCCAAGCAGCTCGATCTGTCCGTGCCCATGCTGTCGGCGGTCGCGGTCAGCAACGACGGGCAGGTCGAGCGTCTGGTCGGCTGGATCCTCGCGGAAAAGCGCAGGAGGATCGGCGTCCTTGGCCTGAGCTTCAAAACCGGCACCGACGACCTGCGCGAGAGCCCGATCGTGCGGGTGGTCGAGACCCTGCTCGGCAAGGGCTGCGACATTGCGGTGTATGATTCGAACGTCAACCTCGCGCGGCTGATCGGTGCCAACAAGAGTTATATCGAGCAGGAGATTCCGCATGTGTCGTCGCTGATGCGCGGCAGCCTGCAGGAGGTGCTCGATCACGCGGAGATCCTCGTCGTAGCCAACAAGGAGCCGGTTTTCCGGGACGCCCTCGACGCGCTGCGCCCCGATCAGAAAGTCTACGACCTCGTGCGGATCATGGCGGAGCCCGACCTGTCCGATGATGTCTATCACGGAATCTGTTGGTAGGGTCGGCTTGACCGATCTCGCGCGGCCACTCGCATGCGGCGTGCTGATCGCGACCAGCCTCGCTTTGGCCGCGATCGCGGGTCCGCCTGACCTGGAGGCCTACCGGGTGACCCGGCCGGACGCGCTGCTGTTCGATCGCGCGGCCCGAGGCGAGGCGCTCGCAGCGATGTCGCAGAGCCAGCGCGAGCGTCTGTGCGGCACCGACCGGGAACGATGGCCGAGGCACGGCGTCGTCCACAATGTCTACAATGGCGCTCAGCCGGGCGAGGGGTTCGCGTTCACGATGATGGTCGCCGCGGCTGACGCCTTCGGCACCGGCGATGCCGCGGCGGCCGAGGCGGTCGTCAGCAACCTCAGCCGTTGGGCGGCAGATGATGGCTTGGGCAAGTTCAAGAAAGAGCCGGCCCCCTCGATGTACTACAATCTCGACCGGACACTGTTGCCGGTGATCGTCGCGTACAGCCTCGTGCTGGACCACCCGGGCATGGCAGCACGGGACCGCGAGCAGATCGAGGCATGGCTGGACCGACTGGTCTGGCGGCGCGGCCCAGGCCGCGAACGGGACCCGAATCTCGCCTCGAGCCAAAACAACCATCGCTATCTCAGCGACAGCGTGACCATGGCCTGGGGCATCCTGCACGGCAACGACGACTGGTTTCGCGCCGGCATCGAGAGCTATCTCGCGGCGCTCGAGCAGATGCGACCGGATGGCAGCCTGCCGCTCGAGACCGCGCGGGGCTCGCGCGCGCTCAGCTATCAGAGGCATGCGATCGCCTCACTGGTGGCGATCGCCGAGATGGCGGCAGCCCAGGGCTACGACCTGTACGGCATCGAGGGACCCGAGGGTCAGTCGATCCACCGCGCGATCGCGTTCCTGCTCGATGGCATCGACCAGCCTTCTCTCGTCTGGCGCTACGCCCGGGAGAACGACAATCCGCAATCTTATCGCAACTATAAGGTGCAGGACCTGAGCTTCATGACCGAGCGCGGCCATGGTCGGCACTACATGGCCTGGACCGAGCCATACCTCGCTCGTTTTCCGGACGCCGAGAATGCCGAGAGGCTGCGTCAGCGGCTCGCCGAGTTCGGTCCGGCGGAGCCACCGATGATCGATGAGTATAGTGGCGGTAACACGAGCTGCTTCTTTAGACCGGCCGATGACGTCGACGAGTCGTCGTGAGCATGGGCTGCCGAGACGTGGGGAGGTTGCTGCCATGAGCTTGTCGCAGGCTGACCGGGCCGCGCTCGATGCGAGCTACAACCTGCGCGCCGCAGTGCCGGAGCATCTGGCCTGGTTCGAGCGCTACGCGACCTCCAGCGCCGCGTTTCGGGCGCGCTGGCCCGGGCGCCTCGACCTCTCCTATGGCGACAGCGCGCGGCAGACGATCGATCTGTTCCTGCCCCAAGGCCCGCAAGCGGCGCACGCGCCCAGACCGCCGCTGCTGGTGTTCATCCATGGCGGCTACTGGCAGGCCTTCGGCCCCAAAGACTTCTCGTTCGTGGCCGAGCGCCTGGTCGAGACCG
>Ga0081538_10003536_pt1 | contig 14696 bp, 16 predicted proteins | sample TabmetS5T2R1_FD_71022 | JGI IMG/M metagenome (GOLD analysis project Ga0081538, IMG submission 71022) | Tabebuia heterophylla rhizosphere microbial communities from the University of Puerto Rico - S5T2R1 | ecosystem: Host-associated > Plants > Roots > Rhizosphere ... | reverse complement strand
GCCTGCAGTCGCTCGACGAGATGGAGCTCGCGACCGCCGCCAAGGAGCACCAGGCGCCGCTCGACCTCGTCCGCGGCGTGGCCGGGGCCGGCAAGCTGCCCGTCGTCCTGTTCTGCGCCGGCGGCATCGCGACGCCCGCCGACGCGTCGCTCGTGATGCAGCTGGGCGCCGAGGGCGTGTTCGTCGGCTCCGGCATCTTCAAGTCGGAGGACCCCGCGACGCGCGCCGCCGCGATCGTCGAGGCGACGACGCACTTCGGTGACGCCGATCGGGTGGCGCGCGCATCCGAGGGCCTCGGGCAGGCGATGGCGTCGCTCGAGTCGCGCAAGCTTGAGGAGCAGCAGCTCCTCGCCAACCGCGGCTGGTGAGCGCGGCGCCGGTCGTCGGCGTGCTCGCGCTCCAAGGCGACTTCGAGGCGCACTCCCGCATGCTCGGCGACCTCGGCGCCGAGGTGCGCGAGGTGCGCGTGCCCGCCGACCTGGAAGGACTCGACGGGCTCGTGATCCCGGGCGGCGAGTCGACGACGATGACGCTCGGGATCGAGCGCGAGGGGCTCGCCGAGCCGCTGCGCGCGCTCGTCCGCTCCGGCACGCCCGTGCTAGGAACGTGCGCGGGGATGATCATGCTCGACCGCGAGCACCTCGGCGTGGCCGACTACACCTGCCGGCGCAACGCGTTCGGGCGCCAGATCCACTCGTTCGAGGCCGACCTCGAGATCCCCGGTGTCGACGGCGCGCCGGTGCGCGCGGTATTCATCCGCGCGCCCTGGATCGACGAGCACGGCGACGCGGTCGAAGTGCTCGCCGAGGTCGACGGCCATGTCGTCGCGGCGCGCCAGGACAACATGCTCGTGATCTCCTTTCACCCCGAGATCGCGGGCGAGAAGCGCCTGCACGAGCTGTTCCTGCGCGACGTCGCGGCATGATCCTGCACCTCGTCCGCCACGGCGAGTCGCTCGCCAACGCGTCCGACCGCGCCGGCCGCAGCCGCCCGGCCGACTGGGACGCGCTGTCCGAGCGTGGCTGGGAGCAGGCGCGCGGCCTCGGCCGGCGGCTCGAGGGCCACGGGATCGAGGTGATCGTCGCGAGCACGATGCGGCGCGCCCAGGAGACCGCGGCGGGCATCACGGAGGTGCTCGGGCTGCCCGTCGAGACCGATCGCGATCTGCACGAACTGCGCCAGTCCGACGCGTTCTACGCGTCGACGGCGAACGGCGACTTCCGCGACACGGCCACGTTGAACTGGATGCCGACGGCGCCGCGCGACTACGCCGAGCCCGGCGCGGAGTCGTTCGACGACATGCTCGGCCGGGTCGTGCGCGTGCGCGAGCGGATGGAGGCGCGCGCGGACGAGCGGATCCTGCTCGTCACCCACTACGGCTTCATCCACTTCTTCCTCGGCCACGCGCTGTTCGGCGACGCGTTCGGCCCCGAGCACCTGCTGCCGCTCTGGTACGCGGCGCACGCGAACACCGGGATCACCGTGTTCGAGCGCCGCAACCGGCGCATGGACGGCATGGACTTCGACGGCTGGCACCTGACGACCTGGAACGACCAGGCGCACCTGTGACGAAGCCGAGCACGACCGCGACCTGGGACGAGTTCTTCGACCACTTCTACCTGCGCGCGTACGCCGGCGTCGGGCAGGAGGAGGCGGAGGCGCAGGCGCTCGCCGCCGCACGGCTCGCCGCGTGCCCCGAGCGCGGCGAGCTGCTCGACGTGCCGTGCGGCTTCGGCCGCCACACGGTGCCGCTGGCGCGCGCCGGCTACCGCGTCACCGGCGTCGATCGCTCCGAGGCGCTGCTGGCGGAGGCCCGGCGCCGCGCGGGCGGGGAGCGCTGGCCGAAGTTCGCTCGCGCCGACTACCGCGACCTGCCGTTCCCGGACGCGAGCTTCGACGCAGCTCTGTGCCTGTTCTCGTCGCTCGGCTACCTCGGCGACGAGGAGGACACCAAGGCGCTGGCCGAGATCGGCCGCGTGCTGCGCCCCGAAGGCCGGCTCGTGATCGAGACGATGCACCGCGACCTGCTAGTGCGCGTCTTCCGCGACCAGGACTGGCGCGCGGTCGGCGAGGGCCGCGTCCTGCTCGAGCAGCGCACCTTCGACGCCGCGTCAGGAGTGGTGCAGACGACGCAGACGCTGATCGACGGCTCCGGCGGGCGCGACTCCCGCTCGTACTCGATCCGCCTGTACTCGGCGACCGAGCTGGTCGCGATGCTGGCGCGCGCGGGCTTCGGCGACGCGCGCTGCCACGGCGACCTCGAGGGCGCGCCGTTCACGACCGGCACGCGCCTCGTGGTCGCCGCGACGCGCTAGATGCAGCTCGGCGGGTTGCTCGTAGTGATGCGCCGTCAGACCACGAGCCCGTGGCGCATCGTGTTCTCCGTCACCACGCGCGGCTCGACGAACTGGAGCAGATAGCCGGGGCCGCCGGCCTTCGTGCCGGTGCCGGACAGGCGGTTGCCGCCGAACGGCTGACGGGCGACCATCGCGCCCGTGATGGCGCGGTTGACGTAGAGGTTGCCGACCGGCGAGCGGTCGATCACGTAGTCGACCGTGTCGGGGTTGCGAGCGAACAGGCCGCCCGTGAGGGCGAACGGGGAGGCGTCGACGCGGTCGCACGCGTCGGCGACGTCGCGCACGCGCTCGACCGCGAGCAGCGGGCCGAAGATCTCCTCGTGCAGCACCGGCGAGTCCGGCGGCAGCTCGGCCGCCACCGCCGGCGTCGCGAACCAGCCGCCGTCCGGCGGCACGTCGCGCGCGATCGCTGCGATCCGGCCCGTCCGCTCGGCCTCCGCGGCGTAGCGGGCGACCCGCTCCTGCGCGCTCTGCTCGATCACCGGCGGCACGTCGATGTCGAGCCGGTCCGCCTGCCCGACGTGGAGCACCTCGACGGCGCCCGCGAGGCGCTCGATCAAACCGTCGTGCACCGCCTCGTGGCACAGCACGCGCGCCGCGGCTGAGCACTTCTGGCCCGCGTACACGAACGCCGACTTCACCAGCGCGGGCACGACCTCGTCGAGATCGGCGTCGGCGTCGACGATGACGCAGTTCTTGCCGCCCATCTCCGCGATCACCCGCTTGAGGTGCTTCTGCGCCGCGGGCGTCTCGGCCGCGCCGCGCACGATCTCCTGGCCGACCGCGGACGAGCCGGTGAACGCGATCGTGTGCACGCGCGGGTCGCGCACGAGCGCGGCGCCGACGTCCCCCTCGCCGGGCAGCAGCGCGAGCGCGTCGGCGGGCACGCCGGCCTCGCGCAGCGCGCGCACGAGCACGTACGAGCAGCCCGGCGCCTGCTCGGCCGGCTTGAGCACGACGGCGTTGCCGGTCGCTAGTCCCGCGGACACCATCCCGCACGGGATCGCGACGGGGAAGTTCCACGGGGCGATCACGGCGACGACGCCGCGCGCGCGGTAGCTCAGCGTGTTGCGCTCGCCCGGCACCTGCAGCAGCTGCGCGCCGGCCTCGATCTCGACTGCGCCGCGCGCGTAGTACTCGAGGAAGTCGATCGCTTCACACACGTCGCCATCGGCCTCCGGCCACGGCTTGGCGCACTCGCGCACCTCGAGCGCCGCGACCTCGAGCCGGTGCTCGCGCAGCCAGGCAGCGGCCCGCACCAGCACCGCCGCGCGCTCGTCCGCCGACCGCCGGCCCCAGTCGCGATGGCCGGAGCGGGCGGCTTCGAGCGCGGCGTTGACGTCGGCCTCCGAAGCCGTCGCGGCGCGCGCGACGACGCGATCGGGTGCGCCCGGGTCGGTCGATATCAGCGCGTCGCCCGTTCGCTTGTCATTCCCGACCCAGACGGGCACGTCGAGCGGGCCGCGCGCGTCGTGCGCCTGCAGCGCCTCGGCGAGCCGGCCGCGCACCGGCGACCGGCGCAGCTCCAGGATCGGCTCGTTGGTGAACGGCGGGAGCGATGTCGCGAGCGCCATCAGATCCCTCCGCGGGGCTCGTCCGCCACGATCGCCGCCGGCGCGGCCGGCGGCGCGAGCAGCTGCTCGAGCGGCACGCCCTTGGCCTGGTCGGCGAGGAACGACTCGTTCGACGTGTTCTCCAGCAGCCGCCGCACGAGGTAGGCCATGCCGGCGACGAGGTCGCCGACCGGGCAGTACGTGCGCACCCGCAGGCCCTGGGCGGCGATCGCGTGTTGCAGCGGGTCGCCGAGGCCGCGCAGGACCTGCAGCTCGAGGTCCGCACCGTCGCCGCCGGACAGCCGGTCGTAGGCGATCGCGTGTGCGAGCGAGCGCAGGTTGTGGGAGGCGACCGCCACGCGCAGCGCCGGCCGGGCGTCGAGCAGGCGGCGCGTGAGCTGCTCGAAGTTGCGGTCCGAGTCGGCCTTGACCTCGAACACCGGCGCCGTCCAGCCGTGCTGGGCGGCCTCGGCGACCTCGTGGTCCCAGTAGGCGCCCTTGACGAGCCGCACGGTGAGCGGATGCTCGCGCGCCGCGCCCGCTCCGCCGCTCCACTCCAGCACTTCTTCGAGCGTTTGCGGCGAGTCGCGCAGGTACGCCTGCAGCACCATGCCGGCCGACGGCCCGGCGCGGAACTCGTCCTCGGCGAGCAGCTCGAGCACGAGCTCGAGCACCGCCTCGCGCGAGTCGAGCGACTCCATGTCGATGTGCAGGTGGGCGCCGAGGTCGCGCGCGCGCCGCAGCAGCTCGCGCAGCCGGTCGGCGGCGTCGCGCTTGCCGCGCTCGGGCGCGTCGGGGCGCAGCAGCGGCGTGAGCGCGGAGACCTTGACGGAGAGGTTGGCGCGCGGGAGGGCGCCGGCGGAGTCGCGCTCGAGCGCCGGCCGCTCCGGCCAGCCGCGCGCGGCCGCCGAGACCGTCTCGAGCGCCTCGGTGCAGCGCGCCGCGTAGCGCTGCGCCTCGCCCTGCGTCACGGTCGCCTCGCCGAGCAGATCGACGGACGTGGCGACGCCGTCCTTCCACAGCTCGCGCAGCGTGCCGAGCGCCGCCTTGGGGTTCTCGCCGACGATGAAGCGGTGCGCCATGTGCTTCACGCCGGCCGCGGCCGCAGCGCCGAGCGCCGCCCGCCCGGCGCGCGTGTTGCCCATCTTCATCGCCACGGCGACCGGCGGCGGCGGGGTCTCGACCTCGCCGAGGAAGCCGGTCAGGTGCCGAGCCAGGTCGTCGAGCGAGCGGCAGGCCGGGACGACGTCGACGAACCGGAACAGCGCGGCCTTCAGCTCGGCGTCCTGCGACGCGAGCTCCATCGCCTTGTCGTCGGCCGCCTTCAGCGGGTTGCGAGTCGCCGCCGGCAGCGAGTCCCACAGCCGGCGCCCGACGTCGAAGAGCTCTGACTCCAGCCTCGCCTCGTCCACCCCCGGGACATTACGCGCTCTACGCTAACCCCGTGCGCGAGCCCGGACTGCTCAGCGTCGTCGCTCCCATGCACGACGAGGAGGACGTCGTCGGCGCCTTCCACGCGCGGACGGTCGCCGCGCTCGCCGGCATCGACTACGAGCTGATCCTCGTCGACGACGGCTCGCGCGACCGCACCGGCGAGCGGCTGCGCGCGCTGGCCGCCGACGACGAGCGCACGAAGGTGATCGCGCTGTCGCGCAACTTCGGCCACCAGGCGGCGATCAGCGCCGGGCTCGAGCACGCCCGCGGCGACGTCGTCGTGATGATCGACGGCGACCTCCAGGACCCGCCGGAGCTGATACCGGAGATGCTCGCCGCCTGGCGCCGCGGCGCCGACGTCGTCTATGCCGTGCGCGAGTCGCGCGAGGGAGAGACGCACTTCAAGCTCGCGTCGGCGCGCTGGTTCTACCGGCTGTTCTCCAAGCTCGCGCGGATCGACCTGGCGCAGGACTCGGGCGACTTCCGGCTGATGGACCGCGCGCCGCTCGACGCGCTGCTCTCGATGCCCGAGCGCACGCGCTTCCTGCGCGGGATGACGGTCTGGGTCGGCTTCACGCAGACGGCCGTCAGCTACCGCCGCGAGGCGCGCGCCGGCGGCCAGACGAAGTACACGCCGGCGCGCATGCTGCGCTTCGCGTTCGACGCGATCACGAGCTTCTCGCACGCGCCGCTCCAGGCCGCGACGCTGCTCGGCTTCGCGTTCTCGATCCTCGCGTTCCTCGCGATCCCGCTCGCGGTCGTCGCGCGCTACGCCGACATCTACACGCGCGGCGTGCCGTCGACGATCGTGATCATCCTGCTGCTCGGCGGGATCCAGCTGATCACCGTCGGGATCATCGGCGAGTACGTCGGGCGGATCTACGACGAGGTCAAGCAGCGGCCGCTCTACGTCGTGCGCGAGCGCGTCAACGTCGAGGCGCCCGACCCTTCGGAGCGCGCCGGCACAACGTGAGGATCGCGGTCCTCGGCGGCGGGGTCTGCGGCCTCGTCGCAGCCCACCGGCTCGCGCGCGCCGGCCACGCCGTCGACGTATACGAGCGCTGGCCGGGGCTCGGCGGGCAGGCGGCGACGCTCGACGCCGGCGACGGCCACCGGCTCGAGCGCTACTACCACCACCTGTTCACCTCCGACCGCCACATCGCCGAGCTGTTCGCGGAGCTCGGGATGCCGGATGCGATCGAGTGGCGGCCGTCGAGCGTCGCGTTCTTCGCGCGCGGCGCGCTGCACCCGTTCGTCACGCCGCTCGACCTGCTGCGCTTCCGGCCGCTGTCGCCGCTCGCGCGCGTCCGCATGGGCGTCGCGGTGCTCGCGCTGCAGCGCTTCGCGGGCGACCCCGCGCCCTACGAGCGGGTCACGGCGCGCGAGTGGATCGAGCGGCGCATGGGGCGCGAGGCATGGGAGGAGGTCTGGGGCCCGCTGCTGCGCGGCAAGTTCGGCGAGCGCGCGGACCGGATCGCGATGGTCTGGCTGTGGAGCAAGCTCAGGCTGCGGCGATCGGTCAAGGGCGAGGACGTGCGCCAGGAGCGGCTCGGCTACCCGCGCGAGTCGTGGGAGCCGCTGTTCGCGGCGCTCGCGCGCTCGGTCGAGCAGGCCGGCGGGCGCGTGCTGGTCGACCGGCCGGCGGCGCGGGTCGGCCGCGCCGGCGCCGCGTTCGGCGTCGCCGCGGGGGCGCCCGGGTCGTTCCGGCGCGGGCACGACCCGCGGGCGTTCGAGGCCGGGGCGGGGGAGAGCTACGACCGCGTGCTCGCGACCGTCCCGAACGACGTCTTCGAGCGCCTGCTCGAGCCGGCGCTCGCAGCCGAGGTGGGGGAGGAGTACCTCGCACGCGTGCGCGCGATCGAGTACTTCGCGGCGCTCTGCCTGCTGCTCGAGCTCGACCGCCGCTTCAGCCCGTACTACTGGACCAACGTCGCCGATCGCGCGCTCCCGTTCGTCGGCGTGGTCGAGCACACCAACTTCGTCGAGCCGGAGCGCTACGGCGGCCGCCGCTTCCTCTACGTCGCCAACTACCTGCCGCACGGGCACGAGCTGCTCGAGCTCGACGCCGATGCGCTGGTCGCGCGGTACGAGCCCGGCCTGCGCGCGGTCAACCGGGAGTTCAGGCGCGCGTGGGTGAAGCGCGCGTGGCGCCACGTCGAGCCGGCGGCGCAGCCGATCGTGACGGTCGGCTACGGCGAGCGCATCCCGCCGCTGCGGACGCCGGCGGCGGGGCTCGTACTCGCCAACACAACGCAGGGCTATCCCGAGGACCGCGGCACGAACTACGCCGTGCGGCTGGGCGATCAGGCCGCGCGCGCGCTGCTCGCGCCGTAAGACCGTTGCGCGCCATGCGCCTGCTCGTCGTTTCCGTCCTCGCCCTGCTGGCGGCCGCTGCGCCCGCCGGCGCGGCGGTCAAGCCGCGCTTCCTCGGCACGGGCCACGACCCCGGCACCTGGGTCGAGGGACCGCAGCTGCGCGGCATCCGCGTCGCTCCCTCCGCGGTGACCGGCAAGTCCGGCACGTACCTCGCCTACGTCGCCCGCGGCGGCCGCACCGGCACCTACGTCCGCCGCGTCCGCGGCGACCGCTACCGCCCCGCCAGGCGGCTCACGCGCGACGACCCGACCGAGATCGAGCTCGCGCAGGGACCGCGCGGCAACCTGGCGCTCATCTGGGACACGCTGGGCGACTTCTGGATCAGGCGCTCGCGCAACGGCAGGCGCTGGACGGCCGCGCGGCGGCTCGTGCGCGGCAGCGAGCCCGCCGACTACCAGGCGGCTCTGGGCCGCCGCGGCGGCTGGGTCGTCTGGGACGGCTCGGCCGGGAACTTCGGCAGCAACCCGATCCGCCTCGCGCGCATCCCGCGGCGCTGACCGACCGCGGTCATCGAAGGAGCGAGCTCGGCCGGGGCGGCCGGCTCGGTTGCGAGTTTGCGTCGGATGGCGACGCGAAGTCGCAACAAAGCTCGCGTAGCCTGTCCGCCATGCGAATCGCGATCGCGGCCGACGAGCGCACCGGCGTCGCCGACGCCGTCGTGGAGGAGGTCCGCCGCCGCGGCCACGAGCCGCTGTTGCACGGGGCCCTGAGCGACGCGGAGCGCGACGACTGGGCATGGGCATCGGAGGCGGCGGCGCGCGATGTCGCCGGCGGCCGCGCGGACCAGGGCATCGTCTGCTGCTGGACCGGGACGGGCGCGTCGATCGCGGCCAACAAGGTGCCGGGCATCCGTGCCGCGCTGTGCGGCGACGCCGCGACCGCGGACGGCGCGCGGCGCTGGAACGACGCCAACGTCCTCGCGCTCTCGCTGCGCGCGACGTCCGCCGCGGTGCTCGAGGAGATCCTCGACGCCTGGTTCGCCGGCTCGGCCTCGCAGGACGAGGACGACCGCGCGAACGTCGCGCACCTCGACAAGATCTAGCGGTCGCCGGCGCCGCCGGCGGTCGCGGCGGTCGCGCGCTCAGAGCGGCGTCGGGTGGCGCGGCTCATAGAGGCCGAGCTCACCGCCGCCCGGCACCCGCAGCGCGGTCATCAGCCCGAAGCCCTCGTCGCTGACCGGCCGCGTGATCTCGACGCCCTTGGCGCGCAGCTCGGCGACCGTGGCGTCGATGTCGTCGCACATGAGGTAGAGCTCGTGCCGACCGTCCTCGTCCGCCGGGTGCGCCGCCAGCTCGGCTGGCGGCAGCGCGAAGATCAGCCAGCCGCCGCCCGCATCGACGCTTTCGAGCTCCAGCACGTCGCGGAAGAACGCGCGGACCGCGTCGGCATCGGTACCGAACACGATCGCATGGACGCCGGTGATCATCGCCTCATGCCCTGATCAGCCCCAGCACCTCGTCGCGCCGGGCCTCCATGTGCTCGCGCGACACGAGCGACTCGAGGCACAGCCGCAGCAGCGGCTCGGTGTTCGAGGGGCGCACGTTGAAGTGCCAGTCGTCGTAGTCGATCGAGACGCCGTCGAGCTCCCCGATCCGCGCGTCGGAGTAGCGCGCGCGGATCTCGTCCAGCTTCCCCTCCACGTCGGCGACCTCGGAGTTGATCTCGCCCGAGATGAAGTAGCGCGACCGGTAGGGCGCCATCAGCTCCGCCAGCGTCCGGCCGCTCTTGCCGAGCAGCTCGAGGATCAACAGCGCCGGCAGCGTGCCGGAGTCGGCGCCGAAGAAGTCCGCGAAGTAGTAGTGGCCCGAGACTTCGCCGCCGAACGCGCCGCCCTCCGCGCGCATGCGCGCCTTGAAGAACGCGTGCCCGACGCGGTTGACGAGTGCCCGCCCGCCGGCCGCCTCGACCGTGTCGGCCACCGCGCGCGACGCGCGCACGTCGTACAGGATGTCGGCGCCGGGATGCGCCGCGAGCACCGAGCGCGCGAGCAGCGCGCAGACGAAGTCGCCGTCGGCGAACTCGCCATCGCCGTCGATGAAGAAGCAGCGGTCGGCGTCGCCGTCCCACGCGATGCCCAGGTCCGCGCGCTCGCTCAGGACCTTGTCGATCACGAAGCGGCGGTTCTCCGGCAGCAGCGGGTTCGGCTCGTGGTCCGGGAACTCGCCGTCGGGCTCCCAGTAGGTCGGGATCAGCTCGAGCCCGTCGAGCCGGTCGAGGACCGGGCCGACCATCGGCCCCGCCATGCCGTTGCCGCCGTCGAGCACCACCCTCAGCGGCCGGATCGCCGACGGGTCGACGAACGAGAGCGCGAGGCCCTGGAAGTCGCCGTAGACGTCGACCTCCTCGAAACTCCCCGGCTTCCCGTCGGGCTGGCCCATGCCCCCGGCCACGAGCGCGCGGATCTCCCCGATGCCCGCTTCCCCGGAGAGCGCGAGCGCCCCCTCGCGCACGAGCTTCGCGCCCGTGTAGGGCTTCGGGTTGTGCGACGCCGTGCACATCAGCCCGCCGTCGAGCTCGCGCGAGCCGACGAGGAAGTAGAGCATCTCGGTGCCGACCATCCCGGCGTCGAGCACATGCGCGCCCTCCGCGACGATGCCGGCCCGGTAGCGCGCCGACAGCTCCGGGGCGCTCAGCCGCATGTCGCGCCCGAGGCCGATCCGCAGCTCGGTCGCCGGCTTGCCGCGCAGCCCCGCGAGCACGCGGGCGAACGCGCGCCCGACCAGCTCGGCGACGTCGCCGTCGATCTGCTCGCCGTACAGACCGCGGACGTCGTACGCCTTGAAGATCTCCTGCGGGACGGTGGTCGGCATGGCGGTCGAGGATAGGCTCCGGCACGGATGCGGATCGACCGCGCGAACGCATGACCACGCCGCACCACCTGCTGCGCGTCTTCCTCGGCCCGGACGGCGGGGGCGGCAATCCGCTCGGCGTCCTGCTCGATGCCGGCGCCATGCCGGCCGAGCGGCGCCAGGCGATCGCGGCGGAGCTGGGCTACTCCGAGACGGTGTTCGTCCAGGACCGGTCGACCGCCGCGCTGCGCATCCACACGCCGACCGTCGAGCTGCCGCTCGCCGGCCATCCGCTCGTCGGCACCGCGTGGCTGTTGGCGCATGCCGGCACACCGGTCGACACGCTGCGCCCGCCCGCCGGCGACGTCGCGACATGGAGCGACGGCGAGCTCACGTGGATCCGCGGCCGTCCGGACTGGGGGCCGCAGTACGACAAGCCGCGGCTCGCTGCGGTCGCGGACGTCGACGCGTTCCGGATCCCCGGCGGCGACGCGATGATCGCGCCGTGGGCGTGGGAGGACGAGGCGGACGGACGCGTTCGCGCGCGCGTGTTCCCGAACGGCATCGGCATCGAGGAGGACGAGGCGACCGGCGCCGCGGCGCTGCAGTTCGGCGCGCTGCTCGGCCGCGACCTCGTAATCCGCCAGGGCGAGGGATCGGAGCTGCACGTGCGCCCGAGCGGCGACGGAACGGTCGCGGTCGGCGGCCGCGTCGTGCTCGTCCGCGAGCCTTGACAAGGGCGACCTCAGGGCCTCATAGAATCCCGCCCCATGGCGGGTCATTCCAAGTGGGCTGGGATCAAGCACAAGAAGGCGATCGTCGACGCCCGCCGCGGCAAGCTCTACACGAAGCTCGCCCGCGCCATCACCGTGGCGGCGAAGGAGGGCGGCGGGAATGTCGACGGCAACCCGGCGCTCAACCTCGCCGTGCAGAAGGCGAGGGACGCCTCGATGCCGAAGGACAACATCGAGCGCGCGATCGCCAAGGGCACCGGCGAGGGCGGCGACGCCGAGGCGCTCGAGGCCGTCACGTACGAGGGCTACGGGCCCGGCGGCATCGCGATCCTCGTCGAGGCCACGACCGACAACCGCAACCGCAGCGGCTCGGAGGTGCGGCACACCTTCAACAAGCACGGCGGGAATCTCGGCGAACCCGGCTCCGTCGCCTACCTGTTCGACAAGCGGGGCGTCGTCGTGGTCGACGGCGAGCGCTACTCCGAGGACGACCTGATGGTCGCGATCGACGCCGGCGCGGAGGACATCGGCACCGACGACGACATGTTCGAGATCACCTGCGAGCCGTCCGATCTCAGCGCCGTGCGCGCCGCGCTCGACGAGGCCGGGGTGGAGGTGGAGAGCGCCGAGGTCGCCCAGCTGCCCAAGACGCGCGTGCACGTCGACGAGGACGGCGCCGTGCGCCTGATGCGCCTGATCGAAGCGCTGGAGGACCTCGACGACGTCGATGCGGTGCACGCGAACTTCGACGTCGACGCCGAGGTCCTGGAGCGCGTCGCGAGTTGACGGCGCATCTCGCCGTAGGCGCGCGGCCGAGGCTCGCGCAGCGCGTCGCGAGCTAGGTCGGCCGCTCCAGCACCGCCTCGGCGCGCAGCGCGGCGGCGGCGTCGTGGTCGGCGAGCAGGCGCTCGAGCGCGGCGAACACCTCGCGGTCCAGCCGCCGCGGCACGTCGGCGCGCATCACGGCCAGCGCCTCCGCCGAGCTCATCGCGGGGCGATAGGGGCGGTGCGAGGTGAGCGCCTCGTAGACGTCCGCGACGGCGAGCATCCGCATCGGCGCCGTGAGCTCGGCGGCGGTGAGGTGATGCGGGTAGCCGCCGCCGTCGAGCCGCTCGTGATGCGCCGCGGCGAGCGACGCCAGAGGGCCGAAGCCGGGCACGCGCTCGAGGATCCGCGCGGTGACGAGCGGATGCCGGCGCACCCGTGCGAACTCGGCGTCCGTGAGCCGGCCCGGCTTGTCGAGGATCCGGTTGGAGATCGCGAGCTTGCCGACGTCGTGCAGCAGCGCGGCGCGGCGCAGGTCCGACATCGTGTCGAGATCGCACCCGAGCGCCGACGCGACGCTCATCACGATCACGCACGCGCGGTCGGAGTGCCGGTAGGTCCATGGCGACTTGGCGTCGACGATGCCGGCGAACGCGTGCGCGATCCCGTCCAGCCGCTCGTCGTCGGCGATCAGCAGCCGGTCGGCGGGCTCCCAGTCCGACGCCCGGCTGACGGCCAGCGAGCCCCAGAAGTCGTGGTCGTCGCCGATCCCGACCAGCGCCTGCACCAGCGCGGGATCGAACCAGTGCCCGCTGCGCTTGCGTGCCATCGACAGCGCCGCGCCGACGCCTCCGTGGGCGTGGAAGATCTCGACGGTCTGCGCGAGGCAGACGATGCGGCCGAGCAGCGGGATCTCCTCGCCGCGCAGCCCGCGCGGCTGGCCGCCGCCGTCCCAGTGCTCGTCGAGCGCGCGGATCGCCTCGGCGGCGTCCGCCTCGAGGCCGAGCAGGTAGGCGATCTCGGCGCCGCGGTCGCAGCGCGCGCGCATCAGCGCCTTCGTGACCTCGCCCTCCGCCTTGATCGCCCGCAGCGCGGCGACGCGGGCGCGGGCCGATGAGCGCGGCGCAGCCGTCCGCCACGCCCACCCGAGCGCCGGCAACCGGCGCGACCAGTCGACGCGCTTGGAGCTGCGCTTCGCTACGTGGTCGTCGGTGGCGAACAGCGCGGCCATCCGCGCCGAGTTCGCCGAGCAGCCCGCGTCCTTGAGCAGCGACGCGTAGTAGAGGTTGCTGCGGCCGCGCGCGTCGAGCTCGAGCTCCTCGGCCAGCCGCATGCCGATCGCGCACGTGCGCACGGCATGCCCCTCCGGCTCGCCCTCCGTGAGGTCGAGCGCGAACGAGAGACCTGCGATCACGTCCGACAGGGCGATCTGGCCCGCCACCGCTCCCACGGGAGGCAGCATCGCCCAGGCGCGGCGCGCGCGCAACCCGGCACGGGCCCGAACCGGCGCCCGATTCGCAGGACCCGGGTACGTTGGCCGCATGGGCCGCTCCGCGACCACTTCGGGCGCGCCTGCCCGGACTCGCAGGCAGAGGCTGCTGTGGAGCCCGGTCGCCGTGTTCCTCGTGCTGCTGATGGCGGTCGGCTCCGTGGTCATGTGGATCGGCGTGCCGCTCGGCCTGATCTGGCTCGCCTCCTCGCTGACCGACTCCTCGCAGCCGTCGCTGGGGCCGTACCTGCTGATCCTCGCCGGCCTTCCGGTCGGGATGTTCGCGATCGGCAAGCTGCTCGGGTCGCTCGACCGCATGCACGGGCGGATCACGGGCCGCGGCGACTGGGGCCGGCAGCGCGCCCCGTGGCTGCAGTCGATGCGCGACGAGCGCGGCGCCCGGCGCAAAGAGCGCTCGGTGCTCGACACGGTGATGATCGTCTCGGTGCTGCTGGCGGTCGTCGTCGGCGGCGTCTGGTTCCTGGCGTTCGCCGGCTCGCCGCTGCCGAGCTAGGACCTGCTCCGGGGGAAGGCGTCCGGGCCGGGACGGAGAATCCGTCCCGGATGGTCGTCCTCGGCATCGATCCCGGCACCGCGAACACGGGCTACGGCGTGGTGGCGCGGCGCGGCGGGCGGCTCGTCGCGCTCGACGGCGGGACGATCGAGACGGCCGCGGGCCTTGACCCGGGGCGGCGGCTGTCGGCGATCCACACGCGCGTGGTCGAGCTGCTGGACGCGTACGCGCCCGCGGCGCTGGCGGTCGAGGACCTCTACTTCGGCGCCAACGCCCGCTCGGCGTTCGCGGTCGGTCAGGCGCGCGGGGTCGTGATCCTCGCGGCGGGCCAGCGCGGCCTGCCGTGCGCGTCGTACACGCCACAGCAGGTCAAGGCCGCCGTCTGCGGCTCCGGCAGGGCGGAGAAGGGCCAGGTGCAGCGGATGGTGCAGCGGCTGCTCGCGCTCGCCGAGCTCCCGTCGCCCGACCACGCGGCGGACGCGCTCGCCGTCGCGATCTGCCACGCGAACGGGGCGGCGTTGAGGGCGGCGGTCGCCGCATGATCGCGCTCTTGTCGGGCGAGATCGCCGTGCGGCGCACCGACCACGTCGTCGTCTCGTGCGGCGGCGTCGGCTACCGGCTCCCCGGCTCGCGCGCGGCGCCCCCCCCCCCCCCCCCCCCGGGGCAGAAAGCGGCGCCCCCCACC
>Ga0081538_10003535_pt1 | contig 14703 bp, 12 predicted proteins | sample TabmetS5T2R1_FD_71022 | JGI IMG/M metagenome (GOLD analysis project Ga0081538, IMG submission 71022) | Tabebuia heterophylla rhizosphere microbial communities from the University of Puerto Rico - S5T2R1 | ecosystem: Host-associated > Plants > Roots > Rhizosphere ... | reverse complement strand
GATCGGCACGTACAACGTCCTCGAAGCCGCGCACGCGACGATCGACACGGTCGAGCGGGTCGTCGACTTCTCCACCAGCGAGGTTTTCGGCCGCCACGCGTACAAGGTGGAGGAGATCCACGAGACCGCGCAGGGCTCGGTCGGCGAAGCGCGCTGGACGTACGCCGTCTCGAAGCTCGCGGGCGAGCACTTAGCGCACGCCTATCACGACGAGTTCGGCCTCCCGTCGGTCTCGGTTCGGCCCTTCAATGTCTACGGGCCGGGGCAGATCGGCGGCGGGGCGATCCGCGCGTTCATCGAGACGGCGCTCGCCGGAGACGACCTCGTCATCCACGGCGACGGCTCGCAGGTTCGCGCGTGGTGCTACGTCGACGACATGGTCGACGCGCTCATGCTCGTGCTCGAGCGCCCGGAGGCGGTCGGCGAGGTGTTCAACGTCGGGAACGAGCGCTCAGTTCTGACGATTCTCGAGTTGGCAGAACAGATCAGGAAGCTGACGGACCCGGAGCTCGAGATCACGTTCCGGCCGCTGCACTACACCGACGTCGAGATGCGGATCCCGAACATCGACAAGGCGCGCAAGCTGCTCGGCTGGGAGCCGAAGGTCGACCTCGAAGAGGGCCTCAGCCGCACGATCGCGTGGTACCGAGAACGGCAACCGGCAGCGACGTGATCCGCCTCGCGTGGCCGGATCTCGGCGAGCCCGAGCTCGCCGCGATCGCTGAGGTCCTCGAGAGCGGCCAGCTGACGATGGGCCCGAAGGTGGCCGAGTTCGAGGCCGGGCTCGCGGAGGCCTGCGGCGTCGAGCACGCGGTCGCCGTCTCCTCCGGTACGGCGGCGCTCCACCTCGCTGTGCTCGCGCTCGGGATCGGGCCCGGCGACGAGGTCATCGTCCCCGCGTACACGTTCCCCGCGACCGGCAACGTCGTCGCGATGGCCGGCGCGCGGCCCGTGCTCGTCGACGTCGATCCCGAGACGATGAACGTGCGACCCGAGGCGGTCGCCGACGCGGTCACCGAACGCACACGCGCAGTCCTCGTCGTCCACCTCTTCGGTCGGCCGGCGCGGTGGGAGGAGATCGAGGCTGCGGTTCCTGACCGCGTCGAGCTGCTGGAGGATGCGGCGGGAGCGCTGGGGGCACGCCGCGGAGGCCGCCCGTGCGGCGGTCTCGGCCGGCTCGGCTGTCTCTCGTTTCACCCGCGGAAGATCGTGACGACCGGTGAGGGCGGCGCGGTAACGACGAACGACGGCGAGCTCGCCGAGTCGATCCGGAGCATGCGTCACCACGGCTGGCGCGGGACGGACATGCCGGCGCCCGGCCTGAACTACCGCCTGCCGGACATCTTGAGCGCTGTCGGCACTTCCCAGCTCCGGCGGCTGGACGCGCTCTTGGAGGAACGCGAGCGTCTCGCCGCTGCCTACACCGAGCGGCTCCCGGGAGTAGTCGACACGCCGAAGGCCGATGAGGGCGATCGCCACGGGCTCCAGGCGTACGTCGTCCAGCTCGACCGTCGCGACGAGGCGCTCGCCGCGCTCCACGATGCGGGGATCCAGGCGCAGATCGGCACCTACGCGCTCCATCACCTCGGCGCCTACCGCGACCAGGGCCCCTTCCCGGGCGCCGACGCCGCCTACGAGCGCGCGCTGGCGCTGCCGTTCCACAACCGGCTCACCGAGGGCGACGTGGCGCGGGTGGCTTCGGTTCTTACCGCGCTCTGACCGGCGTCACGAGCGAGTAGCCCTCCTGGAGGAAGGGCACGCGGTCGACGAGTGCCGCGAGCTCGTCCGGCTCGAAGGTGCCTTCCTCGGTGACCACCTCGGTGATCAGCTCAGGAGGAACGAGCTCGAACAGCGAGCGTTCGATCTCGGCGAGCTCGGGCGCCTGGGTTCCGGGGACGGGCGCCAGCTTGATGATCTCGGCCGCGACGACGACTGGGATGCCCGCGTCGACGGCCGCCTTGGCGAGCGGGATCGTCCCGACCTTGTTGCAGATCGTGCCGTCGCGGAAGACGGTGTCTGCGCCGAGCAGGAGAACCGACGCGTCGGTGACGCGACTCGGCGCGTCGGCGTCCTCGACCAGCTCCACGTCGAGACCGGCCTCGCGCATTTCGTCGGCGAACGCGCGGCCCTCGCCGACGGGCTCCGAGACGGTGCAGATCACCTTCGCCGGCTCCTCGTGCTGGAAGGCCTCGCGGACCGTTGCCGACGCGGAGTGGGTGAGCACGGTGGCGCCGTCCAGGCGCTCGCGCAGCTGGACCGTGATCGATGCCGCCGCGCGGCGACGCGCGTCGTCGAGCGCCTGAGCCTCCTCCTGGATGACGCGGCGGAGGTCGTCGAGCTCGAGATGAGACTCGTGTCCGGCGGCGGCCAGGACGCGGCCGACAGCGCCTGCAACTGCACCGACGCCCGGTCGGCACGCGGCGAGCTGGCGGCCGGCATGTCTCAGCCGCTCGAGCAGGTCGTCGCAGCTCGCGACCTCGAGCTCGGCCAGCTCGGCGAGCGTTTCCACCGCCCGGCGCGCCATCCAGCTGGCGCCGTGGGAACGGTCGTCCTGGAGCTCTTTGACTCTCTCGGCGAGGAGCGCGGCGTCCAACGTGGGCCTAATTGTAGGCTCGATTCGGAATGGCGCCGGAAATCTCGGTCGTGGTGACCCTCTACAACGAGGATGGGACCGCGGAGGAAGTCGTGCGCCGGACGGTCGAGACGCTGGACGGCCTCGGCCGTCCGTGGGAGGTGATCCTCGTCGACGACGGCTCGACGGACGGGACCTGGGCCGTCGTCGAGGGCGCGCATGCGGGGGACGAACGCGTGCGCGGCGTGCGGCTCAAGCGCAACTTCGGCCAGCATCCGGCGATGCACGCGGGGCTCGTGCGCGCGCACGGCGACGTCCTCGTGACGATGGACGGCGACCTGCAGAACGCGCCCGAGGACATCCCGAAGCTTGTCGCTGCGGTCGAGAACGGGACGGACGTTGCGAGCGGCCGGCGGAACGCGAGGCGGGACTCGTGGGGGCGGACCCTTCCGTCGCTGATGGTCAACGGGATGCTGCGCCGGTTCACGGGCGTTCGGATCTCCGATTTCGGCTGCGCGTTCAACGCGTACCGCCGCTCGGCGCTGGAGCCGGCCCTCGGCTCAATCGGCAAGCAGAAGTTCACGAAGGCGTTGGTGCTCTCGACCGGGGCGAGTGTGGTCGAAGTCGACGTGCAGCACGCTCCGCGCGGCGGCGCCTCGCGCTATTCACCGCTGCGGCTAACGCGTTTGGCGTTGCACGTGCTCGCCGGCTTCTGGCCGCAGCCGATCCAGTGGCTGGGGCTCGCGCTCGGGTCGCTGTGCACGATCGCGGCACTCGCCCTTGGGGTCTACGGCGTGGTCTTCTGGATCGTGGAGTCGAACTTCCCGGGACCGCTCTTCGGCGGCGTCGGCGTGATCCTCGTCCTCGGCGTCCAGGGCTTCATCCTGGCGCTGATCGGGGAGTACCTGGGCCGGATCCAGCGCGATGTCGAAGGCCGCCCGTTGTACACAGTCGACCGCGAGCTTTAACGCGGAGTCTGTCCATGTGAGCCATGTCCAGGGGCCAGGCCCCTGGACCGGTCCCGGCGAGCCGTGCCAAGAGTCGCTGTGCGGCTGAGCCAAGCCACGGCGCCCCGGCTCGGCGGGACGTGTCCCGAGGTGACCGTTCTGGCTTCGTCGGGCGTGTCCCGGGGGCCAGGCCCCTGGACCGGTCCCGGCGAGCCGTGTCGAGGTGAGATGTGAGTCGATACGCTCCGGCGGCTGTGAAGCGCATCCTCGTTACCGGCGGGGCGGGGTTCATCTCGTCCGCCTTCATCCGCCACCTGCTGCACGCGACGCCGTACGAGGTCGTCTCGCTCGACGCGCTGACCTACGCCGGCAACCTCGAGAACCTCGCCGACATCCGCTCCCACGAGCGGCTGACCTTCGTGCAGGGGGACATCTGCAACGAGGCGCTCGTCCGCTCGGTCGTCGAGCAGGTGGACGTGATCGTCAACGCCGCCGCCGAGTCGCACGTCGAGAAGTCGATCCTCGAGGGCGCCTCCGAGTTCGTCACCACCAACGTTCAGGGGACGCGCGTGCTGCTCGACGCGATCCGCGAGGTGCCGGTCGAGCGCTTCATCCTCATCTCGTCGAGCGAGGTCTACGGCACCGCGGAAGCGGTGCCCATGGACGAGGAGCACCCGCTCAACCCGCGCAGCCCCTACGCGGCGACCAAGGCGGGCGCCGACCGGCTGGCATACGCGTACCACGCGACGTACGACCTTCCGATCGTGATCGTCCGGCCCTTCAACAACTACGGCCCGCGGCAGCACCCGGAGAAGGTCATCCCGCGGTTCGTGCTGCAGGCCCTCGCCGACGAGCCGCTGACCGTCCACGGCGACGGCGGCGCCAGCCGCGACTGGCTCTACGTGGACGACGACGCCGAGGCGATCGAGGCGGTGATCGAGGCCGAGCTGGACGTCGTCGCGGGCGAGGTGATCAACATCGCGACGGGCGAGGACGTGCCGGTGTCCCGTATCGCCGATCTCGTCCTCGAGATCCTCGGCAAGCCCTCGTCGCTGAAGGAGTTCGTCGACGAGCGCCCCGGGCAGGTCAGACGCCATCTCGGCTCGACGGACAAGGCCGAGCGGCTGCTCGGCTGGACGGCGCGGACGAGCCTCGAGGAGGGGCTCGGGCGCACCGTCGAGTGGTATCGCGAGAATGAGGCCTGGTGGCGCGCGATTCAGGCGAGCGACACCCGCGTCTCCTTGTCCTAGGCGCGGGGCCGGCGCAGCTCGGGCTGCTGGAGGCGGCGCGGGCGCGCGGCGTCTTCACGATCGTCGTCGACCGCGACCCCGCAGCGCCAGGCTTCGCGCTTGCCGACCGGCGCGCGATCATCTCGACCGAGGACGAGCGCGGGATCGACCGGCTCGCGCAGGCCGAGCGCATCGACGGCGTGATCGCGCCGGGGATCGACTGGCCCGTCGGCATCGCCGCTCGCGTCGCCGCGAGGGTCCGCGCCCCGCATCCGCTCGAACCGGCCGTCGCCGGTCTGGCGGTTTCGAAGACGAAGCAGCGCGAACGGTTCGCGGAGGCCGGAGTCCCGCAGCCGCGCTGGCAGCTCGTCACCGCGCCGAACGACGGCCTCCCCGTTCCTTGCGTCGTCAAGGCGCCCGACCGCCAGGGTCAGCGAGGGCTGAGCATCGTCCGCGACCGGAGCGAGCTCGCGCCCGCGATCGAGGCAGCGCTCGCAGCCTCGCGCAACGGCGCGGCGATCGTCGAGGAGCTGATCGACGGCCCGGAGGTCACCGTCAATGGCTGCTCGATGGACGGCGAGTTCTTCCCGCTGACGGTCACCGACCGGATCACCGCAGAGCCGCCCGCTTTCGGCGTCGCGCTCGCTCACGTCTGGCCGTCGCGGAGAGATCGCGGCGCCGCCGACGTGGTGCGCGAGGCGGTTGCAGCGCTCGGGATCCGCAACGGCCCGACCTACACGCAGGTCCGAATCGCCGAGGACGGCCCCAAGGTGATGGAGGTCGCGGCGCGCCTCGGCGGCGGCCACGACGCCGAGCTGTGCCACGCCGCACTCGGCGTCGACCTGAACGGCCTCGCGCTCGCCGCCGCGCTCGGCGAGGACGCAGCCCGACCCGTCGCCGTCCCACAGGTCGGCGGCGCGACGACCGCCTTCCTGGTTCCGCCGCCGGGTGAGCTCGCGAGCGTGGAGGGCGTCGAAGAGGCGAAGAGCGCCGAGGGCGTCGTCGCCGTCCGTGTCTATCGGCGGCCAGGCCACCGCTTCGGCGAGCTGCGGGTCGGCGCCGACCGCGCCGGGGCCGTCCTCGCTATCGGAGACAGTCGCGACGAGGCCTACGAACGGGCCAGGTCGGCGGCCGCTCTCATACGCTTCCAGACGGATGCGGCTCTCGTCTGACACCCGAAGAGAAACCATGCTCGGCTTCCAACCGCCCGCCGTCGGCGAGGAGGAAATCGCCGCCGTCGCCGAGACGATCCGCTCCGGCTGGCTGACGACCGGGCCGAAGGCGGCCGAGCTCGAGGAGCGGCTCGCCGAATATCTCGAAGCGAAGCACGTGCTCGCCGTCTCGTCGGGCACCGCCGCGCTGCACCTGTCGCTCGTCGCGCTCGGCGTGGGGCCGGGCGACGAGGTGATCACCACCCCGATCACGTGGCCGGCGACCGCCAACGTGATCGTCCACGCCGGCGCAACACCCGTGTTCGTCGACGTCCGCGACCCGGACCTGAACATCGATCCTGAGCGTGCAGCCGACGCCGTCACGGAGCGGACGAAGGCGATCGTGCCCGTCCATCTCGCCGGACAGCCCTCCGACCTCGAACCGCTCTGGAAGCTCGGCCTCCCCGTGGTCGAGGACGCCGCCCACGCGCTCGAGAGCTCCTACCGCGGCCGGAAGCTCGGCGGGCTCTCGGACGCGACGTGCTTCTCCCTCTACGCGACGAAGAACCTTGCGGCCGGCGAGGGCGGCGTCGTTGCGACGAACCGCGACGACGTCGCCGATCGGCTCGAAGACCTTCGTCTGATGCGCCGCGCGGGCGGCTCGCTCTACGACATCGCCGTCCCCGGCTACAAGGCAAACCTCTCGGACGTGCTCGCCGCGATCGCCCTCGTCCAGCTCGACAAGCTCGAGGCGCACCGCGCAATCCGTCAGCGGCAGTTCGCGGCCTACGACGACGCGGTCGCCGAGCTCGACGGCATCGAGCCGCTGACGCGAGACGAGCGCGACACGCACGCGCTGCACCTCTACATCGTCCGTATCGATCCCGAGCGGGCCGGCGGAACGCGCGACGAGTACGCCGCCCTCCTCGCCGGAGAGAACATCGCGACGAGCATCCATTTCCTCCCGGTGCACCAGCTGACCGCCTACCGCGAGCTGCTCGACGCCCCGCCCGAGCTTCCGGTCGCCGAGCGCGCCGGTGCCGAGGTGCTCTCGCTGCCGCTTTCGCCGGCGCACTCGGACGACGACATCGCCGACGCCGTCGCCGCGCTGCGCCGCGTTCACGAGCGACTCACAGGATGAGCCGCCGCCTCCGGGTCGCGCTGACCCTCCTCGTCACCGGGCTCGCCACGGCCTACGTGATCTGGAAGATCGACCTGTCGCGAACGATCGAGATCCTCGGCGAGACGAAGCTCGGCTACTTCGCCGCCGCCGTGGCGCTCGCACTCGTCACGACCTGGCCCATGGCCCTGCGCTGGAAATGGCTGCTCGACGCGAAGGGAATCCACGACCGGCTGGGCTGGCTGACCCGCGCGTACTTCGTCTCCTACGCCGCCGGCCAGGTGCTGCCGACCGCGATCGGCGGCGACGCGTCACGCATCTACGAGACGGCGAAGCGCCACCCCGGCAACACAGGCACGATCGCAGGGTCGGTGGTGCTGGAGCGCGCGATCGGCGGCGCGGCGACGCTCGTTCTCGCCGGAGTCGGCCTGGCGCTCGCCGTCGGCGAGTACGACATCAACGCGTACCTCTGGATCGAGGCGATCTTCGTCGTCGGGACGATCGTGGGCGGCTTCCTGATCTTCTCCCGCCGCGTGCGGCCCTGGCTTCGCTGGCTCGGGCCGCTGCTCGCCCGGGTGCGCGCCGAGCGGCCGATTCGCGCCCTGTACGAAGGCATGCACGGGTTCCGCCACCACGTCGGCACCCTCATCGCTGTCTTCACGATCACGATCGGGATCCAGATCGCCCGGATCCTCTCGATCTGGCTCTGCGGCGAGGCACTCGGCCTCGGCCTCTCGCCGCGGCCCTACTTCGTCCTCGGCCCGTTGCTGTTCCTCGTGATGCTCGTTCCCTTCACGATCAACGGGCTCGCCGTCCGCGAGGCGTTCTTCATCGACTTCCTCACGCGGCTCGACGTCAGCGCCGATGCCGCCGCTGCGACGGGTTTCCTCTTCTTCGCGACGACGATCGCGCTTGCACTTCCCGGCGTCGCGATCATCGCGTGGGAGGCTGTGCGCGCGCCCGCACGCCGCTCGCTGCCGCATGCCTGACCTGGCTGTCGTCGTCGTGACGTACAACGGGCTGCCGTACGTCGAGAAGACGCTGCGGACCGTCGAGCGCCTCGAGACCGTCGTCGTCGACCACGGCTCGACCGACGGCACGCTCGAGCTCGTGCGCGAGCGGTTTCCGGCGGTCAGGCTCGTCGAGCAGGAGAACCTCGGCCTTGCCGCGGGCTGGAACCGCGGCGTGCGCGAGACCTCAGCGCCGTTCGTGCTGGTCCTCAACTCGGATGCGTGGCTCGTGGACGGCGCCGCCGAGCGCCTCGTGGGGTTCGCTCAGGACCGCCCGCGCGCGGGCTTCGTGGCCCCGAGGCTCCGCAACCCCGACGGGACACTCCAGCGGTCGGTACGGGCGTTCCCCACGCCCTGGCGGCTTGCGACCGAGTACTTCTTCCTCCGGAAGCTCGCGCCGCGCTCGCGCCTCCTGAACGCGTTCTACGGCGGGGGGTTCGACCACGACGAGACCCGCGAGGTCGACTTCGCCAAGGGCGCTGCGTTCCTCCTGCGGCGCGAGGCGTTCGACGACATCGGGCCGTTCGACGAAAGCTTCTTCCTCTTCAGCGAGGAGACCGACTGGTGCTACCGGCTCCACGAGGGCGGCTGGGAGGTCCTCTTCTATCCCGGGGCGGAGGCGGTGCACGTCGGCGGCGCGAGCTGGCGGCGCGAGTCGGCGTCGCTCTTCCGGGAGCAGGTGCGCGGTCACCTGCGCTTCTTTGCCAAGCATCGCGGCCCGCGCGCCGCTGCGCGTGCCCGCCGCGTCCTGCTCGCCGGACTTCGGCTCCGCGGGCTCGTCTTCCGAGGCGACCGCGGCGCCGTCTACCGGGACACCGCGCACTGGCTGGAATCGACGCGTTGACGCGCCTGCCTCTCCTTCTCGCGGCGCCGCCGCTGCTCGTGCTTGCGCGCTTTCTGCCCGACGAGGGCCTTGGGCTCGCCGTGCGGCTCACGCTCGCGACGCTCTGCCTGCTGCTGCCGGGAGCGCTGCTGGCGAGTGCGCTTCGCCTCAGGAGCGCGTCGGCGGCGTTCGCGCTCTCCCTTGGAGTCCTGTTCCTCGCGCTCTTCGTCGTCTTCGCGCTGCAGTCGGCGATCTGGCTCGCGCTCGTCGTCCTCGTTGTGGCTGCCGCCGCCGCCCTGCCGTTCGCACTGCGGCAGGCCGTCGACCGCCGCAGCCCGGATCTCCCGTCGCTCGGCGTTCTCGCCCTGGGCATCGCGTACGCGGTGCCCGTCTGGTACTTCGCGCCGGCGCTTCGGGGCGACGCGCTCTTCCATCTCGCTCGGGTGCGGAAGCTCGCCGAGCTCGACGACCTCTCGCTCGACGCCGTCGCCGAGTTCGCCGACGGCGGCCCGCATCCCGGCTACGCGTTCCCGCTCTGGCACGGGTTCCTTGCGCTGGTCGGGTGGCTCGCGGGTGTCGACTCAGCGGACGTCGTCCTGCACGAGGCTGCGATCCTCGTGCCGCTCGGCTTCCTCCTCGCGTTCGAGGTCGGGCGAGCGCTCTTCAACTCGCCCTGGGCCGGGCTCGCAGCGCTCGCCGGCCAGGTGGCGATCACCGGCCTCGCGCCCGGGAACGCGGGCGCCTACGATGCACTCGAGCTTCCGGCGACCGCGGCCCGCCACCTGATCGTCCCAGCGACGCTCGCGCTCGTCTTCTTCTTCGTCCGGACGCCTCGCGCCGCGCACGTTCCGGCGCTTGCAGCCGGATCGCTGGCGCTGGCGCTCGTCCATCCGACCTACGCTCTCTTCCTGCTGATCCCGCTCGCCGGCTTCGCCGTGGTGCGGCTCATCCTCGCGCGCACCGACCTGGCGTCGCTCGCCGGCGCCCTCGCCTGTGTCGGCGTCCCGACCGCCGCCGTTCTGTACTGGCTGGCGCCGATCGTCGAGGACACCGCGGGTCACACGCCGTCGGCCGGAGAGGTCGCTCGTGCGCTGGGCCGGTACGCGCGCGAGCTGAACGTCGATTCGGCCGACCGCTACGCGCTCGCGCCGGAGGTCTTCGGGCGGAGCGGCGCCGTCGCGGTCGCCGCGCTGGTCTCGATCCCGGTGGCGGCGCTCGCCGCGCGCACGCGCTGGGCGGCGTACGTCCTCGGCGGCTCGCTCCCGATCCTCGCGCTGATGACGAGTGACCTCCTCTTCCCGCACTTCGCCGACCTCGTGTCGCTCTCGCAGGCGCGTCGCGCGGCCGGCTTCCTGCCGTTTGCGCTGGCGTTCGCCGGCGGGTGCGTCGTCCTCGCGGGCGTCCTACGGGGCGCCGCGCTTCCGGTCGCGTTTGCCGCGGGGCTCTGGCTGCAGCTGACGTATCCCGGCGACTTCGGCCGGCTCGAGGACGGCGGCCCCGCGGCGGCTACATGGGTCGCGCTCTTCGGCGGCACGCTCGCGATTCCCGCGGGTCTCGTCCTCTCCCGCCGCTGGAAGCCGATCGAGGACCGCGGAGTGTTCGCGGCGTTGGCGGCGGCACTCTTCATCCTCCCCGTCGCCGTGCACGGCCTCACCACGTGGCACTCGCCGAACGTGCCGCTCAAGCCGCTCACGCCGGGCCTCGTCCGGGCGCTGAACGACGAGGTTCCGGAGGGCGACATCGTTTTCTCGGACCTCGAGACGAGCTACCGGGTCGCGGCCATGGCGCCGGTCTACATCGCCGCCGGGCCGCCCGCGCATGTCGCCGATACCGAGGACAACCGCCCGTATGCGCGCCGGCAAGACGTGCTCCAGTTCTTCCGCACGGGTCGCCTGGAGATTCCGCGCAACTACGGCGCGCAGTGGCTGGTGATCGATCGCGGCCGCTCGCTCCTGCGTCCGAACTTGCCCGTCGTCTATTCCGACGAGCGCTACCTCCTCTACCGCCTCCGGTAGCTCTAGCCTTTCAGGCGTGAAGGTGCTGCTCGTGACGCTGTACTTCCCGCCGGCCGGGGGCGGCGGCGTCCAGCGGCCGCTCAAGTTCGCGACGCATCTGCCGGGTCTCGGGATCGAGACGCATGTGCTCGCGCCGCACGACCCCAAGTGGGTGCATCGCGACGACGAGCTCGTCCCGCCCACCCAGGCCTGGGTCCACCGCGTCCGGTACCTCGGGCCGAAGGGCCGCCTGCCGGCGGAGGAGCTCCACGGCCTGCGCGGGCTCGAGCGGGCGGGGCGCAAGGCCGCGCTCACCTTCCGCCGTGCTCTCGTGCCGGACGAGAACGTGAGCTGGAACCTGACGGCGATCCCGGCGGCGATCCGGATCGTGCGGCGCGAGGAGATCGACGTCGTCGTCACCACCTCGCCGCCGACATCGGTGCACCTGATCGGCGCCGCGGTCAAGCGCGCGACGGGTGCGCGGTGGATCGCCGACCTGCGGGATTCGGTCGTCGCGAACCCCCATCGTCGCGTCGAGTCGCGGCTCGTCCGGGCCAAGGAGGCGACGGGGGAGAGCGTGGCGCGGCTCGTGGCGCGCTACGCCGATGCCGTGACGGCCGTGACCGCGCCGATCGCCGAGGAGGTCGAGGCGCTCGGCGCGAAACGGATCGAGACGATCGCCAACGGTTCGGACTTCGAAGACTTCGCGGGGCTCGAGTACACGCCTGGCACGCGCTTCCGGCTGACGCATACGGGCAGCTTCTTCGGCAAGCGCTCGCCGCGGCCGATCCTCGAGGCGCTTGCCGGAACCGACGCCGACATCGTCGCGCGCTTCGTCGGGGATTTCCGCGCCGCCGACCGCGATTGGGCGGAAGGGCTAGGCCTCGGCGACCGGCTCGAGCTCCATCCGTACCTGCCGCGACGCCGCGTGCTCGAGCTCCAGCGGGATTCCGAGGCGCTCCTGCTGCTGATCCCCGAAGCGGGCGGGCGCGGGCGCGCCGTCCTCTCCGCGAAGGTCTTCGAGTACATCGCCGCCGAGCGTCCGATCCTCGCCGCTGTCCCGCCCGACGGCGCGGCTGCGCAGCTCATTCGGGAGACAGGTACGGGCGTCGTTGTCCCGCCGGAGGACGTCGAGGGACTCCGCGAGACGCTCGTCAGGCTCGAGGGGGACTGGCGTGCGGGGAAGCTGAACGGAGCGCCGCTCTCGCCGGAGGCGCGGCAGCGTGTGTCACGGCAGGCGCGGGTCGAGCAGTTCGCCGAGCTGGCACGGAGCCTGGTGTGAGCCGCCTGACTGCGTTCTTCTTCCTCGCGACGCTTGCTTGCCTGAGCTTCGAGAAGATCCAGTGGGAGCTCGCCGGGACGATCGGCCTCTCCGGGATCCTCGCCGTCATGTTCGTCGCCGCGTTCGGCGTCGAGAGGTTCGGCGACGCGCGTCCGGGCTTCCCGCGCACCGTGGCGATTGCCCTCGCCTTTGCGCTCGCGTTTCTCGCCGTCTACCTGGCCGGCTTCTTCAACATCGAGACCGAGCAGGCCGCTGCGCAATTCGCGAAGGGGCTGGCCCGCTTCGCCATCACCTTCGCCTTCGCCGCCGCCGGGATCGCCTACCTCGCGCGGAAGCCGCTCCGGTTCTACTGGGTCGCAGTCGGCGTCCTCTGCGCCGGAATCGCGCTGAACGCCGTCTACGGGATCGCGCAGCTCGGCTTCGCTGAGATGGGCCGGAACCTCGACCAGACAGTCCTCGGCCCCCTCCTCGGCGACGCCCGGCCGATCAACTTCTACGGCCAGGTCGAGGGCGCGGACGTCTATCGCCCCAACGCGCTGACGAACGATCCAAATCATCTCGGGATCGTCCTGCTCGTCCCACTGCTCATCCTGACCCCGCTCTACCTGCGGCTCGAGCGCGGAAACCGGCTGAAGCTCGCGCTCGCCGTGCTCCTTCCCATCCTCCTGCTCGTCGAGCTGGCGACGCTGTCGCGGAGTGGGCTCCTGGGGTTGGCGGTCGGGACGCTGATTCTGCTCGTGCCCTACCGCCGGCGCTTCGTCTCCGCCGCGGTGCTCGTCCCTATGGCCGCGCTCGCGCTGGTTCTGGCGTGGATCGTCTCGCGCCGCATCGACTTCTTCGAGACCGTGGTGCGGTCGAGGATCGACACGGAGTCGGGCTCGACGGCGACGCACTTCCAGGTGTACGAGCTGATCCGCCCGGCGCTCGAGGGTGACTGGCTCTTCGGCCTCGGCCTGAACACCTTCTCGGTCTACTACGAAGCGGTCACCGGCCTGACGAACTGGGGGCCGCACTCGTTCTACGCGGCGCTCCTGATCGAGACCGGGATCGTCGGCGTGGCGCTCTTCGCCGCCTTCATCTGGTGGGTGTTCCGCCGGCTGCGCGCCGGCCATCGGCTGGGGCGGGCGCTCGCGGCCGCGCGCGATCCGCTGGCTGCACGTGTCCGCCCCCTCGCGTGGGGTCTGACCGCCGCGATCGTCGGCGTCATGGCCTCGAACGCCTTCTACCTGACGATGCAGCAGTCGTACTTCTACGCGCTGGCGATGCTTGCGCTCGCCCTGCCGGTCGTCTTCGGCCGGCGGCTCGCTTCGGGTTGAAGGTCGTCGTCCTGACGACCTCGTATCCCCGGCATCCGGGGGATGCCGCGGGACGGTTCGTCCACGACGCAGTGGAGGCGATCCGCGCCAAGGGGGTTGACGTGGAGGTCGTCTCGCCGGCGGACTTTCGGCATTTCGGCATCGCCTACGGCGCCGGGATCCCGAACAACCTGAGGCGGGAGCCGTGGCGGGTTGCGTTCGTGCCCGCGTTCCTCGTCGGGTTTGCGCGCGCCGCGAGACGGGCGGCACGCGACGCCGACCTCGTCCACGCGCACTGGCTCCCCTCGGGGTTCGCCGCGCTCCGGACCGGGCGGCCGTTCGTCGTCCAGCTCTGGGGAAGCGACGTCGAGCTGGCCCGCCGGATGCCCGCGGTCGCGAGGCGAGTGCTGGACCGGGCGAAGGCGGTGGTGTGTCCGTCGAGCGCGCTCGCCGATGCCGCGCGGGAGCTGGGTGCCCGCGAGGTGCACGTGATCCCACAGGGAGTCGATCTCCCTGCGGAGGTGGGCGCGGAAGCGGATCCGCCGGAGGTGCTCTACGCCGGACGGCTGTCGCGGGAAAAGGGCGTGGCCGAGCTCGTGGAGGCGGCTAGGGGCATGAACCTGGTCGTCGCGGGAGACGGGCCGCTGCGCGAGCAGGTTCCGGGTGCGCTCGGCTTCGTTCCGCCGGAGCGGCTCGCGGAGCTGTACGCACGCGCCGCGATCGTGGTCTGCCCGTCGCACCGCGAGGGCTTCGGCGTCGCCTGCCTGGAGGCGATGGCGCATGGACGGCCGGTCGTGGCGAGCGCCGTCGGCGGCTTGCGCGATCTCGTCGTCGACGGCGAGACCGGGATCCTCGTTCCGCCCGGCGACGTCCCGGCCTTGCGCAACGCGTTGCAGCGCCTGCTCGCCGATCGCGAGCTGCGGCAGCGGATGGGAGCGGCGGGGCGCGCACGGGCGGCCAACGATTTCAGCTGGGAGGCGGTGACGCGCGAGACGCTCGCGCTCTACGCGCGGTATGCCGGGAAGAAGTCCGCTCTGGGCGGCGCGGAGTCCTCCGAGCGGCGGGCGACGAGCGCGTCGTAGCGCTCGCGGTCGGCGACAAGGGTCGCAAACGCGTAGGTGTAGGTCTCGCCGCCGAAGCTCTTCTTGAAGGCGAAGAGGCTGTCGGCGCCGCTCGTGCCTCCGCCGAGGTGGAGGAGCTCGCAGCCTCGTTCGAGCGCCCACTCGGCGCCTGCGTGGACGAGCAGCGTCCCGGCCTTGACCTCGCGGCCCGCGTCGGTC
>Ga0081538_10003534_pt1 | contig 14703 bp, 20 predicted proteins | sample TabmetS5T2R1_FD_71022 | JGI IMG/M metagenome (GOLD analysis project Ga0081538, IMG submission 71022) | Tabebuia heterophylla rhizosphere microbial communities from the University of Puerto Rico - S5T2R1 | ecosystem: Host-associated > Plants > Roots > Rhizosphere ... | reverse complement strand
CGCGTCTTCGTGCCGAGCGACCAGCTGCACAAGATCAGCCGCTACGTCGGCGCCGACGCCGGCGACCCGCCGCTGTCAAAGCTCGGCGGCAAGCAGTGGGAGCAGATGAAGATGCGCGCCCGGCGCGCGGCCCAGGCTCTCGCCGGGGAGCTGCTCAACCTCTACGCGGAACGCCGCCGCCGGGCCGGTCATGCCTTTTCGCCGGACGGCGACTGGCAGCTCGAGTTCGAGCAGCGCTTCCCCTACCGCGAGACGCCCGACCAGTCAGAGACGATCGAGGCGGTGCGCGCCGACATGGAGGAGGCGCGTCCAATGGACCGGCTGATCTGCGGCGACGTGGGCTACGGGAAGACCGAGGTCGCCCTGCGCGCCGCCTTCAAGGCCGCGGTCGACGGCAAGCAGGTGATGTTCCTCGTGCCCACCACCGTGCTGGCGCAGCAGCACTACGGCACCTTCACCGAGCGCATGCGCGACTACCCGGTGAGAATCGAGATGGCCTCGCGCTTCCGCTCGCCGAAGGAGGTGCGGGAGGCGCTTGCCGACTTCACCGCCGGCACCGTGGACATCCTCATCGGCACGCACCGGCTGCTCTCGCGCGACGTCCGGCCCAAGGACCTCGGCCTCCTGATCGTGGATGAGGAGCAGCGCTTCGGCGTGAAGCAAAAGGAGTTGCTGCGCCAGCTGCGCCTGAGGGTGGACGTGCTCTCTCTGTCCGCCACCCCGATACCGCGGACGCTCCAGATGTCGCTCGCCGGGCTGCGCGACATCTCGGTGATAGAGACCCCTCCGGAGGGGCGCCGCCCGGTGAAGACCTATGTGGGCGACTACGACGAGGAGCTCGTGCGCGGCGCGATCGCCCGCGAGCTCGCGCGCGGCGGGCAGGCCTTCTTCCTGCACAACCGTGTGGAGACGATCGACGAAACAGCCGAGCGCGTGCGCGCCCTGGCGCCCGAGGCGCGGGTGGCGGTCGCTCACGGCCAGATGGCCGAGGGACGCCTCGAGACCGTGATGCTCGACTTCCTGCGCGGCGAGGCCGACGTGCTCGTGTGCACCACGATCGTGGAGTCCGGGCTCGACATCCCCAGCGCGAACACGCTGATCGTGGAGCGAGCCGACGAGCTGGGGCTCGCGCAGATGTACCAGATCCGCGGGCGAGTCGGCCGCTCGCGTGAGCGCGCCTACGCCTACCTGCTCTATCCGTCCGCGGCCGCACTCTCGGAGGAGGCGAGCAAGCGGCTCTCCACGCTCTCCGACTACACGGAGCTCGGCTCGGGGTTCAGGATCGCGATGCGCGACCTCGAGATCCGTGGTGCCGGCAACCTGCTCGGTGACGAGCAGTCCGGCCACGTGGCGGCGGTCGGCTTCGAGCTGTACGTGTCGATGCTCGACGAGGCGGTGCGCCTGCTCTCCGGCGATTCGGCCGACGAGGCCGCCGAGCCGGTGCGAATGGACCTGCCGGTCGACGCGTACGTTCCGGGCGACTATGTGCCCTACGAGGCCGCCAAGATCGAGGTCCATCGACGGGTCGCCGGCGCCCGGGAGGTCGCCCAGCTGATCATGCTGCGAGAGGAGCTGGCGGACCGCTTCGGCCCGATCCCCGAGCCGCTCGACAACCTGATCCGCCTCCAGGATGCCCGCATCAAGCTCGGCCGCGCCGGAGCGCGCACGGTCGATTTCCGCGGCGGGCGGCTTTCGGTGGCTCCGATCGAGCTCGACTCGCAGGTCTCTAAGGCTCTGCGCGAACGGATTCCCGAGGCTCTCTACGAGTCGGGACGCTCCACGGTCCGTGTGCGCCTGCCCGAGGATCAGGCGGAGCGGTTTCGGGCGGTCGTGAGCGCCGCCGAGGTGATTCTGGAGCTCGCCACGGAGCCGTAACGAAGCCGAAATCTCTTTCGCTACCCTTCGCCACCGCTCCGGGCCCGTCCCACTTGCGCCGGGGTCCCCACTTACCGCAGCTTTACCAACAGCTCATACACATGGCTTTGATGAAACACGCCTCAGTCAAGATGTTCTGCCTCCTCGCCGTCACGGGTGTCGGCGCCGCCGTCGTCGCCGGTTGCGGCAACGACGTTCCCCCCAACGCGGTCGCCACGGTCGGCGACTCCGTCATCACGCAGGACGAGTTCGACAAGTGGATGAACACGGCCTCGGTCAGCCAGACCTCACCCCAGGGCGGCCAGGCGGTTGCTCCGGATCCGCCCGACTTCAAAAAGTGCGTCGCCGCCAAGAAGAAGCAGCCGGTACCGAAGGGCCAGAAGCAGCCGAGCGACTCCGCGCTGAAGAAGCAGTGCGAGCAACAGTTCGATCAGCTGAAGACCACGGTGATGCAGTTCCTGATCCAGTCCGAGTGGGTGCTGCAGGAGGCCGATGCGCAGGGCATCAAGGTCACCGACAAGGAGATCAATCGCACGCTGGAGGACCAGAAAAAGCAGGCCTTCCCGGACGAGAAGGCCTACCAGCAGTTCCTGAAGCAGTCCGGGATGAGCGAAGCGGACATCCTCTTCCGCGTCAAGATCGACCAGCTTCAGCAGAAGCTGACGCAGAAGATCACGGAGGATGCGAAGAACGTCACCGACCAGGACGTTCAGGCGTACTACGACAAGAACAAGAAGCGCTTCGCCCAGCCCGAGCGCCGCGACCTGCTTGTTGTCCTGACCAAGACGAAGGCGAAGGCGGAGCAGGCCAAGCGGGCACTCGACAACGGCCAGAGCTGGAAGCAGGTCGTCAAGCAGTACTCGATCGACGAGGCGTCAAAGGCGCAGGGCGGCAAGCTGCCCGCGGTCGCGAAGGGCCAGAACGAGAAGGCGCTCGACGACGCCATCTTCGCGGCCCGCAAGGGCCAGGTCGAAGGTCCCGTGAAGACGCAGTTCGGCTGGGAGGTCTTCGAGGTCACGAAGATCACCCCGGCGTCGCAGCAGACGCTCAAGGAGTCCGAGGAGACGATCAGGAACCTCCTGCGCTCCCAGGGTCAGCAGAAGGCCCTCGACAGTTTCATCAAGGACTTCCGCGAGGACTACAAGAACGACACGGACTGTGCAGACGACTTCCGAGTTGCCGAGTGCAAGAACGCGCCGAAGGAGTCGACCGAGACCGGTCCGGCGCCCGGCGGGGCACCGAACGGCCAAGCCCCAGGCCAGCCGCAGCCGCAGACTCCCTCGCAGCAAAGTCCCCAGCCTTAGTGCTCGCACTAGATGACTGATCTCTCGGCCGCCTTACTGCGGCTCGACGAGATCACCCGAAGGCTAAGGCGGGACTGCCCGTGGGACCGCGAGCAGGACGAGCGCTCGATCGTGCCTCACACCGTGGAGGAGGCATACGAGCTTGCGGACGCGGCAAACGCCGGCGATGACGCGAAGCTATTGGACGAGCTCGGCGACGTGCTGTTCCAGGTCTACTTTCTGGCCCTGCTCCTCGAGGAGCGCGGCCGGGGGGACCTGGCGGCGGTTGCCGAGCACTGCCGGGCCAAGCTGATTCGCCGCCACCCGCACGTGTTCGGCGACCGCGCGGCCGAGACCGCAGGGGACGTGGTCCGCAACTGGAACGAGATCAAGCGTGAGGACGAGCGCGGCGGAGAGGTCTTCGGGCAGATTCCGGAGACGCTGCCCGCGACTCTCTACGCGAAGAAGGTTCTGAAACGGGCGGAGAGCGCCGGTTTTCGGTGGAATGCGGATGTGAACGACCACGGGGAGCGCCTGTTCGCCGCGGTTCGCGAGGCCGTCGACGCGGGAGTCGATCCCGAGCTCGCGCTGCGGCGTGCGGCGGACCGTTTCAAGGAACAGGTGGAGGAGGAACGTTGAGCGAGATCGAAAGGGTGCACGCTCGGCAGATCCTCGACAGCCGCGGCAACCCCACCCTCGAGGTGGATCTCGTGCTCCGATCGGGCGCCGCCGGGCGAGCGGCGGTGCCGTCGGGCGCCTCGACGGGCGAGTTCGAGGCCGTCGAGCTGCGCGACGGGGGAGACGCCTGGGGAGGGAAGGGGGTCGCGAAGGCCGTCCACAACGTGAACGGCGAGCTCGCGGAGGCCGTTCGGGGCATCGACGCCGCGAACCAGGATGCCGTCGACCGGGCAATGACCGATCTCGACGGAACGCCCAACAAGGGGCGGCTCGGCGCCAACGCCATCCTCGGCATCTCGCTGGCGGCCGCCAAGGCCGCCGCCGCGGAGGCGGGCTTGCCGCTGTGGCGCTACCTGGGCGGGGAGGCCGCTCACCTGCTGCCGGTGCCGATGATGAACGTGCTGAACGGCGGCGCCCACGCTGACAACAAAGTCGACTTTCAGGAGTTCATGATCGTGCCGGTGGGGGCGGGTTCCTTCTCCGAGGCGCTCCGCGCCGGGGACGAGGTGTTCCATGCGCTCAAGCGGATCCTGCACGAGCGCGGCCTTGGCACCGCCGTGGGCGACGAGGGCGGCTTCGCGCCGGACCTCGACTCGAACGAGGCCGCCCTCGGCGCCCTGATGGCCGGCATCGAGGCGGCCGGCTACCGACCCGGTGAGGACGTGGCGATCGCGCTCGACCCCGCCACGAGCGAAATCTATGAGGACGGCTCGTACGTGCTGCGGCACGAGGGACGCAGCCTCTCGCCGGCGGAGATGGCCGACTACTGGGCCGACATCGCCGGCCGCTACCCGGTCGCCTCGCTCGAGGACGGCATGGACGAGGAGGATTGGGAGGGCTGGCGCGTGCTGACCGAGCGGATCGGCGACCGGATCCAGCTCGTCGGCGACGACCTGTTCGTGACCAACACCGAGCGCCTGCGCCGCGGCATCGAGTCGGGGGTCGCCAACTCAATACTGGTAAAGGTGAACCAGATCGGAACGCTGACCGAGGCGCTCGACGCAGTGAGAATGGCCCAGGAGGCCGGCTACACCGCGGTGATGTCCCACCGCTCGGGCGAGACCGAGGACACCACCATCGCCGACCTCGCCGTCGCGACGGGATGCGGACAGATCAAGACCGGCGCTCCCTCGCGCACCGACCGCGTCGCCAAGTACAACCAGCTGCTGCGAATCGAGGAGGCGCTGGGAGCGGATGCGTCCTACCCCGGCCGGGAGGCTTTTCGGGCCCCCTAGCAGGAGGCCGCCCGCGTGCGGCGAAGGCAGTCCGAATGCCGCGTCGCCGCCGCTCAGGGATCCGCTGGGACCGCGTCGGCCGCTTTGCTCTCCTCACCACGCTGGTCGTGATCCTTCTCCTCTACCTCTCACCGGCCAAGCACTGGATCCAGCAGTCGCGCACGGCGAGAGCCCAGCAGGATGAGCTCCAGGACCTGACCAAGGAGAACGGCGAGCTGAAGCGCAGGGTGCGCGCGCTGCGCGATCCCGGCGCCCTCGAGCGCGAGGCACGTCGGCTCGGCATGGTGCGCCAGGGCGAGCGGGCGTACGTCATAGAAAACCTGCCCTGAGCCGCTAGCCTCTCTCGTTCGCATGGCCTATGCGGTCGAAAACGCCCTCTACCAGTGGCGCGAGGGAGAGCGCCGCGTCGCCGCCGCGCCCGAGCCCGCCCGCGCCGACCTGCAGGGCGCCGCGGACGCGGTCGTCGAGGAGCTGCGCAGGCGGCTCGGCTCGAGCTTCGTGCTCGACGAGCTGGCCGACTTCTACGCCGAGGACACCGACTGGGCGATGGAACTAGCCCGCCGCCACGCGGCCGGCAGCGACGCCGCCGCGGTGGTCGACGCGGCCTTCAACCGCTACGCGAGAGAGTCCAAGAACTACGCAGGCGGCGTGGCCCGCGAGAAGCACGAGCGCCCGTAGCCGGCCGTCGGCCGGCTACGCCTCCGGGTCAGTCTCCGTCCTCGTCCTCGTCCTCGTCGCCGTCGGCGTCTTCGCCGGCACGGCTGATCACGATTCGATCGGGCTCTACGGTGACCGTGACGGGGCGGTGGCCGGCCCAGTGCTCGGCGTAGACCGGGTCATCCTGCACGGCGGGATCGAGCCATAGGCCGTAGCCCTCCTCGCCATGGTCGAACGTCCCTTCGAGCCCCTTCGGCCGCCGGCGCCGGCCGCGGCCGCCGCGGCGTCCGCGGCGCCGTCGGCGAGGCCGCGCCTCGCCCTCGCCTTCCTCCTCGCCCTCGTCCTCGTCGGCCTCGTCGGCCTCGTCCTCGTCGGTCTCCTCCTCCTCGGCCTGGAGCTCCGCCTCGAGCGCCGCCGCAACGAGGGCGTCGTCCTCGGCCCGCAGGTCCTGCTCCTCGCCGTCACCGCCCGCGCCGAAGGGCTCGCCGTCGCCGTCTCCGGCGGCGTCGGCCGGGGCGAGATCGTGCTCGCGCTTGAACGCGCGGATGTCGCCCACGGACACGTCGAGCTGATGGGCGATCCAAGCGTCGGTGCGGCCCTGCCGGACCCAGGTCCGTATCTGGTTCAGCTGCGGCTTCAGCGATCTCCGTGCCAACGGGCGCCGGAGACTACCAAGCGGCATGCCCATTGCACCGAGGGGGAAAGGCTGCTTTAGTGCATGCCAAGTCCGTCCTTGGCAGGGGAGGCGACCGCGTGTTGGTTCTTACACGCAAGCCCAGTCAGAGCATCGTGATCGGCGACGACATCGAGGTCTCGGTGCTCGCCGTCGCGGGAGGCAAGGTCAGGATCGGGATCGAGGCGCCACGCGCCGTTCCGGTCCTCCGAAGGGAGGTGTATGAACTGAAGCGGCCCGCTGCGAGCGCGCGCCGGCCCTAGCCAGGTCTAGCCGGCGATCATCGCGAGGGTCTGGAACATGACGACCGTCACCACCACCGCGGTCACGACGATCGACAGGGCGAGGAAGGCGAACCGCAGCCTGCCGAGCTTGCGCCGCCGCTCGATGCGGCGGAAACGCGTGCGCTGAACCGCCCGTTTGCGTAGCCGCTCGCGGCGCGCGATCGACTCGGCGGCCTCCTCGCGGAAGGCCTCCTCGAACTGCGCAAGTGATTGCCGCATACGCATCGCGGGCGGAAGGCTACCACCGTTATCCGGCAGCAGAATGCGGCTACGCCGCCGCAGGCTCACGTGCCGCCTCGCCGTACACCCGCACGAACCTGAGGTAGTTGTCGGCGATCTGGCGAGCGGCGTCGTCGCGCCCCAGATCGCCGTCGAGGAAGGCCTTGAGGGCATCCCACCAGATCGTTCTTCCGATCGCGAAGCCGGCATAGCCCTCCACCGGCGCGCCCTGGCGCAGCCAGTGCTCGACCTTGTCGCCGTCGGCACCGCGCCCGAGCACGACGCAGATCACGCCGTCGCGGCCGTCGCGGCGGCTGGTCTGGGCGATCCGCTCGCAGTCCTCCTGCGTGTCGATGCCCTCGATCTTCCACACGTCGGCCTCCACGCCGGCGTCCTGCAGCTCGACGATCGTGCGGCGCATGAGGTCCGGCCGGAGTTCGGCGTCGTAGCGGTCGGAGTCGCCGCCTACGCGCTCGAGCTGGGCCTCCTCCGCGGGCACGAGGAGCTCGAAGAGGAACTTGCGGTCGTGTTCGTGCAGCCAGTCCGCCAGCCGCTTCAGACGTGCGGTCTGGCGCGCGTTCATGTCCGCATCGCCCTCGGGGTTGTAACGGACGAGCACCTTCGAGAAGTCCGGATCGAACTTCTCGATGTGGGCGCCGAAGTCGTCGCCGTACTCGAAGTCGAACTCGTCCTGGCCGGACTTCTCGACCGGCATGGCCAGGATCAGGCCGCGCTCCTTCGCCTGCGCGGGGACGCCTTTGGGAGCTCCGAACTGCTCGTCGACGAGACAGCCCGTCACGCCCGGCTCGGCGCCCTCATCGGAAGCCTTCAGCAAGCCCTCGAAGATGAGGTGCTTGGCGTCGGCGATCCGGTCGGTCTCCTCCGCCGAGGGGTCGCCCTGGATGCCGAACATCTTCTTCTGGAACGACCCACGGTGGTCGAACGCGAGTATGTAGAGCTTGCCGTCGTAGCCGAGTGTCATTGGTTCTTTATACCCCTTTCGCGCCGATGCCTCCGGATACGATCCGCACCGTGGAGCACCGGTTCACCGGCCCCTCCTACACCCTCGGCATCGAGGAGGAGCTGATGATTGTGGACGCCGAGACACTCGATCTCGCGAATTCGATCGAGGGTGTGCTGGACGACCTGACCGAAGTCTCCATGGAGGGCGAGGTCAAGCCCGAGCTGATGGAGTCGGTCTGCGAGATCGCCACCACGCCGACCGCCAATGCCGCCGAAGCCGGCATGCAGCTGAGAGCGCTCCGGCGCCAGGTTCAGCAGGTGGCGGCGCAGCGCGGCCTCGCGATCGGGTCGGCGGGCACCCATCCGTTCGCGATGTGGGAGGACCAGCGGATCGTGGCGCGCCCCCGTTACCGGGATCTCGTCTCAGGGCTCCAATTCGTCGCCCGCCAGGAGATCATCTTCGGCATCCACGTGCACGTGGGCCTTGACGACCCGGACAAGGCCATCCACGTGACGAACGGGATGCGAGTGCACCTGCCGCTGCTGCTCGCGCTGTCCGCCAACTCCCCCTTCTGGCGCGGCGACGCCACCGGACTCGATTCCACCCGCACGCCCATCTTCCGGACGTTCCCGAGAGTGGGCATTCCGCCCCGCTACGACAACTTCGAGGATTGGAGCAAGCGGATCGAGTTCATGGTGAGAGCCAAGGCCATCGGCGACTACACCTACCTGTGGTACGACGTCCGCCCCCATCCGAACTTCGGGACCATCGAGATTCGCGTGATGGACTCCCAGACGCGCGTGGAGCACACGCTCGCTCTCGCGGCGCTGGCTCAGGCGATGGTGAAGGAGCTGGCAGAGCACTACGAAGCGGGCAAGCGCCTCTCCCGCTACCCGTACGAGATGCTCGACGAGAACAAATGGCTGGCGGCGCGGCACGGGCTGGACGGGCAGCTCGTGGACCTTCCGAAGACCGCCCGGGTGCCGGTGGTCGACCTGGCCCGCCGCCTGATGGACCGACTGCGTCCCCACGCCCAGGAGCTCGGCTCGGGCAACGAGTTCGAGCAGCTCGAGGACGTCCTTGAGAACGGCACGGGCGCATCGCGTCAGCTCGTTGTTTACGAGGCCAACCACGACCTTCGGGAGGTCGTACGGGAGGTCCTCGAGGCCACGGTGCCCGAACCGGCCGAGACCCCGGGCGAGTAGCCTCTCGAACCGCCGTGCGCCGCCGAGTACCCTGAGGGAGCCGTGTCGCAGCCGGACCTGTTCGTTGTCTGCAAGAACTGCGGGTCGGAGGTCAGCCCGTATGTAACCGAGTGCCCATATTGCGGGCAGCGGGTGCGCAAGCGTGCGCCAAAACTCGATCGAGGCGGGGGCACCGCTCCGCCGAAGCGCAGGCGCAGGACGAGGCTGCCGCGGCTCCGCGCCGAGGAGATCGCCGGCATCGCGCCGGACACGCGCCCCTACGCGACCTTCGCGCTCATTGTGGCCTGTATAGCCACGAGCCTCGTTTACGCGGCGGACCCGGATCTCGACCTCGGATACGTGGCGGTGCCCTTCGGGGAGGAGGTGTGGCGCCTCTTCGCCACACCGTTCCTGCACACCGACCAGCTCGGTTACGCCCTTGTCGCGCTGGTGGCGGTGGGAATCTTCGGCACGATGCTCGAGCGGCGCTTCGGGCCGCTCCCCGTGATCGCGACCTTCGTGCTCGCCGGCGCGGCGGGTGCCGCCCTTGCGGTTGCGCTCGAGGTCCCGCCGCTGTTCGACGACCGCCCCTTCTATCTCGTCTTCGGCGCCAACGGAGCGGCGCTCGGGCTGGTTTGCGCCTGGCTCGTGGACGATCGCATGGCGGCGCGCCGCGGCGAGGACCGCGAGAACGACCTGATCGGCGTCTACGTGATCGCGGCGGTGCTCGTGGGGCTCTCCCTCACTACCGAGGAGGCGAACATCGCCGCCGCGGCCGGCGGCGCCGTGGTGGGGGCCCTCCTCGGCCTGGCGCTGCCGCTGTTCACGCGCAAGAGCCGCTACTAATTCCTCACTAGGTGTTCACGGATGAGCAGGTGGAGGCGGCCGTTCGGGCTTTGTCCGACCCGGAGCGCTTCGCCGGCGCCGAACGGCGTCTGACGGCCCTGGCGCCCCAGCTCCAGCGGGTCCTCGCGCACGCCCTGCACGAGGGCGGCTGGTTCGGCGAGGCCCATCTGGCCCAGGTGCGCGCGGCGGCGGCCGAGCCCGACGAGGCGGAGCGCGTCTCCCGCATCGACACCCTCCTCGCGGAGGAGACGCGCATGGGGATGCTGATCGGCGTCGCGGTCGGCTGGGAGCTCGCCCGTGAGCTGGACGACACAGAACCCGAATCGGGAGGAACCTGACCGTGGAGATCCGCTTCCTGGGCCACAGCTGCTTCGAGCTGACGGAGGGCGACACGCGCGTTCTCGTCGACCCCTTCCTCACCGGCAACCCCACGGCCGCCGTCGCGGCCTCGGAGGTCGAGCCGACGCACATATTCCTCACGCACGGCCACGCCGACCACTGGGGCGACATCGTGGACATCGCCAAGCGAACCGGCGTCCCGTGCGTGGCGATCGCAGAGCTCAGCAGCGAGCTGGGCGATCACGGCGTCGAGAACACGACCGACCCGAACCTGGGCGGCACCGTCGAGTTCGACGGCGGCTGGGTCCGCCTGGTGCCCGCCTGGCACACCTCGACGACGCCCGGCGGCACGGTCAACACCCCGGCAGGGCTAGTGATCAACCTCGGCGGCAAGACCGTCTACCACCTCGGGGACACCGCGCTGTTCTCGGATCTGCGCCTGGTGGGCGAGCGCGACCAGCTCGACGTGGCGCTCATGTGCATCGGCGGCCACTACACGATGGACCGCCAGGACGGGGCCGTCGCCGCGGAGCTGATCGGCGCTCGGACGGTCATCCCCTGCCACTACAACACGTTCCCGCTCATCGAGACCGACGCTGCAGCGTTCAAGTCCGACGTGGAGTCGCGCACGGCCCGCGAGGGCCGAGTGTCGACGACCGTTGAGATCCTCGAGCCGGGGGACACGTTCTCGCCCTAGGCGGCCGGGCCCCGGCGCCGGCGCTCGACGTCGAGCGCTCGTAGCTGCGGTCCGCACGCTGTTCGGCAACCCGACCGCGTTGCCGGCGGATGCGGCCTGGCCGCTCCACCGCTCTGTGTTGAGCGCGGTGGGGTGGTGCCTGCTCGTGCTCGCCGTGACCGTGCCGCTGACGCTCAGGTGCTACCGGGCCCGCACGACGGGCTGATCGTTGCCATCGCGCGGGTGACTACCGTGTGTGGATGGCTCCTCGCCCGATGTTCCTGACCCGCCGGCTCGCCGTCGCCGGGGTCCTCGCGCTGGTGCTCGCCCTCGGCGCCTGCGGGGACGACGACGACGAGCGCGCCGAGACGACTGCGACCTCGCCCAGCACGGAGACCACCCGTACCGAGGAGACGGCCCCGGCGGAGACGGAGACCGAACCGGAGACTGAGACGGAGACCGAGACAGAGACCGAGACGGAGACCCCGACGGAGACGGCGCCGAGCACCTCTCCCGAAGACCAGCCGGGCGGCGCGGGCGACGAGGAGCCGGCGCGCACGCTCGCGATGTTCACCGGCGAGGGCGGAAGGATCACGCCCCGGGTTGTGCGCGTGCCCGCCTTCATCTCGGTCCGAGTGGAGCTCCGCTCCGCTGACGGGCGGCAGTACGGCCTCTTGTTCGAGAACGAGACGAGCAGGGTCCGGATCAGCGTGAGCGGCGCGCTCGGCTCGGCGTCAAGCACGATCGACGGACTGCGCCCGGGCCAGGCCATGAGGGGAAATCCGGTCGGGACCGGAACCCCGGTGCGCATCGAGGCCACCGCGGAGCCGGGTCCGTGACGACGGCGTCGGCCTCGGGCGACCGGCCCGGAAATGCAAACCTTTGCGTTATGGACAAGGCACGCGCACGCGAGCTACTCGCGCAGAACCGCGAGCGCATCGAGCGCTCTCTCGCGGAACTTTCGGTGCGCGAGGAGGGTGATGAGCTCTCGGATATCGACCAGCATCCGGCGGATGTGGCCACGGAGCTCTACGACGACGAGCTCGACGAGGGGCTGGCCGACCGGCTCCGCGAAGAGCTTGCCGCACTCGAGCGGGCGGAGCAGCGGCTCGAGGAGGGCACCTACGGGCTTTCGATTGAGAGTGGCGACCCGATCCCCGATGGCCGGCTCGAGGCGATTCCCTGGGCGGAGCGGACCGCGCCTGAGCAGGAGCGGTACGAGCAGCGTGGCTGAGAGCCCGATCCTCGACCGAATCGACGCGCTCGTCGACGAGGAGCATCGCCTCTGGGCCGCGTCAGAGGGTGGACAGCTGGACGAGGACGGGCACCGCCGGCTGGAGGCGATCCGCGGCGAGCTCGATCGCTGCTGGGTGCTCCTGCGCCGGCGGCGCGCCAATCCCGACGCTCCGGCGACCACGCCGCAGGTCCCCGAGCCTCCCAACGAGCTCGAGGGCCCTGAGCCGGAGCCGCCACACCTGGAACACGGCGTCCACACGGACGAGCCCGCGCCCGACCCGGACATTCCGCGCGACATTCCCTGACGAAACGGCCTCTATAGTCGATAACGGATCGTTATGGGAAAGACTTGGGTACTCGACACCGAGACGAAGGGCACCGGCGCCAACATGGTGCCGCTCGAGAAGGTTCAGGCGAAGCCGGAGCCCCGTCGTCGGAAGGCCGCTCGGCGCCCCGCGACAGCGCCGGAAGAGCAGGTGCACACGCGCGCGCCGAAGCAGGCACGCGAACCTAAGACGAGCTCGACTCCCCTGCCCGCGGGTCATGTCAGGAAGAAGGGGACGGGCGAGATCGGGCGCGTCCAGTCAGTCGATGCGAAGGCTGGCACGGCGAGCGTTCGCTGGCTGAAGCGCGGGGGCACCTCGACCGTTCCGCTGACAGCCATCTCGCGCCGCTAGACGGGCCCTGGCTGGCCAGCCAGCCATCCGCTACGCTGGGCCCGCCAAGATCCGATCAGCCGATAGGAGAGAGGTGCCGTGACCGAGCACGTAATCCAGCGGACGGAGCGCGAGGACTTCCAGGCGACCAGCGACCCCGCCCTGCTCGAGTCCGCGGACCGCGGCGAGGTCAACCTCCTCAGCTACGGACAGCTTTACAACCTCTGGGAGCGCCAGCAGTGGGCGACCCAGGACATCGACTTCACACAGGACCGCATCGACTGGCACGAGCGCATTCCCGGGGAGGAGCGCTTCCAGCGCATGTACGGGCTCAGCTCGTTCTTCATCGGCGAGCAGCGGGTGGCGGAGGAGCTCGGTCCGATGATGCGCGCCGCGCCCAGCGAGGAGATGCGCATCTTCCTGTGCACGCAGATTGCGGACGAGGCGCGGCACGTGCGCTTCTTCAACCGCTTCTATGACGAGGTCGGTGTGCTCCAGTCGGACAACCTGCAGGACCGGCTGGCCGAGACAAGCGAGCACCTCAACCCGCAGTTCCACGAGCTCTTCGATGAGATGCTGACGGGCCGCGTCGACCGACTTGCCCGCAACCCCGACGACCTCGAGATGCTGGTGGAGGCGATCACCCTCTACCACATGGTCATCGAAGGGATGCTCGCCCTGACCGGCCAGCACTTCATCATCGAGTACAACGAGGAGCAGGGCACGCTGCCCGGCTTCGTCGAGGGCTTCAACAACATCGCGCGCGACGAGCATCGGCACGTGGCCTTCGGCGCGCGCTTCCTGCGCGAGATGGCCGAGCTGGACTCGAAGTACGGCGACGCGATCCAGCGCACGCTCGTGGAGTGCGGCCCCGCCGCCGACGGCGTGCTCACCCCCAAGTGGTATGTCGAGGGCGAGACTGAGCTGTTTGGCGGGGTCACGCCGGACGAGACGCGCGCCTTCGCGATGAAGTGCCTGGAGCGGCGCCTGAAGGTGATAGGTCTGGCGCCGGTCGCCTAGTCTTTCTGGGGCTCAAAGAGGAACACCATCGCGCTGGTGTCCTCGTGCGGGTTGTGGTCGCTCAGCATGATCCGCACGGGACGCCCGGTGAGCTCCGACACCAGGTTGCACAGGGCCTGCTTGTGGGCTTCCTTGATCGCACGTCGCAAGTTGACGACGGACGCGGCGTCGCCCTGCTCGACGAGTGTGCGCTCGGCCTTGGACTGGACCTCTCCGAGGACGACCAGGACGTAGTCGTCGTTCAGGTACGCCTTCGCACGCGTCGGCCCCCGGCCGAACCGCTGTTGGTACCACGCCACGACTCCGTTGGCCAAGTCAACGGTCGGGATCTGCCGCGGACCAGTGTCGCTCACCACCGTTCTGGACGATAGCTGCAATCAGGCGCCTTCAGAAGACCCTTTCGCCGAGCGGGACGTCGGCATCTGGTTGGAGCAGAATCACCCTTCCGTCCTCGTCGGGCGCGCCGAGCACGAGTACCTCCGAGACGAACGGACCGATCTGCCGCGGCGGGAAGTTCACGACGGCCACCACCAGCCGCCCCTCCAGTTCCTCACGCGCGTAGTTCGTGATCTGTGCCGACGAGCGCTTCTCGCCTACCTCCGGCCCGAAGTCGATCCAGATCTTCCAGGCGGGGGTGCGGGCCTCGGGGAACTCCTCGACTCGGCTGACGCGGCCCACCCGCATGTCGATCTTCAGAAAGTCGTCGTAGCCGGCCTCTGCCATCGCGGCGGCAGGCTACACGCGGGCAGGGCAGTCGCGGAGCCTAGAGCCCGGGCGGCGGCGGAGGAGGAGGCGGTGGGACCGGGGTAGTCCCCACGGGCTCCCCCGCGGGCGGCGCGGGCGGCGGCGGAGGGAGCGGAGTGGTGCTTGCACCGGGG
>Ga0081538_10003533_pt1 | contig 14704 bp, 18 predicted proteins | sample TabmetS5T2R1_FD_71022 | JGI IMG/M metagenome (GOLD analysis project Ga0081538, IMG submission 71022) | Tabebuia heterophylla rhizosphere microbial communities from the University of Puerto Rico - S5T2R1 | ecosystem: Host-associated > Plants > Roots > Rhizosphere ... | reverse complement strand
CGGCATGCACGCTGGCGGTATCGGTCAGCACGCCGTCGGTGTCGAACACGACGGCCTCGAGGCGGTCCAGGGCAAGGGCAGGGCGGCCGGGCTCGGTCACGCTGGCGATCCTACCGCCTGCCCAGGCCCGAAGAGTGGAGGGGCCGGACGGCTCTCTCCGGGCGGGACCTCCGCCCCTGGCCGGGCCCGGTGGCGGGCGGCCACGATCGCGGGACGCCGAGACCGCGCGAGCGCTCGCCTGGAGCAGGAGGAGGACGTCATGGCCGACCTGCGGACCCGCTACCTGGGGCTGGAGCTGCGCAGCCCCCTGGTCGCGTCCGCGTCCCCGCTCACCGGCAGCCTCGACGGGCTGACGCGGCTGGCGGCGGCCGGGGCCGGGGCGGTGGTGCTGCCGTCGCTGTTCGAGGAGGAGCTGGACGAGCCGCCGGGGCGGGCGGCCGCGCCCCCGGCCGCCGAGAAGGCCGGCTACGGCGCCGGCCCGGCCGCCTACCTGGCGCTGGTCTCCCAGGCCAGGGCGGCCCTGTCCATCCCGGTGATCGCCAGCCTCAACGGGGTCTCCCGGAGCGGCTGGGTCCGCTACGCCACCCGCATGGAGGAGGCCGGCGCCGACGCCGTGGAGCTCAACATCTACTACGTGTCCTCGCGGCCGGGCCGCTCCGGCAGCGAGATCGAGTGGCACTACCTGGACGTGGTCCGGGCGGTGCGCCGGGCCATCCGGATCCCGCTGGCCGTCAAGCTCAGCCCGTATTTCAGCTCCCTGGCCAACATGGCCGGCCAGCTGGCCGAGGCCGGCGCCAACGGGCTGGTGCTGTTCAACCGCTTCTACCAGCCCGACGTGAACATCGAGGCCCTGGAGGTCGCCCCCCGCCTGGAGCTGAGCAGCTCGGTCGAGCTGCGCCTGCCCCTGCGCTGGGTGGCCATCCTCCACCGCCGCTTCGGGGTCTCGCTGGCCGCCTCCACCGGGGTCCACACCGCCGAGGACGTGGTCAAGACCCTGCTGGCCGGCGCGGACGTGGCCATGACGACCTCGGCCCTCCTGCGCCACGGCCCCGACCACCTGCGCCTGCTGGAGAGCGGCCTGGGCGACTGGATGGACCGCCACCGCTACGAGACCGTCGACCAGCTCCGCGGCCTCCTCAGCCAGCGCGCCATCCCCGACCCGGCCGCCTTCGAGCGGGCCAACTACATCAAGACCCTCGCCTCCCACCCGGCCCCAGCCGCTGACCGGCCCTAGAGGCGGAGGTCCCGTGGGCCGGGCGACCGATGGCCCTCGTCCGGCCCCGCGCCGACCGGCAGGCTGGAGCCCGGCAGATGACGTTCACCCGCTCAGTCGGAGGTGATGATCGTGACCGCGGAGGCGGAGGAGCGGACCACGCTGGGCACGGTGAGCCAGGCCATGACGCGAGAGGTGGTGCTGCTGGCGGCCGACATGTCGGCCGAGATGGCCCTGCGCCGGCTGGACCATCGGGCGGTCTCGGGCGCGCCGGTCGTCGACCACGGCCGGGTCGTGGGCGTGGTCACCCGACGCGACCTGCTCGTGCCGACCCTCCTGGACGACCCCACCGGCGCCTCGGCCCTGGCGCCGGCCCAGCGCCACTCGAGCCGCCTGGCCAGCCTCAAGGTCGGCGAGCTGATGAGCGCCGAGCCGGTGACCGCCCGGCCGGACTGGTCTCTGGAGCTGGCGGTGCGGACGATGGTCGCCCACGGCGTGAACCGCCTGCCGGTGGTGGACCAGGCCAGCCGGGCGCTCGGCATCCTGACCCGCGACGACGTGCTCCGGACGCTGGCCGAGGGCGAGCCGGACGGCCCCAGCCACTGACCACCCCGAGAGGAGACGCGCCATGGAGCGCAACCAGGACAGCCCGGTGGTCGTGGTCGGGGCGGGCATCGTCGGCTGCTCGATCGCCGTCCACCTGCTCGACCGCGGGGTGCGGCCGCTGCTGATCGACGCCGACCGGCCCGGGCAGGGGGCGTCGGCCGGGTCGTTCGCGTCCATCTCGGCGTTCGGCAAGGACCCGGCGGCCTGGTTCCAGCTGGCCGTGGCCGGGGTGTCGGGATGGTCGCGGTTCGCCGGGCGGCTCGGCGGCGGGGTCGGGCTGCGCCGGGCCGGCGAGGTCCGCGTGGCCGGCGACCCGGCGGAGGGGCGCGCCCTGGCCCGCCAGGTGGCCGATGCCCGCGGCCGCGGCTACCCGGTCCGTCCTGTCGACGGCGCCGAGCTGCGCCGGCTGCTGCCGGAGGCGCGGCTCGGCCCGGTGGCCGCGGCGGCCAGCTTCGCCCCCAACGACGGGCAGGTCGAGCCGCCGCTGGTGCTGGCGGCGTGCCGGGCCGAGCTGGAGCGGGCCGGGGCCCGGCTGCTGCTGGGCCGCCCCTGCCGGCCCTCACCGACAAGGTCGTCTACCTGCCCGGCGACCCCGGCCGCCGCCGGGCCCGGGCCCTGCTGGCCCAGGCCGCCCGGTTCTTCCCGGCCCTGGCTGGGACGCCGGTGGAGCGGTGGTGGCTGGCCTGGCGGGCCATGCCGGCCGACCGGCTGCCGATCGTCGGCCCGGTGCCCTGGCTGGACCAGCTGTACCTGGCCGTGACGCACAGCGGGGTCACCCTGGCCCCGGCGCTGGGCCGGCTGGTCGCCCGGGAGGTCGCCGACGACATCGCCGACGGGCTGCTGGCCCCATTCCGCCCGGGCCGCTTCGCCGAGCGGACGGCCAGGGTCATGCTCGAGGTCGAGTCGGTGTTCCGCGAGCCGACCCGCCAGGACCGCTCGACCTGAGCTGCGCGCTCAGCGGCCGGCGGGCGCCGGCCAGGTGTGGACCGGGTCGCCGGCCCACTGGAGCTCCAGATAGCGCTCCAGCATGGCTGTCAGCGCCCGCTCACGGCCCAGCCGTGGCTCCAGGGCGGCCAGGGCCTGGCGCTGCCAGGCGGCGCCGGTCTGGCCGGCCGCCACCCGCGCCTCGACGACCTCCAGCAGCCGGCCGGCCTCCTCGGCCGCCGCCTGGCCGCCGGCGGCCGGGTCGTAGATGGCCCGGTTCCAGCGCCAGACCGTCCCCTGGTGCAGGCGCAGCTCGTCCAGGGCGGGCAGCCGTCCCGCCTCGACCAGCGCCAGCGGGCGCTCGGGACCGAGCACGGGCAGCACCGGCTCGTGCAGGCGCGCGCTCTCGGCCAGCAGCTCCAAGGCGCCGGCGGTCGTCCAGCCGGTCCCGGAGGCGACCCGCGACACCCGCCGGCTGGAGCGGCCGGCGGCGTCGCGGTCGTCGACCGCCTGCTTGAACAGGGCCACCCGGGTCTCCTCCCACAGCCGGTGGCCGAGGAAGGTGGGGGAGTTGCCGGCCACGGCCAACACCGGGCCGGTGGCCAGCTGGGCGGCATTGAAATGGTCGGCGAAGCGGTCGGGGTCGACCCGCAGGTGGACCTGGAACGAGGTGTTGGCCCCCTCCAGGCCGACGTCGTCGGCGGCCAGCTCCAGGGGGTCGGCCCCGTCGATCCGGATCCGGAACGGCGCCTGGCGCAGCCGGCGGAGGCCGTGGTTGAGGGCCCGGTAGCGGGCCGCGTCCGAGAGGGCGGCCAGCCGGAGGTCGTCGGCCCGCAGGGTGGGCAGGATCCCCACCATCACCACCCGGCCGTCCTGCCAGGCGGCGGCCCGGCGGACGATGCTCAGGGCCTGCTCCAGCTCGCTGGCGAAGGCCGCGAACGGCCGGCCGGCCAGGGGCGCCGGGGTCAGGTTCAGCTCCAGGTTGAAGCGGTCGATCTCCAGCACACCCGGGGGTCGGCGGCCTCGTCCCGCACCGCCTGGTTGCGGGGCAGGGCCCGCCCCCGGCCGTCGACCAGGAACAGCTCCAGCTCGGCCCCGACGGTGGCCGGCCCGGTGCCGAAGCCGGGACGGGCCAGCATCCGCTCCAGGGCCGCCAGGCACTCGTCCAACCGCCGCGAGAACCGCTGGTACTCCGCCGCGTCGAACTGCTCCCGGTCGATGGCAAGGCCCATGTCGACGACGCTAACCGGTGGGCGCCCGCCCGGCGCAGGGCCAAACGGCCCCCGCACCGGCCCGCGAACGGCCCACCGGGACGGGCCGGCCGACCCTGAACCCGGCCCGGGCGGCGGGGCTACGGTGCCGGCACGACCAAGGAGGCACCCGATGAAGGTCTCCGACCTGCAGCCCCACGAGCTGTTCACCGCCCAGGCGGACGAGAGCCTGGACGCCGAGCCCCACCGCGCCGGGGCGGCCTCCGACGAACCGGCCGGCTAGAGTAGGCGATATGCGGACACGCGACATCATGACCAGCCCGGTGGTCACCGTGACCCCGGACACGAGCCTCAAGGACGTGGCCGCGCTGCTGGTCGAGCGGCAGATCAACGCCGTGCCGGTGGTCGACGCCGGCGAGCGGCTGTGCGGGATCGTCTCCGAGGCCGACCTGCTCGCCCTCGAGGCCGTCACCCCCGGCGGGGCCGGCGCCCGAGGGGGGCGTGCCGGCCCGCCCCACACGGCCCGCGAGGTGATGAGCCAGTCGGTGTACACCCTGGCCCCGGACACCGACGGGGCCGCCGCGGCCCGGATGATGCTGCGCCACCGCCTCAAGTCGGTCCCGGTGGTGGAGGGCGACCGGGTGGTCGGCATCGTGGCCCGCCGCGATCTGCTGCGCCTGGTCGCCCGCGGCGACGACGACATCCGCGCCGAACTCGAGCGCCGCCTCGAGGAGCAGGTGGCGGCCCTGCGGCGGCTGCGCGTGGAGGTGACCGACGGCGTCGTCACCGTCGACCTGGCCGCCGACCCCCTCACCCGCCAGCTGCTCGAGGGCCTGGCCCGCGCCGTCCCGGGCGTGGTCGAGGTCCGCTCCGGCGGAGGTCCCGGAGCGCCAGGGCCGTCCGGCCCCTGACCCGGATCCCGGAAGGCGGCGCCCCCGTCGGGAGCGGCTGGCGGTGACGGCCAACCTTCTCGGCTGGCGGTATAGGCTCACAGAACAGACAAACGAGGGCCCTGGCCAGGGGGCTCTGGGGGGAGGTCGAGGTGGACAGGTCGGGCAAGCGGGATACCCGCCGGCCGGTGACGCTGCGGGATGTGGCCGCCGCGGCCCGGGTGCACGTGGCCACGGCGTCGCGGGCCCTGGACGCCGAGACCGCGCATCCCGTCTCGGCCCAGACGCGGGCCCGGGTCCAGCGGGTGGCCGAGGAGCTCGGCTACCGGCACCACATGATGGCCAGGGGGCTGCGCCGGGGTCTGAGCTCGACGGTCGGGGTGGTCGTGGCCGACCTCGGCAACCCCTACACCGCCCCGGTCCTGCGTGGGCTCCAGGCAAGCCTCGAGCAGGCCGACCACATGGCCCTGGTCACCGAGTCACGGGACGACTCGGAGGCGATGGAGCGGGCCGTCGGCCACCTCCTGGCCCGGCAGGCGGACGGGCTGGTGCTGCTGGCCGCCCGCTCGGGCGACCAGCCCCGGATCCTCGAGTGGGCCGCCCGGGTCCCGGTGGTGCTGGCCGTGCGCGGCCTGCCGAAGTCCGGGATCCCGGCGGTGACCCACGACGACCTCGGCGGAGCCCGGCTGGCCGCCGAGCACCTGGCCGAGCTCGGCCACCGCCGGGTCGTGCAGCTGCCGGGGCCGCTGGACGTGCAGCCGTTCAAGGACCGCTTCGAGGGCTTCGGCGAGGTCGCGGGCCGGCTGGGGTTGGAGGCGTGGTCGGTGGCGGCGGCCAACCGGCCGATGTTCGAGGAGGGGCGGCGGCTGATGGAGCTGGCCCTGGCCGACCCGCGCCCGGCCACCGCCGTGTTCGCCCACAACGACCCCATGGCCATGGGCGCGGTCCGGGCCCTGCGCGACGCCGGCCTCGTCTGCCCCGGCGACGTCTCGGTCATCGGCTACAACGACGTTCCCATGGCCGACTGCCTCGACCCGCCCCTCACCACCATCCGCCTCGACGGCGAGGAGGTCGGCCGCCGCGCCGGCGACGCCGTCCTGGCCGCCATCCGCGGCCTCCCCATTCCCGACAGCGGCCCCCCAGTCCCCGCCGAGCTGATCGCTCGCGCCAGCGCCGCCCCTGTGGACCGCGCCGAGCAACCCGTCTAGCGGTCGGCTACGCTCCCCCTCCGGGGGCCTCCGTCGCTGAGGTCGGGGTTTCTGGCTGCCCAGGAGGCGGCGGGGCCTGCCCGCGGGGCGGGCGGGTCGCCTGGTCGTCGAGGAAGCGGGCGACCAGGCCGCGGAGGACGACGGCCATGGTGAAGCCGTTGGTCTGGCACCACTGCTTGAGGCGCTCGTGCTGGTCGGTGGAGAGGCGCACCGGGACGCTCTGCCAGGGACCGCCGGTCTCGGGGCCGAGGGGTGGGAGGGTGACCCCGTAGCGGGGGTCGTGGCCGTAGACCGGGTGCGGGCCCTGGCCGGCCAGCAGGTCGGGGGAGGGCAGGGGCGGGAGGCCGGGGCCGCCGGGGGCCGGCCAGGGGGCCAGGCGGGGCTCGAGCATGGCCTCGAGCAGGGCGTCCTGCTCCTCGGGCGGCAGCGAGCGAACCGCCTTCAGCATCAGCTTCGACAACTCTGACATCGGCGCTCCCCAATTTGATACCGCGACTGATACCGAGCGATATCAGAGAATGCGCCGCTCCCGCCGCAGTTGTCGAGCCGTGGCATGCGACATCACGTGCCGGCCCCGGTAGGGGGCCGCGCCCAGCCGGTCGCGGCCGGCCAGGGCGACCAGCAGCCCGGCGGCGACGCAGGCGCAGGCCACGGCCAGGGTGACCGACACCCCGACCCGGTCCACCAGGGCGCCGGCCACGGCCAACCCGGCTGCGCCGGTGACGTTGATGGCGGTGGTCATCCAGGTGCCCGACTCGGTCAGGGTCCCGGGCGGCGCCAGCTCGGCCGCCAGCACGTAGGCCGAGCTCTCCAGCGGGGCCAGCACCAGCCCGACCAGCGCCACCACGGCCCCCAGGGCCAGCAGCGAGCTGGTCGTCGCCATCGGGGCGCAGGCCAGGACGAGCAGGGTCAGCAGGACCAGGTAGCGCTGGCCGGCCGGACGGCGCCAGCTTCGGCTCCCGTACCAGAGCCCGCCCACCGCGCTGGCCGCCGCCCAGGCGGCCAGCAACAGCGAGGCCGCCGCGGCCGAGCCGGCCTCCCTGGCCGCCCCGACCAGGCCGATCTCCCAGATGCCGATGGCGGCGCCGACGCCGGCCAGGGACAGGGCCAGGGTCCGCATGCCCGCCCCGCGCAACGCCCCCGCCCAGCCGGCCCGGCCGGAGGTCGCGGCCGGCCGGCCGGCCTGGGCCCTCGACACCGGCGAGGTCACGAACCCCAGCGTGCCGGCCACGGACAGCCCGGCCGTGGCCAGCACCCCGGCCGTCGGCTGGTACAGCGTGGCCAGCCCTCCGGCCAGCAGCGGCCCGGCCACGAACAGCAGCTCGTCGAGCACGGCGTCCAGGGCGTAGGCGGTCTGGAGACGTGGGCCCTGGCCGATCATCGAGATCCACAGCACCCGCATGGAGGCCCCGAGCGGCGGGGCGGCGGCGCCGGCGGCCGCGGCCAGGCCCACCGTGGCCGCGATCCTGTCCGGGCCCGGCCCCGCCACCGCCACCATCCCGACCAGCGCGACCGCGAAGGCCAGGGCCATCGGGGGCAGGCAGCGGCGCTGGCCGTAGCGGTCGATCAGCCGACCCCGCACCGGCGCCAGCAGCCCGCTGCTCAGGGCGATGGCCGCCGAGGCGGCCCCGGCCTGGGCCAGGGAGCCGGTCTGCTCCTGCACGAACAGGACGACACTGAGCGGCCCGGTGGCGGTGGACAGGCGCCCGACCAGGGAGGCGAGCAGGAGCGGCCGGGCGTGGGGGAGCCGCAGGATGCCCAGATAGGAGGAGCTCACGGCGGAATCCTACGGCTTCCACCGGGTCGAGTGGTATGGCCTTCCTGCACCGTACGCACGCCTCTGCGTGGAGGTCCGATGCCGATTAGTGGTTCGTGAGCGACGGGAGGTAGAAGGGGACGGGTGGGGGAGCAGAAATCCCCAAATGCCGCGAACGACTACGAACCACGACCCGGAAAGGAGTGGATTCGGTTGCCGTCGCCCCGGCACGTCAAGTGGTAACTAGATGATAACTAGTAAGTACGAGTCATGAATACGTACCCCGAGTGGCCCGGCTCGGGGTACGCTTGTGTCGGTATCTGCTGATCTTGGGGCCCGCCGCGTGAGGAGGGCACGGGGATGCCGGCCAGGCTCAAGTGGTACGTCGGTGCGGTTGGCGTCGCCGGCCTGCTGGTGCTGGTCGCCCTTATCCCCACCATCGACGTCGACCGCGTCCGCGAGGTCGGTGGCGCGATCGCCCTGTTCACCGTGTTCGTGGTCGGCGGCGAGCTGACCTCGATCCGGCTCCAGCATGACAACCGGGTCAAGGACCTGGCCGTCACCACCACCTTCGCCTACGGGTTGGTGCCCCTGGCCGGCACGGCCGTGGCCGTGCTGGTGTTCGTCTTCGCCTCGGTCGTGGCCGACCTGGGCCGCGGCAAGCCGGCCGTCAAGATCCTGTTCAACGCCGCCCAGTACGTGCTCGCCCTGGCCGCCGGCGGGGCCGTCTACCACCTGCTGGGCGGCGGCTACGAGATCACCACCGGCACCCTGCTCGCCCTGGCCGCCGGCGGGCTGGCCTTCATGCTGGTCAATCACCTGCTGGTGAGCATCGTGATCAGCCTCGACCAGGGCCTGCCCATCCTCCAGGGCCTGCGCCGCGACGACCTGCGCCTGGAGCTGGGCAGCTCGGCCATGGTCCTGGCCCTGGCCCCGGTGGCGGTGGTGGTGGCCGAGCGCAGCCTGCTGCTGCTGCCGGCCCTGATCCTGCCCCTGGGCGCCGTCTACCTGGCCTCCAAGGCCGAGATGCGGGCCAAGCACGACCAGGCCGAGGCCGAGGAGGCGGCCGAGCGCCAGCGCCGCCTGACCGTCCAGGAGCAGGAGATCGTCCGCCGCCTCCAGGAGACCGACCGGCTGAAGGCCGACCTGATCGCCAGGGTCTCGCACGAGCTCCGCAGCCCCCTGACCACGATCGTGGGCGTGTTCGGGATCCTGCGGGTCCGCCGCGACAAGGTCAGCCCCGAGGAGCGGGACGAGCTGGTGGCCATGGGCATCCAGCAGAGCGAGCGGCTGCACCGCATGATCGAGCAGCTGCTGGCGGCCGCCCGCTTCGAGCAGGCCGACGGGGTCGCCTCGCTGGAGGCGGCCCGGGTCGAGCTGGACGCCACTGACCTGGTCCGCCAGGCCGGGGCCGAGGCCAGGGCCCGATACCACGACCGGCGCATCGCCATCGAGACCGACGGGGCCCTGCCCGTCCGGGTCGCCCACGACGCGGTCGTCCAGGTCCTCGGCAACCTGCTCGACAACGCCTGCAAGTACTCGCCCGACGGCGAGCCGGTGCGGCTGTCGGGGACCCGGGAGGGCGCCGAGGCCGTGCTGGCCGTCGAGGACGCCGGCCCCGGCATCCCCGAGGCCGAGCGCCAGCGCATCTTCGACCGCTTCACCCAGCTGGAGCGCTCCAGCCAGCGCCGGTCCGGCGGGGTCGGCCTGGGCCTGTACATCGCCCGCCAGCTGGCCCGCAGCCAGGACGGCGACCTGCTGGTGGTCGATCCCGCCGACGGGCGCGGGGCCCGCTTCGAGCTCCACCTCCCCCTGCTGGACGGCGCCGGATCTTGATCGATCCAGGATCGGGCGTTTTCTCGCCCGTCTCCTGGTTAGACATGCGGCTGCTGCAGCGAACCCGGCAATCAGGGCAAGCAGGAAGGAGACGCCATGAGTCAATACGGCACCGAGGCATCGACGGTCGACCTCGGGGCGACCGGCGACAGGGGCACCACCGACCAGGTCAAGGACCAGGTCCGCGAGCAGGCCCAGGTCGCCCAGGACAAGGCCAGGGGCGCGATGGGCCAGGCCAGGGGGCGGCTCAGCGAGCAGGTGGACCAGCGCTCTACCCAGGCCGGCGAGCGCATCGCCGGCACGGCCAGCGACGTCCGCTCCATCGCCGAGGAGCTGCGCAACCAGGGCAAGGGCGGCCCGGCGACCCTGGCCGAGCAGGTGGCCAGCCAGGCCGACCGCGTCGGCGACTACCTCAAGGGGGCCAGCGGCGACCGCATCCTGCGTGACGCCGAGGACTTCGCCCGCCGCCAGCCCTGGCTGGTCGCGGCCGGCGGCCTGGCCCTGGGCTTCGCCGCCTCCCGGTTCCTGAAGGCCTCCAGCAGCCGCCGCTACCAGGCCGGCCTGGGTGACTACGGCGACGGAGGCTACGGCCGGACCTACGCCAGCCCCTACGACACCAGGACGGCCTACAGCACCGGGGCGCGCTACGAGACCGAGGTGCCCTACGCGGACGCCACCACCCCGGCCACCGGCACCCCGGTCGTCGGCACCTTCGACCCCGACCCGGTGGCGGGCGAGCCGCTGCCCGGCGCCTACGACGAGCGGAGGTCGTGATGGCCAGCCGGGAGGACCTCGGAGCGGGCGAGGACCTGCGCGACCGGTCCCTGCCCGAGCTGCTCAGACAGCTCTCCCAGGAGACCACCCAGCTGGTCCACCAGGAGCTCGAGCTGGCCAAGGCCGAGCTCCAGCAGAAGGGCAAGCAGGCCGGGGCCGGGGCCGGGATGTTCGGCGGGGCGGGCGCCCTCGGGCTGGCCGCCCTCGGCGCCCTGACCGCCTGCTTCATCCTCGCCCTTGATCTGATCATGCCGGCCTGGCTGGCCGCCCTGCTGGTGGCCGTCGTGTACGGGATCGTCGCCTTCGTGCTGGTCAAGCAGGGCCAGGCCAAGCTCAAGCAGGCGACCCCGCCGGTACCGGAGCAGACCATCGAGACCGTGAAGGAGGACGTGGAATGGGCCAAGACCCAGATGCGATCCGACAAGACATAGAGCAGACCCGAGCCGAGATGAGCGAGACCGTCGAGGCCATCGGCTACAAGGCCGATGTCCCCTCCCGAGCCAAGGATGCGGTGAGCGACAAAGTGGAGAGCGTCAAGTCGGCGGTGACCGGCACCGCCACCCGGGCCAAGGAGGCCGTCGCCGGGGCGACCGACCGCGCCAGCGACCGCACCCCGAGCCGGGGCGAGGTCAAGCACCAGGCCCGGCAGGCCGTCGGCATGGCCAAGGAGAACCCGCTGGGGCTGGCCATCGGGGCCGTCGCGGTCGGCTTCCTGGCCGGGCTGGCCGTGCCCTCGACCCGGGTCGAGGACGAGAAGCTCGGGCCCGTGGCCGACCAGGTCAAGGACAAGGTCAAGGAGACCGGCCAGGAGGCCCTGGACCGCGGCAAGCAGGTCGCCCAGGAGGTGGCCAGCACGGCCACCGACACCGCCCGGTCGAGCGTCCAGGACCACGGCCAGCAGCTGGCCGACAGCGCCAAGGAGAGCGCCCAGGACGCGCGGTCCCAGGCCAGGGGCTCCGCATCGGGCTCGGGGCTGTAGAGTACCGACGTGCCCGAGCGTAGCGACAACGACGCGGCCGGCAGGGAGGCCCAGCGCCCCAGCGAGATCCCGCCCCGGGGATGGTTCGCCGTCCTCAAGCGGGTCAAGGCTGAGGTGAAGGAGGACAACGTCCCCCTGCTGGCCGCGGGCGTCGCCTTCTACGCCATGCTGGCCATCTTCCCGGCGATCATCGCCGTGGTCACGGTCTACGGCATGGTCGCCGACCCGGCCCAGGTCGAGTCCCAGGTGAACGAGCTCGCCGAGAGCCTGCCCGCCGGCGCCGACCAGCTGCTCATCGAGCAGCTGACCAACGTCGTCAACGCCGGCCGCCAGAGCCTCTCGATCGGGCTGGCGCTCAGCCTCCTGGCCCTGCTGTGGAGCGTCTCCAGCGGCGTCCAGGGGCTGGTCAAGAGCCTGAACGTGATCTACGACGAGCGCGAGACCCGCGGGTTCGTCAAGCTCCGCGGCCTGTCGCTGCTGCTGACCCTGGGGGCGATCGTGGTCGCGGTGATCGCCCTGGCCCTGATCGCGGTGTTCCCCCCCTTCGTGGAGTCCCTCGGCCTCGGGCAGGCGGGCGAGCTGGCCGCGTCCATCGGCCGCTGGGTCTTCCTGGCCGCGATCGTGGTCGCGGTGATCGCCCTGGCCCTGATCGCGGTGTTCCCCCCCTTCGTGGAGTCCCTCGGCCTCGGGCAGGCGGGCGAGCTGGCCGCGTCCATCGGCCGCTGGGTCTTCCTGGCCGCGCTGGTGCTGATCGCCCTGGCCGTGGTCTACCGGCTCGCCCCCGACCGGGCCAACCCGCGCTGGCGCTGGGTGAGCTGGGGCGCGGTGGTGGCGCTGGTGCTGTGGCTGCTAGGCTCCGTCGGGTTCAGTTGGTACGTCGACAACTTCGGCAAGTACAACCAGACCTACGGCGCCCTGGCCGCGGTGATCATCTTGCTCCTCTGGCTCTTCCTGTCCGCCTTCGCGGTCCTGCTCGGCGCCGAGCTCGACGCCGAGACCGAGCGGCAGACGGCCAGGGACACCACCACCGGGCCGGAGCAGCCGCTGGGCGAGCGCGATGCCGAGGTCGCCGACACCGTCGGCGAAAGCTCGTCGCGCCGGTGACGGCGCCGCTGATCGCGATCCCCACCTACCACCTGGGCCCCGGGAAGGTCGGGAACTGGGAGGGCGCCTACGCGCTGCCCGAGCCGTACGTGGCCGCGCTGCGGGCCGCCGGGGCCCGGGTCGCGCTGCTCCCGCCGGGGGAGACCGGCGGGGCGGAGGAGCTGCTGGAGCGCGTCGACGGGCTGCTGCTGGCCGGCGGTGGCGACATCGAGCCGGCCCGCTACGGGGCCGGCGACCACCCGGCCCAGTACGGGACCGACCCCGACCGCGACGAGCTGGAGCTGGAGCTGGCCACGACGGCGGTCCGGATGGGAATGCCGATCCTCGGCATCTGCCGCGGCGTGCAGCTGCTCAACGTGGCCTTCGGCGGCACCCTGGTCCAGCACCTCCCCAACGGGGACGGCGACGGCCGGGTCGTCCACCGCGGCGAGGCCAAGCAGACCATGCACGGCGTCGAGGTGGAGCGGGGCAGCCGCCTGGCCGAGGCCCTGGGGCAGCTCCAGGCCCAGTGCCGCTCCCACCACCACCAGGGCCTGGACCGGATCGGCGACGGCTTCCGGGCGGTCGCCTGGGCACCGGACGGGCTCGTCGAGGGGATCGAGCGCGACCAGGGCTGGACCGTCGGCGTGCTCTGGCACCCCGAGAGCACCGCCGCCGCCGACCCGGTCCAGCACCGGCTGCTGGCCGCCTTCGTGGACGTGGCGTCCCGGCGTGGACAGGCGTTTTGGCGGCGAAGCGGGGAGCCGGTAGGGTTTGGCGGACCCGGAAGCGCCGCCGGGTGAGCCGGGTCGGCCGGTCCACGCGAACCTCATGGTGAGATGCTGTTCTCCAATCTGCTGGTCGCGATCGCCCTCACGGTGCTGTTCCCGCTGGGGCTGATGGGCTTGCTGGCCGCCGGCGAGTGGCTGGAGCGCCGCACCCTGGCCACCGAGGAGGTCGTGCCCCGGCGGCTGCGCCGCATGGACGCCCAACCGCCCGAGGCGGTCGAGGCCATGGTGCTGGAGGAGACCGCCCACGTGGTCGCCCAGTACTGGTCGGCCACCGGCCGCCCGGCCCCGAGCAACGGCGACAGGCCCGCGCCCGCCACCCGCAACGGCGGCGGCCGCCACCTGCGCCGCCCCGCCCAGGGTCGCGGCGGCCGCCACGCTCGCCGCCGCTAGCTCGTATCGTTGAGGCATGAAGTTGCGCACGTCAGCGGCCTTTGTGGCCGGGGTGGCGGCGACGGTGGTGGCCCTGGCCATCTTCGGGCTCGTCTACCTGGTCCAGGCCAGCTTCCCGTTCCCGCCCCTGGGCCTGGCCCAGCGGCTGCTGCGGCTGATCCCCGGGCCGGTGGCGGTGTACTTCATCGACGTGCTGGGCCACTGGGCGCTGCGGCTGTTCGCCGTCGGCTTCACCCTCGGCAGCATCCTCGCCGGCGGGGCGGCGGCCGTGCTGGTCGCCAGGGCCACCGGGGGCTCGGGAGCTCCGGAGGGGTTCGGGGAACCCCAGGGGGGTGCCCCGATCGATCGGGGAGCCGAAGGCGGTAGCCCCCGATGGATCAATCGCCCCCGGGCGATCTGGCTGGCCGCGGGCGCGCTCGGGGTGGTCGCCCTGGCCGGCTACCGGGGGCAGCCGGGGGCGCCGTCGCTGCCGGTCTACGGGGCGGTGGTGGCCGTGGCGGCGGTCGTCTGGGTCAGCGTCCTGCGGGGCGCGCTCGGCCGCCTGGAGGCCGACCCGGTGCCGGCCCCGGCCAGCGGGCTGGACCGGACCCGGCGCGAGCTGCTGCGGGCGGCCGTCGGGGCGGCCGGGCTGCTGGCCACCGGGCTGGTGGTGCGCCGGCTCAGCGGCGGGTTCGGCGATCCCGGCGGGCAGCCCCTGGCCCGGCCGGCCGGCGCCGGCCCGGTCCGCCCGCCGCCGCCCCCGGCGGCCGGCGACGACCCGGCCGCCTGGGCCATCCCCGGCCTCAGCGCCGAGGTCACCCCCAACCGGCTCCACTACACCGTTGACGAGTCGATCATCGACCCCAACGTCGACCGGGGCTCCTGGCGGCTGCGGGTCGAGGGTCTGGTCGGGCGGCCGGTGACCCTCGGCTACGACGAGCTGCTGGCCATGCCGGCGATCGAGCAGTACGTGACCCTCCAGTGCATCTCCAACCTGGTCGGCGGGGACCTGGTGGGCACGGCCAAGTGGACCGGGGTGCCGCTGCGCCGGATCCTGGAGCGGG
>Ga0081538_10003532_pt1 | contig 14704 bp, 13 predicted proteins | sample TabmetS5T2R1_FD_71022 | JGI IMG/M metagenome (GOLD analysis project Ga0081538, IMG submission 71022) | Tabebuia heterophylla rhizosphere microbial communities from the University of Puerto Rico - S5T2R1 | ecosystem: Host-associated > Plants > Roots > Rhizosphere ... | reverse complement strand
GACCGATTGGTGTGACGGGTTATTTTACTATACCAGTATGGATCCTGAGCCTTATGGCAAACGACGGCACAGAGAGTACATTCCCTGTTTGTAAACGGATATTTAAACCATCTTCGGCTTACGATGTCAAGAGGCGGGACAAGAATACAAAAGGGCGTAGAATTATGTCTTTTTGACACCCATTTCGTTCTTTGGCCTTTTTTGTCAAGGTTTGTCAATGAAATTCCGTTTGGCGCAGCAATTCATAGAAAAACACGGCTCCGGCTACCGATACGTTGAGCGAGCTGATCCTTCCTCGCATCGGTATCGATACCCGATAGTCGCATTCACTTAGGATCAAAGGACGAATGCCTTCTCCCTCACTACCCAAGACAATTCCAAGCCGCTTTGGATACACTCTGTCATAGATCGTCTCTGTACCTTTAGGGTCCAGGCCCACGATCCAAAATCCGAGCTCCTTGAGCTTCAAGATGACCCGTCTCAGGTTCGTCTCCCGGTAAATCTTAAGGTAGTGAACCGCTCCCACCGAAGCCTTAACCACGGTCGGTGTGACTGCAACAGCACGGTCCTTTGGAATCACGACGTGTTGTATCCCGACAGCCTCAACGGTCCGCAATAGAGCACCAAAATTTCTTGGGTCCGTCAATCCATCTAGAATTAAAATCCACATCAATTCCGATAATGATGGAACCGCCTTCAGCAAGTCAGCGAAAGATGAGTAATGATAGGCCTCGACTTTGGCGACAATCCCTTGATGTCTCTGCCCATCAGATAATTGATCCAAAAGTTCCGGCGCAACGTATTTCACGGGCAACTTGATCCGCCGCGCTTGCACTTCGATGGCTTGTAAAGCCAGCGCAGAGGAGCCTTTGGCAATGAGGATCTCCGAGATGTCATTGGGTGTAGCCTTGAGTCTCTCCAGTATAGGATTGATTCCAAAAAGGAACTTCAACTCCTCATCCATTCTTGGCTCCCCGTATCACATCCGGATTTTACAAAGGCGGAAGCACCAGATAACATGCCAGCATCGTGAGACATCAAACTCTGAGTCGCTATTTGATCTCTGAGATTTTGCCGCCATTCTTGTTTGGACTGCTGGTGTTTACGTTTGTTCTTTTGGTTGCCCGTATGGTCAAGTTGATCGAGCTTATCGTAACTCGCGGGGTATCCCCGGTCCAGACGGCCAAGCTCTTTTCTCTTATTCTGCCGACCTTTCTTGAGTTAACTGTCCCCATGGCTTTCTTGTTAGCCATTCTCCTTGGTTTGGGTAGACTGTCCAGTGATCAAGAACTGCTGGCTATGAAGGCTTCCGGCATCAGTCCTCGACAAATCCTTGGGCCTATCGGCGCCGTCGCGGCGATCATCGCCATCCTCACATTGCTGCTCACCATGCTCGCACGACCGGCGGCCAATTTGGCGATCAAGAAAGAGCTCTACAACATTGCCAAAACCCGTGTGAGCACTGCGCTAAAAGAAAAGGTTTTTAATGACGATTTTCCCAATATTCTGATTTATGTAGAAGAGATTATCCCGCCGGGCAACACCGCCCAAGGTGTGCTTATCGTCGACAAAAGAGACCGAACTAGAGAATCGATCATCTTGGGCAAAGTTGCTCTCATTGCCACCGACGAGGAAACCAATACTTTGGGACTGAAGCTCTTCGACGGCTCGATTTATGAAAGGGAAAGAAATCGCCCTGGTTTCAGCCAGACTCGTTTCAATATCTACGATTTTAAGTTGGACCTCGATGAGCTCATTAGCCCGGTCAAAACAAAAGAAGCGGGCCCGAAAGAAATGCCCCTCCACTATTTGCTCCGGGTGATTCGCGAAAAGCGGGATCAAGGCGCCATGGCCATACCTGAGCGCATGGAATTCCATCAGCGGATTTCCTTTGCCTTTGTGCCATTGGTTTTTTGCCTATTGGGTGTTTCATTGACTTTGTTGCCCCGAAGCGCCCGGGCTAATCGTTCTTGGGGTTTCATGCTCTGCCTTTTTTGGCTCCTGACCTACTATGGTTTTCTTTCACTCGGCAAAGCGCTCGGCGATAAAGGGGTACTTCACCCTGTCCCGGCCCTCTGGCTTCCCAACATTGTCGTAGGAGGAATTTCCGTTCACTTTTTTTGGAAGGCATGTCGCGAATCCCCATTGAGATTCCAAAGCGGGATAGATAGCTTGATGGCTCTGGCCCGCCAATATGTCACCAAACGCAAGCAATTGAAGGAGAACTGAAACGCCAACATGGAATCGCGAGGAAAGGTCAAGTTTCTAGCGCTGGGCGGTATTCTTGATCGCTATCTAGCGCGGGGATTCCTGCGAGTTTTTGCGATCAGTCTGCTTTGTATTACATGTCTTTATCTTATGGTCGACTTCTTTGACCGCATCGGCACTTTTGTCAATAGTGGGGCATCGATGGGGACCATCATCCGCTACTTTGTCTACCGGGCGCCGGTTTCAATCTTCCGGGTGATCGGTTTTGCAACGTTGTTTTCGGCTCTGTTTTGTCTTAGCGCACTAGCGCGAACACAGGAAATTACGGCGATGCGGTCTGGTGGTATAAGTGTCCAACGGATCGCGCTTCCTCTGTTGGTTGTCTCTTTATTCATTTCTGTGTTGTCGTTTTTCTGGAACGAATCGCTGGTTCCCGTATTCACACGCCAGGCGCAAAGCATCTACAAAACAGAGATTAGAAATAGACAACAGCAAAGTCTGCTGGGCACGGCCGACATCTGGATCAGGGGAGAAAACAGTTTTATCAACATCGATCATTTCGAACCCTCAACCAGCACGCTGCAGGGCGTTACCATCTTCCTCTTAAATCGCGATTTGACCCTGCGCGGCCTGTTGGAAATTCCGAGCACCCGTTGGAGCGGTCGTAGCTGGGAAGCCAGTGACGTGACCGAATGGCATTTTTCCCCAGATGGAAAAGTCCTCAATCAAAAGACGAACGTCGCGCCGCCGATTTCAGAAACCCCGGAAGATCTCAAGCTGCTCGCTCGTGAGGCCGAGGAATTCACGTTTTTTGACTTGCAAAAACAAATCGCCGACATGAAGAGCAAAGGGATAGATTCTACTTCTTACGAGGTGGATCTTCAGGCCAAGTTGGCGTTTCCGGTGATTTCTCCGTTGATGATTCTTATCGCTCTACCCTTCGCGGTCAAAAGACGGATGAGCGGTAGCATAGCGATAAGCTTCGGTATGGCGATGCTGATCGGCTTTGGCTACTGGGTTCTTTCGGCGTTTTGCATTTCCCTCGGCCACAATGGCGCGCTTCCCCCTTGGACCGCCGCCTGGGTTCCCAATGCCATTTTCGCAATGATAGGCGTATATTTCTTTACGTCGGAAGCCTAGCCGAGGTTCCAGCAGAGCATGTTCAGGTGCAGTTCTAGCGCTTGGAGTACTGCGGCCTCTTTCGCGCCTTGTGTCGGCCGTACTTCTTGCGTTCCACAGCGCGAGGATCACGAGTAACAAACCCGGCCTTTTTAAGGGGTGAGCGAAATTCCGAATTCATCTCCATGAGCGCGCGCGTAATCCCGTGTCGTATCGCCCCCGCCTGGCCTGAACTTCCGCCCCCCGTAACGTTCACGTCGATGTCAAAACCGCCTCCGGTCTGGGTCACGTCAAAGGGCTGCAGCACAATCATTCGGGCCGTTTCTCGGCCAAAGTACTCGTCTAAGGATCGGCCATTGATCGAGATGGCGCCTTTGCCCTGTCGTAGACAAACCCGGGCGACGGAAGTTTTCCTTCTCCCGGTTGCATTAATCACCTTCTCAGCCATCTTTATTGCGTACTCCTATACTTCAATCGCCAGAGGTTGTGGTTTCTGCGCTTCGTGAGGATGCTCGGAGCCCGCGTATATTTTTAGTTTAGTGACCAACCTTCTACTTAACCGATTCTTTGGCAACATTCCCTTGACGGCGAGAAGCACCAGATCCTCCGGTTTTTCCTCCAACATTTTTTCCGCAGTTCTTTCGCGGATGCCGCCGGGATATTCAGTGTGCCGATAATACACCTTCTTTTGGAGTTTTTTCCCCGTAAGCTTCACGCCTCGAGCGTTAATAACAATCACAAAATCACCGGCATCGACGTTTGGGGTAAAAATCGGCTTGTTTTTTCCACGCAACACTTTGGCGATTTCGCTCGCCATGCGGCCCAGTACTTTTCCCTGAGCATCGACGACGTACCATTGTCGTTGAGCAAGAGCTTCTTCTGTCTTCATCTTCACAGACTCCACAACACCGAGCGGCTATCGCACAGAAAATGGCGGGGCCGACGAGACTCGAACTCGCGACCTCCGGCGTGACAGGCCGGCGTTCTAACCAACTGAACTACGACCCCGATACCGAATTCCGGACGGCTTGGTGGGCGGTACAGGATTTGAACCTGTGACCCCCGGCTTGTAAGGCCGATGCTCTCCCGCTGAGCTAACCGCCCGAAAACGAAAACACCAGCCTACAGCTCGTGCCCCGAAAAGTCCAAACCGTCCTGTTTTTGTCTCAGACTGTTCCTCAGTTGCAACGCTGCTCTAGCTGAGGGACTCTTTTAGAATTTTACCTGCTTTAAACTTGGCAGCTCGAGAAGGAGCAATTTCAATCGTCGCGCCGGTTTTGGGATTCCGTCCCGTCCTTCCCTTCCGCTGAGACACCGAAAAGGTACCAAACCCGGAAATGTTTACCTTCTCACTGTTCTTCAAAGCACTACAAATATCCTCAAACAACCCGCCGACAATTTCTTCCGCTCTTTGCCTGGGCAATTCAAACCGCTTTGCCAGTGATTCAATCAAGTCCGCCTTTGTCATTGTCCTCCCTCATCATCCTGCCCAAACCAAAAACAGGGCGATGAAATTCTATAACAGCGGAAATCCCAGGTGTCAAATCACCTGGGATTTCCGCATAAAAACTGATTTACTGAGGCAAAATCTCGGGGCCAGGAACTTCGTCGACTTTTCCCGGGAAGGGAGGGGGCTCCTCCTTGGGCTCAGCTGGCTCCAGGGGGCTCTTGAACAGGCCTTCGGGATCGTCCGTAACTAAGGCCTTCTTCAACACCTGATCCATATGAGAAACCAATTCTAACTCGACAGTTTTTAGAACGCTCGCAGGGATTTCTTCAATATCTTTCTCGTTTTCGCCGGGAATCAACACCTTCTTTATACCAGCTCGATGCGCGGCTAAGACTTTTTCTTTCAGACCCCCGATCGGAAGGATCGCTCCTCTGAGTGTAATCTCACCGGTCATGGCAAGGTCGTTGTGAACAGGGATTTTGGTCAACGCCGAGACGAGGGACGTAGCCATCGTGATACCTGCCGAAGGCCCGTCCTTGGGGATCGCCCCCTCAGGCACGTGGATGTGGACATCGATTTTTTGATAGAAGTCCCTCTCCAGTCCCAATTCAGTCGCTCGCGAACGCACGTAACTCATCGCTGCCCGAGCCGACTCCTGCATCACGTCCCCAAGCTTGCCGGTGATAATCAGTTGCCCCTTTCCGGGCATGATCGTGACTTCGGTAGCCAAAAGTTCGCCACCAAGCTCGGTCCAAGCCAATCCGGTCGTCACCCCAATCTTCTGTTCAGCCTCTGCTTTACCGTATCGATACTTCGCCGGGCCCAAGTACTTGTGCAAGCTTTTTGTGCCGACTTGGATGTGGGCGTTACGATCCTTCTTGACGACTTCGACAGCAACCTTGCGACAGATGGAGGCGATCTCGCGCTCCAGGTTTCGCACCCCCGCTTCTTTCGTATAGTGGCGGATCACTCCGAGCAGACCATTATCTGTAAAAGTAACATTTTCCGGACCCAGGCCGTTTGCTTCTTTCTGCTTGCTTAGCAGGTAACGTTTAGCAATGCTCAGTTTCTCCAACTCGGTATAGCCCGCGATCCGTATGATTTCCATGCGGTCTTGCAAAGGCCGTGGGATCCGGTCCAAGGTATTGGCTGTGGTGATAAACATGACCTTGGAAAGATCATAGTCCAAGTCCAGGTAATGATCATTAAACGTTGTGTTTTGTTCAGGATCCAAAACTTCGAGCAGCGCGGAAGACGGATCTCCTCGAAAGTCCGTCGACATCTTATCGATTTCATCCATTAGAAAGACGGGGTTGCTCGATCCCGCTTTCTTCATCGATTGAACAATCTTACCAGGTAGGGCACCGATATAGGTGCGGCGATGACCTCGGATCTCCGCCTCATCACGCACCCCCCCCAATGAAACACGGACGAACTTTCTCCCCGTAGCCCGGGCGATAGAACGCCCGAGGGAAGTTTTGCCGACGCCCGGCGGCCCTACCAGACAAAGAATCGGGCCTTTGATCTTGCCGACCAGGCTCTGCACCGCCAAATACTCGAGAATACGCTCTTTGACCTTCTCCAGGCCGTAATGGTCTTCTTCGAGAACCTTTTCCGCCTCCGTAATATCGAGCTTGTCGTCCGTAAACTCGTTCCACGGCAGACTGAGAATCCAGTCGATATAGTTCCTGACCACCGTGGCTTCGGCGGACATCGGTGACATCATCTTGAGTTTCTTGAGCTCCTTGTCGACCTTTTCCCGGGCCTCCGCAGACAGCTTCTTTTGTTTGATCTTTTCTTCGATCTCCTGGATTTCGTTTTTGAATTCGTCCTTTTCGCCAAGCTCCTTCTGTATCGCCCGCATCTGCTCATTGAGATAGTATTCCTTCTGCGAGCGCTCCATCTGCTTTTTGACCCGCGAGCGAATTCGCCGTTCGACTTCGAGGATTTCGATCTCAGCACGCATGTGCCCTAACACTTTTTCCAGTCGCTCTGCGGCGTTGAAGGTCTCGAGAAGATTCTGTCGGTCTTCGAGCTTGATTCCGAGATGCGCCACGATGGTGTCTGCCAAACGGCTCGGATCGTCGATGGAAGACACGGACATCACCATTTCCGGCGGTATTTTCTTTTTCAGCTTAACGTAATTTTCAAAAGTCGTGTGCACTTCACGTGTCAGCGCCTCTACTTCCGTGTTGCGCTCGACGATCTCCGGAGCTTCCTCCACTTCCACCAAAAAGAACTCGGGGCTATTCAGAAACTTAGTCACTTGAGCCCGCCTCTTGCCCTCGATCAGCACTTTCACGGTTCCGTCGGGCAGCTTGAGCATCTGAACCACGGTACCAAGAGTCCCGATTTTATAGATGTCCTCTTCGGTCGGCTCGTTGGTTTTTGCGTCCCTTTGCGAAGAAAGAAAGATCGGTCCTTGCTTCTGCGTGGCTTCTTCCAATGCTTTAATGGAACGCTGCCGGCCGACAAACAGTGGAACGACCATGTGAGGAAAAACAATGATATCCCTGAGAGGCAATAAAGGAACCCGCGTCACACCGCCACCCGGTTCTTTGTCATCTTTTTTATCTTTATCATTGCGAAATAACATATCGGTCCCTCCCTAAGCGCTCTCCGCAGCCTTGGTGTATACAACAATTGGAGGCTCGTTTTTGTTTACAACATCCTCGGAAATAACGACCTCTTTGATGTTCGGTTGGGAAGGCATGTCGTACATTATGTCGAGCATGATGTTTTCCATGATCGCCCTCAGTCCACGAGCTCCTGACTTTCGTTTCATGGCCTCCCGGGAAATCGCCTGAAGCGCCTCCTCGGTAAACTTTAGATGCACGCTTTCCATGTCAAAAAGCTTGGAGTATTGCTTCGTAAGCGCATTCTTCGGTTCTCTTAAGATGCGCACGAGCGCCGCTTCGTCCAGCTCATCTAAAGTTGCTATGACCGGCAACCGGCCAATAAATTCGGGAATCAGGCCAAACTTCAACAAGTCCTCCGGCTGGACATCATGTAGAAGTTCGGTGGCCCGTCTGCCATCGCGCTCTTCGAGATGACCGCCAAAACCCATCCGTTTGCGTCCCGTCCGTTTGCGAATGATGTCTTCCAGTCCAACAAACGCGCCGCCGCAGAGGAAGAGGATGTTGGTCGTATCCACCTGGAGGAACTCTTGCTGCGGATGCTTTCTGCCTCCCTTCGGAGGGACACTCGCCATCGTTCCTTCAATGATCTTCAATAGCGCCTGCTGGACACCCTCACCCGACACGTCACGCGTAATCGACGGGTTGTCTGACTTGCGAGAGATTTTATCGATCTCGTCTATGTAGACAATCCCGCGCTGCGCTTTTTCGACGTCGTAATCCGCGGCTTGGAGAAGGCTGAGAATGATATTTTCAACATCCTCGCCGACGTATCCAGCCTCAGTGAGGCTCGTGGCATCGGCGATCGTGAAGGGAACTTGGAGAAATCGTGCCAGCGTCTGGGCCAATAGGGTTTTTCCGGATCCGGTAGGTCCAAGGAGGAGGATATTGCTCTTCTGCAACTCCACATCCCCGGTTACCATCTGGCTATCGATGCGCTTGTAGTGGTTATGAACGGCCACCGCAAGAATCTTCTTCGCCCTTTCTTGGCCAATTACATATTGGTCCAAAACGCGTTTGATCTCTGCGGGTTTGGGTACATTGGAAGACGCTGTCAGCGTTTCATCGTGGTCGCACTCCTCGGCGATAATATCGTTACAAAGATCGATGCATTCATCGCAAATATACACCGTCGGGCCGGCAATCAGTTTGCGCACCTCGTCTTGGCTCTTCCCGCAAAAAGAGCAAACAAGGTTTCCCGAAGTCTCACCATGCTTTGGCATAGAACCCCCGCTTCACTAAAGTTCCTTCACTTTTTGAGGCTGCCTTCGGGCCGCGTAGCGATGACCTCATCGACCAACCCGTACTCCTGGGCTTGCTTGCCGTTCATAAACATATCGCGATCCGTATCCTTTTCGATCCTCTTCAGACTCTGTCCCGTGTGTTTCATCAAGATGTTGTTTAAATCTTCTCGCATCCGCAGAATTTCACGGGCTTGAATGTCGATATCGGCGGCTTGCCCTTGAAACCCGCCAAGCGGTTGGTGAATCATAATACGTGAGTGAGGAAGAGCGTAGCGCTTTCCTTTGGCACCCGCAGCTAGAAGAATAGCTCCCATGCTCGCAGCCTGTCCGACACAAACCGTCGAGATCTGTGGTCGGACATATTGCATTGTATCGTAAATGGCAAGACCGGCGGTCACCGAACCTCCGGGGCTATTGATATAAAAGAAGATATCTCGTTCGGGATCTTCGGATTCCAGGAATAGCAGTTGCGCGGTAATGAGGTTGGCAACCTCGTCGGTAACGACGGTCCCAAGAAATACAATCCGGTCCTTGAGGAGCCGGGAGTAGATGTCGTAGGCGCGTTCCCCACGTCCGGTCTGTTCAACGACGATAGGAATGAAGTTCATTTCTTAGGAAACTCCTCAACCACAAAGAACATTTTATCCTTTTTTGCCTTGCTCATCAACCATTGCACCGGGCGAATCAACCTCTTTTGTCTGTGCCCGCTCCAGCAAAAAACTGACGGTGCGATCGAAAACCATCTGCGCCCGCAACTCATCCCGAGCTTCTGCTCTGGAATAAGCATCGCGCACCGTTTTGGCCTTGTCGCCAGCGGCCCGAGCCAGGTTTTCGACCCTCTGCTGGACCTCCTGATCCGCGACCTCGATCTTTTCCAGTTGGGCAATCTTTTCCACCAACAACGTTGCCTTAACCTGACGCGTGGCACGGCCTTCGAGGGTTTTCTTGGTCTCTTCCAAAGTTGGCGCGGTCTCCGATGCGGACGCCGTTTGTCCGAGCGCGCGATTGTGATAGCGCTCCATCAAGTAACGGGTCTGTCGCTCGACCATTGCCTGTGGCGGCGTGAAGGAACAAGCTTCGACGAGCCGATCAATGATCTGCTCTTTCAGTTCTTCCTCTTGAATATGCTTTAGCTCATTTTCCAGTCGCGCTCGAAGGTTCGCTCTAAGCTCCGCGAGAGAGGCGCACTCACCATAATCTTTGGCGAAATCATCGTCGAGCTCCGGCAATATTTTCTGCTTGATCTCGCGCACCACCACGGAAAAATCAACCGTCTGACCAGCGAGCTCACGATTGGGATACTTCTCAGGATAAGTGACTTGAACCTTTTTTGGCTCTCCCTGAGTCAATCCGATGACCGCCTCTTCAAACTGCGGCAGCGTCTGTCCGCCGCCAACTTCCAACAAATAGTTTTCTCCTTTTCCCGCCTGGAATGGCTTGCCGGCAATGAAGCCCTCAAAATCCAAAGTGACAAAGTCTCCACGCTGGACAAGCGTGCGATTTTCAACCGGCTCAAGTCGGGCATGGCTCTCTTGAAGCCGACGAAGCGATGCATCGACCTGATCATCGGTAACAGAGAGCTTGAGTTTTTCGACTTCAACCCCCAAATAGTTCCCGACCTCAATCGCCGGTTTGACCTCGAAAATCGCTGAGAAAGAAAACGGATTGCCTTCAATCAGATCATGGGCTTCGATCTCAGGTCGGGAAACAATCTGCAACCCCCGCTCTCTGATAACCTCGCCTAGAGAGTCCTCCACCAACTGCGAACGGACCTGGCCGCGAAGTTCGTCACCGTAGATGCCTTGCAAAACACCCCGGGGCGCCTTGCCCGCTCGGAACCCCTTGATGCGCACTCGTCGCCCAAGCTCTTGGTAGGCACGGGAAAACTCGCTCGCTACTGCTTCCGCGGGTAGTTCAACCTGGATCTTTCGCTGCACCGGACTTAATTCAACGATATCGAACTTCATAGCTCATCATGAAAACCAGACCCGCTTCCCCTCGCAGGCCAGCCGTCGAATCGGATGCATCCCTCGCCCTACGATTCGACCTGCAACCGAGGTTTTTTGTTTGGTGCGAGAGGGGGGACTCGAACCCCCACGGTTACCCGCTAGATCCTAAGTCTAGTGCGTCTGCCAGTTCCGCCACTCTCGCACCGAAAAATTTCGCAAGCATGCGAAACTTTTACCAATTAGAAAAGCAGAGTAAAAAACGGGGGGTCTTAAGTCAAGCGCTGGCCGCCCGATAAATCATTTCACTGACTTGACGTTCTCCAAATGACAATGATGCAAGGACCCGAATTTGTCACGCCGAACCGGATCGCAAGCTTTGGCAAGTACTGCAAGGGCAGAGAGATCTCAAATAGTCGTACGTGTAAATTCCCGTGCTGTGGCCATCGTGCCACCTGAATTCGATGGCATAGTTACCAACGCCGCGGATCTCCTGCAACCTGGCGCCAGGAACGGAGACAAAATTTATTTGCGCCCCGTGTCCTTGGCACAATGCGCACGGACAGTACCCACGAAGATAGGCCTCCGGATAGTCTCCGACGTGGCCGTCATCCCAAGTGATTCGGACCAGACCGTTAGCTTTAATATGGTTAATTTCAGTCGGACAGTGCATTTTTAAGATTTAGCTTTTTGATTATCGCTCTTCGAGGCCTTCGTCGACGGCGGTGATGAAACCAATCTTGGTTCGATTGACCAAGTACGTGCGCGGTCCCACATCCGGACGATCAACCAGCGTTGCATCGGTTACCGGAATGAAGCGGGTTTTCGCCATCAAGAGATCGTGCAGGACTCCTCCTGGTACAAGGTGAATATTTCCTCTGAGCCACAAGGGGCCAACACCGAGCAAGGCTTTGCTAGCCTCTTTCTTCACGTAGAGATGTTCGAACCCTGTCCTCTTCAGTTGTGGACTCAGATCAGCGATCAAAAGCACTTCCTGCATATAGATCAGATATTCGTCAGAACTCACGACCACGGGTTTTCGGTCGGGGCCCTCCAACGTTGCCTCTTTGAGAGAGAATACCTCCTCCCCCTCGCGCAAAATAAAATAATTGCTCGGGCGATCTTGGTTGGTCATGAGAGTCCCACGCACCACAGCCGACTGAAGATAAACCTCCAGAGGCATCGAATAGGTCATGCCTTCATCGAGCGTCATTACGACTCCCACGGCACCAGCGGGCCTGCCGCCATGATGTGAATTCTGCTAATAATTATCTCACTACGCATTAGGCTAAACAACAAAATTCGCGGCACGATCAACCCTAGGTGCCCAGCCAGCCATGGTGCGTGATGCCTTGCTGCAGCGCTCAAAACTCAAGCAAGTGCCCAACTGTGACGGCTCCAGCAATCAAATGGACGAATGAAAGTTAGCGAGTACCCAATGAAGGCTTAGAGGGTTGGTGGGCCGCCGGAGACTCGAACTCCGGACCCGCTGATTAAGAGTCAGCTGCTCTACCAACTGAGCTAGCGGCCCATGCCCGCACAACCGAGGATCGAAGATAGAGGATGGAAGATCGCGATCGTCGATTCTCGATTCTCTATCCTCGACGCAAAAACTGGGGTGAGTGAAGGGATTTGAACCCTCAACCCCTGGAGCCACAGTCCAGTGCTCTAACCGTTGAGCTACACTCACCACATCGAGAACTACAGTGGCGCGCCAGAAGGGATTCGAACCCCTGACCTACGGCTTAGAAGGCCGTTGCTCTATCCAGCTGAGCTACTGGCGCCATAGGTTAAGCAGTGAGCAGAAGAGATCTGCCGCATCGTATGACACATCACTGCTCACTGCTGCTGATCTGGTCGGGGCGAGAAGATTTGAACTTCCGACCCCCTGCGCCCAAGGCAGGTGCGCTACCAGGCTGCGCTACGCCCCGTTAAAATGAACCAAGTTATTCTACACAGGCGAGGTTTGAAATCAAGGTTTTGTGCTAAGATCAATGACGCGCGGCAAGAGCTGCGTTAATTTTTTTAGTGCCTTGCCGCGATGGCTCACAGTTGTTTTGGTTTCACGATCGATCTCACCAAAGGTTTTGCCCAACTGCGGATAGAAAAAAATCGGATCGTAGCCGAACCCGTTATATCCCTTGGGGCTGAAGGCGATTCTTCCTTCGCACGATTCGCGCACTGTCCATTCCTTTCCGCCATGGGATTTCGGCGCGCAAAGTGCCAGCACACAAACAAAGCGTGCGGTGCGCTTTTCTTCCGCAACGCGCTTGAGCTCTTCGAGCAGTTTTTCATTGTTCTTTTCGTCGTTCCCCTCTTCACCGCAGTAACGGGCCGAATAAATACCTGGTGCTCCGTTCAGAGTATCCACCTCCAGGCCTGAATCATCGGCCAGCGTCAGATAGCCCGAATATTCCGCCAGGGTCCTCGCTTTCTTGAGAGCGTTATCCTCATAGGTAGCGCCATCCTCCACTACCGCCGGCCACGTTCCAAGGCTCGAAAGAGCGAGAGTCTTCAGCGGAAGCCGTTTCAGATAGCTCTGGACTTCGTCAAGCTTCCCTCGATTTGTCGTGCCAAAAAGGAGTTCGACCACAGGGGTTGATGTCATCCTGTTGTTATGGATGCGAGAACTCTCTTCTGTGTTTTGATCAGCTCGCGAATCCCCTCTTGAGCCACCTCCGTCATCCGCTCCATCTGCTTACTGCTAAAAGGGGCATTCTCCGCCGTCCCTTGAACTTCGACGAACTTGCCGGAGCCAGTCATAACAAAGTTCATATCGACTTCCGCACGGCTGTCTTCTTCGTAGGACAAATCCAAAAGAATTTTTCCCTCGATGATGCCGACGCTCACAGCGGCAACAGAATCCTTGATCGGATCAGCGCTCAGAACTCCCTTCGCCAGCCAGCGGGAAACCGCCTCCCTAAGCGCCACGTAGGCACCCGTGATCGAAGCCGTCCGCGTTCCCCCGTCGGCCTGAATCACGTCGCAATCGATCCAAATCGTCTTTTCACCGAAAACTCTAAGATCGGCAACCGCTCTCAGGCTCCGGCCGATGAGTCGCTGAATTTCGTGGGTTCTGCCGCCGATCCTTCCGCGCGACGCTTCGCGTCCAATGCGCACTTGAGAAGAGCCCGGGAGCATTCCATACTCGGCCGTAATCCAACCTTTGCCGCTGTTGCGCAGGAATTGCGGTGCTCGATCTTCCAATTTGGCGGTACAGATGACGCGAGTGTCCCCTACTTCGATCAACACCGAGCCGTCAGCAGTTTTCAGGTAGCCCGGTGTAACCGTCAGCGGTCTTAGTTGTCGCGGCTTTCTTCCGTCGGTTCTCATCCGCAGTCTCGTTCAAGCCGTTCAAACCGCTCAAGACGTTCAAGTCGTTTGAACGCCCATAGTTAGCTATTCAAATGAAATACGACCATTTTCAGTTCGGTCATTTCCTCTACCGCATAACGCGGCCCTTCTTTGCCGAAACCGGAGTCCTTGAGTCCGCCGTAAGGCATCAAGTCGACCCGCCACTGCGAGCCCCAGTTGACGTGGAGGTTACCCGCTTCCGCTTCCCTGGCAAACTTCATGGCCCACTCGACGTTCTCAGTAAAGATGCCTGCCGCGAGTCCATAGACGCTGTCGTTGGCTAAGCTGAGCGCCTCTTCGATGGTGCCAAACGGCGTTACCGCAACCGCCGGCCCGAACAGTTCGTCACGGGAAATGCGCATATCCGGATCCACGTCGGCCACCACGGCCGGCATATAGATCGCGCCGCGCCTTCCTCCGCCTGCAACCAGCCGCGCGCCGCCCGAAACCGCTTCCTGAATCCAGTCATCGACCCGTGCGGCTTCACTCTCCTTCACCATGGGCCCAACTTTGGACTTTTCATCCAGTTGGTTGCCCGTGGTTAGCGCTTCGACTTTCGGTTTGAGCGCGCCGAGAAAATCGCCGTAGACCTTCTTTGCGGTCAGCACCCGCTGCGTGGAGATGCAAGTCTGGCCGGCGTTTCCGTATCCGGTCAGCGCTATGGCAGCCGCGACTTTGTTTAGATCGGCGTCCGGCATAACAATCACCGGGCTGTTGGAGCCCAGCTCCATCGTCACTTTCTTAATA
>Ga0081538_10003531_pt1 | contig 14713 bp, 15 predicted proteins | sample TabmetS5T2R1_FD_71022 | JGI IMG/M metagenome (GOLD analysis project Ga0081538, IMG submission 71022) | Tabebuia heterophylla rhizosphere microbial communities from the University of Puerto Rico - S5T2R1 | ecosystem: Host-associated > Plants > Roots > Rhizosphere ... | reverse complement strand
CGAGATCGGCGTTCGTCCGCAGGTCCTGCCCCATGACGGCGCCGTGGATGACCCAGCGGGCAGTGAGCCGTCCGGCGCCTGTCGCGACCGCCTCCCCCACGTCGATCGGCCCCTTGGCGACCGCCTCGCCCTCGATCTCCTCGCCGCCGGCGCGCTTGATCGCGCCCGCGACGCCGCTCCCCATCCAGAGGTGGTTGTTTGCTGCGTTCGCGATCGCGTCGACCTCGAGGGCCGTGATGTCGCCGTCCACGACCTCGAGCTCAGTCAAGGAGCGCCTCGAGGCCGACGGTCAGCCCGGGCGGCAAGGTCGAGATCCGCTCCAGCGCGAGCAGCACGCCGGGGACGTACGCCTCGCGCGAGTACGCGTCGTGGCGGATCGTGAGCAGCTGGCCGTCGCCGCCGAACAGGACCTCCTGGTGGGCGACGAGCCCCGGGAGGCGCACCGAGTGGATCTCTGCGCCGCCCAACCGCTCAGCGGTCGCTTTGGCTGTCCCGGACGGCGCGTCCTTCTTCGTCTCGGCGTGCAGCTCGACGATCTCGGCGCGGGGCAAGTGCTTCGCCGCCTGCTCTGCCAGCCGCATCATCAGCACAGCGCCGATCGCGAAATTCGGGGCATACAGAACGGCGACGCCGCGTTCGCGCGCGTCGTTCTCGACCTCGGCCGGATCCCACCCTGTCGTGCCGACGATGCACGGCACGTTCTGGGCAACCATCTGCTTCACGTTTCCGACGACAGCCTCGGGCGTCGTGAAGTCGACCGCCGCGTAGAGGCCGCGAAGGTCGTCAGCTATGCGCAGATCTGCGTGCAGCGTCGGGTACCCGGCGGCCTCCAAGGCCGGTGCGAGAACGCGTCCAACCTTCCCGTCGAATCCGAAGAGCCCGACGGTCTTCACGCCGCGGCGGGAGCCAGCGCGGGGCTGACCCGCTCGACCGCGGCGTGGAAGCGGTCCTCGTCCGCGCCGATGCCGGCGGCGGACAGCCGTTCTGGCTCGAGCAGCAGCTCGGCGAGCTCGGCAAGGCCTTCCGGCTCGACCGCGTCCACCTCGGCCATGATCCGGTCGAGCGAGAGGATCTCGGTGTCGGTGATGAGGGACTTGCCGAGCCGGCTCATCCGGTTGGCGGTCGACTCCATCGAGAGCAGGATGCGGCCCTTGAGGTTCTCCTTCGCCCGCTCCAGCTCGTTCGGCTTCAAGTTCCCGGCGGCGATGTCAGCGATCTGCTCGGCGGCGATCTTGAGGCACTCCGTCAGGTTTTCCTCGCGGGTCCCGACGTAGAGGCCGATCTGGCCGGTGTCGGTGTACTGCGACGCGAAGCTGTAGACGGCGTAGGCCATGCCTCGCTTCTCGCGGATCTCCTGAAAGAGCCGCGACGACGCGGATCCGCCGAGGATCGCATCGAGCAGGGACGCCGCGAAGCGGCGGCGGTCCGAGCGCGCGATGCCGGGTGCGGCGAGACAGACGTGGTACTGCTCGGTGTCCTTGCGCAGGAAGCGGACGCTCGGCGATGGCGCCTTGACGAGCGGCGGCCGGACACGGCGTCCCCTCGCCGGCGAGTCGCGAACCTTCGCCTCCGCGCGTTCGAGGAGGCCGAGCAGCTCGTTGTGGTCGAGGTTTCCCGCCGCTGCGACGACGACGTTGCCGGGCAGGTACATCGATCGGTGGTACGCCGAGATCGCGCGCCGCGAGACGGTCGAGATCACGTCGGCCGTTCCAATCACCGGACGGCCGAGCGGATGGTTGCCGAAGACGGCCTCCGCGATCAGATCGTGCACGAGCTCCTGCGGCTGGTCCTCGTACATCGCGATTTCCTCGAGCACGACCTCGCGCTCCGAGTCGACGTCGGCGAACGTCGGCGTGAAGACCATGTCGCTCATCACCTCGATCGCCGTCTCGAGATGCTGGTCGGCGACGCGCGCGTAGACGACGGTGTGCTCGCGCGACGTGGCGGCGTTCAGCTCGCCGCCGAGGCTGTCGAAGACCTCGGCGATCTCCTGCGCCGTGTAGCGGTCCGTCCCCTTGAAGAGCAGGTGCTCGATGAAGTGCGAGACACCCGCGCGGTCGTCCCGCTCGTCGCGCGAGCCGGCGCCGATCCAGTAGCCGAGCGCGACCGAGCGGACGTGCGTCAGCCGCTCGGTAATGACCCGCTGGCCGGAGTCGAGCTCCGAGAGGACGTACTTCTGCACGGACGGATCGTAGTGGCAGGCGGCTCCGCGATGAGTTTCGGGCTCGAACCCGGTTTAGTCAGCAACAGCAAACCGACAAGGAGTGCGGAATGGGCAAGTTGGTAGTCACCGAGTTCGTCTCGCTCGACGGGGTCATGGAGGCGCCCGGAGGCGAGGACTTCAAGTACCCAGGCTGGAGCTTCGAATTCGATCGCGGCGACGACGGGAATGACTTCAAGCTTCAGGAGACGCTCGAGACCGACGTTTTGCTGCTCGGGCGGATCACGTACGAGAGCTTCGCCGGTGCCTGGCCCTCGCGAGAGGGGCCGTTCGCCGAGAAGTTCAACACCATGCCGAAGTACGTCGTCTCCTCGACCCTCGAAGACCCCGAGTGGCAGAACACGACGGTTCTCAAGGGCGACGCCGTCGAGGAGGCCTCGAAGGTCAAGGAAGAGACCGACGGGATCGTCCAGGTGCCGGGGAGCCTTCGCCTTGTCCAGGCGCTGCTCGAGGCCGACCTCGTCGACGAGCTGCACCTGATGGTCTTTCCGGTCGTGCTGGGGACGGGTCGCCGCGTCTTCGGCGAGCAGAGCGAGAAGACGGACTGGCGGCTCGTCGAGTCGAAGCCGGTCGGCCCGGAGGGGGTGCTCGTTCTGGTCTACGAGCGCCGGAGGTAGTCGAGGGCGGCCGCGAGGCCGCCCTCAGCCTCCTCTAGCGGTCGCGCCGGTCGCGGCCGCCTCGGCCGCGGCCACCGCGTCCACGGTCACCCTCGCGGCGCGGAGGGCGCTCCTCGCGCGGCCGCTCGGGCGCGTCCTTGGCCCGCTCGATCAGCTCTTCGGGCTGGACGAGCGCGCCGTTCTCGTGCTTCGCGACGAGCTTGAGCCCGATCCGCCCTCGCTCCTTGTCGACCTCCTGGACGATCACGTCGAGGACGTCGCCGCGGTTGATCACGTCCTCGATGTGGCCGACCCGTCCGGGGCCGACGTTGGAGACGTGGAGCAGTCCGTCGGTGCCCTTCTTGAGCTCGACGAACGCGCCGAACTGCGTCGTCTTCACGACCTTGCCGGTGTAGGTGTCCCCCACCTCCGGCTCCTTCGTCAGGTCGTTGATCGCCCCCATCGCGGCGTCGGCCTTGTCGCCCTCGGTGGCGTAGATGAGGATCGTGCCGTCCTCCTCGATGTCGATCTGGACGTCGTAGTCGGCCTCGAGCGCGCGGATCGTCTCGCCGCCCTTGCCGATGACCATCCCGATGAAGTCCGGGTTGATCTTGATCGTCGAGATGCGCGGCGCGTGTCCCCTGAGCTCCGTCCGGGGCTCCGGGATCGCCTCCAGCATCCGCTCGAGGATGAACTCGCGCGCCCGCTTCGCCTGCTCGAGCGCGTTCCGCATGATCTCCTGCGTGACGCCGGCGATCTTGATGTCCATCTGGAGTGCGGTCACGCCGTCACGCGTGCCGGCGACCTTGAAGTCCATGTCGCCAAGGTGGTCCTCCGCTCCCTGGATGTCGGTCAGGATCACGTAGTCGTCGCCTTCCTTGACGAGGCCCATCGCGATGCCGCCGACCGGTGCCTTGATCGGCACACCGGCGTCCATCAGCGAGAGCGTGGAGCCGCAGACGGAGCCCATCGAGGACGACCCGTTCGACTCGAGCGTCTCGGAGACGATCCGGATCGTGTACGGGAAGTCCTCCGGGCCGGGAATCACCGACTCCAGCGCCCGCTGCGCGAGCGCGCCGTGGCCGATGTCGCGCCGCTTGGGGCCGCGCATGAAGCCGGTCTCGCCGACCGAGTACGGCGGGAAGTTGTAGTGGTGCATGTAGCGGCGCTCCTGCTCGAGCGAGAGGTCGTCGATCCGCTGGCCCTCCTTGGCCGTGCCGAGCGTGAGCAGCGACATGATCTGCGTCTGGCCGCGGGTGAAGAGGGCTGAGCCGTGCGTTCGCGGCGCGACGCCCACCTCGCACTCGATCGGGCGGATCTCCTCGGCGCTCCGGCCGTCAGGACGGACCTTCTCCACCGCGATCTTGCGGCGGACGAGCTCCTTGTAGACCGCCTCGGCGGCGCGCTTCACGAACTGGCGCGTCAGGCCGTCCTTGACCGCCGGCGGATCGCCGTCGACGGTGGCCGGGCCAACCGGGAACGGCAGCTCGACGGTCTCGATGATCCGGTCGAAAAGGAGCTGGCGCTTCGCGGAGCGGAGCTCCTTGGAGTCCTGCTCGGCGTTCGTCAGGTCGCGGAGCTCGTCCTCGAACTGCTGGCGCACCGGCTCCTCGACTGCGGCCATCCGCTCGCGGTCGAGGATCATCTCCAGGCTGGCCTTGACCTGGACCTGGCGGACGATGTCCTCCTCGGTCGAGGTCATGGTGAGCGGCGGGCACTCCTCGTCAAGGGTCTCCTCGACGGCGACGGCCGACTCGCGCAGGCCGTCGGCGAGGATCCGCTCGCGGATTCGGCCGCCGTAGCGCTCCTGCAGCTCCTCCGTGAGCTCGGCGTCGAGCCATTTCGCCTTGCCGACGTTCTCGCGAAGCTGCTCCTGCACGTCGCAGATCCGGGTGATCTCGGCGTGGGCGCGCTCGAGCGCCTCGAGGAGCAGGTCCTCGGGGATCTCGTCGGCTCCGGCCTCGACCATCGTCAGGCCCTCCTTCGTCCCGACGACGACGAGGTCGAGCGTGCTCTGCTCCTCGCTTTCCTGCAGCGTCGGGTTGACCGAGAGCTCACCGTCGATCTGTCCGATGCGGACCGCTCCGACCGGGCCCAGGAACGGCAGCGGCGAGACCATCAGCGCCGCCGAGGCGCCGTTGATGCACAGGATGTCGTGCGGCGTGACCATGTCCGCAGAGAGGACGGTGCAGATCACCTGCACCTCGTTCCGAAAGCCCTTCGGCCACAGCGGCCGGATCGGGCGATCGATCATGCGCGCGGTCAGGATCGCGCGCTCGGTCGGCCTTCCCTCGCGCTTGAAGAAACCGCCGGGGATCTTCCCGGCGGCGTACATGCGCTCCTCGACGTCGACGGTGAGCGGGAAGAAGTCAGCGCCCTCGCGCGTCTCCATCCGGCCCTGCGCCGTCGCGAGCACCATCGTCTCGCCGGAGCGGACGATGACGGCGCCGTCCGCCTGCTTGGCGAGCTTGCCGGTCTCGAACGTGATCTCTTGCCCGCCGATCTCGACCGAGACCGAACTGGGACTTGCAACTGCAATGCTCATCTGTCCTCCACGTTTCGTGGAAGGTGGAGGTTTGGGTCAAAGCCCGTCGCCGCGCGGCGGGCCCTCGCCCAAACTTCCACCCTCCTCTTGCGGCCCTCGGGTTATCTCCTCAGGCCCAGCTCCTTGATCAGAGCCCGGTAACCCTCGAGGTCCTTGCGCTGGAGATAGTCGAGGAGCCGCCGTCGCCGACCGACGAGCTTGAGCAGCCCGCGCCGCGAGTAGTGGTCCTTCGCATGGGTGCGCAGGTGCTCGGTCAGCTCGTTGATGCGAGCCGTGAGCAGCGCGATCTGCACTTGGGCAGAGCCGGTGTCGGCTTCGCCTTTGCCGTGCTTGCCGATGATCTCCTGTTTGGCTTCCTTGCTGAGGGTCACAGAACCTCCTTCACAACGAATCCGCAGTTCCCGCCGGCCATGCGGAAGCGGCATGGCTAGCCGGATCTGCGGGCCTCGGTAGGGTAGCAACGATGCGCGCCGCCGTCGCTGCGGGACATCCGGCGACCGTCGAAGCCGGCATCGAGATCCTCGAGGACGGTGGAAACGCGGCCGACGCCGCCGTCGCGGCCTCGCTCGCCTCGTGCGTGGCCGAGACGGTCATGACGGGCCTCCTCGGCGGCGGGCACGCGGCGGTGTATTGGGACGGATCCGTCCGCATGCTGGACTTCTTCGTCGCGGTACCGGGACTTGGCGGCGATCGTCGGGAGGTCGAGCTCGAGCATCTGGAGGTGCCGTTCGGTACCGAGCTCGTCCACTACGCCGTCGGGATCGGCTCCTGCGGCGTCCCCGGTGTGCTCCCCGGGCTGGACGCGCTCTGGAGCGCGCACGGGAGCCTGCCGTGGCCGAGGCTGGTGGAGCCGGCGCTGCGTATCGCCCGTGACGGCGTCGAGATGCTCCCCGCCCACGCCGCCTGCCTTCACATGCTCGCGCCCGTGATGACGATGCGCGAAGGCGGACGGATGTACTCGCCTGAGGGTCGACTGCTCGAAACCGGCGACCGGCTGGAGCAACCCGGTCTCGTCGCCGCACTCGAGCTCGTCGCCGAGGAGGGCGGCCGCTCATCCACGCTCCGCGGGCGGCTGCTCGACCTCATGGCCGAGCGCGGCGGCGTGGTCACGCGCGACGACCTGGACGCCTACGAGCCGCAATGGTCGGAGCCCGTCCGGGCGGAGCACGCCGGGGTCACCCTGTTCTCGCGCGCCGCGCTGAACAGCCCGCTGCCCGTGCTCGCTTCGCTCGCGGAAACCGATGTCGTCTCGATCGCCCGCGCGCTTCAGGGCGTCGACCGACAAGGCGAGACGACGAACCTCACGGTCGTCGACGCCGACGGCAACGGCGTCGTGCTGACGACGAGCCTCGGCCTCGGCTCGGGCGACTGGATCCCCGGCCTCGACCTCCACCTGAACAGCATGCTCGGCGAGGCCGACCTCGTCGTCGGCGAGCTCGAGCCCGGCGAGCGGATGGCCAGCATGATGTCGCCGACGATCGGGGTCCGGAACGGAGAGCTAACGCTTGCCGTCGGCGCCGCGGGCGGGACTCGGCTCCGAAGCGCGCTCGTGCAGGTCCTCGCCGGAGTGCTCGACGAAGGCCTTCGCCCAGGAGATGCCGTTGATCGGCCACGACTCCACCCGGTCGGCGAGCTCGTCCATCTCGAGCCTGGCTTTCCGGACCACGTCCCAGAGGCCCTGGTCGAGGATGGCTTCACAGTCCGCGAGTGGCCTGCGCGCCATCACTACTTCGGCGGCGTCAGCATCATCACGCCGGCCGGCGCTGCCGGCGATCCGCGCCGGAGCGGAGCGGCGCGATACGCCGCCTGACCGGGGAGCCCTCGAGCACCCAGCCGACGTAGCCACAGACGGGGCAACCCGGGTTGGCGGAAACCGTCCCTCCCCCCGCGGGCTTCACGTAATCGACACCGCAGCTCAGGCAGCGGACGCGCTGAATTCCGGCCGGACGATGCGCGCCTTCGTCGTCTCCCATGCCGTTAGAGATTCCGCAAATAGCGAAAACTTGCGGCTCAGATCGGGGGTCGCGACCCCCTCGCGGCCTCGACGTCACGCCCGATCTGGTCGATCAGCGCCTGTTCCGAGTCGAACTTCTGCTCGCTTCGCAGCCGCTCCCAGAGCTCGACGATGAGCCGCCGGCCGTAGAGATCGCCCTCGAAGTCCAGGAGGAACGCCTCGACGCGGCGTTCCTGCCCCCCGTAGTGCGGATTGACGCCGATCGAGATCGCGGCGCGATGGTCGCCGACGCGCCCGGCGTAGATCCCGTAGGCGGGAACGAGCAGCGCATTCGGCACCGAGAGGTTTGCGGTCGGGTAGCCGAGCGTTCCGCCGCGGGCGTCCCCCGCAACGACCGTGCCCTCGACCTCGGGCGGCCGCCCGAGGAGCTGCGCTGCGCCTTCGATCTCCCCAGCCGCGATCAGCTGACGGATGCGGCTCGAGGAGACGCCCTCGACGAGCGGGACGGGGCGGACGTCGAAGCCGAGCCCTTCGAGTGTGCCCAGGTCGCCGGCCCTCCCACGCCCGAACCGGAAGTTCTCCCCGGCCGCGATCACCTTGGTTCCGAGCGGACGGAGCACGGACTCCGCGAACTGCTCCGGCGTCTGGAGCGCAAGATCGGACGTGAACGGGACGACGTGGACTTCCACGCCCAGGTCCTGAAGTAACTCGACGCGGCGCTCGAGCGTCGTCAGGAGCTCGACCTGGTAGCCGAGCGCGATTCTCGGGTGCGGGTCGAAGGTGACGACGGTCGTCGGCAGGCCGGCGGCCTTGGCCGCCTCGACCACCCGCCGGTGGCCTCGGTGCACCCCGTCGAAGGTGCCGAGCGCGATCGCGCGGTCGGTCATAGCGCCGCGAGCGCCTCCTCGGCCGGGATGACGCGCGAAGGATCGGCGTCCTCGACGCGGAACGGCCCGACCTCGGTCCTGCGGAGCGAGACGCAGTAGCCGCCGAGCTCGTCGGCGATCGAGCGGATGTAGGTGCCGGAACCGACGAGCAGGTCGAGCGTCGCCGTGCGGCCGTTGTAGTCGCGGAGCTCGAGCTCGTGGATCGAGGAGCGGCGGACGGGCATCTCGACCTCGTCGCCGCGCCGGTGGAGCCGGTAGGCGCGCTCGCCGCCGATCTTCACCGCCGAGGCGGCGGGAATCTTGAGGTCGACCTCGCCGCGGAGGACGTCCAGTCGCCGGCGCAGTTCGTCCTCGTCGGGGGGGTCGTGTTCGTCGATGACGTCGCCTTCGGGGTCACCCGTGCTCGTCCGCGTTCTCAGGTCGATCTCGGTCAGGTAGCGCTTGTCGAGCCCGACGAACCGTTGCGCGAGCTTCGTCGCCCGCCCGAGGAGAACAAGGAGGAGCCCCGTCGCGAACGGGTCGAGCGTCCCCGCATGCCCGGCACGCGCACCGGTGCGCTCCCGCAAGTCGCGGACAATCGCGAACGACGACGGCCCAGCCGGCTTGTCGACGAGAACCAGTCCGCTTGGATCAAGCCCGCGCGGAGGCACGCGCTTCCAGGTACTGCTCGCGGAGGAACTCGACGATCTGAGGGATTTCGAGCTCGGACGAGAACCCCGCGGCCTGGCGGTGGCCACCGCCGTCCCCCGAGGCCCGCGCGATCGCCGAGACGTCGAGCTCGTCGGAGCTCGAGCGCAGGCTGATGCGCCGAGCCGGCCGGCCGGGCGCGGGCGGCTCGCGCACGAGCGCCGCCATCTCGGCGCCCTCGACCGCGCGCAGGAAGTCGATGATCCCCTCCGAGTAGGGCTCCGCCGCGCCGACCTCGCCGAAGTCCGTGCGCAGTAGGTACGAGACGACGAGGCCGCCGCCCTCGTACACCTGCGCGCGCTCCAGCGCCCGCGCGAGAAGCTTCAGCTTCGCGAGCTGCACAGACTCGTAGACGCTCTGGAAGACGCGGTGGACGTCCGCCCCGGCCTCGACCAGCTCGGCGGCAAGTCGCAGCGCTTTCGGCGTTGTGTTCGCATACTGGAACCGGCCGGTGTCGGTGACGAGCGCGACGTACAGCGGCTCGGCGATCTCAGGCGTCAGCTCGACGCCCAGCTCGCGCGCGAGGTCGCGGACGATCTCCCCCGTGGACGATGCATCGGCGAGCACGAGGTTCACCTGCCCGAACCGCGTGTTGTCGTGATGGTGATCGACGTTCAGCACCGTCTGAGCCGACTCCAGCGCCGCCTGCCCGTCGCCGAGGCGGCTCTCGTTCGCGCAGTCGAGCGCGAAGAGGACACGCTCGCCCGCATCCTTCGGAAGCTCGCGGTTGAGCTGCTCGAGCGGCATGAACTTGTACTCGGCAGGCAGCGGCGCCACGCCGGAGAGGAACATCACGCTGTCCTTGCCGAGGGCGTCGAGGATCAGCTTCGCCGCGAGGATGGAGCCGAGCGCGTCGCCGTCGGGGTTCTCATGCGTGATGAGCAGGAAGCGATCGTGGCGGCGCAGCGCGTCGACGATCGCCTGGAGGTCACTGCTCGTCTGGGTCGTCTGGGGCGAGCTCATCGATCAGGTGAGACATCCGGACGCCGCGCTCGACGGAGTCATCGTATTCGAAGGTCAGTGTGGGAGTCCGTTTCATGCGGAGCTCGCGCGCGATGCGCGCCTGAAGGACGCCGTGCGCGGCTCCGAGGCCGGCGAGCGTCTGCTGGCGCTTTTCGTCCGAGCCGAGCACGCTGACGAAGACGCGGGCGCTGCGAAGGTCGGGCGATGTCGCGACGTCCGTGACGGTGACGAAGCCGATCCGCGGATCCCGGAGCTCGCCCACCGCTTCCGCGAGCACCTCGCGCACCGCGGCGTTCACGCGGCGCATGCGATCAGTCACCCGGGGCCACCACCTCGCGGTCGGCGCGCACGAGCTCGTACTCCTGCCCGTTGAGGTAGCGAACGGCCTCCTCGAGCAGCTGCTCGGCCTCGCCGTGCTCGCGCGTCACGCAGGCGACGGTCAGCCGGCTGCGCTGCCAGAGCTCGTGGTGATCGACCTCGGCGACGGCGGCGCCGAAGCGATTCTGGAGCTGCGCCTTGGCCGACTTCACGAACTTCCGCTTTCCCTTCAAGGACCCGGCCTCGGGAAAGTGAAGCTCCACGGTCAGGATGCCGACATAGCCAGAGGTCACGACAACGGAAGGTACCCCGCGGCATGCACGTTCAGCAGAAGCTGTTCCTCGGTCTGGCGCACGCGCGACCCACCGAGCAAAACGGGAGCGAGGAGCTCCGCGGCGCGCTGGGTGCGTACTTCTACGCGGTCGCTCTCGCCGACGACGGCGCTGCGTTCGTCGAGCGTGTCCGTGTCCAGCTCGAGGAGATCGATTTCGAGCTCGCCGATCTCTCCGATGTCCGGCCGCTCGACGAGGCGATCCGCGAAGAGCACCTGGCTCCCGCCCTGCTCGAGCTCGCGAACCGGGCGGCGGCCGAGAACACGACCCGCTTCGGCGCGTTCCACGTCTACGAGGACGAGACGCCTGAGCCGGACGAGCACTTCTTCGTCGAGTACAAGCAGGAGCCGCGCCACGTCATCGAGCTCGGGCTCATGTGCAGCGGGATCGTCGGCCTGCGGCGCGCGTCCGCCCCGACCGACGACCTCCTAGGGTTCGTCGTTGGTCTCGCTCACAGCCTGGTGCTCGTGCACCAGGTCGACGACCGTGCGTTCTTGGACGGCTACACGGCCTTGCCGGTCGCCGAGATCTTCGACGCATGGACCGTGGACGCACGGGAGACGATCATGGAGCGCGCGCTTCGCCTTGCCGGCGAGCACCCGCAACCGCTCCCCGAACTCGACCTGACGTCAATTCGCACCGTGCTTGAGTACGCGAACGCGAACTTCCCACTCGTCACCGTCCACGTCGAACGCGACATCCCTGACGTCTGTTTCATCGGCCGTGTCGAGCGATTCGGCGATGACGACTTCACGCTCGCGACGATCACGCCGGCCGCGCGCTGGCATGACGAGGAGACGTTCGCGTACAGCGCGGTCACGCGCGTCGGCTTCGGTGGGCGCTACGAGGACGCGCTGGCGCGCGTGGCCGCCTCAGAGGAGGGCTAGGACTCGGAGGCTGTGCCCGCCGGTTCCGGGGCCGGCGCGGAGAGGTCCGTGCGCTCCACCTGGCGGGTCTCGTAGATCTCGAGCACGTCGCCTTCCTTCACGTCGTTGAAGCCCTCGAGCAGGATGCCGCACTCGAAGCCCTCCTCGACCTCGCGCACGTCGTCCTTGAAGCGCTTCAGCTGCGCGATCGACGTCTCGTGGATGACTGTGCCGTCTCGGACGATGCGCACCTGCGCGTTGCGGCGCACGACGCCGCTGCGGACGTACGAGCCGGCGATCGTCCCCAGGCGCGAGACGCGGAAGAGCTGGCGCACCTCAGCCTCGCCGAGCGTCTCTTCGGTCGTGACCGGCGCGAGCATTCCGACGAGCGCCTGCTCGATGTCCTCGGTGAGGCGGTAGATCACGCGGTACGTGCGAATCTCGACGCCCTCGCGCTCGGCGAGCTGGCGCGCTTCGGCGTTCGGCCGCACGTTGAAGCCGACGACCAAGGCGCTCGAGGCCGCGGCGAGGTTGACGTCGCCCTCGGTGATCCCGCCCACGCCCTGGTGGATGACGCGGACGCGCACCTCGGGGTGCTGAATCTTCTGAAGCTCCGAGACGGCCGCTTCGACCGAGCCGTCGACGTCGCCCTTCAGGATCAGGTTCAGATCCTGAACGCCGCCCGTCTGGAGCTGTGTGAACAGCGTCTCGAGCGAGACTCCCGCGCCGGCGGCCGCAGCCAGCTGCTCACGCCGGAGGCGCTCGCCGCGGTTCTGCGCGAGCTGCCGCGCATGGCGCTCGTTCTCGACGACGCGCGCGATCTCACCGGCGGGAGGTGGATGGTCGAAGCCGAGGATCTCGACCGGGTCGCCCGGCTGCGCGTCCTTCAGCTTCTCGCCGCGGAAGTCGTAAAGCGCACGGACACGTCCCCAGGCATCGCCGGCGACGATCGCGTCGCCAACCTTGAGCGTGCCGCGGTGGACGAGCATCGTGGCCACCGGCCCGCGGCCGACGTCGAGCCGAGACTCGATGATCGGCCCTGAGGCCTCTGCGTCGGGGTTGGCGGTGAGGACGAGCTCGGCATCGGCGACGAGCAGGACCTTCTCGAGCAGGTCGTCGAGGTTCTGCTTCTGCTTCGCCGAGACGTCGGAGAACTGCGTCGTGCCGCCCCACTCCTCCGGCTGGAGATCCTCGCCGGCGAGGTCGCCGCGCACCCGGTTCGGGTCGGCGTCGGGCACGTCGATCTTGTTCACCGCGACGACGATCGGCACCTCGGCGGCGCGCGCGTGCGAAATCGACTCCTTCGTTTGCGGCATGACGCCGTCGTCAGCAGCGACGACCAGGACGGCAATGTCCGTCACCTTCGCGCCGCGGGCGCGCATGGCCGTGAATGCCTCATGGCCCGGCGTATCCAGGAAGGTCAGCTTCCGGCCGTCGTGCTCGACCTGGTAGGCGCCGATGTGCTGGGTGATCCCGCCGGCCTCGGTCTCGACGACCGCGGTCTCGCGGATCGCATCGAGCAGCGTCGTCTTCCCGTGGTCGACGTGGCCCATGATCGTGACGACCGGCGGCCGCGGCTTCAGCGAACCTTCGGGGTCGTCGTAGGTCTCGAGGTCCTCCTCCTCGTCACCCGCATGCTTGATCGTCACCTCGCGCTTGAACTCGGCGGCGATCAGCTGGACGGCCTCGTCCGAGAGCGACTGGGTGATCGTGACCATCTCCCCCAGTCCCATCATGATCTTGATGATCTCGGCGACGGGCTTGCCGAGCGCCTGCGAAAGCTCCTTGACGGTGACGCCCGATTGCACTGTGACGGGGCCGGTCGGCTGGACGACCTCACGCGGCTGCTTCGGCCGCTCCGCCTGGCGATCGCGAGCCTGACGTGCGTCGGGGCGCGGCCGGTTCGCCTGCGAATCGATGACGACACGGCGCTTCCGGCGACCGGTCTGCGCCTGCCGTGGCCGGATGGGCCGATTTGGTCTGTTTCCGCCTTGATCAGCCATGTTCAGGGCTCAAGTGTAGAGATGGGCGAGGTTTCGATCGACCCGGACGGTCCGTTTGAGCGTCCGGCTGAAGGCGTTCTTGGACGCCGCCCGCTCGAAGCACGCAAGGCGTCGGCAGGTGTACGCGCCCCGTCCAGGATCGTCCGGTCCGGGCACGAGCATGCCGTCCCGCGCGACGAAGCGCACGAGCTCGTCCTTCGGTGCCTTCCGTCCGCAGCCGACGCACGTGCGAAGCGGCCGCCGGGCCTCAGGCCGGGCGCTGGTCGTCCCTTTCCTCCGCGCTGGCATGGGCCGGAACCTGCTCCTCGGCTTCGGGGGCAGGCGGCACCTCCATCGGCTCCGGGCTCGGGACCTCAGCCGGCTCGGGCTCCGGCATCGCCGGGCTCGGCTCGGGGGCCGGCGTCGGCGACGGCTCGGGCGACGGGACTTCGCTCGGCTCGGGCCCGGGCGGCGTGGTCACGTCCGCCACAGGCTCCTCGGCAGCTTCGGCGACCGGGGCCTCCGTGACCTCAGCCCCCTCGGCGTCCTCGGCTTCCTCCGGCTCGGCGCCTGCGACCGGGACGGCCTCCTCGACCGTCTCGCCGCGGGCCTCGCGCTCGGCCAGCGCAGTGTGCGCCGGGATGCCGCAGAAGCGGGTCCCGGGCAGTGCCGCGTTCGGGCAGCGCTTGCCGTTCGAGAGGATCGCCGCGCAGCGGCCGGAGAAGTCCTCGCCCGCCTCGCCGCCGGCAAAGGCGGCCTCGGCCTCGGCGGCGGCGAACTCGGCCTCGGACTGGATGTCCACCTTCCAGCCGGTGAGGCGCGCCGCCAGCCGTGCGTTCAGGCCCTCCTTGCCGATCGCAAGCGCGAGCTGGTCCTCGGGGACGATGACCGTCGCCTCCTTGGTCTCGTCGTCGATGTAGACCTCGCGCACGCGCGCCGGCGACAGCGCCTTGGCGAGGAACCGCGCCGGCTCCGTGTTCCACGGGATGATGTCGATCTTCTCGCCGCGGAGCTCGGAGACGACCATGCGCACGCGCGAGCCACGCGGGCCGACGCACGCGCCGACCGGATCGACGCCCTGGGCGTGCGAGACGACGGCGATCTTGGAGCGGTAGCCAGGTTCGCGCGCAACGCCGCGGATCTCGACGAGGCCGTCGGCGATCTCGGGAACCTCGAGCTCGAAGAGCGTCTTGATCAGCTCGGGATCGCGGCGGGACAAGATCACCTGCGGGCCCTTCGTGCCCGACCGGACCTCGGTGATGACCGCCTTGATCCGGCTGCCCTGCTCGTAGCGCTCGCCGTCGACCTGCTCGGACCGCGGCAGCAGCGCCTCGACCTTGCCGAGGTCGACGAGGATGTTGT